>Ga0160427_10000106_pt1 | contig 61908 bp, 69 predicted proteins | sample SolpanmetagenomL_FD_108194 | JGI IMG/M metagenome (GOLD analysis project Ga0160427, IMG submission 108194) | Solar panel surface microbial communities from Lawrence Berkeley National Laboratory, California, USA - L | ecosystem: Engineered > Built environment > Solar panel > Unclassified ...
CGTCGCCCCCAACTACGTGGTGTCGCAGAGCGCCGACAAACTCATTCTGCGCAACTTCGAGGGCTACATCGCCGCGTACAGCGAACCGACCGACTATACCGGCCCCGACATGCTCATTCCCGAAGAGTGGGAACGGAAGGAGCCCGGCCAGAGCGGCATCTACGGGCTGATGCAGGGCGAGCGCGTCAGCATCGAACCCGCCGGATTCTCCGAGAGCCGTGTGCGCCCCGGCGCCATCCAGCACCGTCTCAACAGCCGCGAAGACAAGTGGACGGCCTACGGGGTGGGCGAATCGGTCCTGGTGATGGACGAGCCGCAGGGCAGGGCAGAGGGATCGGCCCTGCTGGAAACGTCCGGCTTCAGCGCTGACGACTGAAGCGCCGAGCGGCGGGAGGCGGGAACCAGGGATGTTCGACCCTGGCTCCCGCCTCCGCTGTCAATTTCGGGGTCTGCGACCCCCTGTTCAGGCTTATGCTTGAACCATGATCGACACGCCCACATGTGTCTCAGCGGAAAACTACGATTCAGCCTTCGCGTATTTCAACTTCCAGCTGTTTGGTGGCGCTTTGCCTGCGGTGCATTTTACGCTCTCGGCGTCCAAGCGGTACGCGGGATATTACCGGCACGCCTATTTTGTGAATGAAAAAGGTGAAAGGGTAGATGAAATCGGAATGAATCCAGAGGCATTTCAGGATATTGATGATTATTTGAGTACAATTGTTCACGAGATGTGCCATCAATTACAGCAATTGACAGGAACCCCAGGAAAAGGCGGCTATCACAATAGACAATGGGCCAATTCTATGATGGACGTAGGGTTAAAGCCGATTAACCTCGAAAATGAAAAGAGGCAGACTGGACGAAAGATCACGCACGAGATCGTTGCGGGTGGCCGCTTCGACGTGGCGTGCAAGGCCCTGCTCGCCACGCAGTTCAAGATCCGCTGGCTGAGGGGAGAGCCGGTGGCGGATACCGGCACCGAGGACGACGAGCAGCGGGCCGACCGCGAGGAGGAGGAGCAGAAGGCCAAGGACCGCAAGGAGAAGAAGCTGAAGAGCAAGACGCCCTACCACTGTCCGTCGTGCCTGTTCAAGGCCTGGGCCAAGCCGCAGGCAAAACTGGTGTGCGGCGACTGCATGCAGCACATGGAGGCGAGCGACGAGCCGCAGCAGATGGAGCTGTGACCAGGCGCGTGAGTGATTTGACAAAAGGGTATTTAAACGTAGTAAAATAAACTTAGTTATGAGCAGAGCGACGATGCGGTACGGGCAGGAAGCGGCCAGTGAGATGGTCGCCACGCAGAAGAACGACAAACTGACCGCCTTCGCGCTCAACGTGCTCGGGGGCTCGGAAACCGAGGACGGCGGCGTGGGCTTCGAGGACAGCTTCGGCAGCCTGAGCTACCTGCCTCATCCGTCCGGACTGCTGTCCCCGGACGGCCAGGTGATCCGGACTCAGGCGGAGCTGCGGTCGAGCATCTGCCGGACGGAAGGCGTCAACCGCAAAGGGCTGCTTCAGGGACAGGTGCTCACCCTGTTCGGTGCGCTCGATTTCAGCGTCCGGTTGTTCACGCGCCACCGCTACGGCGAGTACGAGGAGAGCTTCAACGTGCTGCTGCACCGCGCCACCCCGTTCGTGCACCTGACCGGCCGGTACACCTCCCTGCGGATCAACGCCGCCGAACAGTACGTGTCCAACGTGATCACGGGGCTCCAGGTCGGCAGAGCGGCGAAGCCCGGAACGCTGAGGAACACGCTCGAAATCGGGTACGACGCGCCGGACGGACTGAGAGAAGACGCCTCGGCCACCGAGCGGCAGGTGCTGGCCGCGCTGCTCACGCCGCTGGCGCGGCAGGGTGCGCGGCGCACCGAGATCGAGCGCCGACGTGAGCAGGCCAGCGCCCGCGTGGTCGAAGCCGAGCGGGCACTTCAGGTGATCGAGGCCGAGCTGAGTGCCCTGATGGCCGTTCCGCTCAGTTGACGAAGTAAAGAACAGCATGGTATTTTACATTTAATAAAAGGAGGTCGAACCGGCATGGCGAAACAACCCGGACGGAGGCGCGGCACCCCGGCCGCCCTCCACGAGATCCACCCGAATCAGCGCGCCGCCCAGCTTGCCACCTTCGCCAGCAACCTCGGAGCGGAAGTGGACGAATACGGCGGAGTGGCCTTCACCGACAGCTTCCGCACCCTACACTTCACCGCGCACCCAGAGGGTCTGATGACCGAGACCGGGGAAGTGATCGCCAGCCAGACCGCGCTGCGCGGCGCATTGACACCGCCGAACGCCGTGAACACCAGCGGGCTGCTGAGCGGCACGCTGATCAGTGGCCTCGGACTCCTGACCTTCAAGGCGGGCCTGATGACCGAGGGCCGCGACCGGCAGCAGCAGAGCCTGCACTTCCACTTCGAGCGGGAAACGCCCTTCAGCTTCGGCGGCCAGGACTACGCGGCGCTGTACCTCGATAGTTATGAGCGTCCCGGTTACTACTTCTCGCCGTCCGTGGGCGTCACGAGAGCCGAGCTGCCGAACCAGCCTCGCCGGCCCGCCGTGCGCCACGATGTGCCGCCGGCCCTCAACGCCTCGCTGCGCCAGCTCTCCGACGCGGCGACCCGGGCGATGCTGACCCCCGCCCTGCGAACAGAAGCGGCCCTCGCGGAGATCCGGGAGCGACTGACCAAGGCCCGAACCAGGCAACAGGAAATCGAAGCGGAAATCCATGCCCTGACCGAAGAGCTGCGGACGGCAGCGCCCGGCCACCAGCGGGCCGCCTGATCCCCTGCGCCTGCCCTTCCCCGCCCACACCGGCAGCCGCGACCGGCCGCTGACCAAAGGAGACGTATGACCACCCCCAAGCCCGTGCGCGTGATCGCGTTGCAAGAATGGAACCAGATCCACGGCGTATCGCAGTCCACCGCGAACAAGTGGGCGCACGACGAGCGGCTGCCCGTCTACCGCAGTGGAAAGAACTGGCTGATCCTCGCCAGCACGCCCCGCCCTGCCAACCGGGGACCCAGGGTGGCACGACTGGCCCGGCCACAGTACGTCACCATCGACGACTGGTCCAGCAAGGCCGGCGTGCCCCACAACACCACGCTCGGCTGGATCAGCAAGAAGGTCATCACCGACGCTTACCTCTCGTGCGGCCTGTGGCTGATCAGGGCGGACCTGCCGACGCCGGGTCCACAACCTCAGGGCGCCGCCGCGTACAGAGCGCGGGCCCAGGCGGCCGACCGCCACAGCGTGCCGGCCCTGAACCGGTCTGTCACGGAACCTGCGGCTCCAGCGCAGGGCAAGGTCCGAAGGCGGCGGCCCGCCGGTCCGGTCGCAGATGTCCAGGGGTGCCTGCCGACACCCTGAACTTCCCCCCAAGACACCCGCTCGCCCCTGCTCCGCACGCCGGACAGGGGCGTTTCGTGCGTGTCGGCTGACCGTCGCCGCTCAATGCAGCGAGAGTTTGCAGATCCGAAATAAGATTGCACCTCAGACCTATAAAGAAAGCGTGGTATAAATAACGCCGTCATTTCGTATCGGACCGTACATTATCTGCGCGGGCGATTCGTTGATTCAGTGGGGACTGAACAGGAGGCGTATGGCGGTGATACTGAGAGGGGATACGGGCGTGGTGGGCGGCGTCGCTCCAGGGAAAGGAAAAATCATCACGCTGGCCGAGTGGGCGGCTCAGCGCGGGATGACGGAAGTGGAAGCGCGCCGGCTGGCAGAAGACCAGCTCTTGCCCGGCGCGTACCTTTCCCTGAAAGTGTGGCTGCTCAAAGACACCACCGTTCCCCTTCCGCGCTTCAAGAAGACCGTCCTGCTGAGCACACTGGTGGAAAAGCTCCAGAATCCCAGGGAGGGAGACGCGTTCATCAATGCCCTGTCTGCCGAAATTCGCAAGGGCACCTTCGGAAGCCGGCCCGTCAAAGCGAAATTCAATAGCCCGACCATCCACACCAGTGCCGGAGGACTCGGACAGGTCTACCAACGCAGCTTCTCCGACCGGGCCATCGAGGACTCGCCGGCCCTGCACGCCTGGCTGGACAAGCGCGACAAGATCAGCAAAGAGATCGCGGCCGGCACGCGTACCATCCGGGGCCGCCCGAAAGTCGCCAGCAAGACTGCGCCGAAGACGACGCCGATGACGGGCAACGAGACACTGGCGGCCATCAAGGAAGGCTCAATGGACTTCGACGTGGCCGCCGAACAAACCATGAACGCCTACCAGAAACAGCAGACGAAGGCCAACGTGGCAGCGGCCAAAGCGAAGGCTCAAGAAAAGGCGGCCCAGGCCGAGGAATCACGCGAGGAACCGCGCGAGGAAACCCCACCCGCCCGCAGGAAAAGGCAGCGGCGTGGCCGCAGGGTCTACAAGCGCTTGCAGCAGAAGGCGGGCGGCGCCGACACGGACGCGTCGCCCGCCGCGCCCGTTCTGCCCGCCCCAGCGGCGGAGCCGGTGAAGCCGCTGGAGGCCGCCCTGGCTCCGCGCACCATCACGCCGTATCCGAAAGAGGTACAGACCAAGCGGAGCGCTGGGAAGGCGGGCGCGGCCACACCGCAGAAATCCGCGACGGTCGCGGGCCGCTCGAAGCCGGCGGGCCGGAGCCGGTCGGGAAAATCGAAATGAAACGCTGCGTCCGCCACCGGGCCTGACGCGGCGTCACAAACGGTCTGTACAGAGCGGAAGTGACCGCTAGAATAGCTGGCACCGGGGAAGCCCCTGGTGCCAGTTGTGCTTGCGCCGCCCGAACTCTCCCGCGTCTCCACGGCGCGGTCTCCAAGGAAGTGTGTCCATGCCGAACTCCAACGCTCCGTACACCGTCGCCGTGCTGCAACACACGAACATGCTCTCGAAGTTGCAGGAATCGATCATCCTCCAGCTCAACGCCACGCATCGGCTCGACGTGATGATGAGCGTCTGCGGCGTCTTGTCACTGGACGTTCCCGACCTCGGCGTGACCGGTCAGGAACCGATTCGCGCGCAGATCGCCTCGCGCGTCCGCCAGATGGTCCACCCGGACACCATGAGCGCCGACGAGGTGCTCGCGGAAGTCGCCATCCTCGCCCGCATCAGCCAGATCCTCAAGTCCGGGCGGCCGGGCTTGGGGCACGAAGAGCAGGTGATGCAGCGGCTCGCGGAGCTGACGAACCTGAGCCACACCGCAGTGCCCCCCTTGCTGAACTAAGGCACGGACGCTTGGCGGACACCTTTCGGTGTCCGCTTTTTCTGTTTCTGCTGTTGGAAGCAATGGTTGTCAATAAATTGTAATAAAAGCAAAAAAGCGTAATCATTGACAGAATGTGCAGATCGTCTGCCATACTGAATCTATGTCGTACATTCGCCTCAGCCAAATCCTGTCAAATTTCAAAAAGCCCCAGGAAAAGGCAGTGCTCTTGCGAATGATCAAACAGGCAGTGCGTGACGGCCAGCTCGAAGGCGCGTATTTCAAGTCGATGTTCTCGTTGAGTGGTGTGGAACTTCCGGCAGGCAAGGCCGCCCGGCGACACCAGGACCTGCTGTTTCAGGAAAGCGCGGCACTGGACGCATGGCTGACACAGGCGAAAGTTCGGCTCGGTCAGGCGGCGGCGGAGCAGGAGCGCAGGCGCCAGTCGGAACGCCGGGGGCGGATGCTGGTTCTGGAGAACACGCCGGAGTTGTGGCAATGGATCGAAGAGACGGACGCGGTACTGTATCCCCAGCGCCGCCCGGCCATCGACTGGGCGACGAGGCCGCAGGGGAGGGCGATCAAGCTGAGCGAGCTGCTGCCGTACCTGGACGACCACGACGGCTACCGCCCGGTGCTGCGGAAACTGACGCGGGCCATCGGGGCGAACGAACTGAGGGTCATCTACCCGACTGAGACGTTCATGATCGGGCCGGGGTGACGCAGCAGGAGATCGTCATCGAGACCACCTTCACCTTTGCCGCCTGGCTCGACACGGTGAACATTCATGCCAACTTCAGACTGGCGCGGGCTCGCCTCAGCCGGTTCTCGGGTATCCGTGTGGCGGACGTGCGCCGCCTGTTCGACGGGCAATACCACTTGAAAGACAGCTTTCGCCTCCGGATCGAAGAAGGCCTCGCGCGGGGGGTCCTCAAGGAATACACGCCGCCCGAGCTGAAGTGCAGCGCTCACAGCGACCCGGCAGGTACTCAGGGGAGGGGGACGCGGCTTTGACCCTCAATGACCAACATTCGTGCTGCACTATGCTTTTCATGTATACTATATGAGAAACATCAGAAAACTGAATAAGTCACTGATATTTTCAAGGAGATTGATGAATCGTCGCCTATTATTCGCCCTCGGCTTCCTTTTTCTCACCGCATGTAATTCTGCTACTCCGGCCAATCCACAGACCGCCACTGTACCTGCCCCACCTGTCATCGCGTTAACGACTAATTCCCTCACGGCCAGTGGGAATGTTGGGGGACTCAGCTTGAGTGGTGCAGCAGCTCAGATCCATTTCGACGTTCATGATACGGATAGTCAGTCTAGCCTCCAGCTCACCCACCTAAACAAAGCGCCGGGGCTGCCCCCGGTAGCCACTGTCCATAGCAGCTACATCATGGGCGATGTACCGAATACAGCGATGATCGGTGCTTGGCGGGTGGTTACAAACATCCAGACACTCAAGAGGCCAGCGCAGCTGAAACTGGACCGCCCCCTTGGAACGCTCAGTGGTGCCGGCCAAGACCGCATCACCGAGGTATTTGTCCGTGACAACTTAAGTCAGCAGACCGAGGTGGTTGGCACTTTTGTCGGGACGAGCGAACTGGTGCTGGATGATTTCGGCGATCTTCTGAGCCGTCAAGGTAAACTGGATGTCACTCGAAGCGATACCGACCTGACCTATTTCGCATATAGCGCGTCAAAAACCGACTACGATAAGACTTGCACGTCTGAAGGCGGTGAGATTGTCGAACCTCAGAATTATTGCAGCTTCGCCAACAAAAAAATTATCCCTTCGACTTCATCTCTGCAAAATATTGATTCATTGTCCCGACAAGGCGTAAAGACACAATCTCTCAATGGAATTTCGGTTGTCTCCTGGAACTTGGGCAATGTGGCTCAGAGCTGCGGTACTTCTACCGGTGGAGCCAATTACAACTACAAACTTTGCTATGTTTCAACCGAGAGACGCATTTCAGATACGATTCTTTCCTTTGAGCAAAGCCAGAAGCCTGCCGTTATCTTTTTTCAGGAGATCTGGCACGGCGACTGCCGCTACACTCCTGAAAGCAGTTACGGTACTTATACTAATCAGCGGTTATGTGCCAGCAATGTGCCGAACAACTTTCAAAATACAATGACGCGAATTTTGGGAATCTCCCGGTATTATTCGAGTTGTACCCAGACCGAGGATGTGCCAGCCGATCAATTGGTGGTGAACGGCTACGAATGTATCGCCATCGATCCGAACGTTTTAACGCCCAATTACAATCATCCCGCCTCTGCCGGAAATACCACCGACGGGTATCATCCTCCGTGCGATATCAACAACCAAGACCCAACACACAACTTTCCTGGCCGTGATACGGGATACATGTACATGAACGTCACGCCAGTCAACAGCACCACCAACCTCATGTTGGTCAGCAGCCACCTGGTGGCGGTAACCGACAGTGCCTGCCGCACCGAACAGTTAACCAAGCTGAAGGGTTTCGCGCCGCTCTATTCACAGAGTTTCTCCCTGCTCGGCGGTGATTTCAATACCAACCCTAACGCCGCAAACGATCCGGCTGCCATCACTTTCCGCAATGTGTTTTCAGGTACATGGGGCGCACCCAGTGGGTACGTTGCTTCGGAAATCGACGATCCTAACCAAGCGACCGCTTTCTACGTCAACGGCAATCAAAACCTCGACCATGTGTTAGGGCGCAATTTTGGTGGTAGCTGCCAGCGCGGCGGCAGCTTCGATGGCACCGACCACACCTGGACGCGTTGCACTATCAGTTCGCCTCTACTTTAAACACGGGCGCGACACTTAAAGGACAATAAGCGAAGTACGGTGTAAACGGTAGCCAGCCATCCATCCAGGATGGCTGGCTGCTTACGTGTGCGTCATACGATTTTGTTCCCTCAGGGGACTGTTACGTAGATGGCGCCCGATCCGGCGGTCGAGGCATACCGTGAGGCTACACGTTTGAGCTTCAGCGAGAGACTATAGCCGCCGCTTGGCAGGCCAGCCGGTGTCACGACGGTCAGCTGGACGGTTTCAGTCGTGAACGGCTGCTGGCTGCCGTGAATCTCGATACCCTCGGGCGACCGACCCAGCAGCGTCGCGTCACTGCTTGACGGACCCGCCAGGTAAGGGACGAAATATACGGCGTCGTCCGCTGGCAGGTCAGTGCGAGAAACAGTGAAGGTCACGTTTTGGCTCTGCCCCGCACTCATCGTCACCCCGCCGATGACTACACCAATTGGCTGCACCTCGGTAGGGCTGAGATTGATACACGCCGGCAGAGTCCCGCAGGCCTGTTCTCCGCACGCCGTAAAGCCGAACAACAGACTTCCGGAAAGGATCAGCAGTCGAATTGAATTCATGTCTAATCATACTCTGCGCTACATGACCGGTCAGACTGATATGGCATCTGTTTTCACGTCACTGATCATCTTGGTTTGCCGTTGCGAGACGGGCGTCGCCCATCGCTGCTGAACACCCTCAAGAAAACCGGTAGATGGCACATATTCGCCAAGGGATAGAGCGTGTCATTCAACGCATGGACGTTCTTCGTGTGCTGAGAGGCGTGTACAGACATTGGCGTCGTCGGTTCGCGTTTCGAGTTCAGCCCATCGCAGCGCTCTGCAACCTAATCTTTGCCGGTCACGGCTTTTGCAAGAGGTCTAATGATCTTTGCTTTAATTCTGCTGATTTTCATGATGAATGCACCTACTGAAGAAATTCTGTAATACTGCCGGAATGGATTACATCAAGCTGAGTGAACTCCTGAATAAACTCCAGAATCCGCAACGCTCGGACACGTTCGTGAAGCTGATTCGTGCGGCGGTACGTGAGGGGGGTATTGAAGGCACAGAACTGACCGGGCGTATTCCTTTGCCCAAGCAGTTCAAGGCGCGGGACGGAAAGCCGCCACGCGTTCAGCGGGTGCAGGAGATGCTGTTCCTCAATGACGCCGCGTTCAAGCGCTGGGTCGAGCAGACGGACCGCTCACTCACCCGGCAGGTCAAGGTCCAGCCCCGAACGCTGGAGAGCGTCCTGTCCGGGCAGCACGACTTCAAGACGCTGGCCGCCGAGACACGCCGGAGGTTACGGGCAAGTTACGAAAAAGGTCAGAAGCTCGGTCGAGACCGCAAGGCTGAACTGAGTGAACCGGCTGGACGAGGCGCGAAGACCAAGCCCGCGCGGCGAGGTGCGAAGCGCGACTGATCTGCCCTGACACCGCTATCACCGCGCCTTTTCGTCGTTTCGGAGGGGCGCGAAGTGTTAGGCTAGAGGCAGGCCAGGCACTGTTCAACCGGAACAGGCAGTGGGCACAGTCAGGGAGGAAGTATGAGACCCAGCGCACCCACAGGCGTTTGGAGAGGTTCGGATCAGACGGAGACGCGGCCGTGACCGGCAGCGACGTGGGCACCTTGCCCGAGACGATGCAGTGGCTCCCCAGGGACCGTCGCGGCTTTCCGATCCCTGCGTTCGTGGGAACCAATCCCCAGGGACAGCGCGACTACCGCCACGTGGACGAGACGAAGCGCACGAGCATGATGTTTTCCGCGAGCTGCGGCGTGTGCGGAAAGCCGTTCCCAAATCACGAGACGGTGGCGTTCGTCGGAGGCGTCCGGGCGGCCAGCACGTTGACCTACCGGCATCTGCCGATGCACCTGGACTGCGCGGTGGCGACGCTGCGCCTTCACCCGTACCTGTTCGATGAAGACGGCCTGTTCGCGCCGCTGCCCAACGGTCAGTGGCTCAGCTCCGGCCAGCCCGGCTGTTTCGTGATGGTGCTCAGCCGGGCGTGGAAGGTCCGTGCAATCGGTCCGACCGGGCAGCGGGTCTCGCACGGCTCACCCGGCTGCACCGAGCTGTTTCATCCGGCCAAACTTCAGGAAGTGCGGGCCTACATCTGCAAAGGCGGCGACGTGCACGTGATGACGCCGCGCTCACTCCCGCTGGAGCTGGCGGGCCGCCGCCTGCCCGGAGAAATCGCGCCACCGTTCGAGCGCGAGCACTGGCTGAGTGTGATTGGGTCGATCTGAGCAGTCGCGGGAAAGCACAGGACAGGCCGATGCGTGAAGACCTTCAGGAGCATCCTCTCTGTGGGCCGGCACGCACACTGATTCGTGGCCGACAGGTTGCGGCGGGCATGGGAGGCTGGAAACGCGGGCACGCAGGGGGGACCCGGCACCAGCTTTTCGCCTGAAGTCGCCTGGAGGGGACACCCGTTCTGCTCGCCCCGAGATGCCTGAACGCCACTCAGACGGCATTTATCTCACTCCCTCTGATTGACTAGAATAAATAAACGTAGTATTATTATTTTAGTTGAGAGAGGTCAAGCCTCGGGGAGTGTCTATGAGCGTGCTGAGTTTTCCGGAACGTGGCGAGTGGGGCGACAAGAAATGGCGCGGAAATTGCAGCGGGTACGTCTACCGGCACCTGTTCAACCTGCTGACGCCGCGCACGATGGTTGACCCGATGGTCGGCTCGGGCACGAGCGTGCAGGTGGCCGAGGAAATGGGTATCGAGGCGCTGGGCCTCGACCTCCACAGCGGCTTCGACATCCTGAAAGACCGCATCCGTGACCGCCTGCCCGCCCACTGGAATGGGGCCGACCTCGTACTCAGCCACCCGCCCTATTTAGACATCGTCCGGTACTCGGGAAGCGTGTGGGGCAGCGAGCCGCACCCGGCCGACCTCAGCCACGTGGCCGACCCGGACGAGTTCCTGGAACTTCTGGCCCAGGGACTGCTCAACCAGCGCGACGCCACCCGCGAAGGCGGCGTGTACGGAGTCATCCTCGGGGACGTTCGCCGCAAAGGCGAGTACCACGCGCTGCCGACCGACCTTCAGAGTTACCTGCCCCGGCGAGAGCGCCGCGCCATTCTCATCAAGGCCCAGCACAACGTCCAGTCGGAGTCTCGCAGCTACGGCAAACTGCGCTACGGGCGCATCGAGCACGAGACCATCCTGCTGTACGAGCGCCTCGCCGGAACGACCTACTACGCGCTCGCGTGCGCGGTGCAGCAGCAGAACCGCACCAGCCTGGGCACCTGGCGGGCCATCATCCGCCACGCGATCACCACCCTCGGTGCGAAATTCACCCTCAAGGACATCTACGCGGCCGTCTACGACGCGGCCCCCGAACGGGTCAAGACCTCGCTGCACTGGCAGGCGAAAGTGCGCCAGACCTTGCAGCAGATGCCGGACGTGACCGGTGAGGGCAGCGGCGTATGGCTGAAAGCGGCGTGAGCACGGCAGCGGCCCCGCCGGACCCAGGGGGCGCCGAGGCCGGCGTGGTCAAGATCAACGACGTGAACTACGCCGTGGTCGTCGCCGGTCAGCAGTGCGTGACGCTGACCGGCCCAAAGGCTGGACGGGCGCTGCTGGTCAAGAATCTCCCCACGGGCAGATGGCTCTTCCAGCAGGGAAGTCGGACGACCGCCATCACGAGCCTCGAAGCCGACCGTGCGCTGTACCCGCAGCTGTTCGCGCCGTCCCACACCTGAAGGCGCACGCTCAGGCCCGCCAGCAGTGGTGGGCCTGTGTTCCTGGAGGTGATATGCACAAAGGCGTTGCCCGGCGCTTCATCCTCAGCGGCGTCCTCTCGGCGTGTGGTCCTCAGGGCGGTCGATGCCGGCCTGCCGCTGCTGAAGCTCGGGCGGCTGACCGATCAGTCGGGGGCGTCGTTCGACGTGCCGGCCTCAAGCGCCGCAGGACTCGTGAACCTACTCGAAGCGCGCCACCGCATCACCAGCGGCGGCACGGTGACTGGCCCGGCCTCGGCCGCTCCTGCGCTCTGCCTGCTGCCGTATCCGCAGGTCTCGGACGCCGCCTACGGCACGTACTGCCTGCCGGACACCACTCGCTGAGGTGCACCTCAGGGGCACTGGAGCGTTCCACGGGCACCCTGTCGGAGGTAGACTGAAGCGCATTGCCGCCCACACGGCCATTCGCTTCCTCCCCCACAGAGGTCAACCTGCATGAACGACTCCGATCTGGCCGCTTCAGTCGCGGCCCCCGAGGCGGCGAAGCTGCCGGAAGCCCTGCCCGCCTGTTACCGGACCGCCCTGACGGCGCTCAGGGCAGCCACCGACACCTACGCGACGCTGCTGCTCGAAGTTCAGGCGACACCGGTTCAGGACAGGACACTGACGCAGGAAGAAGACGTGGAGGCAGCCTACGCCCGGTTCGACCACGCCATGCACGAGTTCAGCCTGCTGGCCGCCGAGGGCGCCGCCGCGTACCCCGGACCCGAAGCCCGGCTGGTCGCCAGTTACCTCAGTTATCGCCTGCGGATCTTCCAGGCGAGCAAGGCCGAGCGGCACCTGTACCTGGCTGAGCGTCAGCGCGCGCTGCAAGAGCTGATTCCGCTGATGTCGGTGGTCCGGGCGTACCGCGACAACGCGATGCCCGAGCCGGACGCCGCCGCCATCCAGCTGGCCTATCTGCGGGCCGGGGCCGTGACGGCCGTTTCCGCGCCATGACCGCGAGAAGAGCAAGGATCAACGAACTGGGCGTGTACGTGCTGTTCCTGCTGGCCTTTACCGTTCCGGTGGTCAGCGCCGCCCTGCTGCTGAGCATCAGCCACTCGGGACCTCCGCTTGGACCGGTCGGGCTGCTGATGCTGGCCGCCTGCGTGGTCACCTTGTTCCTGGCCTGCAACTTCGCGGCCACGCCCAAGTCCGGTCGGACCGGCCGGATGCTGGCCGTGATGGGGGCCGCCCTGGTCTGCACGGCCAGTCTCGCCGCAGCGGGGATTTCTCAGATCGGCCGAGTCCGGGCCGACTTTGAGCGGGCGTACAGCCTGATTCCGGTCGGTGTTTCCTTCACCGGCCAGCTGCCGGACGGCAGGCGGATCAGTGGCATCCTGTCGAGGAAGGACCTGGTGTGCCTGACGCTCAGTGACACCAGTCTGGCCGTCTGGCAGACCACGGTGCCCGCAGGGGAGGTGATTTCCGAGGAGCAAACGCAGCAGCGGCCGACACGGCTCAGCGTGGCGCCGGAGACCGACCGCGCTGTTCGCCGCCTTCCACAGGAGACGGCGGTCTCGCGCACGTGTGACGGCCCGCTGCTGAACACGATCATCCTGAACCCGCACGGGTAGCCGTGTGCGCCGAACATGTCGCCGGGCCGCAGGATCGCCCCGGCAGCTTTTTTTGACGCTTATAATTACCGTGGTATAATAACAACATGAAGAAGTCGAGACTGGGAGCGGTGGGAGGAGTGGAAATCAACGCGGATCAGCTGGCCGTCCGGACGCTGGCGGCCAGTCTGCCGCTGAGCGACGCTCAGCGGCAGGAAGTCGAGCGCCACGATCTCCCCCTGTTCGCGCAGGCTCCTGCACGCGCCCTCTGGGGCACCACGCTCGGCGGCACCACCACCTACCTGTACAACACCATCGGTGCCCGCACCGCGCTCAATTACCACCAGCATCCGGACCACGGTGCGGGCATCTTCTACCTGATCGAGCACGGAACGGCCACCCGGCTGAGCCCCGAGGAGGCGCTGGGCGCGCACGCCACGCTTCCGCGCCTCTTCCGGCTCTCGCCGCACCGGGACGCTCCGGCAGCGCTGCTGCTCGACTGTCCTGAGCACCCGGACCTGACGCCGCAGATCTTCTGGCCGGACAGCCCGGACGCCGAAGAGGCCCGCGAACTCCACGACCAGCTGACCCAGGGGCAAGGCGCGCGATACGCCGTCCAGATGGCGTGCGCCAGGCTCTATCAGCGCCGCGCCCGTGAGGTGACACCTCCAGTGCCCGGCGTCCACCAGCGGAGCTTGTGCTGAAGCACTCCAGGACCTGCGGCGTGCAAGGCGGAAACCGCTCGGAATGCCCGCCTCACTCGGCATTCGTGCCAGGGTCGGGTTTTCGTCACCCGAACGTCCGGCACGGTCCGGCCGCGCGGCGACAATCGAACGTTCAAGGACAATGCTCACGTCGGAGAACAATGCAGTGAGCAAAATGAGGGATGTAGACAATCTCACGCGAAAAATGAAAAAATGGTTTATACTCCATGCATCACCGTGACCCCCACTGGTGTGCTTCAACAGCAGAATTCGGCTGAATTCCTGGTGCCCACACTCCAGATGCCCCCAGATGCCCATACATCTGGGGGATTGCTGTATATGAAGCCGGAAGTGCGCCGGGGCCTGGGGCAGGTATCCTGAAGGCCGCAAGACCGCAGGGAGCGCCGCCCTGAGCGCCGAGGTGAGACATGGACACCCAGCAGGCCCAGACAAAGCCGTACCGTGAGCACCTCAAGCGCCACGGGTACACGTTCCGGTCCAGCCGGCACGGCGAACTCAGCCGCGCGAACGCCACGGCCGGTCAGCGCATGTGGTGCTACACCGTCACCCTGTACGGCCCGGACGGCAAGCAGACCCGGCACGACGCCCCTGACCACCTCTACCTCGCGTACGCCGCCGCCTGCGGCGCGGCGGGCATCGGGCAGCCGCCCGTAACGGCCGGCGACTCGCCTTCAGGTCCGGCCGGACAGGAAGACGCCCGGTCGGCGGTCATTCCACTGTTCTGACCAGGCGCGCGCAGAGATCAGGCCAGACGGGAGGGAGAGGAAAGAGGCTACGCCATCCGGCCGATGCGGGTGGCCGCCGCAGGGCGTTATTGATAACGGCACAAGTTTGCGACGATGGCCCACACTGCGCGTAGGCACTCATGCTCCACTCCGGCAGAAAACCGTTCGTGGACAGACGATTTCGGGCCGTATCAGCGGGCAGTTGACTCGACTGAATACCAGTTCGGGCCAGCCAGATCTGTCCGTTGAAAATGTCATTCAACTCATCATCCAAATTTCAGGGTTTCAATCCGTCTACTGATGTCCCGCGTCGTCTTGAGTTCTTCCCGATTCTCGTAAATATATTTAAGGGTCCAGAACGCGTACTGCATGGCCTCAGCAACGTCTAGATCATAGATGATGACTTTGTTGCCATGTGTCACTGAACTGCGTTTATCGTACAGCTTTTTAATTCTGTCCCTCACCTGTAGCCTGTCTTCTTTGACGTCCTTGCTCAGCATGGCGATTCCTTCCGCTACGCCAGCAGAGATAGAAAGCCCGCTGTCTTTTGGAGGACCGAAAAACAGCTCAAGGATAGTGGTCAAACTCAATATCCTGCTTCTATTTTCTCTCTGGGTTACTGCATTTGACATCCAACTCACCGCCTCAATCAATTTTTCTTCAACCTCAGATAACGCTGACGCAGAAGCGCTGCTTTCCAAAGGAAACAAGATTCCAAATTCCCTAACATAATCCAAGTTCTGCGAAGTGAGAACCAACTTGGTCTGTTCAAATTGAGCAGAATTTTTAAAATTAATGCTAGTAGAATCGGCCTGAACAATCAGGATCTCCCGCGTTGGACGAACAGCATCTTCGAGCAGCGAGATCTTTATGCGTGGGTAATTTCCAGATAAGAGTGGTAGGGAAGCGTGAATGAAGGAAAGCAGCTGATTGGCCTGGTCAATCGCCACAGCTTCAGCCTTTTCAGGCTCGGCATTCACGGACGGAATCAAAAAGAAGTCACTGCGCTGAATCAGCTTACGAATAGTTTGGCTTAGCCTAACTTTAAAGAGGTCTTTAGTCTCTACAGTGTCTAGCCCCTGATCAACAATTTTGCTCATTCTTTCGGTTAAGGTTTCCGCAAGTTCATTCGTTGCTTTGCGGAGAATCAATTGTCCCAGAACAAGTTCATTACTCTCGATAGCTATGCCACTAATCGGGACGTAAACTTCCTGAAAATTATTGTAATTAGCATATTCGATTAGGTCTTTTTCAATATCTTTTTTCACTGTAGATTGTTCCGCGTCACTTAAGTGCAGACCAATCCACTGACGAACCAATAACTCTGTATGCTTCTGGCTGTACTTTTCTCCCCACTCCTTGTCAAGCAGCGAGAGGACAAAATCATCGTACTTCTGGATAGCTTCACCCGAAAAAGACCAGCTAGCCTGGTCGGTACTCAACCTATACCGGGGGGACTGGTCGTTTGCCCCAAATTCCTCAGCGAGTGTCCCCAGATCAACCACTTTGTTGAACAGGGCCTCAAGTTTTTTGGGGTGAATCTTCACGCTTTCGTTGGTCATTGCGCTGCCTTTTGAGCCAATCCTCAAAGAGAGGAGTTAGGGTGCCGTGGTCAGAAGTGTTAGGAGTGCAAAGGCTTCAAAAATTGGTGCCGCGAAGGAAAGAATATCTTTACACCTCCGGTCACGTTGCTTGTTTTGAGTGTACTTGGCACGTGTGGGGATAGGGTGCTGGAGGATTGAGCCTGTTCTTTCAGCACACCCAGCAGGGTAAGATCTGTAGCCCAAGAGTCATCCGGTTTCTGACGCAGCTGCTGGATCACATTGCAGGGCCTGTGGTTGTGGCCCTGGACAACACGGAGATCCATCTATCGAAGGCCTTCCAGGCGTTCGTGGAGAGCCACGAACGCCTGTCGCTGGTGTGCTTGCCGCCCTACGCTCCGAAACTGAACCCGACCCCACTGGTCTGGGCCTACGTCAAACGAAGCGTATTGGGAAACTGCTGTAGGCGGACAGTCAAAGAACTGCGTGCCCGACTTGTGCAGGCATGGCGACGAGTCCGGTATGTCCGGCTCCCTCAGCGGCTTATGGATGCCAACCTACGCCGAGATCAATAGGATCGCTGCATGACCTTCAGCGGCCACCCCCTCCATGAGTGCCCCCTGTCCCTGCGGCAGACGCGGCTGCAATGGCGCTGGAGACAGCAACGCTGAAGACGACACCGATTCATGCTCTCAGCGTTTCATACTCCTGAACCTTCATGACACTGAGTATTTATGGGTTAGAAGGTTACCGGTCGAGCGCCAGTCTCCCGACATGGCAGTCACTGGTTGATTGTCCTGTCCGACCTTGTCACGCACCAGATCATGGATCTGCCGAGTGTATTGCGAGACGGTGGTGTCGCCAATAGATTGTTGTAGATCGCGGAGAAACTGAGATTGACGCATGCAAAAGAATTCCCGTGTAGACGCGTGTTGGCGTATAGCTGACTCGCCCGGTATTGACCGTCACCTGTTCCGGCAGGAAGTTGCCGTGACCATTTAGAAGCAGGTTAAGAACGGTCATGAACGAGTCCTGACTATTGCTCAAAACGGGTGAGGGCGCGCAGAAATTTAGCTCCTACAAGCTATTTCTCGGAGACAGGCCAGCACGATGGCGTGATTGATCTTCAATCCACGTCCACCCCTAACTGCGGATTACGGGCCAGTTCCACCATGCGGCTTACCTGCTCAGGCAGGTTGCGACCCAAGCTCAGAGGTGGTAAGGCGTCGGGAGAAAAAAAAGCGCTTTCCAAGGTCTCAATGTTCTCGGCATGAGTTGTCTCGGGACCAATCAATTCACACAACAAGAACAATTTGTAGACCGCCCACAGATCGGGCGGGTGAGGATGCTGAGCCTTATCGAGCACGGCCAGCAGTCGTATAGCCCGCACCTCAAGGTTAGTTTCCTCCCTTACTTCTCGCACGGCGATCATACGGGGGCTCTCGCCAGGGTCGGCCCAGCCGCCGGGCAAGCTCCACAGACCGTCCTGACGCTCACGGGTCAGCAGTACGTCGCCAGCTTTGTTGAATACGACTGCCCGCACGTCTACCTTAGGCGTTAAATAACCACGCTCAGCCCTCAGCGTCGCCGTGACCTGTTCTAAATCTTGTCCAGTCTGAGCGGCTAGTAATTCGGCTGTCAGGTCAAGCAGTCGAGCAAAACGTTCATGGTCATAAGGGTCACGGGTGTAGGTCAACCCCGCCTGAGCAATAGATTGCAATTCACGAAGCTGGGCCAGCGTGGGGGCGTATGTCATCTTCAGATACTTTACTCGGCTGCCTCTTGTTCTCTTTCGCAGCTATTTCTAAGACAAGTGCAGTATCTAATACCTTCGCTCAGGCTGTTTTGGACAGTTCGCTTATTCCCCTTCATAACAGGGCATGAAGGAGGCTAACTCGCGCCAGAACGCAGGGCAAGGGGGGACCAGGAGGTCCTGAAGATGGGCAGACCCCAGGCCAGAGGGTGATCTGTAATCGATCATGAGTGAGTTGGCTTTTGGATAGCTTCATCTCAAGAATACCTTACAGGAATCGATTTTTGCGCGCACTAATCCATTTTGAGGAGTAGCCAAGAACGAGCTCCGGTCCTGCTTGCGTGAGAGACATGGAACAATGTCAAAATAAAGTCGTCTTGAACGTTACTCTTGTATGTTCGTACCCCATCCTAGGGCTACAAGTATGTGCCAGATGACCATTCCTAAAACTACGAGAGCTGATTTGGCATGAGAAAATGCGTTTTGAAGACAAGTAAAGCGTCACTAATGGGAGAAAAAGTGGAAAAGAAAAATATTACAATGAGTTTAACTTCTGCTGATCGTCCAATAGAAAATATTGATCAAGATAAGTTGAATAGAGGAGGATTTACTTACTCTATCGTGCAGATAATCAAATCATGGCAGGGAAAGGACAGTCTTGTAATAGGGATAAGAGGTCCTTGGGGCAGTGGCAAAAGTTCAATTAAAAATTTGATTATTAAATTAATTAAATCAGAGAATAACAACATTAAGATTTTGGAATTCAACCCTTGGGAATGGTCTAACACTGACCGACTACATATTGGATTTTTTTCTGAATTGGCGAAGACTATTGGAAAAGTAGATAATAGTAAAAGAGCAAAAGAATCAGCCAAAGGAATTCGTAGGTATGTTGCTTACTTAAACGTAGCGAATATACAAGAACCAGTATCCAAGATATCTACGCCGTTGTTAGCGCTTTTTGCTATTCTTGGGGTCAGCGTATCAAATATAACTAATATCCAATGGGTAAAATATATTTTTGCTGGCTTAGCCATAATATTCGTGATTTTCCCGTTATTTGCCTCGATTCTAGAAACTTTTGCAAAGATTAAAGATAATACTGCGGAGAAGCTGGATATGACTGCCTCAGAACAAAATGCAGCTCTTCAATCTGATCTAAGGGGACTTGATTATACTGTTCTCATCATTTTAGATGAAGTTGATCGATTAAATAGCGATGAGCTTAAAATATTATTCCAAATAATTAAAGCTAATGCTAATTTTCCAAATGTTATATATCTCATGTTTTTTGACAGATTAGTCGTCGAGCGCGAAATAGGTAAATTTATTTCCGGATCGCCTCAAACGTATTTAGAAAAAATTATTCAAGTAAGCTTAGATGTTCCACAGCCTAGCGTATTAGCTTTATGGGGTGTTTTGGAAAATGGATTACAGCAAATATTCTCATCCGTGGCTGCTCGATTAAGATTTCAGCCAGAACCAAATATTAGATTGTTATACGATATCACCCAGCCGTATTTTCAAGATATGCGAAGTGTGAATAGATATCTTTCTAACTTAAATTTCCATTCGAGTTTGTATGATAGAAGAGTTTATGAGGTAAATCCGCGCGATCTTTCACTTCTTGAAGTGTTGCGTATGTTTGAGCCTGAAGTATATAAAAGAATTTCTGTATCAAAAGGAGCTCTTACTGGGTATATAAGCGATTATCAGGTTAAAAGAAATGAATCAGAATTGGCTGAGATTATATCTGTAGCTAATAATAAAGAGTCTGTAAATAGAATTCTTCAGACACTATTTCCCAACAGAAAGTTTGTAGAGCACCATGCCGTGCTCGATTCGGGTAACTTCTCGAGAAGTTGGTATGAGAATGCTCAGGTATGTAGTAGTGAAATATTTTCCAGATATTTTCAGTTTGATATTTCACAACAAGAAATTTCTTTTAGTGAGGTTAGGATATTATTGGACTACAACGCTGATCCTACGATTCTTGAGAATGAGATTAGACGCTATCTTGCAGAAGGTAGATTAGATCAGCTTTTACACACACTCGATAATCTGAAATTTACTATAGATAAACATTTATGGTTGCCTTTATTCATATCGTTATCTAACATTGGAGATGAAGTAGTCGATCCTCTTGGAAGTTATATTGGCGCTGAATCGAGTTCCACGCGAATCCCCTACTGGATATTGAAGGATAGAGCCAAACCGTCTGAAAGAGCAAATATACTTAAGGAAACCATCAAAAATTCTTACGGCATCAACATGTTAGCTAGATTGTTGAAATTATTTGATAAAGAGGACGAGCAGGAACAGATTCTTCAAGAGCATGAGCTGAAAGAACTTCAAGGAATGGTTCTAGATAAAATTCGTCTAAGAGTATTGAATAATACCTTTCTGCAATCAAATAGATTTATGACTAATTTATATCGATGGAAGGAGTGGGGTTCAGCAGATGAAGTAGACCGTTGGATTGCCAGTCAATTAAACTCAAGGGAATCATGGGTGGCATTAGTGAGGGGGTTTGAGACTGAAAGCTCCTTCTCCGACGAATACGATGTTGTGCTTTATAGAGGACTGAATGAAGAAGTGGTAAATGACTTTTTAAAACCGAATCGAGCTTTGGAAGCTTGGGACGATTTAGGCATCTTAGATCCTTCTCCAGAGGAGAATGAACTTATAAGCGCATTAAATCTAATCAAGAATAAGATATTCTAAGTGATACAATGCATTTTGTAGTAAAATTGAAGCAAGTACGGTTTTAATGAATCGTATAACACTATTTAAGTGTCATAGATATAAAAACATCGTATTTCTCGATAGACGGAGATTTCACTTATGACATAAATTTAAATGAGGTTAGAGTATTTGCTTGTTCAACCGTTAAAGAGACTTGCTTTGATCATGCTATTTTTATCACTCCAGTCCAATGTTTTATGCGCTACTTAAGCATTGAGGCACATCGTATTTTCATGCCAATTGTTCTAGGTAAAATAAACTGCAAAATATCAGTCATGAAATAGCTGCAAAAACCTGCGTGTGCCCACCGATTCTGTACACCACACGCGTGCCGTGAAACAACGTCATCCAACGGAAGGATCATCGCCTCTGAAGCAGTTCATCCGGGTTCGAGTCCCGGCATTGCTACCACATCATCCGCCCCTCCACAGTCTCCGGCCGCTCAGCGGTCGGCGGCCACGCCCACCACTTCGCGCTCCTGCGGATTGAAGACGTACAGCAGCACCATCAGGTTGAGCAGGTTGAACGACAGGCGCAGGGGGGTGTCCGGATCGAACCGCATCTCCGGAAAGAACGGTGCCAGAAGGCAGTTGGCGAGCGTCACGCCGAACAGCACCACCTTGAAACTGAACTGAAGCCGCAGATACGGGATCAGCGGCCTGAAGCCGAAGAACATCGCCACCGCGTCGTCGGTCTGCCGCAGCGCGGGCGTGCCGACCTCCCAGCGGCCACTGACGGTCCAGGCGACGAGGCCCACGGCCGTGAAGAGCGCCGCGTCGAGCAGTCGCAGCAGCGGCAGCCAGGCCACGTCTCCGGAAGGTAGGTGCAGTTCGGCCGCCCGCAGCAGCAGGGTCAACGGCAGCGGGGCGGCCAGCAGCAGCACCAGCCAGCGGTAGGCGATCACGAGGCGCTCCGCTTGCTGGCCTTCGGGGGGGCCTTCAGCTCTGTCGGCACCTTCGCGCTCGCCTTCCTGGTCTTCTTGACCTTGATGTCCTCGCCCTTCATGATCTGCGCGGCCAGCTCCGGCGTCAGGTCGTCGGGCATCACGTGCGCCGGAATCGGCATGTACTGACCGTCCATCTTGAGGGTCGGCGTCTCGCCTTTCATGCCGACCACGGCGCCCGGCACCCGGGGCAGGGTGAGGGTCGGCGGCTGCATGCTCGCCCCGTGCAAGAGCGGCCTCATCTGTTTGTTCCAGAAGTGGTCGAGGTACGCGGCGTAACTCAGCTTCCCGCCGGCAATCTGATCGAGGTAGCTTTCCATCTGCGCCGTGAAGCGTGGGTCCATGAACAGTGGAAAGTTGTCGCTCAGGTAACGGTCGCACAGCAGGCCGACCCAGGTGACGGCCAGCTGCCGCGCGGCGCCGCCCACCTGCTGCACGAACTGCCGGTCATGCAGCGTCTGCACCGTCGCCTGATACGTCGAGGGCCGCCCGATCTCGGCACGTTCGAGCGCCTTGACCAGGGTGGCGTCGGTGTAGCGCTTGGGGGCCGGAGTGCGTTTGGCCTCGGTCTCGGTGGACAGCACCGGAAGCGACCGTCCCTCCGCGAGCGGCGGCAACGTCTGGGTGTCCGGCGCCTCGCCCTCCTCCTCGCGGGCGTCCTCGAACAGCCGGGTGAAGCCGCGCTCGGTGATCGCCCGCCCCACCGTGCCGAACAGCAGGCCCTCAACGCCCAGGTAGACCGTGGGCCGCAGGCCGCGCAGGTCGGTCATCTGGGAGGCCAGGGTGCGGCGGTAGATCAGGTCATAGAGCGCCAGGTCCTCGTCCTGGAGACCGCTGTCCGCAGGAGGAACGAACGCGCTGCCCGAGGGCCGCACCGCCTCGTGGGCTTCCTGCGCGTTCTGTCCCTTGGCGGCGTAGGCGCGCGCCTGGGCCGGCACGGCGCTCGCCCCGAAGAGGGAGACGGCCGCCGCTCTGGCCCCCTGCGTGGCCTCGCTGCTGAGCGAGGGTGAATCGGTCCGCATGTAGGTGATCTTGCCCGCCTCGTACAGCCGCTGGGCGGTGTCCATCGTGACCTTCAGGGAGAACTTGAGCTGCTTCGAGGCTTCCTGCTGCATGGTGGCCGTCGTGAACGGCGGTGGCGGCTTGATCATGTACTCAACACTTTCCACGCTGGTCACCTGCACCTCACGGCCTTTCAGGGAGGCGCCGAGCAGCTGGCCCTCCGCCTCGCTCAGCACCAGCAGCGCTCCCTCGGGCACGTCGCCCTGCTGCGCGGCGGCGAGCGTCAGGGCGGTCAGCCCCGGCTTGAGCCGCCCGTCGGCGCCGTAGTCCTTGGGCGTGCCGAGCCCCACACCGTTCACGCTCAGCAGCGGCGCGGTGAACGCGGCCCCGCCCTCGGCGGCCACCTTGACCGTGAAGCGCACGTACCCGGCCGAGACGTGTCCCAGCCGGGCGTGCTCCTGCCGGGCCAGCGCCGCGAGCGCCGCCGACTGCACCCGGCCGGCACTCACGCCCGCCGCGACGTTACGGGCCAGCACCGGGGAGATCTCGAAGCCGCACAGCCGGTCCAGGGCGCGGCGGGCTTCCTGCGCCTCGACCAATGCCCGGTCGATGGCCCTGGGAGCGGCCACCGCTTTCAGCACGGCCTCTTTCGTGATTTCGTTGAACGTGATGCGCCGGGCGTGATCGCCCAGGCCGCACAGTTCCGCGAGGTGCAGCGCGATGGCCTCTCCCTCACGGTCGGGGTCGGTCGCCAGGATCACGCTGCCGAGCTGCTTGGCCGTCGCCCGGAGGTCGGCCACCACCCGCGCCGTGTCCACCCGGTCCTTGCCTTCTTGATACTTCGGCACCACGTACAGCAGCCTGAAGTCGTTTTCGATGTCGATGCCCAGGGTGGCCCAACGCGCCTCCGCCATTTCCAGGGGAATCTCGTCGCGGTTGCGCGGCAAGTCCCTCACGTGGCCGTAGCAGGCCTTCACCACGAAGTCACTTCCGAGGTACGCCTGTATCTTCTCGCCTTTGGCCCGACTTTCAACGATCACCAGGGTTTTCAGCGCCATGTCTCCATAGTAGCTGACCGCCCCAGTTCTCGAGCACTCAGTTCGCTGTCTGTGGGTCCGGCAGCATTTTTATGCTAGATTATAAACTTACATGGTATATTAACTTTAGTTTTTGATATCAGCCCCCCTGTAACCGGAGTGACCACCATGCAGATCGGCACCAGATCCGTGCTCTTCGGAGCCCACCAGTTCCTGATCCACCCCTTGTTCGTCCTGTGGGCCTGCCGGCGCCTGTACGGCACTGCGCTGCACGTGCAGGTGGTGACGGCGGCGTTCTGCCACGACCTCGGGTACTGGGGGAAAGACGGTCTCGACACGCCGGACGGTGAACGACACGTCGAGTTCGGCGCGCGGCTGATGGCGCTGCTCTTCGATTCCCGCCGCATCGAGGTGGGCAGCGTGGTGCGGACCCGCACCGGGGAGATGGTGGTGGTCGAGCACCCCGAGCAGGCGGCCCGGCTGAGCGCGCAAGCGGGCGCCGTGGTGTTCAACACCTGGGGACAATACAGCCTGCTGCACAGCCGCTTCTACGCCAAGCGGCTCGGACTGCCGGTCTCCCAGCTGTGCGCCGCCGACAAGCTCAGCCTGAACGAGCCGTGGTGGTTGTACCTGCCCAGGGTCATCGCTTCCGGAGAAGTCTGGGAATTTCTCTTCAACGCCACGCAGCCCAGCAAATACAGCGGCGACGCCAACACGCCGGACATGCCCATCGACATCACGCGGGCTGAGATCAACGCCCGCCGCCTGACGCCGCGCACGTTCCGGGCCATGCGGCAGTGGCACGCCAGACTGCGGGTCTACATGACCGCCTGGGTCGAAGAACACCGCGACGGTCGGCTGGACACCTGGACCCTGGCCGTTCCCGTCACGACCGGTGAAGCGCCGTGCCCCCCCCGATCTACGGACTGACCCTGACGCCCGCCTGGGCGTTCGCGGTCGCCCGGCTGGGTAAGCCGTGCGAGAACCGGATGTGGCGGCCACAGAAGCATGGCGGCTGCACCGGCATGTGGATCGCCGTGCACGCCGGCAGCACCCGAACGCCCGAACGGCTGACGGAGATCCGGGACGACATCCGCGTCATCACGCGGCGGATCAGCGAGCCGACCGGCCACGGCACGTACCGGCGCAACGCGCTTTGGTTCGCTGGCCTCAGCCCGGAGCAGCAGGCCTGGCTCACGGCCCGCCAAGCCCTGACGGAGCAGGACTTCATGGGGAGCGGCATCGTGGCCCTGGCCCGCGTATCCAGGGTCACCTGGGGCGGCGACGGGCCGTGGGAGGTGCCGGGTCAGTACCAGTGGCACCTGGCCGAAGTCACCCCGATAGAGCCGGTGGCCTACCGAGGAAACAAGAACCTGTGGGAGATCGAGCCGTACACCAAAGACCTGCTGAGGGCACGCTTCGCGGCCTGCCGTGACGGCGAGGTGAGGTTCTGACGCGCCCGGCCGCCGCCGTGTTCTATTCGCCGCTCCCGGCCAGTGGGTCCGGGTCCCGGGACCGGTACTGGTCGAGCACCGCGTCCATGTACGGCCACGCGCCGGGGTTGTCCTGCCGGATCACGGCGCCCTCGAACGCCGCGCCCGGGCGTCCGCCGCTGGTCGGCATCAGCACCACTGCCAGCAGGTGCAGCTCAGGACGGGCCTGCACCGCTGCCTCCAGCGATGCGAGGGCCAGCGCCACGTCCGCAGGGAGAAGAGAGGGCTCGCCCTGCTCGGTGGAGATCTGGGCGAGAATCGGGCCGGAGTTCGGGCGAGTCATCTTCAGATGATCGGCAGGTCCGCGCCTGAAAGCAAGGCCGGGACAGTGCGGGGCGGCCACCTTACCTCGCCGGGGGTAGATTGACCGTATTGAAGTACAGCGTGGTAAATTAATCTCAAATGGCAGACGACTCGGACGCGACTCAATCGGCGACAACCGAGCTGGAGGCGTGGCTGATCGACACCTTCGACGCTCTGGCCGACGCCGTGTACGCCTCGGCGCCAGGACCGCGCGACGAGTCGGGCGTCGCCTGGCTCCGCGAGCAGCACGCCGCACCTCAGCACCTGATCGCGCTGATGAACCTCTACGCCGAGGTGACCGAGCATGGGTTCGCCCTCTGGTACGCCAACGGGTATCACGGACAGGACGGCGCGCAGGCGTTCGCGGCGCTGGCCCGCATGGTGCAGCGCGGGCAACAGGACGCCGGCACCTTCAAGCGGTTGCGGACACTGCTGCGGCGCGTCGAGGACCGGCTGATGCGGCACGCGGCCAACCACGGCGGTCCGGACGCCGCGCGTTCGGTGACCCTCAGCGGCGAGACGCTGGAGGCGCTGACCACGTGCGACGACGACTTCTACACGTTCAGCCACGACTTCTACGGTGAATGCGCTCGGTACTTCACCGACTGGCACTGGCAAGACGCGCTGGCGTTCGGCCAGTTCGCGGGCGCGGAGCGCCTGAGGGACGCCCGCCCGGGGAAGCCAGCTCCCAGCCCCTGCGAACCGCGCAGCGGGAAAGACCACAAAGCCGCGTGAACGCGGCGACCGGCACCCACGACCGGCACCGCCGAAAGTAGGCTGCTTCTCCAGGTCGGACGGCCCAGCCCTCTGCGGGAAGTACCCCCCGACGTGCGGCCAGTTCAGGGGTGCGAACACCTGACTGTCCGGGATAAACTGCGGTCAGCGCTGTTCACACCCGCAGGTGCCCCTGTCCTGCGCGGCACTCGACACTCCACATTTCACTCGACCGAAAGGAGCACCCCACATGCCCCGAATCGTACATGCCGTCGTCCGCCCGTTGCCGCCCGCCGCACGCCTCGACCGCCCAGCCCGGACGCCATGAGAACCGGCAAGAGCGGCCGGCGGGTGGCGGAAATCACAGCGGTCGTGCTGCTGCGCCTTCTCCAATACGACCGGCCCATCAACCGGACGGCCCTGTCCGAAGAACTCGGGGAGACGCTCGGGCGGGTCGAAACCGCGATGGACGGCCTGGAGGCCGCAGGCTGGGTCCTGAAACGAGAGGGGCAGCGCGGCCCGGTGTCCTGCACCGGGCACCCGCAGCTCGGTCCGCAGGGAGCGATTCAGGGCGGCGCTCCACTGGAAGGTGAGGACGCCGCCACGTTCCTTGAACGCCACCTGAACGACCGGCAACGCACGAGCCCGTTGACGCCGCTGGAAGAGAGTGTCCAGACGCTGCTGCTCGAAGTGAGGCGGCTGAGGACGCCGGACGGTGAAGCGTGCTGACGCTGACGGCCGGTGGGCTGTTCCACAGCGAGACCGGCGAACATGATCGGCAGGGGCCGCAGGAGGAGCGGCCGGTTATTCACGCGGCGTCGTACGAGGTGCTTGAAGTCTCCAGCGGCGTTGCCCGCCCGCTGGTCGAAGCGTGGCACTATGCCCGGGGCATGGGCAACGCCACGCACAGCTTCCTGCTAGTGAGCCGGAGCTGTGGCACGCCCCTGGCGGTCGCAGTGTTCAATCCGCCGAGCCTTGGGGCCGCGAAGCTGATGGCAAGCGGCGTGTGTGAGCACCAGGCGGTCATGAACCTCTCCCGGTTGTCGTTCAGTCCACAGGCGCCGAAGAATGCCGGGAGTTTTCTGCTGGCGCGGGCCGTGCGCGCGCTGCCGCAGCGCTGGAAGGTGGTCAGCACCTACGCGGACGTGGCGCAGAACGTGGTCGGCGTCACCTACCAGGGAGCGAATTTTGCCTACCTGGGTCAGAGTTCAGCGCGTCCGGTCTGGACGAGAGGCGGCCAGCAGGTGAGTACCCAGCGCGGCGGGAAGACGCTGACACATGCCCAGATGCAGGACGAAGGCTGCGTGATCGCCGCGCGCGCCCCGATGCACCGCTACCGCATGGTGCGCGGTCAGGCGCCGGTCCAGGGGCCGCAGGGGTATCCGAGGCCTCAGGTCAGGCTGCTGGAATAAAGGCGGAAATTGATTATACTTTATTTCCATGGTAAATTAATGACAATAGAAAGGAGGTGATCCATGTTCTATGTACAGCTCATGCAGCGCGGCGCAAGCGAGGAAAACGCCACCTGCGTGAGGCAGATGGAAGACGCGAGCAAGCACGGCGCCGAACGGATCAAGCGGGGCGCAGAAATGAACCTCAACCACGACGACTACGTGCAGGTCAGCGAAAGTTCCTCAAGGGTCATCAGCGAGTGAGGGCACGGTCATCGGGCGTCCCGCCAACTCCGTTTTCTGTGCGATGTCTGTTCGGAAATATGGAGCTGAGCATCGACGATGACGAGACCGCGCTGATCAAAATGCATCCCCGTCTGAACTATGGCAGATCAGCGCATACTGAGCCGGAAAGATGAGCACCACGACCGGGCACGTCAGAAGGAGCGCTTGAATGAGCGGAGCGGAAAAAGACAAGAACACCGGCCCGGTGATGCCGGAACGGCAGGCGCCGCGAGGAAGCGAGGGCAACTGGCCGGTTGAGCAGTTTCTGAATGCTGACCGCTCGTGGCAGGAAGACCAGCTCAGGGCGCCCGCAGACAGGTTCTATCCACCCGGAACATACATTCTGGGCTACCGTGTGCCGGCGTGGCAACGCCGGATGGTGTGGATCAGGGAGCAACAGGTCAGCCTGATCGAGAGCGGCTACCTGGGGTATGACATTGGCAGGTTCATGGTGACCGGTATCAGCGATGATCCGGAGATGAGCCATCTGATTCTGGACGGGCAGCACAGGCTGGAAGCGATTCGCGCGTACCTTGCGGGCGACTTCCCGGTGTTCGGCGCCCTCTGGCACGAACTGCCGAAGCGCGAGCGTCAGAAGTTCTTTCGCCTGCACATGACCGTCTATACCGCCGAAACACACGGCCAGACTGAGGCCGGACTGAGAGACATCTACGCCCGGCTAAACTTCTCTGGCGTTCCCCACGCCTCTGAGCAGCACCTTGGTCAGGCGCCGTCGGGAGCTGTGCTGTGACCCGCCCAGCGAACCGCAGGCCCTACCGGGTGATGGCCTCCGGTATGGCGGCCAAGCAGCTCATCCTGATGCTGTGGGCCGAGCAGCAGGGCAGAGGCGGCGGCGGTTCCGTGGCCGCCTGCACCTACCCCCTGATCAGGCACGGTCTGGTGCTCCGGCAACCGGACACCGTGAGTGTGAAGTTGACGCCTGAGGGCAGGGCAGAAGCGGTCCGGCTGAGCGAAACGCCAGCGGGGCAGGCGCTGCTCGCGCAGAAGGACCAGGCCCCGCGAGACACCTTTCCACACCTGCTCGACCTCACGGCTTATCAGGCCACGTACGAGCTGTCAGACGAGCCCTCCTGAGCCCTGTGCTGGATCTCGGCGCGGTGGCCGCGCGCCTCGCTGCCCTGCGCGACTGTGCACGGCGGGAAGCGGAACGGGGTGAGCATCTCTTCGACAGCGGACAGACCACCCGGTTGAACGCGGGATTCGCAGACCAGCTGGACGCGCTGCTCAGAGACATGGACCATGCCAACACCCCAGCCGGAGAACCGGTCGAGACCTGCCAGCAGGTGCACGAGGTTGCTCAGGAGGCCAACCGGCTCAATGGCGTGCCTCGCGGGGAGATCTCTGAACAGGAGCTGGAGGCCAGAAGCGCCCTGATTTCCAGTGCCAGGGTGTACAGGAAGACGCTCCACAGTGCCGAGAATCTGAATGCGCTCAGGGCCGAGTACCACCGGGATCTGCTGGCCTTCAGAGCGACGCCTGGAGGACGCGTCCGTACGCAAGGAGGAGAGTAAGACGACGCCACGAGGTCGAGCGCCTGCACGCACTCCGCTCGCTGACCGAGCGCCGTGCCCGGAACGGCGCAAGATGTCCGATAGGGGTGGTCGGTGCGGCTACTGTGCGCCGTGGGCGGGTTGACCAGGGAATCTCCCAAATCAAAATGAGCCAGGGCCGCCATCCGATGAAGGATGAGCGGCCCCGTTGGCATTACTAGGATCGCCCCGCAAAAAAACCATTCAGCCCCCGCCAGTTTGGCGTCCACACCGAATCCACATGATTACGAACACAGCAGAAAAAGCTGTGGTATTTTCAAATTTGGCGTGAGGGATCGCCGTATGGGGGGACACCATGACGAGAACCGTAGGGAGCTGGGAATTGACGTTTCTGAGCTGGCGCCAGCCGCTCAGCGACACCGAAGAGCTGAAGTGTAGCAATGCGGAGCGCATCATTACCGCCGCGTTGAAGGCTGATCCGCAGCTGGCCTCTAAAAGCTTTCGTGTAGTTGGGCAAGGGTCATATGCCAATAACACGAATGTGCGCCGGAATAGCGATATCGACCTGTGCGTCATCCTGCGCGAACCTTTTTTTTCACATTTTGAAGATGATGGTTATAGTGATGTGAGTGAAGGATATGTTTCTTCAAGTTATTCGTATAGTGATTATAAAAATGAAGTTTACAAGGCATTACTCACGAGATTTGGAAAAGATGGCGTCTCATCCGGCGGAAAAGCATTTGTAGTTAAAGAAAATAGTTATCGCATCGATACTGACGTTGTTCCCTGCATGGAATACAGGCTCCATAGAAGAGGAACATTCTCTGGAAAGGCATATGATAGCGGCGTTAAGTTTATCACCAGCAGTGGTAAGCAGGTTGTTAATTTTCCAGAACAGCACATTGCAAATGGTAGATTAAAAAATATTAGTAGCAATTCTGAATATAAGAAGATAGTACGCATAATCAAGAAGATGAGGTACGAAATGATCGAAAGGGGAATTCCTGAGGCGGATGGATCATCGTCCTTTTTGATCGAGTGTGCAGTTTACAATGTACCGAATATTATATTTCAATCGACTACGACCTGGTATTCAGCGGTTCTCAACACTTTAACCTACATTATCGATGCGACCAGCTCGCAATCATCGTGCGACGACTGGACGGAAGTGAATGGTATCAAGTGGCTGTTCAAGTCCACATGGGCGATACAGCCTCCACTTTCGAGGGAGCAGGCGCATGAATTCTTCAAGGCGGCCCGCAGGTACATCCTGTGATCGCGTCCCAGTATCTCGCTGCCATCCGCTATCTGCTGACCCTCGCCACCCTGGCGGGCTTCGCGCTCTCCTGGGCGCTCAACAAACCTGCCTACTCGATAATCGGCTACACCTCGACCGCCTTCACGGTGCTGTTCTGGCTCTACGACGCGCTGCTCTGGAAGTTCAGCGTCAAGCGCGTCGGCATTTCTCCCATTCCCGACATCGGGGGCACGTGGTCCGGCTGGATCATGCCGACCAGCACTACCGAGTTTCCGGGGCCGCACCGGGCGATCAAGGCATACCTGGTGGTGACCCAGCGGGCCTTCTACCTGCGGGTCAACCTGATCACCGCCGAGTCGCAGTCGGTCACCATTTCCAGCGACTTCTCCAGCATCACCGAGTCCCGCCAGCTCGTGTACACCTACCGCAACGAGCCCAGGCTGGAGTTGCAGACCGTGAGTCGGATTCACTACGGCACGGCCATCTTTTCTTTCGGAGAGCGTAAACCCAAAGTGATGACCGGGCAATACTACACGGACCGGCTCACCATCGGATCGATGAGGTTCAGCGAGTACAACGCCGAAGTGGTGCCGGACTTCGACACGGCGGCCGGCCTGACATTTGCCCCCAGAACGAGTTGATCGCCCGACGACCGCGAAGCCCAACATCCGAGCATTCTGGCCCGACCGCGAGCAAGATCCGAAATCTGAAGGCGACAGGGGGAATCCATGAAGAAGCTGCCTGTTCCTGCATTTCTTCTTCCATTTATTGTCGCTGTTCGTGGTTCCTCCAACGGGGCCACCCGCACGCTGGACGCGGACGACAAGTCGGCCGATGCGGATGGATCGACGCTCGTTTCCTACGTGCCGTCGAGCGGCATCGCACTGAAGGATCTGACGAGTGTGAAAGAGGTTCAGAGTGGGCGTCAGTTGAGTGCGGCTGAATTTCAGACCCTCCTCAACGAGCAGGATAAAAGGATGACTCTCAGGTACGGAGATCTGGAATCTCAGTTGAACTGAAATCCAATCCCAATTTGAACTGAAATGGACACCGTGTGAAGATCAAATGATTCTTTTCTTCCAGATGGATTGACGGCCTACAGTAAGCGTGGTATTTTACCGTGTGATCTGATCTGCAAGTGTCAGATGCACCGGGAGTTTCTATGACGATCCAGCACTGCCTTTCGTCCGCCCAGGCCACCTCGTTCGCCTTCCTGAATCTTGATCCTGGCACCCCCACCTCTGCCTGTCTCTCTCCCGGCCCCTGCGGCCGGTCCATCTGCGCTCGGTCCCTCCCTTAAGGCACACACGTCGTCTCAGGGGGATATGTCGAGCGGTAAGGAGTGCCATGACCGCTTCCTCCAAATCCAAAACGCGCGGCAGTCAATCCGGCGGCGCGAAGTCTTCGACTCCGCACATGACCCTCGGTGCGATTCTTGAACTGATTGCCGCTGACGACTTCGGCTGGCCGATGACGGCCAAGGAGTTCGAGCAGAAAACCGGCCTTAAAGGTTCGGCCAGCCGCATGTGGCTGGCGAAGCTGAAGTTGAATAACAAGTATCTGGTTCAGTGGGAGGACCGCCGATACGCGCTTCCGCATATGGAGGAAGTGCCTCCGGAGCCGGTCGCAGATTTGCCGGAGGCGCTGCTTGCCTGGAACAAGGCGCTGAGCTGGCCTATGACGCGCATGCAGTTTCTGCGTGAGCTGAAGGCCTATGCCGCCTCCGGGAAAGACGGCATGCAGCCGGTGGAAGACGATGAGGCCAAGCGCGTGCTCAACCAGCTGATTCAGGCCGGGGCTGTGTTGACGCTGAACACCCGCTTGCTGGCCCATCCAGAATCGTACGTGGCGAAGAACCCCGACGCCCTGCCGGTGGCCCTCGGGTCCGATGCCGACCAGCGTCTGCGCTTCCCCCTGTTGCTCACGCGTCTGCCGGTCGTGTTCACCTCGGCGCAGTTCATCGAAGCCGGCCAGACCGACGAGAACGGCAACCCTGCGCTGCACCCGCTCGACAGCCGGCACGCAGGGAGTGTGCTCTCGCGCCTGGCGAGCGAAGGCAAGGTCAAGCGCCTCAGCCGTGGCCTATACGAGCGCCTGTACTCGCCGCTGCCGCTGACCTTCACAGTGCTTCAGTTCGCCGCACATTTCGGGGTCGGCACGGCCGAAGCCGAGAAGCACCTCAATGTGCTGGTCAACGAGAAGCGCGTCGCTCCCACAAAGGACGGTCTGTACAAGATCAAGGCCGCCGAACTCGAAAAGCTCGAAGAGCAGCTGCGCGGAGACATCACCGTACCCTTCGACCACGCCGGGTATCGTCAGCGTCAGGCCGAGGTGCCGGAGCTAAAATGGCCGATGCTGGTAGAGGACTATGCCAAGCTCTACGGCTTGACGGTCACGGCGGCCAGGGTGAGCCTCAACCGGTTCGTGATGATCGGTCTGCTGAAACAGGAAGGCAAGGTGGGCCACGCCCACTTGTACGACCTGAACACCACGCCGCCCCTGGTGAAGGTCAGCCCGAAGGAAGCGCAGAACGCCCTGAACAACCTGAACGGCTCGACCGGCTCGCGCAGAATCAAACGCGAGTTGCAGACCAGCGCGCCGAAGTAGACAGTCGGCAAGAGGAAACCGGCGCGGAAGGTGCGCCGGTTTCCTCTTGTGCAGTCCGGGTCAGGGAGCCGCGAGTGCCTGGCGCAGAGACGTGAACACCTCAAACCAGGTCCACTTGTCTTCGGGCCTCCGGCCCCGCAGCTCGATCCGGGCCAGGGCGCTGACCCATTCCGGTGTGACCTCGCTGCCCAGAATTGGATCGGCCACCAGCTCTGCCAGACCGTTGGGCAGGTGTGACGGCAGCGCCTGACCGAACGGGCGTTCGCTGCCGTCCGCGCCCGTGAACTGCACGTCTTCGAGCAGCGCGTGAATCGTCAGGCCGTACGCGCCAGCGATCTGCGACAACACGTCCAGCGAAGGCAGCAGGCGGCCCCGTTCGAGGTCGCTCAGGTACGGCACGCGCTGGCCGCAGGCCGAGGCGAGGGTCTTGAGGGTCCAGTCCCGCTCCGAACGCAGCGAGCGGAGGCGTTCAGGCAGGTTCATTGATGGACCTGTGGGTGTGTAGAAGGCTGGTGAGGACGACTGGGCGGTGGCATCGGCTGCGGGGGACGGTGCATGCCAGGAGTGTAACACCGTTACCGGCTGTTCTTGTCTGAGCAGAAGCGATCAGCACTGTTCTGCCTATTAAAAAATTGACAGCTTTAAATTCCCATGATATTTTAATACCAATTCGACGCTTCACAGGAGGCCCGCCATCAGACTATTCAACTCCGAGAGACCGGAAGATATCACCATCTGCGTCTGGAGCAAAACCGCGAGCTTCAAGCGCTACGACACGCCCGCCGACGCCGACACCTACCCGATGATCACCGCGCCGGCCGCCCTGGGCTTTCTCCAGGCGATCTACTGGCACCCGAACTTCATCTACGACGTGACGGCCCTCTCGATCCTGAAAGAACCGCAGATCTACAGCGTGATGACCAATGAGCTGACCAAGCCGGGCGGGAAAAAAGGCGTGAACATCAACGACCCCGGCGTCCGCTCGCAGCGCCGCCGCCGGGTCATCCACGCCCCCGCGTACCTGATCAGCTTCCGGGTGGTGCTCACCCGCCCGGAAGGCAGCGAGGAGGAGAACTGGGAGGAGTGCACCAAGATCCTCAGCATCATCAACCGGCGCATTGCCGTCGAAGGCGGCACCGAGCGCCCCTACCTCGGCATCCGCGAACATGCCGCGTCGTTCCGGCTGGCAACCGACCAGGACGAGCCCTGGGACGCCGACGCCGATCTCGGGCCGTACCCGCTGTTCCTGCACCATATCCCCGACCCGAAAGGCCCGAGCGTGGTGTACCAGCACATCTACGACCCGGTGGACCGGTGGTGGCGGAAGGTCAGGACCTCCGGCCGCGTCGAGGCCGAGTACATGCAGGGCACGGTGCGCGGCGGCGTGATGCTGATTCCAGAGCACCGCCAGCTCCGGGAGCAGGCGAGATGACCCAGTTCACGCCCCCCATCGCCTCACGCTTCCGCGCCGTGGCGCTGCGTGACACCGCAGCCGTGCGCCTGCACGAACGGCGCATTCCGCAGTGGACGGTCAACCTGAACGCGGACGGCGCCGTGCAGAGCATGGTTCCCCACGGCAAGGCGGCCAAGGGCGAGACGCCGTACATGGCCCTCGCGCCGCGAGAAGCCAAAGCGCGCACCATCGCGCCCTTTCCGCTGCTGATCACCGACAACGCCGGGTACGTGCTCGGTGTCGGCAAGGACGGCGCCTCCGATCCGAAGGCCGGCATCAAGCGCGGCCTGTATCTGGCCTTTCTGGAGCGGGCGGCCCACCTGCCGGACGTGCAGGCGGTCCTGACCGCCACGCGGACGCTCACGCCCGCCGACTTTCCCGCTCCGGTCGATTCGACGCACCTCATCACCTTCCGCGTCGATGGCCGCAACCCGCACGAGCACCCGGACGTGCAGGCCTTCTGGATCGAACACGTGGGCGGCGCAGAGGCAGGTGCGCACGGGGGCGACACGGACGCCCTGACCGGCGAGCGGGCCACCCTGACCCGCAACGGACCGCTGATCAAGAACGTCCCTGGCGGAGAGGCCACCGTGCTCTACCAGAGCCGCAACGCCCCGGCCTTCGTCAACTACGGCCTGGAGACCCTCGGGGTGGCCCAGACGACGCTGGAGGAAGTGAGCCGGGGCGTCTGGCTGCTCGCCTCCGATCCCCTGACAAGTCACGCCGGCCAGGGGTGGGACTTCAAGATGCTGCACTGGCTCGACGGCGCTCCCGCCAGCGCCGACCCCTGGCTCGACATGCAGGCCACCACCCAGGAGTACGTGGCCGCCTCGATGCTGGGCGAGACGGGCGAGCGGCAAGACGACGACGCGGTAACGGTGAACCTCGCCCTGGTGCGCGGCAGCGTCAAGCGGCTGGTGGTGCTCGAACACCGCCAGTCCAGTTTGCGCCAGGCCCGCGCCGCCGTAGACCGCTTCCGCCGGATCGGAGGCAACCTCCCGGTCTGGCAACTCGCGCTGACCCTCAGGAACAGTGCTGGGAAGGAGAACCCCAGGCACGTGCAGGCGCTCTACACCACCGCGCTGCTGGGAGGCCGCCTGCCCCGCGACATCGCTGCGCCGATCATGCACCGCTGGCTGCACCAGCACACCCTCAGCCGCGCCGACGCCGGAATGCTGCGGCTGAGCCTCAACTTCCCCGGTGGACAGGAGCCCGATATGCAGGACGCCCAAACACTTCCCCCACACCTCCGGAACGCCTACCTGCTCGGCCAGTACGCCGCGCACGCGCACTTCACGCACAGGCGCGTCAGCCCCACAATCAGCCAGACGGTCACCGACCGCTACCTGCGCCTGCTCGCCAGTCAGCCCGCCAGCACCTACGGTCAGATCTCACAGCAGCTCAACGTCCTGATTCGCAGCTACGTCCGCTCCCGGCCGCAACTCGAACCATCCATGCGCGCGAAGCTGAACGCCACCTCCGAACAGCTCACGCTGCCGCTCGAACCCCGCTTCACGCTGGAGCAGAGAACCGCCCTCGCCCTGGGCTACGATCAGACGCTTCAGCAGACCTACAACGAGATGCAGGCCAGCCGGGAGGCCAAGAAGGCCCGCACCGAAGACGACGCCCTCACGACCGAAGGAGACAGCAGATGACCCAGACGACCTTGATTCCCAGCAGCGGCGTCGCCCAGTTCCCGAAGCTCTCACCGGCCAAGATGCACCAGGTGTTCGTGGTACTGAGCGTTCACCTCTCCAACCCGAACGGTGACCCTGATGGAGCGAACCGCCCACGCACCAACCCCTACAACGAGCACGGCATCATCAGCAACGCCAGCGTCAAGCGCAAGATCCGGGACTACGTGAGCGACAAGAAGGGCGACGCCGAAGGATTCGACCTGATGATCAGGCACAACGACGTGATCGCCACGACCGTCTACGGCGCCCTCCGAAAGGCCGGAATCAGCGTGAGCGAACCGACTCCCTTCAGCGACGAGGAGCGGGCCGCGCTGCTCGACCTGGCCGACCTGCCGGAAGCATTCATCGTCAGCGACACCGGCATCTCGTACGACCAGAGCCTGAACGCCAGGACACTCACGAAGCTGTGGGCCGACCTGAGCGAGCGCGGTGTCGAGGCCGACCTGATCGCCAAACTCAAGGCCGTCGCGGCAGTCAAGGGAGAGAAGGCAGACCGCGCGGAGGTGAGGAGCAAGGCGACAGGCGTGATGATCAAGGACTTCTACGACGCCAGGATGTTCGGGTACACCGCGCCTGACAGCGCGGGAAAGCTCAAAGGTCCGGTGCAGATCACGGACTTCGAGAGCGTCGCCCCGGTCAACATCATCGAACTGGCCGTTACCCGCGTGGCACGCGGCCAGACCAGCGAAAAGGACGGCAACAGCAACTTCGGTCGCAAGGAAGTGGTAGACCACGCGGTGTATCTGGGCACCGTGCACGTGAGCCCCACCCTGGCGGCCCAGAACGGCGTGACCGAGGAAGACCTGACCCTGATGCTCGAAGGGCTGTACTACGGTCAGGCGCTCGCTCGCAGTTCGTCTCGCCCGGACGTGCGGGTTGAAGCGCTGGTGGTGATGACCCATGAGAGTAAGTACGGCAACATGCCCCTGCATCTGCTGGAAGAGCGGCTTAAGATCGAGCACGATGGGCTGCACAAAGTCAATGTGACTTTTGACGCCAGCGAACTGAACAACGTGGCCGTCATCGTCGTTCGCTGAACCCTTACACTGTTCCGGAAGGAATCGTGACGCTGTAGACGGCGAGATGCATGACAACCGAAAACGCCCTTCTTTTTGGAGAGGGAGTGAGCGAGCGCGAACCTCAGGTGACAGGCAAAGTCCGGGAGGTTCGCGCATGCAGGAGGCGCGGCCCTAGCCTCCCGTTTGCACTCAACGTACAGAGGCTGGCAGCAGGTTCGCGTGAATCGCAGGGGGGAGTCCTTGCAGACGTGCATTTTCGAGATACCGTCACAACGCCAGTAACCGGGCGTTGATTATTGAAACCGGGGCAAGGAGGAGGGAGATCCCTGGCAGGACGACGTCACAACGCCAGTAACCGGGCGTTGATTATTGAAACACGGATTGCCAAGAGGCCACCATTGACCCGGAGAGTCACAACGCCAGTAACCGGGCGTTGATTATTGAAACGCGCTGTAGTCACCTATCTGCGCGTCGAACTGGAGAGTCACAACGCCAGTAACCGGGCGTTGATTATTGAAACATCCACCCCCGGTCTTTGAAGGCCTGACGGCAGGCGTCACAACGCCAGTAAACGGGCGTTGATTATTGAAACCCGATCACCCGGCCGGGGTCGGTCATGGCCGCGACGTCACAACGCCAGTAACCGGGCGTTGATTATTGAAACTATCTTTGACTGTAGCGTTAAGCTCTTTGAGCGATCACAACGCCAGTAAACGGGCGTTGATTATTGAAACTCCAGGTGTGTGACGTTCCAAAGCAGTTTCCGCCGTCACAACGCCAGTAAACGGGCGTTGATTATTGAAACTACAAGCTCCTACAGGGCCTGGGACAGTGACGGCGTCACAACGCCATTAAACTGGCCTTGATTATTGAAACTTGGTCAAGCAGTCCCTGAACATTGCCAAGACCGTCGTTGCAACGCCATTAAACTGGCCTTGATTATTGGAACATGAAACGCCTCTCGGAGGGCCAGAAATGACGAAGTTGAAACGCCATTAAACTAGCCTTGATTATTGAAACTCCTTGGCGTCTCGCGTGAGATTGCGGTACGTCTCGTTGTAACGCCATTCAACTGTCCCTGATTATTGAAACGCTGTGGCACTCTGGTGCGCACAGGCTAGGGGTTAGTTGCAACGCTATTAAACTGGCTTTGATTATTGAAATACATTTTTCACCACAGTGTTTCTCAGACTTTGCGCTGCAATGTTGTTTTACTGACATTGATTATTTAAACTGGCTGAAGCGCCGTGTGCCTAAGCCCCCGATCTAGTTACAATGCCAGTTTACTGGCATTGATTATTGAAACCAGGTTTTGGTGATCTCATGCTGGCCTTCGCGTCAAGTTACAACGCCAGTTTGCCGGTGTTGATTATTGAAACATCGGGTACAGTGAGCTGTTCGTGCTGTTCCGGCCCGTGCGTTGCAACGTTGTTTCACTGGCATTGATTATTGAAATAAAGGTGTGCCTATAATTGGAAGGATTACATTGTTGCAGTGCTGATGCGTGAGCACTGATGATCGAAATAGCGCGTTGTCTGCGACAAGTTGCGCAATGCCCTGTTGCGGACCAATCAACCAGAGGAAAAAAGGCTACAGTGCTTTACTAAAAGTGCTGATTATCGAAACTTTGCGGTCATACCATATGAAGTATGGGAAGCAGCGCGGAGACCCTCAGAGTCTCCGCGCTTTTGTTGTTTCATTTGTTTTGATCCCCTATCATTATTGTTAAAGCGGATACTGATTATCAGGTACGCAAGGGGAAGCATGGACGATATTTTAAACTGGCTTGCACTCCAGCGGGACACCTTCGGGGCTCTCGCGTCGGCGGCTGCACTTCAACGGACACACGCGCCGTACGCCCGCGCCCTGCTCGCCAACGAGCATGGGCTTCTCGACCCGCTCGCCGGGGCGGATCTGCTGCGGGACGTGCCGCCCGCCCCGCTGCCAGGGGTGCCCCCAGCCTTACCGGAGCTGAAGCCCGGCCAGCACGAGATGTGGTTGCGCCTCTTGACGGCCCATCACGTCGCCAATCGGCCGTGGCCGCCCGCTACGGTTGGCGGGGCGGAATGGGTGTCGGGTTTCGATCCGGACCCGAACGCACGTCTTCGCCTGGCGCTGAACTGGAGTCGCCGTCTGGGCAGGCCCCTGACGTACGCCGCTGCGAACTGGTCGGCGCGGTCGGTGGTGCAGAAGGTTCATGGGTGGGGAGACGAAGGCGCTCAGGTACAGTTCATCACCACTGAGGAGCTGATCATCACGCTGGCGGGCCGGAGCCTCTGGGCGCTGCGGCGACTGGCTGAACTGCATTCCCGGGCAGTGGCCGTGGACGGCTTACACCGACTCAATCCGCAGGGGCTGGCCCCGGTCCGGAGCCTGCTCGAAGACGCGAATGCCTGGGGCATGGCGCTGTTCCTGACGGCCAGCATGCCGCATCCGCTCCTGTCCGGCGACGCGCCTGGCGGGGCCGGGGTGGAACCTGCGGAGCGCGCGGCGTTCACCTTTCACCCGGAGCTGAACACGGCCCGGGACCTGACTGCTGCAGTGCGTGCGGAGCCGGAGGCGACCACGCTGCTGATGATGCCGAGCCGGAGCGCGGCCCTGAAAATGCTCACGGAGTTCCCGGAAGGAAAGCTCCTGACCCGCAGCAAGACGGTGCAGCACCTCCAGGCCGAGAGCGGCGACGCGGCGCGACTGACGATCAGCACCTGGAGTCCGAGCGCGGTGAATTTCGCCAGTTACGAGCGCATCCTGGCGCCCAGGCTGCCGCTGCCGATCCTGGCGGACGCCTGCCTGAGTGCAGAGCGGGTGAGCGTCTATGCGGTCAGTGAGTTCGAGGTTACGGGGAGTCTGCGGGCCTGCACGGGCGTCACCAGCAACTTGCTGGCCGAGGGCAACCACCCGCAGGACCCGCAGACCATGTGGGCGTACTGGGACGCGGTGAGTGAGGATCAGACCGACAGCCGGAACATTCAGCAGTCGCGCCTCGCCCTGAGGTATCAGGAGACGGCCAGCAGCGTCGCTGGCCTGTTCCGGGGCGGCGTGACGGTGATCGTGCAGTCGGCCGAGGCTGAGGCGGTCATCGAGCAGGCCCGAGGCGGTGACAGCGGGCAGGCGCAGCGGTTCAGTCAGATGAGCGTGAAGATGACGCAGACCAGCGTGGGCCGCGCCATCGAGAGCGGCTTGATCGAGCAGATCGGTGACCTGTACCTCTGGAAGGGGCCGTACAGCTCGGCGTGGGGCGTCGGCCTGCCGTGAAGTGTCGGGAACAGGCGACGGCGCGGGTTCGATAGGTTGTCGAACGGTTTTAATATTGTTTATTTGTCATGGTCTTACTAGAATGTCAAGGTGACCGTCAGTGAACAGTCAGAGGAGGCCGGGCATATCGTGGAGCCGGCCCCACTTCAGTTCTGCTGGAGGAAAGAGCGTGATGAGGCGGGGAACGCTGCTTACCGAGTATCGACCACGCGCGGAGACGTGCTGATTCAGCGCGCCCAGTTCTCGAGCGGCGATTGGGGCTTCAGCGTTCACTGTCCCGGGGAGGAGGTTGAGGACTTCCGGCAGTTCCGGAGTGCGAAGCGGTACGTCGAGCTGCATCACCTTCCTGCGCCGCTGACGGCCGTCAGGGCGCAGCAGCGTCCGTGGCAGGCGGATCAGGAGCACGGCGGGGGAAGGCGGCTGCGGACGCCGGCAGGGCTGGTGCGCGTGTACGCCTTGGGGCGCCTGTGGGGCGTCTTTCTGGAGGAAACGTGGCTGACCAGCCGCGAGACCCGTGACGGGGCCAAACGGTACGCTGAGGAGCGTTTTTTTCCTCCTGTTGACGGGCCGACTCCCGCCACGGAGGAGGCGTAGGTGCAGCGGGTCCAGCGGCAGTTCCGGGTTCAAATCATGTGGACCGGGGTGGCCCTCGCGCTCTGGAGCGCGCCCCTGTTCCGGCAGATGTCGCTGTTCCTGATTCCGGTGGTGTTGATGCAGATGGAGCTGAGGCACTTCCTGTTGCCTCGGCGGGTGAAGTTCATGGAAGCGGGGCCGACGGAACAGGGCCAAGGCACAGACCAGGGGCCGGACCGGCAGTCGCTCTCGCGCCTCGGTCTGGGGCACGCGCTGCTGTGCATGCTGGTGATCGGTGTGCAGGGAAGCCGCGTGACACCGTATGCCTGGGCGCTGGCAGCGGTGAGCGCGGTCCTGCTGTGGTGGCTTGAGCAGCGCCGGCTGAACGCGCCGAGTACCGAGATCTGATCCCCTGCGAAAGGCGGCAGGAGCAGGGCGTGCGCTTTGGGTCAGCTCATGACCGCGCAACGCTGCACGGCTTCTTCCAGGGTGGCCCCGTAACGCCACGCCACCCGCCGAGACCAGGGCCGGTCAGCGTGCCGCTGCACCAACTTGACGAGCACCCCGGTTTCCGAGTCGTCCTGCATCACGTCGAAGATGTCGAAGGGTGTGACCGGTTCGCCGTTCTGCACAGCGTTGTCATAGACGAGCCTCAAGTCCGGCAGATCATCTACCAGGTCGCCCGGTTGCAGGAAGTCGTCGAGGTTTTCGGCCAGCGCTTCCAGGAAGTCGGAGTCGGTGTCGCCGCCCGCGAGAAAGAAATATCCGGACACGGCCCAGTGCGTGTCTCCGGCAGAGAGCTTCACGAGCATCCGGCTCACCGGGTCGAGCGGTGCGTCCGGCTGGAGCGGGAAGCGGGTTCGCAGGGAGGAGAAGACCGGGTTGTCTTTGAGGCGCTCACCGGCCGAGAGCCAGAACTGCGCGAGGCTCGCCTGAGGCGGTAGGAACATCAGTTCGTACATCGCTTGCGCCAGGAGCTCAGTGTCGATCACGCCGGTCAGCCGGGTCAGCAGCGCCGAGGTGGCCGCGTTGCCCTGCTGACGTGCAGTTGCCAGGGCGTGCAGGTCCGGGTCGGCCACCGGGGCGCTGCTGCCAGGCGTGGCCGCCGGGGAAAGAGGGGTGCTGACGGTCAGGCGGCCTGCCTTCCCTGCGTCCTGTGCGGCTTTGAGAGCGTTGTCGTCGGCGTAGCCGCTCATGCGTGCCAGGGCGGCGAGCGCGTGGCCGAGCGGGACGGTGTGGCCGAGCGCGGCGAGTTCGCGCTGTAAGGACTTGGCCGCGTCGGTGCGCGGCTGGGTCGAGTCGGTCATGATGGGGCCTCGGTGCGGTCTCGGAACTGGCGTCTGGAAGCTCCCCACATTGCCCTGGCCGCCACCGGAACCGGCTTGAGGCGAGAAGGCGAGAACAAGGTTGTGCGCTGCGCTTTACCGTGCCCGGTCGGGGCGTGGGGGGCGGGCCGCAGCGACCTGCACAGAGTCTACCGTTACTGAGCAGACAAAACAATCACTGATCCAACAGTGTTTGATTATTAAACTTGTATATTACATAGTAAAATAGTGCTAGTAAGGAGGGTAAATGCAGCTGAGTCGGACCCAAGGAACCCAGATCGTCGCGGCGTGTCTGTTGGCGCCGGAAAACGCCCGAAGACTGCTCTACAGCGACGCCGTCTACCTGCTGAGCGGGCGCGATCCAGAGGAACCGGAAACCTGCGACGCCCGCGCGCGCATGCTCGGCCTGACCCTGGTCTACGCCCAGGTCGCCGGACATTTCACCAGGAAGGCGCAGGCCCGCGACTACCTCGCCCTCGGGCAGGCCGGCCCGGGCAGCGCCGACGCGGCGGCCTACCAGCGCTTGTGCCTGAGCCTGACCCAGGCATTCAAAAACTGAACCCCGGCACGCCGTTGCCGACAGGAGACCTCATGACAGACCGCTTACCTTCCACCGAGACGGCAGAGAACCTCAGTGTCTGCTCGGTGACCGGGCAGCCGGTGGTGGCCGACAGCTCTCTTTCACCGTTCGCCGCCGATCTGGGCCTCAGCAGCCTCCGGGAGTACGACGTGTGCGGCGACTGCGGCAGTCACCTGCACCCGGACGCCAGCGTGCCGTGCGACGCGCCGGAAGACGTCAACCCCTACTGCCCGCCGTGCTCGGAGCAGCGCGAGGTGTTCCCAGGCCCGCTGGCAGCAGGGAAGACGGCCCGCGCCTTCACCGAGCCGCACGGACGAAGACCATGAGCGAGGGACCTGAAGTGCGGCAGCGAGGTCAGGTGACCGTGCTGCGGCTCGGGCAGGAGATTCCGCAGGGGTTCACGCCCGTACGGATCGACCGGCGCACGATGTTCGGAAACCCGCAAGCGATGATCCGGCGCGCGGAGCCGGTCATGGAGCGGCGACGGGTGATTGACGCCTACCGCGTTCACCTGACCGCGCAGCTCACCGCCGACACGCCGCTCCACCGGGCCGTGGACGCCCTGCGGGAGCGACTCGCTCGGGGCGAATCCCTGGCCCTCATCTGCCACTTTATCTGTTCTTTCCCTAGGGTGTCTTTCATGTCTAATCTTTATTCCAAAGCAAGCTGATTAGACACCCTGCTCCGAGTGTCTATGATGGGTTATGAGCCCTAACACTGGAACCTACTAAATCTGCTCATTCGACCTACCGACTGGGCAGACCACCGTAACATTGCTAGGTCCCACGGGGGTAGTTGAAAGTGTAGAACGGTTCCTGATCTACGGAACCCGTGTGCGATGGTCTCCGAATACTCTGCGCAGCTATGCGACTGATCTCAAACACTGGTTCGATTTCCTTGATCTCCATGAACTGCAATGGAACCACGTTAAAGTTCAAATCGTTCCCGATTGGATCGAATGGCTACGATTTGGAGAGCATCGCTCCAGAACTCGTCCGCTTATCGCGCTTCAGCCTCCAGAGCAACGGACGATAGCGACAATCAACCGAAAGCTTAGCGCTCTCCATACGTTCTACCGGTATCACGGGGAAACGGAGTTTGCCCGTACACTCGCCAAACTTTTGAATGGCCGAACCAAGACCGCGCCTCACCTGCACGGCCAGCCTTTTCACCTTAAGGCACCTAATGAACGGGCCAAATCGCTCAGTGAAACTGAGCTCCAAGCCGTTCTTGCTGCCTGTGACACACACCAAGAGTCACTCCTCGTCGGGTTGATGGGGCAACGCGGCTTGCGGATCGGTCAGGTTCTAGGTCTACGGCATCAAGACCTCAGTGTTCAAAAGCTTGAATACTCCATTGTTCCAGGGCGAGACAACGCCAACCAGGCGCGGACGAAGACCAAACGAACACACATCTTACCGCTGACTAAGGAACTCGCCCAGACGTATAAACATTACCTAATTGAAGAATACGGCACTGTAGACAGCGATTATGTCTTTGTCAATTTCGCTGGTCCCCGTTGTCATGAGCCCATGGCCTACGACGACACTCGGCCTCTCCTGCAACGTTTACAACAGCGGACAGGGCTGGCTTTCACTTGGCATGTCTTGCGTCATACCTTCGCCACGCTGGCCTGTGTACGTGGAGTTCCAATCAGTGTGGTGCAGGAGATGCTTTGTCATTTGGATCCGAAAACGACCTCTGAAACCTATCTCCATTTAACTGCCGACGACTTACGCCGGTTGCTCGATGGCGTCCTGAACAATGGTGTGCAGGCATGACGCTCCGGATTGCGGTTCTTGATAAGCGTTCAGCAGCTCAGCGGCTCGCAGAGCTGCTGAGTCCGGAATTTCAGGTTGATGTCTATTACCCGGCTCTCGATGATCCGATGCTGTTCGGGCCACGCTGTCGGATTGAAGGCTGTGAAGGCAACCGGGTACTGCGAGCGGGCATCTGTAATTCACATATGGGCCGGGCTGTCAGGCGACGTGGCGAACAGCTTGATAGTTCGAAAACAAATCAGCGATTATCAATGAAAAATCAGAGCGAGTGGCTAGATCATTTTGTCGCTACACCAGCCCTGCATGGCGGTCCCATCACGTACAACCATGCGGGATTTCGGTTTGACGGACTGCCAAAATCCCTTGCGGACGAACTCCGGCTCTACCTTCATGCGATCCGCGTGGAACACACGTTTGTGGCAAGACTACCGGAATTTATGTGTATTTACCGTGCAGCGGTAGCCGTCAATCCTATGCCACTCAGCCTGTTTGATCAACCGTACCAGGAAGCTATGGCGTACCTGCGTTCTCGGACGGAGTTGCCCTTACCTGGATGGCTGAGTCAGTACCAGGGAGATGGCCGCGTTGTACCAACTATCCGATTCATCAAACAGCAGGTCGTTCGGGCGTGTTACGACCTTCCACGTATGGAACGCGATGTCTGGGAACTGGAGGACTTTGGCCTTTCCCCTAAGTATGGGTCGAACAACAGTTGCATTACGTTTTCGAGAATTCAGCGCCCTTGGCTTCGAGAGTGGGTCAAACGGTACGCTGAGTACAGATTGAGAGTGGGTATCTGGTTCTCCTCTGTCAGAGCAGAAGTTAACTTTTGGCAACGCATTGATGCGTTAATGAATGATTGGAATGGCCCATTGAATTCCCCCTCCGACGTGACGCGTCCGCTGTTGGAGTTTTTGCTGGAACGAATCAATTGTAGCGATGACTTCGGCAATCACTCAAAAACAGGAGCACTTAGCGCTATCCGTAAGCTTCTTCAAGCACACCGCGATCTCGATTGGTCTCCTCCTCTGGCGCAGAGTGCTGTCATCCGTCGAAATGAGGCAGCTGACCCAGAACGATCCATGCCGAACCCAGTAGACCCATTCATTCTGGCTCAATTGCTTAACCCGACGAATCTTAACCAAATGCAGCCTCAGTTGGCTAACGGCATTGTCATTGGTCGGCATCATGGCTTAAGGGTCAGCAGCCTGCTGACCCTAATGTTTAATCCTATTAGGTACACCGAAAACGGTGCGGTGCTTATGTATTTCAACACTAAGCTCAATCGAAAAGCCGAACAGCCGATCATGAAACAGGACGTCTTAGACGCCATAAAACGGCAGCAGGATTGGGTACTGAGTAACTATTCCAAAGGCAGCAAATGGTTGTTTCCTGCCGTAGTCATGAATTTTGACGGCGACAAGCCATGGAACTCCGAAACGTTACATTTGTGGTTTCAACGCGCAATTCGTAATCTAAAAATTACCGATCGGAATGGTGAAATTCCACTGCTTACTTGGCATCAATTTCGAGATACGTTTGCCACAGAGTTACTCGAAGCAGGGGTCACTCCTTATGTGGTCGCCGCAATGCTTGATCATCGTGATACTTGGAGTCTCGATGCCTATGCCAGACAGAGTGCCAATGCGATGCGACGTTATCTGGAACAAACCCCGAGGTTTGATCAAGCCGGTGAGGAATTGTCGTCGCTCAATGAGAGTAAAAACATCTCAGAAGCGGAATTCATGCGTGATAGTTTGCGGTTAGTGAGCGGAACGGTTCCCAATGGCTATTGCACTTTACCTATACGCGAGGATTGTCCACATATGAATGCCTGCTACACCTGCCCTAGTGCATCCTACATCACTACCCCAGACAATCTCCCAGGTCATCTCAAGCATCTAGAGGAGACACAAATGTTAATCGTCGCCAACGAGGCTAATGGTCAGACACGGATGGCTCAGAAAAACAGGGTAACTGAACAGCATGTTATTCGTATCATGAACGTGTTGCTGGATTGGGTGGAACACCATCCTCAAGAGATTCGAGAAACCGTACTTGAAAATTTTCTTTTGCGGAATGAACAGCAGCTGAAGGTAATCCGTACTATTGATCTCGGCGTAGGTGTGCATTATCAGAAATCTGAATAATGAGAAGTGATGTTCGCTCCCAAACGGCAGGCATTATGGCCATTAGCTTGGAAGAAATGCCGTACAAGCAACGTCAACCTGAGCCGAGATCAATAAGTCAAGGACGGAGCCATCATGAATAAGGTATCAGAAGCCCGTGAAGCGCGTCTGAAGCAACTGGATGCGGCGACAACGAAGCGGTCCGCCCGTACTGACGAAGCGATTCGAGGCGCGGTTCAGGTACTTAATCGTGCCCACCTCCCCATTAACTTTTCGAACATCGCTAAACAGGCTGGAGTAACGCGCCAGACGGTTTATAACAGTTCATTTCGCAAAGAAATTGAGAACCTGCGCGAAAAGACGAGCGCTCCAAGACCACGTTCAGAGATTCGGTCGCAGACTTCAGAAGCTTCTCTCAAAAAACGACTCGATGTGGCCTTTGGGGAGATTGAGCGCCTAAAAATCGAGAATCATAAATTGCGAAAGTCGCTGAGCGACGTTTTACTACAAGTACGGACTCAAGCTAAATGACTCATCGCCCTTTTCATTGATTGAATGTTGTATTTGTAACGACATAAATATGGATTGACAGGGTAAAGGTGCGACCGAATGGCATCCTTTCAAGTACTGCCATGCTCAGCTGGAAGAACGCCGGCTGGCCGCGACCCCCTGGCTTCAGGAGGGCCAGCATTCACAGCAGGAGATCGCCCAGCACTTCGGTATCTCCACACATACCGTTAGCAATAGATCTCCCAGAGGTATAGCATGCGTATGCCAAGACGCGTTTTTTTCTCATTTCACTATGACGATGTAGTCTCGTTTAGAGCAAATGTGGTTAGGAACTCTTCTGTAGTAAAGAGGGCGGGAATTGAAGAGACTAATTTTTACGATCATTCGATTTGGGAAGAGGCTCGTCTCAAGGGGGCAGCAGCACTTAAAAAATTGATAGACGATGCATTACATAATTCGAGTGTTTCCTGCGTATTAATAGGCTCGGGAACGTACAGTAGGCCGTGGGTCAGGTATGAAATTGCCCGTAGCTTTGCCCGTAGCAATGGGCTAATTGGAATTAATATCAATAGCGTTAACGATAAACTTCAAACTACTAAAGTCAAAGGAAAAAACCCCTTCAATTATTTGCATTATCGTGTCGATTCAATTACTGGAACTGTCTATCTTTCAGAGTGGTCACTGAAAAACGGAACTTGGCAATGGATTTCTTATTCAAAGCTACCCAGTTTTAAACTCAGCTCACTCAAGTACTCACTGTCTGGGTCCGGCCAATTATCTAGCATCGCGTGGATTTATGACTGGGTAACTAATGATGGCTATAAAAATTTAGGAGCATGGTCAGATGACGCAGCCGTTAGGGCAGGAAGGTAAGTTATATGAAAAGAGAACTATTCGTAAGAAAATTAGCTCATGAAGTTATATCGGGCGATCTGGCAGTTTTTATAGGTGCAGGTCTTTCAATGGCTTCAGGAGGAGTGTCTTGGAGTGTCTTGTTGAAAGATGCAGCTGAGGAATTAGGCTTAGAAATTGAGAAAGAGAGCGACTTAGTTTCCCTTGCACAATTTTACGTAAATCATAATAATCAAAATAAGGGTGCTCTTGCGCAGTCGATTTACGACCAGTTAAATTTGAGAGACGCACTTCCTAATAAAAATCATATGGCTTTGGCTAGAATGCCCATTGATAAATACTGGACTACTAATTTTGACCATCTTATTGAAAAGTCATTAACAGCTGAGGGAAAATCACATCAATCAGTATATGAAGTTAAACAATTTTTTACACCTTCCAGAAGAGCAAATGCAACTGTGTATAAGATGCATGGAGACATCAACCATCCAAGCGATGTTGTTATTACGAGATCCGATTTCGAACGATACCATAGTACCCATGAGCAATTTTTAAATGCTCTTACGGGCGATCTCACTACAAAAACCATGCTATTTCTCGGACTGAGCTTTACCGATCCAAATCTCTTTTACGTTTTAAGTAGGTTAAAGACAAGATTTGACAAAAGTGGTAGACCCCATTATGCGATAATGAAAAACTTTTCCGAATCTGATTTCGAAAATACAAAAGATTTCGAGTACGCAACGCTTAGACAAAATCTTTTCGTAAGCGATTTAAGGCGCTATGATATTATCACCTTAATGGTAGATAGTCACGATGAGATCACGGAGGTTTTTGAGGAGATAGACTATTTATATCGAAAGAGAACGATCTTTATCTCTGGTAGTGCGCATGAATATGAACCATTAGGCCAAGTAGGCACATCAAAATTATTGGAAACAATAATTGAGGATCAATTTACGAATGGCAGGAGATTAATAAGTGGATATGGCCTTGGATTAGGCGACATGATAGTTGGAGCCGCTGTAAGAAAATTTAATAGCATTAACAGCAGAAGTCTTGATGATAGGCTTTTAGTAAGGCCATTCCCTCAAACTTTCACGAGTGCAGCGGAGAGAAAAAAGACTTGGACGGATTATCGTAATGATATGATTTCTCGCTCAGGAATTGCATTGTTTATACTGGGTAATAAAGTTTCAAACGATTTAACTGTATTAGCAGATGGTGTTATAGAAGAATTTGAAATCGCAAAATCTAAACGCCTTACAATTGTTCCCGTTGGCTCTACTGGATATGCGGCTAAAAAAATTTGGGATGAGGTGTCAGAAAATTTTGAGACATTTTATCCTAAACCAGCAGAAGATCTTAGAAAAGCATTTGATGATTTGAACTTAGAAGGAGATCCAATAGAGATAGCGAGAAGGGTCAATAAATTTATAGGCATGCTGTCCGCCAGAGTGGAATAGTTTTGCAAAATAGAGCCTATTGGTATCCTGCTGACTTCTCGAAAGGACACATGCTGCACAGAGATCGTGACTCGCTCCCAGAACCGCTGTGTTATGCACGTTGGATGCTCGTTGCCCATAAAGTCAACGGACTACCAATGGTATTCTTAACGATTTCTAGAAATTTTAACTCTTCCTGCCCCTCACTTGGCGCTACAACAGTTATTAGAGTGTAGTATAACAATTACACTTTGCTGTGTTGACGACTCATTCTTCAGAATGTAATAATCAATCTAAATAGATACTGCCTGCAAGATTTACCACATGTAATTATTATTTCTTCTAATTAAATAATTGAGATCGTACAAAGATATCTATTCCGAGGTGATAAAACCTATGACCCCATTGAATGAGAGCTATCTACGTAGTAGAGGATTAACTGAAGCCGTTAACAAACGCAGTACGGCGCAAGCTCTTTTGAGAGAAGATCAAAACTATTTAGCATCTCAGTATGATGTTTTTCTATCCCATAGCTTTCTAGATTACAACTTAGTTTTAGGTATTAAAAGATTTCTTGAAGATTTAGGTTTGAGTGTATACGTAGACTGGATAGATGATCCACAGTTAAATAGGAATATGATTAATAAAGAAACGGCTAATCTTTTAAGAATACGTATGAAAACGTGTAAATCGATGCTTTATGCTGCTACAGATAATGCTTCCAATTCTCGCTGGATGCCGTGGGAACTAGGATATTTTGATGGTCTGAAGGGGAAAATAGCCATTCTGCCAATTTCTAATGACGCAAATTCCTCTGGCTTTGTAGGTCAAGAGTATATTAATTTATATCCTCAGTTTGAAATTGAACAAGTAGGTAACGGCGTAAGGCTAGTTGGAAAAAACTTCGGATTTATCACTAGTTACCCTCATACCGTTAACTTATGGATTGATTCTAATAAACCTGGAAAAATATCTTATAAATATGACACTTCTTATAGCTAAATCTGTAACTTTACTTGCTTCAGTATATACATTTTTAAAGGGGGTATAGGAGTAAATGTAGATATGAAGAGATAATCTTGGCAAATAGATTAGAAGGTGAATTTGAAATTGTCTTACAATATAAATTAATTTTCATAGTAATAGGTGGTACTGGAAGCTTACTACAAGAGTTTCACATAACAACTATGAAAAGCTTTAAGGCGTGTATACTAGATTATGAAAGCCACGCAGAACTCGAAAAGCTATCTGATCAACGTGGCGGTGATAAAACTGGAAGTAACTCGCTCAACCAGTGTATGGAGCTTGCTCTTAAAATTCTTGAAATTCTCAATCGGAGGTAGTTATGACTACGCCCATCACTCGTAAAACCTTTTTCAGTTTCCATTACGATAATGACTCCACTCGTGCGGCAGTTGTACGTAATTCCAACGTTGTCAGGAGCTCAACTATTCAAGCAGTAAGTCGAACTCCCGATTTTGCCGACAAAGCAGAGTGGGAAAGCATTAAACGCGAAGGTCCTCAAAGCGTTCGCAACTGGATTTCCAAACAACTGCATGGGACCTCTGTTACTGTAGTATTGATAGGTGAGGAAACCGCTTCACGACCTTGGGTCAAATATGAGATAGAAGAGAGTGTTAAACGCGGCAACGGCATTCTAGGAGTAAGAATACATAGCATCAAGAATCTTCAAAGTCAGACCAGCTCTCGCGGCGTAAATCCATTTGATATAATGTATAACCCAAATAATTCCAAACAGACTTTGACACAATCTGGAATCAAAGTTTACGATTGGCAATTACACGATGGCTATACTAATCTTGCGCAATGGATTCGAGAAGCAGCCGATCACGCAGGAAGCTAATCCTACAAAATAATGTGATATATAGATTTTGGTACAAATAGATCTAATCTTCAATGTTAGAATCCCTATTAAACAAAAATAGCGGAGCTAAGTCTGGATGTACACAGTATATCAAATTGATACCGACTTTTCAAGTTACCATCGCCAAATTGGCCGCAATCACAGTGATCTTCTAGCTGAAAACCTATGTAATGAATTAGTTGACATCTACCAAGGTATTTTTATATTATGCCTTCTAATAGAGCGCACAGCATATTACATTTGAGATTGAAGGATAGATGCTATAAGATCACTTTGTACCATAATATTAAGTATAATACATCTTTGAGATGTACTAGGAACTTGCTCGGAAATTGCTAGTACATATGAGAAGCAATCGGCCACTTCCCCTCCCTTGGCGGTATAACAGCATGATCAAAGCAGCCTAATCCATTACTCAATCTCGTCCTAGACATGTCTAGGACGAGATTTTTCCTGTCTACATCGACATTTATCTAGTACTCACCCAGATAAGCTGGTGTGCGCCGCTCGACTGCCACGGCGACTTGTTGAAAGAGGAGCTGGACCGTGCGTTCTGAAGTCTCAGAGCGCGGCAGATCGCCGTGCCGCTGAGCAAGGCGCAGAAGGCCAAGTACCCGGCAGACTGGGGCGAAATCCGGGCCCGCATTTTGGCACGCTCAGGCGGGCGCTGCGAGACGTGCGGCGTCCACAATCACCTGTGGGGTTACCGCGACGTGCACGGCGCCTTCCACGAGAGCCGGCCTGAGGACGTGCCGGACGGACGCCGGTACTTTCGCATCGTGCTGACCATCGCCCACACCGACGACCCTGATCCCGCCAACTGCGCGGAGAGCAACCTGGCGAGCGAATGCCAACGGTGCCACCTTCGCCGGGACGCGGCGCTGCACGCGGCCACTCGGGCGGCCAACAGGTCAGGGAGGGCCGGTCAAGCCGATTAGGCATCGGCTTGACCGGCCTTCAGTTCAGGGGGACCAGCTCCCGAAGCTGCTGGCGAAGCGTGATCAGGTAGGCGTCGAAGGTCAGGCTGGCCTTGGCCTTGAGCACCTCATCGAGCACGGTCCGCGCGAGCAATCGCCCGCCCATGGCCGCCCGTTCGAGCAGGTTCCATTCGGGCGCTGAGAGCGGCTTTTTCAGCATCAACTGAAGCTGGCCCTTGCAGGCCTCCCACTGGGTCACGGGGCCGGTCTGGGCCAGTTCGGCACGCTCACGGTCAACTTCGAGGTGATGCTCGTGGGCGGCGGCCTCGCTGGAAAGCCGCACGTGCTGCTGGGCGACCTCGGCGGCAGTGGGGGCCGGGGCTTTCTTCTTGCCGGGTTCGTAGGACTTCGAGAGCATGTAATTCTTCGTGATGGCCGCGATAAAAAAACCAGTGGCCGTCTTGATGCGGCCCACCGAGATCAGGAACACCAAGGTGTTGAACTTGCTCTTGATGCGCTGGCGGTAGTACAGGCCGCTTGACGGGTGGAACCACAGGCTCGCCACGGCGTCCTCTTCGACACCGACCGCCATGAGGCCGTCGAGAATGCTGGCAGGGACGGCCAGCTCGGTCCTGGCCGCAGCAGCCAGCGCCACTTCCGGCAGAACGGCCGGAGCAGTGGAGAGCAGTGCATCTATACCATCCAACACTTCAACTTCTTTTTGGGTTGCCTTGGCCGTTGACGTTTCTTGTGTTGGAAGGTGCTGTATAGCGCCACTGCTGTGCAGTAAGGTCAGCAGCTCTTTCCGGCCGAAGCCGCTCTTTTCCAGGGTGCGCTGAACTTTCCGCACCCGGCCGTCGGTGGTGTCCGCAAGGGAGGTGAGGCTGAGGTCCATGTCGAGGAGCCAGGAGAGCACGGCGGAATACACATACAGATTGAACTCGGTGCCGCGCTCTTCCAAGATCGACATCAGTGTGGGCTGAAGGATCTGAGTATTGATTTGTAGGGTTGACATCTTGCAATAGCTCCCAGAGTCGGTGTATCCTCAAGGCGTATCGGGTTGCCTTTAGGACACACAAACTTTCTAGATCTTCTAGAGCTTCGAGACTCAACTTTCCGGGTTGGGTCTTTTTGCTGCTGGAAGGCGGCGAACTCCCTGCTGGCCGATTTCTGGATCTGTTACATAAGGGGAATCATACCCCAGGATTTCGCGCAAGACGTGACATGCTCTTGAACGTGTGTTTTTCCACTTCAGGGGGGATGGGGGGGGTCAGCTCCAGTTCGTAGGGGAGGAGCCGACCCAAGGTGGGGCGTGCGACCGGCTCAGGCCGTCGCTGGGTGCGGCGTGAAGAGACCGCACGCAAGGGGTGTGGAGGGGAGTATTCACGCAATGCCAAAAGCCCTTAAACACGGGTTCTGTGGGTCTAGTTTTATTGACAATATAAATAAAGCATGGTAAAATACCTGGCAGCCACCAGCAGCGACCTCGATCACCTCGGCGGTGGCCCGGACATCGGGGTGATGGTCGGCCCCCGGACAGGCGGTCTCGGCTCTGTCCGCACCGGACGCCCCTGGGCGAGTGACTGCGACGCCCTGTCCCGTCACGGCTACAGCGAGGAAGCCTATCTGACCCACCTCGAACGGATCGTCGCGTACCGCTCGACCTGCCTGTTCATCGTGGTGCCGGACGTGCCCGGCGACGGAGAAGCCACCCTGAGCTGCTTCGAGTGCTCCGGCGACCTGTTCGCGCAGATGGGCTATCCGCTGGCGTACTGCCTGCAAGACGGTTGCGAGGACTTCGATCTGCCCCTGGGCGCGGACGTGGCCTTCCTGGGCGGAACCGACCCCTGGCGCAAGGCCTGGGGAGCGAAGATGCTGGGCCGCGCCAGAACCGAGGGCCTGCGGACCCACGTGGGCCGCGTCAACAGCAAGAGACGGATGCAGGCGCTGCGCTTCACCGCCGCAGACACCGTGGACGGCACCTACATCAGTTTCGTCGGCGTCGAGCGCGGCGTGAAGGATGTCAACGGCTGGCTTGCGGCGGCCAACGCCCCGGCGCTCTTCAGCCCTGAGGACTTCGAGGCTCCGGCCAACAGCCCGCTGTATCCGGGAGGTCTGCCGGGAGACTTTGATACCAGTCCGGCCGCCCTCGCGTCCTGACCCCTGCGGCCGACCGCCACCTCGCCTCACGCCGTCCGCCCTGGCGGCTGAGCGTTCACCTGGAGCGCCCCGATGACCTACGCCGGTTACCTGATTCCCACCATGATTCCAGGCCTGAGCCTGTTGCGCGGCGGTTTCACCGTCTGGCACGACCTGAGCGGCAGCGAAATCGCGCGCCTCCCACAGGGCCTGAGCCGCGCCGAAAGGACTGGCGTGGACCGCAGGGAGGAGGGATTCAGTGCCCGCGAGTATGCGGGGGCGCTGCTGCCCCTTGCGGTCCTCGACTGGACCCTGCCGCTCGGCGCCGAGCACCGCGCCCGCCTGGAGGCCGTGAGGCCCGCCTACGTTACCCTGGAGCGTACACGGGCCCTGATCGAGCGGCACCGCAGGATCTGCCGCACGATCACGACCAGCGCCTCACGCTTCTGGTACGGAGGCCAGGGGCGCCTGATCCAGGCAGCGGCGTTGGCCCGGAACAACGCCGCGCAGAGCCGGTCCGCCGCCCACACCCGCACCGAGAAGGCCCAAGCGACCAGACTGGAGCGTCTGTACGCCGAGGCGTGTTCTGGGGCCGGCGTGACGGACCCTCAGCTGGCCCGCCTGCTGGACACTGGCACGCGGCTGGCCGGCTGGATCAGGGCGCTCTCGCGGATGGACACCCACGCCGAACGGCTGAAGGAAGGCCGGGAGCGGCGACTTCAGGCCGGAAGCGCCCGCGAACAGGCTTTCCGGACAGCGCAGCGGGGCAGTCCGCTGATGCGCCAGCTGCTGACCATGAGCCTGATGAACCTGAAAGAACCCGCAGTCAGCGATGTCCGGGGCGTGAACCTCGGCCACTGCGCCAGCGCCCTCGCCAACCGCGAACGGGTACGGCGGATCAGGCTGGGCCTGTCTTTGGACGCGGGCGATCCGGAAGTGCGCGCCCTGACCAGAGCCAGGCGGCTCAGGCTGGGCCGCGCCCGCCTGGAGCACTACTACAGCCTGAGCGGCACGTGGCGCCAGTTCCTGCGGCACAAGGCGGCCCTGACCAAAGCCCTGGGATACGTCGGAAAGGACGTGCGTTCGCGGCACGTCGAGGCGGTCTTGTGCGGGATGAGGAGCGAATATCCGGAGCGCAGGTTCACGGCCGTGCTGCGCGGCATCAAGCGGACGCTGCCACCATCGCCGGCCCTGGACCTCCTGCCGCCCTGCCCGCGCTGGAGCTGAAGGCCGGTTGACAGCGGACCGAAGTCTCCCTGTTCAGGCTGCGTACTGATAAAAAGCCGTACTTGTCTTAAATTACCTGATACGCGACTTGCAATCATGAGAGTAAATGTGGTAATATATGGTGAAGGCCATACAAAACTAAATCATTTGGTTACTTCAGGAGCAAGACACATGAATAATTCAGCACAGAGCGGTTCGCAGGAAAGTTAGGACAAGAAAGAGGTGATTCAGCAGTTTCAACAATGGGAATATCAGGTTCAGAATCTGCACATAGGAAAGGGCGACATCGAAGCGCAGTTAAACACCCAGGGGAAGAAAGGATGGGAGCTGGTCAACATGGCGCCGAACCTCGACTACCAAACGGGAAAGCACATGTTCTATCTGACCTACAAGCGCCCGGTGCCTCCGGCAGCCGAGAAAGCGTCGGAAGCCGAGCAGAACGCCGCCACGCCCTGACCGGCGCTGAGGTGAACTGAAGGGGAGGGAAGGAAGATGCCGGAAAGCCGACCAGTCGTCGTCAAATTCACCTCCCTCCCTGCGGATTCAGGACGGGAGCCCGCCATGCTGCTGATGGCGGGCCTGCTCTGCACGTTCCAGGCAGCCGCCCGGCAAGGGACAGCGGGCGCGGATTATTGCGTCACGGTGCAGTCGGCGGGTTACCGCCCGCTGAGCGTGGTCGTCACTGAAACGGACTCGGGGCGCTTTGCCACGCCGCATCCGACCAGAGGCGGCGGGCCGACCTACGCCCGGATGGCCCACCTCGTCCGGGCGGTGCTGAAGGCTGCCGGCTATCCCGGCCCGGCGTTCGCGCTCGCCGCGCCTCCGGCCCTGCGGTTGCCGGCCGTGCCGCGCCCGGTGACTTTGTCCAATGAGTGGCAGCGAGGCCGGTCGTTCGCGGTCGCCCCGCTTCTCCTTCTGCGGTTGCCAGTCGCGCTGCGCCCGGTGACTTTGTTCAATGAGTGGCGGCAGGGCCGGTTCTTCGTGTCCGCCTCGCCTCTCCCGCTGTGGTTGTCGGCAGCGGCGCAGCGGGAGAGGCCCAGTAACATTGTGCCGTTCTGAGTCGCTGCATTTCGTTGACTTGTATAAAATTACATTGTAAAATACTTCTAGTTAGATGGCGAAGCAGCTCAGAACACATGGCACGCCCTGAGCGGCCTCGCCTCGGCAAAGGAGTGTCATGATCAAGCCTGAATCCACCCTCAATCTGCTCGACCGCGCCGAGGCCGCTCACCATACCGAGCTGGCCGAACGTGAACTGAGCGCCAACGAGCAGGACCAGCAGAGCCGGAACGATCAGTTCGACACCGGTCTTCGCCTGCTGGGCCGGCTGGTGCCGTCGATCCTCGGCGTGCCGTTCGACCGCGACCGGGCCACCCTGCGGCAACTTCACGCCACCGGCTTCACGGCCCAGATTGAAGTGGACGGATACATGTTCGCGCCGAAAACTTCCCAACCCACCCTTGCGGGCTCGATCAGCCTCTCCGAGAGCAAGGTGACGGCCCTCGAAGTGCGTATCAAGGCCGCGAAGGGCATGATGCGCCACAGTGACATCGCGTGGGTGCCAATCACTTCCCTGGCGGACCTGGGCGCGGCCATTGAAGACGAACGGGCCGGAAGCTGGGGAACTGTTCCTCCGCATAAACGGCACTAGCTCCAGCGCGCAGGAGGCGCGTGTGAAAGGGCGTGATCACGCCCTTTCACACGCTCTTGCTTTTATTGACGATATTTTATTTCATGGTATAATTTCTTTACAAATAAGTAGGGCCATGAGCAAAGATCTGTGTCTGCTGACCCGTACCGTCACCGCCTGCGCGTTCCCTGAGGCCAGCACCCTGCCCGGCAAGGTCCTGATGCTGCTCGACCCGGTAACCGGGAAAGCCAGATTCCACAGCCCGGTGGACGAGCCGGCCGCCGAGGCGCTGCTGCCCCTGATGCGGACGACGCCGCACCTGCTGATCGAGGGCGGAAAGTACCAGGACGTCACTTACCTCACGGCCATCCTCCGGCCCGAGTGCGAAGTGAACGCCGCCCACGCCGAGCGCCTCGACACCGGCTGCTGGCAACTGGTGACCGGCGCCCTGCTGTACCTGAACGGTCCGTTGCGCGGATGCCCGGAGCCGAGCGACACGCAGTTCTATGGCCCGGCCACCGGACCGCTCACGACCTACGAGCTGCGCCTGACACTCACCGTCAATCAGGCTGCGAAGGTCAACGTCGAGGAACTGCTGAAAGGGGTGAACGACGCCATCAGCGACTACCATTCCGAATATGTGCTGTGGGGTGAGAAAGGACAGGACATCGTGCCGACCACCGAGGGCATCAGGCTGGCCGACCACGCCGATCTCCACGGGCTGAAGGCCACCCTCATCGGCGTCAACAGCTGAGGCCCGCTGTTCTTGCCACTTCTTCCGGAAGGACCTATACTTCACACACGGGGCCGCGCATTGCGCGGTCTTCGCCTTTTGGTGTGGCCCGTCAGGGCGCCCGACCATCCGGCTTAGGCCATCCGGCAGATGGCCGAACCGTCCAGGCGCACTATTGATCACGGCTGAAGTGAACGACGTTAAAATGGCTGGTCACTGATCGTCCGCTCTTCTCCCACCTGGCCTGAGCTCAATAGGTCACGGTTCAAAGTACCCGCTTAACTCGGCGCTGTCGGAAGCAGCGGAAACTGAAGGCATTCGCCAAAAGGATGAATTTGTGGGGAAGAAGAATTACTTGGTTGACGGAGTTTCTGGCACGGGCAAGACCTCGGTGGCCGAAGAGTTACACCGGCGCGGGTATCACGTCCTCCATGGTGACCGGGAGCTGAAGTACCAGGGTGATCCAGAGACGGGGGAGCGGATCAATGAACCTGTCCATAAGAGCGAGAGCGACAAGGCCAGATGGCAACAAGAGCACCTCCTTTGGGATGTGGATAGAGTCAAATCCGTGATTGCTGATCACAGCAGAACAATCTCCTTCCTGTGCGGGGGTTCAAGGAATTTTCCAAAATTCATCGAGCTGTTTGACGGTGTGTTCATACTCGAAGTGAATGACTTAGACACCCTGTATCGACGACTTGACGAGCGTGTAGCACGAGATCCAACGGATTGGGGCGGAGAACCAGAGGAAAAGGAGCTCGTTGCGCGGCTGTATCAGACGAAAGAAGGCGTGCCCAGCAATGGTATTGCGGTAGATGCGATACAGCCGCTCTCTAGAGTTGTGGATGAGATCGTTTGCCATGTCCAAGCTTCGCCTTGACTCTGTTGGGACTCCTATTACTGATCTCGCTGAAGTAAACGACAGTAAAATGATGAGGTGACTGACCGCTGGCTCCCATCTCACCTGACCCGAGCTCAACTTGAAGAACGACGACTTCGTTATCTCCAGCTCCTTAAGACTGAAATGCACAGCACCCAGGAACTCGCTGAGCTCCTGAGTGTCTCGGTGAGTACCATCCGCGACTGGAACTATCGCCTCCGTCACCATGGCCCAAACGCGCTCCAGGCTACCGTCACCACCGGCCGACCGGCTGCCCTCTCTAGGGAACAGCGGGACGTCCTCACAGCTCTCCTGATCCAAGGTGCGCAGGTCCACGGTTTTCCAGATGCCAGCTGGACGACCCTCCGCGTGAGAGAGGTCATCGGTCAGCAGTTCAACCTCTGGCATCACCGCGATCATGTCCGCAGAATCCTGCACCAGCTTGGCTTCTCCCGTCAAAAACCTGATCAACGCGCGCTGGAACAGAATCCTGAAGCGGTGACGACCTGGGTCCAGACCACCTTGCCCGAGATCAAAAAAAGTAGCTGCAGGAGCGACCCTGGTGTTCCTAGATGAGGTGGGCTTCAGCTTGAAAGGTACGGTGAGGCATACCTGGGCGCTGCGCAGCCAGACGCCCGTGGTGCTTGGTAAGGCTAGCTGGGACAAGGTCTCTACCATCGGCGCGGTCACCAGTACAGGCCAGTTCCTGCAGAACACACAGCATGCTGCGTTCACGAGCGAGGGTGTCATTCATTTCCTGCAGCACCTGTTGATGCACGTCCCAGGGGAGATTGTGGTGGTACTGGACAATGCTGGTATCCACAGGTCGAAGGCCGTGACGGCCTTCGTCGCGGGTGAAGCACGATTAACTTTGCACTACCTCCCACCATATGCTCCGGAATTGAACCCGATTGAGCTGGTATGGGCCTACATCAAGCGAAATATACTGGGGAATTTCTGCGCTCGGACATTGAAGGAACTCAAGGCACGTCTTAACGTCGGGTGGCAACGCATTCGGTATGTCCGTCTTCCTGATCGCCTCCTGCACACCTACCTTTCATCGTAAACTTCAGCCGAGGTCAATAACACTCACCGACGAAACCGACGATGTGCCGCCGGGCCGAAATGGTTAGCACGTCGAGGCGCCCCAGGAAAGGAGAGATGCATGTTCAGACGCAAACCCAAAGAGACGGTCAATACCCGGACGCCCGCCGTTCCCGGCATCTTGTGGCCGGTGTTCAGCGCGAACTACACGGCCACGTCTGGCAACCTGCCGAATATAAACGTCAGCGTTACCCACCACCATCCGGGCATTCTAACGGTTCACCTGGGCTTGGCCCTCAATCCACCCGGCTGGTTTATCAAGACCGTCACGCCGTATCACCAGCCGGGCATCGAGACTGCGGTAGACGGACCGAGGGTCTACAGTCTGAACCTGGAACTGCGCCGGATGGGCTCGGCGGAACAGGCGGCGGTCAGCGCTCGCCGGAACCGTGCCAGCGTCTTTGAGACCTCGATCCACGACCCTGAGGAGAACCTGACCGAGAGCGGGCAACCGCAGCTGGAATTTGTGACGATGCACCTGCACTCGCAGAGCGCCGCGCCGTGCGGGTACCAGGAAGGGCGCAACTGGATCGACAAGGAGGGACGGTTCAACTTGACACTGATATCGAAGGAACTGATGCCGAGCAAGCCGAGGTTCCAGACTTCCGTTAAGGTCCGCGAGGAGACGCAGATTGATGTCAAACTGCCGGGAGAGGAGCGGCCGAGAAACGACGAGAAGCGTTGGAACCGATAACAACACAGAAGGGTTGTGTTGCCTTAACTAGCGTTACGGTAGGCTGAAGGCAGGGGTGGCCTGAGGATCAGGCCACCCCTGCCGCGACCACAGACCACGTCTGGAACGCTTGCTTCTGATGATGTCGTCTGGTCGAGGCAGAGACGCTGGTCCGGGAGTGATGGTGGAGGTTGGTGATTCGGGCGTGTAGGTTCAGGAATTCTTGAGCGCGTTCCCGTCGTCTAAATCCCTGCTGACTGCGCTCTTGTCGCCATGTGGCGCGATGTTCCTGCTCAAGGAGGTTGTTACAGCGCGCTGTGGAGATGACCTGCTGGTGGTCGACGTTGATGAGGCTCGGAATCTCCCGGATCGCGGCTCCATAGCTCCGAAGCTGATCGGTACAGATCGTGTCTGGGACATCATATTCAGCCAGAAGCCGCATCATGAAGTTCTTGGCGGCCTCAGTATCGCGGTGTCTCTGAAGGGTTGTGTTGCCTTAACCGGGTTGAGGTAGGCTGACCCGCCGTGACCGACGCCAAGCCTTACCGCCACCGTTTCCACATGGCGATCATCCAGCACGCCGTTTGGCTCTACCACCGCTTTCCTCTGAGTGACCAAGACGTGCAGGAATTGTTGCACCAGCGGGGCATTAAGGTCAGTCATGAGACCCTCCGCGAGTGGTGTATCAAGTTCGGACCCCTCTTCGCTGAAGACCTGCGCCACCGGGAACCCCGTCGGGGTTCCCGGTGGCATCTCGACGAGGTCTGTACGAGCGTGGACGTCGTTCGACACTGGCTGTGGAGGGCCGTGGAC
>Ga0160427_10000107_pt1 | contig 61767 bp, 59 predicted proteins | sample SolpanmetagenomL_FD_108194 | JGI IMG/M metagenome (GOLD analysis project Ga0160427, IMG submission 108194) | Solar panel surface microbial communities from Lawrence Berkeley National Laboratory, California, USA - L | ecosystem: Engineered > Built environment > Solar panel > Unclassified ...
CCTGTGCCACCACTTGTGCCGGGTTGCCCCAACGTGTGAGGTTCAATTAGATGCCATTCCTGGTCGCTTAGTTCGTGACGGCGCATCCGCAAAAGTAACCTTGCTACTGTCCACACACTTTAGCTGATAATAGTCGGCGTCGAGTTGCGGCACCCGGCCTACCGAGCAGCTGCTCAGGCCAACCGCTGCTAGCCATCCGGCCAGTAACACGCACTGATAGTTGGCTTTCCTAAAAAGAGTAGAAAGTAGCATAATGAAAGCGGCCTGTACGCCTGCTAAGTTCACCTATTGGGGCCAAGTGAGCCAAGCTCTGTATTCTCATTCGCTGCGAACTCAATTACGAAACGGTACCTTGCGAAAAATACTGCCCCATCGGGGTGTCTCCTGCCAGCGCTTATGCACTTACTGGTCATTGAAGACAAACTGCGGGTAGCCGACCTAATCCGACGTGGTTTTAAAGAAGAAGGCTGGTAAGTCGATGTAGCCGCTGATGGCTTGCAAGGCCAACGCTTGGCGCTAGAGCACGAGTACGATGCCCTTATTACCGACATTTTATTGCCAGGTGTGGACGGACTCACCCTATGCCGGCTCATTCGCCAAGCCCGCCCACAACTGCCCATCGTCATGCTCACGGCCCTCGGTACTACCGACGACAAGGTAGAAGGCTTTGACGCCGGGGCCGACGACTACCTGGTGAAGCCCTTCGATTTTCGGGAACTGTTTGTACGCCTGCGCACGCTGCTCAGCGCTATGGGAGCGGTCTAGTCCAGGGGCCCGGCGGCCCACTGCAATTGGCTGACCTCGTGCTGGACCCGCAAGCCAAAACCGTGCGCCGTGGCAGCCACGACATTGCCCTGCCCCCAGCGGAACTTAAGCTGCTCGAATTTCTGCTGCGCCACCCCGGCCAGGTCGTCTCGCGAGCCGACATTGCCCAGCAAGTCTGGGAAACGCACTTTGATACCGGCACCAACTTTATCGACGTGTACATCAACTACCTGCGCCGCAAGGTAGACCGCGACTTTGCCGTCAGGCTCATTCATACCCGGCCCGGCATGGGCTTCTTCCTCAAAGCCGAGAGCTGAACTGTGCGCCTGCGAGCCAAACTCACCCTGTTCTTCGCCGCGGTGCTGGCCGCCGTGTTGCTGCTGTTCGCCGGCACGGTGTATGCGACCTACGCCGACTACCGCCGCGACGAGTACTACAAGCGGTTACACCAGCAGGCCTTAACCAAGGTGCGCCTGCTGCTCAATGCGCAGGTGAAGCCCGCTACCCTGAGTCTCATTTATAAAAATGCGCCGAACGCCCTGTTTCAGGAGGAAGTGGCCGTGTACGATGCGCACTACCACCTACTTTATCACGACGACCTGGCTACCGATTTCGTGAAGGAGACGTCGCAGATGCTGGGCCGCATTGCCCGGCGCGGTGAAATTACCTTTCAGCAGCAGGACCAGCAGAAGCAGTACCGCTGCAACGGGGCCCGGCTGCTGACCGGCTACAACAGTGGCTGCTGGTCGAGCGCCCCCGATCCGGTCGATTTCCACAGCTTTCAGCGCGTCAACCTATGCGCGCAGCAGAACCTGTTTTATGGCAAAGACAGCACCCTGAACCAGGTAGGTACGATGGCCGGCTTTATTCCGTGGTTTAGTATGCGCAGCACCTACCGCTTGGAGCGGGTTATTTACCGCGGCGAGCAGATGCACTCGTTCAACACCGTTTTTAATCCACCGGGGCGCGCGGGCCAGCCGTAAAACATTTGCAACGACCAGACAGGGGCGGTGGATGCGGCGGTAGTTGCGCAGTGGCAGAGCTACGGCATTGCAGCCTGCTTGCTGCAAAAATAGGGCACCCTAAAGCCAGAACTGGAAGGAAAAATTGCACTCTGCCCTGGGCTACTGCACTCCACTCGAAATTGAACTTCACTACCACTTCAACCTACCTTAGCTTCGTGTCCACTAGCACCCGACCACCTCAGTTTTACTAGGGACTCCTTACGCTAGCGCAGCAGCTTCTGAAAAAACGGCTCCAGTTCCTTCGCTAAAATGGCGTGGTCTTCTACGTTGGGGTGGCCGCTGCAGCCCCGCGCTTGCATGGGCTGGAAGAAGTACGTGGCCACGGGCAGAGCAGAGGGGTAGGCCGCGTTGGTTCGCTGCTGCACGGCCGTGAGGCAGCGCTGCAACAGTACCCGGTTTGAGCCGCTGGCCATGGGGCTACTTAGCAAGGCAATCCGGGCTTGAGGATACTTTGACTTTACTAGCTTGATAAATTGTAGGTAGGTACTTACGTAGCGGGTGCTGTCGAAGGGTAGGCGCGGCGACTTACCATCGCCAGCGCTCAGGTCGTTGGTGCCCAGCGCGATGCTCACTACCCGGGGCGAGTAGGTGGCAAAATTCCACTGCCGCAAACTTTGCGCCTGAAAATCAAGCTTTTCATATACCTGGGGCATGGTGGGGCCATCGCTGTTCCAGGTGCGGTATATGCCGATGCCGCTGACACTGCTCAGCACAAAGTTGGCGTGGAGCGCCCGCGCCACCCGCGGGCCGTAAGCCTGGTAGGCATTGTGCTGGTCGTGGTACTCCCCACTGCCGCAGGGTACCTCCGAGGGGTCAGCCGCCGCGCCGCACGTGATGCTGTTGCCGATAAACTCGATGAGCGGCGCCTTCGGGTTGGGCAGGGCTTGCAGGTGGTGGCCGGTTATCTGCGCAATGGCAATGGCCCCGGTGTGGGCCTCGGTGGCTTTGTAAATCCACACCGTGTGTTTGCCCGCGCGCGAGGCCCTGATGACTAGCGGCGCGGGCTGGGTGCCCAGCACCCGCAGGCGCTGCTGATACACGCCATCCAGCTCGTACTGCAAGTAGTTGTGGTGCTGGCCCGCTGGCAGCACGGCCAGGAGCTGGCATTCGGTACCCTCGAAGCTGAAGCCCACGTGCGCCGCCGAACTGATTAGCTCCAGCTGCCCCTGCTCGTTGACTACCGTCCGGCCGTAAGGCTGTAGGGCCGTGGCCAGGAGCGTATCCCCCGGCTTTGGGGAGGGAACAGCACTTAAAAGCAGGCTGCTAAAACCTATTAGCAAGCAGGTAGAAACGGAGCGTATCGAGAGAAACATAATACCCGAATGAAGGAAGGCTACGTGGGCCGGGCGTGGGCCGCCAGGCCAGCTAAGAAGCTGGTTGCGCAAAGCTAAGTGCTACGGCTGCTAGATAAATATCCGGCTGCCGGAATAGTTGCTGCAAAATTCCTTGGGCGTGCAGCCCTTGCGCTTCTTAAATGTGCGGTTAAAATTGGAGATATTGTTGAAGCCGCACTTGTAGGCCACTTCCGTCACGTTGTGCGTGGTGTCGATGAGCAGGCGGGTAGCGTGGCCCAGGCGAATTTCGTTGAGACTATCAGTGAACGTGTTGCCGAGACGCTTTTTAATGAAACGGCTAAACGAGGTTTCGGGCATGTTGGCCACCTTGGCTACCTCGGCCAAGGTAACGGGCCGCCTGTAGTGGGCATTCAGATAAGCAAAGACGTTTTCGAGGCGGCGGCTGTGGTGGTTGGGCAGCTCGTTATCCGGCGCGCTGGTCGAGAGCATGCGCATGTTCCGCGAGGTCGCGCAGAATGGAAAACAGCTCCCGTACCGAGTTGAAGCCGTACTGTGCTCCAGGCCAGCAGGGGCGGCGGTAGGCGCTCGATGGTAGTGGGAGCAAACAAGATGCCGCGCCATATCAAATATGTCCTTGATAAAGCTGAGCTGATTGCGCAGCAGCAGCCGGTCTTCAAATAAGTCGCAGTGAAATTGAATAGTTAGCTCTCTTATTTTCTGGCCCTGGCACTTGTGCGTAAACCACGTGTGGTAGAGATTGGGACCCACCAGCACCAACTCGGCAGCCCCAATTTCCTCCACGTGGTCACCCACTATGCGCTTAGTCCCTCCGGCGTGCAGGATGAGGTTCAGTTCGTACTCCTCGTGGTAGTGCAGTGGAAAGTCAAGCTTTTCCTTTACTCGCGAAAACAGCGTAAAGCAGTCGCTCTGGGTAAGAGGAATAATCTCGCGCATGATTTCCTGTTTCATAAAACAGCACCTAGCGGGCTGAGAGCCAAGCGCAGGTGACAAAATACTACTAGTAGCCGAGTGCCCTTGCCCGCTGGTAAAAAGTACGCTAACAAGAAAGCAGGTAGCGGTAGAGGCGAGAAATTTTAGCAGTTCGCCCGCCGGAAGTGGTTAAAAAAATACAAGCAAAAGCTATAATAGTATCGCTGCCGGAAAACTAGTCCATGGACCTGTGCCACGCCTTACTTCTCACCCTAGGCCGCTGGCGGGGCGCTGTGCCCCCGGCGGTGCGCGACCGGCGTTTGTGCATGAAGCTTCACCTCCTCTATTTTCTGCTTATCGCGGCCTACCTGCTCAGCACAGTTGGCATCGGCATCTACTACCGCAAGAAGGCTAGCCAAAAGAAGGATAGCTACCTGCTGGGCCGCAAAACTCTGCCCTGGTACAAGCTGGGGCTGAGCGAGGCCTCCGATATGTTCGACATCAGCGATACCATGTGGATGGTAAGCCTGTGCTTTGCGTACGGCCTGAAAAGCATCTGGATTTCGTGGCTGTGGCCGGTCTTCAGGTGTTGCTCATGATGTACCTCTCGCGCTAGCTGCGTCGCTCGGGGCCGCTACCGGGGCCTAGTGGCTAGCCACCCACTTTGGCCAGAAGGGCCGCGGCGTGTGGGCCAGCCACCAGGTAATCATTGCGTTTGTGCTGCTGAACTGCCTGGGCTTTTTAGCCTACGGCTTTGTGGGAGTGGGCAAATTTATCGAGATTTTTGTGCCCTGGAGCGGGGCCCCGACCCCGAAATTTCCTCCACCGGCTACTATGGCCACCCGCTAGCCTACGGCGTCGATTTCGGCAACTAGGTGTACGACCTCACAAGCACCGTTTTCAATTCGGCCCCAACAACGACACGTACGGCCCCATCTCGATTGGCGCAACCAACAACGGCTTCCAAAACAACCGCAAAACGTTTGGCTATGGCTTCAACGACCCGCGCAAGGAAGTAACGCTCATCAAGGACAGCGACGTGGTGCTAGGGGGACGAAATGCGGTCGACTTGTCGGCGAATGCCACCGGCTACCTAAGCCGCAAGGTGGCCATCGTGCCCCCGGTGGCCGTGCAGTCGGGCCCCCAGACATCAGCAAAATGCGCTACGCCGACATCTTGCTGATGAAAGCCGAAGCCGCGGCCCAGCTCGGCAAGAGTGCGGAAGCCGTGGGCCTGGTAAACCAGGTGCGGGCCCGCGCCCGCACTTCTACACGGCCGCCTAGCACCACCATTGGCACGCTCACCTACGCGACCGCTAACACGCCCACCGGCACCCTGCCCGACCTTAGCCGCAGCCTTACGGGCCAAGACCTGCTCACGGCCATCTGGCACGAGCGCCGGGTGGAGTTGGCCGCAGAGTCGCTGCGCTTCTGGGACCTCGTACGCACCGGCCGCTGCTTTGGCGTGCTGCCAGCCGCCGTGGCCGCCCGCGCCCAAATGCACAGCATCGCTGCGGGTGTAGTCAACTTCATTCCGCTGCTGCTCATCAAATTAAACGATGCCCAAACTTGGGACCTGCCTCAAAACCCTGGTTTTTTAGTAACACTTTACGTTTAACACCGGAGTAGCCCCGCTACTCCGGTGTTTCTTTGTCGTATGTTTTCAGCTCTTGCGCAGAAATTTAAGAGAATTTGCCCGCCCTGGCTGCTGGCGCTGGCGCCGCTCGCGGTCCACGCGCAAGCCAGCAGCGCGAGCGGCGACTGGCGCGGCAAGCAGTGCGCCGTGGTGCTCACCTACGACGATGCCCTAGACGTGGACCTCGACCACGTGCTGCCGGCCCTCGACTCGGCCCGGCTGCGGGGCACATTTTACTTGATTGGTGCCTCGCCCGTGGTGCAGCGCCGCCTGGCCGAGTGGCGGCGGGCCGCCCAGCGCGGGCACGAGTTGGGAAACCACTCGCTGTTTCATCCCTGCGACAGTCGTCCGCCTGGCCGCAGTTGGGTACCACCCACCAACGACCTAAGCACCTACACCCTGGCACGGGCCGTACAGGAGATAGAGGCCACCAACACCTTGCTGCAAGCCATTGATGGCCAGACGCGGCGCACCTTCGCCTACCCCTGCGGCGATTTGCAGGTAGCCGATTCGCTGTTTTACCGCCGCTTGCGCCGCAACTTTGTGGCCGCCCGCGGGGTGCAGCCCGGCCTGCCCACCCTGCGCCAGGTAGCCCTCGACAACGTGCCTGCCTACGGCCTCAACGGCGAGACCGGCGCACAGCTCATTGCCCTAGTGCGCCAGGCCCAGCAGCAGCGCGGGCTATTAGTATTGCTGTTTCACGGCGTGGGAGGCGGCCACGGCCTCAACGTCAGCCGTGGCGCCCACCAGCAGCTGGTGCGTTACCTACAGCAGCACGAAAAGGAAATCTGGGTGGCCCCACTAGTGGAAGTGGCGACGCACATCCAGCAGGAGCAAGGCAAGCTGACTGGTAGCAAATAGGCCATGGGCTTGCTTGCCGCTTAGTGTTTCAAAAGCAGGGTGTAGAGGCAGTTGCGCGGACTTGGTAGTCTATGCAACGGTACCCTGAAATTGCGCCAGGAGTCATCCTGAGCGCAGTTGAAACCTCTGCGCCGCGTAAGCGATGCCTATAGAGCAGCAAGCCTGCCCGCTAAGCTTTCCTGGTGACGCTGAGCAAGTTCTCGCGCATGTGGTCGTCGTAGCCGACGGGCCGGGGTACGGCAAAGCCGTCGCGGGCTGGCCCCTCAAAGTCGTACTTGCTCCAGCGCTGGGGCTGTCGCGTCCACAGCAGCGACTTGCCGCCCACCTGGTAGCCCCGAATCCAGTCAAACGGCCTTTCCTGCACGTAGGGGTGCTCGGCGTCCTTTACTACAAAGTGCATGGCATTCTCCTCAAACACGTAGCAGCGGCTCGCTATGGGGTTGGCCTGCTGCACCGCGAGGGGGGGGCACCTTGCCGTTGTGCGCAAACTCCCAGGGATTCAGGTTAGTGGTGGGGTAGTCTTTATTGTGCACCACGTTGCTACCCCGCTCTACCAGGAGCGTTTTCAGGCCCTTATCAGTCAGGCCCAGCCGCCGCTCATGCCCGAGCCCACCACGATGGCGTCAAAGGTGCGCGCTTTGACGCTGTCCATATTAAGATTGGAGGTGCTGCAGTAAGGCCGTGCGCTGAGGCAAGGTGCTTGCCGCAAAGCAGAGCCCCTGCTGCCGTTGGGCAGCCGTATCCAGCTGCCCAACAGCCCGCCATAAATTGCTACTCCGGGGTAGGGGTGCAGTCAGCAAGCATTTTTAGCACGTACAGGTGCAGACCCAGGTCTTTGGCTCCCGAAGTGTTGGTACGAGGTAGCAGGGTTTCGCACACATCGGCCACTAGTTGCCGCTGGCTGGCAGTGAGTTCCGCCAGGGCTATCGGAGCCGTAGCTTCCCAGTGTTCGGTCTGCGATAGGCAGCGTTGCCCCGGCTAGTAAGGCAAAGTGTTTGACAGCTAACTGGCAATTTATAAGAATAAATAAATTAGAAAATACTGGATAACAAAGCTGCTTGAAAGGTGGAAAGCACAGAGCTATTCGACAAGCTTAGCCTGACGACTGCCTGAGTAGCTTAGGCATACAGTTACTTTTATTGCTATTGCCAGCCCTGCTGACAACTGGTTGTGCTCTTGTGGCCAGGTGATAAGCTGTCTGGTCGTTCAGAGCAGGAGCCGAGAGGTAGTTGCTTACCGCCCGAAATCGTCTTGCACGCGCACAATATCGTCCTCATCAGAGGGGTGGGCGCCGTCGGTGTGTTGCCAGATTTCGGCCACTAGGCCCCAGGTGTCAAGGCCCACGAGGCGGTGACGCTCGCCCTGGCGCAGGGTAATCTGCTCGCCGGGCTGGTACGATTTTACTTCCGTTTGCTCGTCGGTGTCGCTGATGGCTACACCCACCGGGCCGCTTACTACGCGCCACACTTCGGCACGGCGGTGGTGGTACTGCCAGCTCAGGCGCTGGTGCGGGGCCACCAGCAGGATTTTAGGGCTAAGCTTGCCCGAAATATGCAGGCTCTCGACGGCAAGCCCGTCAAAGTAAGCGTCGGCAAAAGCCTGCGCCTGGCCTTCATCAAGCACGAAGAAGCCGCCCCAGGGGCGCGTCTGGTCCTGGGCGGCGACCCGAAACCCCTGCTCCTGCAAGCGGGCCGCGGTAGTAGCAAAAAGGAGGGCTTTGTCGGTGGTGTCCGGCATAAAAGGGAGGGTAGGGGAAGAAAAAGAAAAAATAGGTGACGGGCGCAAGGCACCCCACCCCTAATAAAAATTGCTACTTATTCAGCACCAGCACGACCACGTCGTGGGCGGGCACCGTGGTCACAAATGGCTTTTTGGTCGTGCCCGCATCTTTTTGAACCCACGGGTTGCGCAGACGGTAAGTAGTGCGGCGGGCGTTGAGCTCGGCCTTCGTCAGCTCGTCGGTAATGGGTGTGGCCTGCCAGTCGAAGCGCACGGGCCGGGGCTGGCGGCTGCGGTTGAGAAAAGCCACGGCCCACCGGCCACCGGCCAGAGGCTTGAGCCAGGTTTCGAGGCTATCGTGGGCGGCATAGCGGAAGCCTTGTACCCCTAGCGGGTCCTGGTCGAGGGCCAGTACTTCGCGGTTGGTGAGCGTTTCCTTGGTGGCGGGGCTCATGTGGCGCAGGTCGTTGCCCAGGATGAGCGGGGCAGCCATCATGCACCACATCGTGAAGTGAGCGCGGTCTTCGTTGGCCACCATACCGTTGCCGACTTCCAGCATGTCCGGGTCATTCCAGTGGCTGGGGCCGGCGTACTGGCGCAGGCCCGCCTGCTTGTCCATAATCTGCATCGTGCCAAACGACTTCCAGGTGCCGTGGTCTTCCACGCAGTCGAAGCAGTTGTAGATGTCGCCGGTGGTGCGCCAGAGGTGGCCCACGCTAGGCCCCCATTCCCAGGGCTTGTCGGTGCCCCACTCGCAGATGCTGAGCACCATGGGCCGGCCCGCCTTGCGCAGCGCCGCCGTGATGGTTTTATAGGCGCCCTCGGCCTTCAGGCCCTCGGTGTTGCACCAGTCGTACTTGAGGTAGTCGACGCCCCAGGCGGCGTACTGCTGGGCATCCTGAAACTCGTAGCCCCGGCTGCCGGGCCGCCCGCCACAGGTCTGCGAGCCGGCGTCGGAGTAGATACCCATTTTCAGGCCTTTGCTGTGGAGGTAGTCGGCCAGCGCCTTCATGCCCGACGGAAAGCGCTTGGCATCGGGCTGAATAAAGCCCTGCGCGTCGCGCTCGCCGTGCCAGCAGTCGTCGAGGTTGAGGTAGGTGTAGCCGGCGTCCTTCAGGCCGCTGGCCACCAGCGCGTCGGCCACTTCGCGGATGAGCTTCTCATCCACGTTGCAGGCAAACTTGTTCCAACTGTTCCAGCCCATGGGTGGCGTCAGGGCCAGGTTGTCAAATTTATGGTAATTCTGTACGTAGTTGTTGCCCTGGCCCAAGGCGGGGCTGGCGAGGCTTAGCCCCAGCAACAGCAGCGGTAGTTTTGTCACGGTTAAGCGAAAAAGGGGGAGCCGGCCGGCCGAGGGCTAGCCGCGAGCGGGAGGGGCAGGGGGCTATTGACTGACCAAGGTCAGGTAGCTGCCGGTAGTCAGGGTAAAGCGCGCCTGGCCGCCGGCTACCGGCACCGATGCCGTTTCCTGGTGCTTATGCGTTTGGTCGGTGACGTAGCAGCGCAGGGTTTTCACCCGCGCCGGCAGGCCCGTGAGCGTTACCGGCCGGGTAGCCCCGCCGTTTACTACGTGCACGGCATACACGCCCCTGGCCGGGTTGCCGAGGGCCGCGCAGGTAATGTTGGGCCGGTTAGCGGTGAGGGGCAGGTAGGCCACGTCTGGGGGCGTGGCGGCCAGCTGCTGCAGGCTCCAGAAGCGCTGGGTGGGGTGCAGCGGGGCGGGGTTGCCAAAGAGACCGCCGCCCGCCAGCGGCGAATAGTCCGACGTGAGCTGCCACTGCAAGATGCTGGCCGGCTGGCAGATGGCTAACAGGCGCATATACAGGCTGATTTCCTGCACGGCGTAAGTTGGTTCCTCAAAAATGGCGGGGTAGCCCCAGGCTTGGGCGTCGATGCTGCCCTCACCCACCAGCAGCGGCAGCTTGAGCGCGGTGGCCGCGTCGGCCCACTTTTGCAGGGTTGCCGTTTCCCAGCCGCGCCACGAATGAAACGACACGGCCCCGATGTAGGGCCGGGCCGCGGCATCGTGCATGGCCGGGCCAATAAACTCGTAGCCGTTGGCATCGGCCGTGTCGCCCAGCAGCAGCTTGGTTTTCAAACCCCGCGAGGCGAAATATGCCCCTAGCTTTTTAATAAGGTCGGCGTGCTCCAGGCCAGTTTGTCGGATGTTGATGCCCAGGTCCGACTCGTTGAAGGAAAAAAGGTCAGCCTCCACGCCATACTGCTCCTTCAGGTACAGCAGGTAGTCGGCGATGGACTTGTAGCTGGCGGGCAGGTTGGCGGGGTCAAGCGGGGCGCCCCACTTGCCATCGGCTTTAGGCCCGGTGCCGTTGCCCTGGTCGCCCACCACGGCCCACTGGGGGGCGTTCCAAGCCGTGACGACCAGCGGCATGCCAAGCTTGCCCAGCCGCTGGGCCATCTCCAGCGACTCGCGCACGTGCGGGGCCAGCTGGCCCTGGCGGGCGGCAGCCGTAGGGTCTTGGTTCAGTTCAGGCTGCCAGAGCTTCCAGGGCATCTCGACGCGGCCGTAGGCTACGCGCATATTTTTCAGGCAGTAGTCAATCACCTGCGGGTCGCCCGCGGGGTTTTGCAGGCGAAAATTGCCCCCAAAGCCCACCCACGGCCGGCCTGGCCGCGTGGCGTCCAGGGCCAGCTGCACCGGAGTTCGGTCTACGGTGCCCGTGGCGGCAAAAGTGAAGGTCTGCTGCGTAGTCTGGCCTTTCGCTAAGTTTCCGGCCTGGATGGGCAGATACACCAGTAGTGGCTGACCGGCCCGGCTGGGGCGCAGCAACACTTTGCCTGGCGTGGCCAGCGCAATATCAAGCTGGCGGGTGGCCGCCACGATGCGCAGGCGACTGGCTACGGGGCTTTCGGCGGCTGCGCTGCTCAGCGCCTGCTGGGCGAGCACCTTGCCCTGCGCATCCAGCAACGTCACCCTAGCTGAGCCGTAAGATTCCTGCGGTAGTTCCAGCGTCAGGAAAGTGCCCACGAGCGCCGTGGCAGCGCGGGCGGTCGCCTGCACCGCCACGGTGGCGCGGCCGGGGCCCAGGTCAGTCACGGTTTCACGCAGGTCTACACTATCGAGGCGGGTTGTGACGAGCTGCGCCGTATTCTGGCGTGCGTAGTGTGGGCGCTGAGCCTCGGCCCGGGTCACGGCCTCGCGGGCCGCGCCAGGGCGCACTAGTCGCAGGCTGGTGTTGGTTTCGAGCAGCTGGCCCTGCACGCGTAGGCCCTGTAAGTTGCCCCAGGGCGCCAGCTCCGCCTGGCCGAAGGCGGGGCGCTTCAGGCTGCCTAGCGTGAGCAGCCCCAGCAGGGCTAGCGTCGGCCGTCCGGCCTGAAAGACAGTGGATACTTTCTTCAAAATAAATGACTAGGTAAAATGACCTGGGGCGTGGCGCCGACCCTCACTTTAAGGCAAAAGCGCCGCGGGCCCGGGGCCCGCGGCGCTTGCAGCACGTTGCATTGGCTGAATTAGTACGCAGCTACCAGTCAGCCTAGCCCTTGGGCACGATGCGGAAGTTGTCGAAGGAGATGTCGGCATCGAGGGCGCCGTCGCCGTGAAAGAGAAAATCCAGCGTGTGCTGCGGCTTGGCGAGGTCGGCCGGCTTGTTGATGAACGTGCTCAGCGGAATAGTTTGCGTGCTCCACTGCCCGCGGGTATAGAAGGGCGTGGCGGGCTTCCAGAGGTAGGTGTTGACGGTGCCGCTGCCGGGGTCGCCGTCAATCGCAAACTTGATGACGTTGGTGTTGAACGGCTTCAGCGTATTCACCTCGAAGCGCAGCACGTAGTTAGTAGGGTTGGCAATGACATCGGCGGGTAGCACAATGTTGTTGTTCACCGTGAACTCCGTCCAGGCCCAGGCCCCGATGGACTGGTTGATGCGGATGTAGGGTCCATTGACCGGGGCGGGCGCGGGGCCAGTGGAAATGTAGGTGTTGCCGCCCCACACGCTGCCATTGGTGTCGTAGCCAAAGACGATGTTGCGGTTATCCTTGTAGCGGCCGGGTACGGCGGTTTTGATGCCGTTGGCATCCTGTACCTGCAGCTGGTCACCTGCGGCCGCATTAGCGGGTACTACGAAGTACACCGAGTCAGCAGTGGTTTTGGTAATGGCCAGGGCCGTGCCGTTCCATAGCACCTTGCCCTTGGCAGGGCTCACATCGTAGAGGTCGAAGTTCATGCCCACGATGGCCATTTTCTGGCCTACCGCAGCATACTCATTGCTCATGCCGTTTACCGTCAGGGACGGAATGCTGAGCTTGTAGCTCAGCTGCGCCGAGCCGCCGGCCGTGGTCACGGTTACGGTGTTGGTCACATTTTTAGGGATGGACCGCGGCACTTGCAGCGTAATTTCCGTCGATGTGATGTAGGCATCAGTTAGCGACGCGTCCACGTCGTTAAACGATACCTTGCTCACGTTGCAGAGGTTGGTGCCGTGAATAATAATCCAGTCGGCCAGGTTGCCCGAGGCCGCCGTCGCAGTCCGGTCGGTTGTTGAGGTAACGCTGCTCAGGGCCGGTGTGCCGCCGCACACGTTCATATCGTCCTTCTTGCAGCCGCTTAGGGCCACCGCGCCCGCCAGCAGGGCGGTAGCCAGTTTAGTAGTAACGCGCATATAAGTTGGGTGGTTGAAGTAACTAGGGAGAAATTAGCCACCGGGCAGCACCAGGCTGCCCGGTGGCACAGGTATTACCAGCCAGGGTTATTGCTCGTAATCAGCTTGTTGGCATTCAACTCCGACACCGGAATGGGCATGAGCAGGTGCTTGCTGATGCGGCGCTTGAGCACGTTGTTCTCGTCGTTGTCCAGGGCGTTCATCACGGGCAGGTAGATGCCCCAGCGCAGCAAGTCCCAGCGGCGGTCGCCCTCCAGGGCCAACTCGCGGCGGCGCTCTTCCAGCACAAACGAGCGAAAGGCCTGCTGGCTCATAGTCTTGATTTCGGAGGCCCCGTTGCGGCGGCGCACTTTGTTCACGGCCTCGATGGCGTCGGCGGTGGGGCCGCCGCCCACCTCATTGGCGGCCTCGGCGAAGATGAGCAGCACATCGGGGTAGCGCAGCAGCGGGTAGTTGAAATTGCTGCGCGACACGGTGCGGTCGCTCACGGCCTCAAACTTGCGCAGGCGCGCCACGTGCGAGTCATCTACGCTGGCTACGTCAGTGGGCAGGTAGCCATATTTAGCGCGCTTGGCCACAGCCGCCGCACTCATGTCGGTACCTTTCACTACTAGGCTATCGCTGAGGGGATAATAATGGGTGCCGCCCCACATCTTCCAGCGGTGCAGTACGCCGTCGGTAATGCGCTGGTCGTTGTCCTCAAACAGCCGGAACCAGTGGTCCGACTGGGCAATCCAGCCGCCCTCAATCTCGCCGATAGAAGTGATGCGCCCAATGCGGAACATCGAGATTTCATTGCCATAATTGGGGTCATTCACGATAGTCTGAATGGACCAGATGTGCTCACCCCGGTTCTGGTTGGCCACGCTCCAGGTTTCGGCGTGCGAGCCGAAGAGCGAATACGCGCCGCTCGTCATCACTTCCTGCGCCTTGTCGCGGGCCAGCTTGAAGTAGTCGGCCGAGTTCAGGCCTTCTAAGCCGGCCACTACCGTCTTGGAGTGGGTGAGGGGCACCGGGGCCAGCAGCACTTTCTTACCGCTTACCGTGCGGTAGGTGGGGCCGCCCAGCACCGTAACCTGGCCGCTGGCCAGCGAGCCCGAAGCCATGGTCAGGTACACTTTGGCCAGCAAGCTCTTGGCTACGCCCTGGTTGGGGTGGCCCACCTGGGCGCTGGCGGTGGGGTAGAGGTCGGTTTCGGCCGCCTTCAGGTCGTTGATGATGAAGGCGTATATATCCTTGACCGGGGTGCGCGCCTGCTGGGGGGTAGTCCCCTCTACCACGGACTTCTCGAACAGCGGCACCGCGCCGTAGGCGCGCACCAGTTGGAAGTAGGCCCAGGCCCGTAGACATTTAAGCTGCGCGATGGCGTCCTTCTGGGCAGTGGCGTCCATCGAGAGGGCGCCTACCTGCGCCAAGGCAAAGTTGCAGCGGTGAATGAGCACGTAGGGGCCGCTCCAGCCCGTATCGATGCCCCAGTAGTTCTGAAAGTTGCCGGCCCCGATGTCGCCGAAAGCCCAGCTAGGCCCCGTCGAGTCGTCCGAGTCGTAGTCCCACAGGTTCGGAAACTGGCCGTAGCGGAACATGTTGTCCGACACCAGCGTGTTCAGCGCCCCGTTCACGTAGGAGTTGGCATCCGTGACCTGGGCCGGCGCAATGTCAGAAAGCGGTTTTTCAGTTAAGAAATCCTTGCACCCGGTGGCGCCCAGCAGGGTGGCCGCAACCATAGCCGATAAAATAATCTTTTTCATACAGGTAGGTGGGATATAAAAGCTTAGAAGCCGATGCGCACCCCTAGCGTGTAGGTGCGGCTGTTGGGGTACGAGTTCATGTCCACGCCACGGCGCGAGGCGTCGCCGCCGAAGGCGTTCACGTCCGGGTCAAACCAGCTGTATTTGGTGACGGTGAACACGTTGCTCACGCTGCCGTACACGTTGATGGCCTCAATGAAGCTCGTGGGCCGGTTGAAGACGTAGCCGAAGTTCACGTTCTTCAGGCGCACGTAGGAGCCGTCTTCGATGAGGCGGTTGGAGAGGCGCTGCTGGCGGGTGTCGGCGGCCAGGGCCTTGGGCCACTTGGCGTTGGCCGAGTTTTCGGGCGTCCAGCGCTCGTCGTACACAAACTGCGGAATGTTGGCCACCTTGCCCATTTTAATCTGGTAGAGGTTGGTATTCACGATGTCGCCACCCTGCACGCCCTGCACAAACACGCTCAGGTTGAAGTTGCGGTACGAGAAGTTGTTGGTGACCCCGTAAGTGTACTTGGGGTTAGTGTTGCCGATAATGGTGCGGTCGCTGGCGCTGATGCTGGTGGGGTCGCTATCGAGGTTTTTGTACTTGATTTCGCCAATCTGCTGGCGTTGCAGGGCCTCGCTCTGGCTGGCAAACTGCGGGTCGGCCTTCACCTCGGCTAGGTTGTCGTAGAAGCCGTCTTCCACGTAGCCGTACACCGTGCCGATGGGCTGGCCGTTACGCTGCAAAAAGAAGTTATCGGCCCCGAAGTACAGGCGCTGGGCAAACTGGTCGCCCGGCAAATCCTGCAGCTTGTTGCGGTTAAAGGAGATGTTGGCGTTGATATCCCACTTGAAGCGGGGCGTGGTGAGTAGCGTACCGATGCCCGAGATTTCCAGGCCCTTGTTCTCTACCGCGCCAATGTTGGTGAGCTGGGTGGTGAAGCCCGTGCTGAGCGGAATCTGCACCTGCTGCAAGAGGTCGCGGGTGAGCTTGCGGTACACGTCAACCGTGAAGTTGAAGCGGTTCTGCATCACCCCAATGTCCAGGCCCACATTGTACTGGCCGGTGGTTTCCCACTTCAGGTTGAGGTCGGCGGGGCCGCGCCAGGTGTAGTCGGCGTAGCCGGCCTGCAGGTTGCCGGCCACGGGGTAGGGCGAGAACCCTAGTAGCTGCAGCGTGCGATACGAGCCAATGCCTTGGTTACCAGTTTCGCCGTAGCCGGCGCGCAGCTTCAGCGTGCTGAATGCATTTAGCTGCTGGATAAAGCTTTCGTCGGCCAGGTTCCAGGCTACCGAGAAGGAGGCGAAATTTGCAAACTTGTTGGCCGTAGCAAAGCGGCTCGACCCGTCGCGGCGGTACGAGACTGTGGCCAGGTAACGGCCTTTATAGCTGTAGTTGACGCGGCCCAGCACCGAAAACAGCGAGTTGTCTTGCTTGCCGCTGTTGAGCTGCTTCTGATTAGCGCCGTTGCCGATGCTGTTGTCCTGCAAAATATCGTCGGGGAAGCCCGTGGCCGACATGTTGCGGTAGTACGAGTAGCCGGTTTCACGCGTCACGCCCGCCACCGCGTTGATGGTGTGGGCGCCGCCAAACGTCTTGTTAGCACTCAGAATAGATTCCAGCGTGATGCCGCGCCAGGTATCGTCCGACACCAGGGCCGAGCCGTTTACCAGGCGGCCTTCCTGTAAGCGGCGGCCGTAGTACACCTCCCGGTTGTTGGTGTTATAGTTCACGCCCAGGTTCTGGCGGAAGCTCAGCCAGTCGGTAAACTGTAGTTGCAGGTAATTAGACGAGTACACGCCCACCGAGGCCGTTTGGTCTTTGGCCTGCTGCAGGTATAGCAGCGGATTGGCCTGCTGGTAGTACGAAGTAGAGTTTTCGCGGGCAATGGCTGTCGCGTCGACCGTAGTAGGGTAGGTGGGCGGGAAAAACAGCGCCGAACTAATGATGCTCGACTCGTTGCCGTTGGAGTTCGATTTGGCCAGCTGGTAGTTGCTGAATGTTACGTTGTTATTCGAGCCAAACTCCAGCCACTTGTACAGCTTGCGGTTGATGTTGGCCTGCAGGCCGTAGCGCGTATAGCCCGAGTTCTTGATGATGCCCTGCTGGTCGAGCACGTTGCCCGACACCGAGTAGCTGCCCTTGTCGCTGCCGCCCGAAATGCGCAGGGTGTAGTCCTTGGTGAGGCCGGTGCGGAAAATCTGGTCCTGCCAGTTGGTGCCCGTAAAGCCGTCGGGGAGGGAAGTCCCCTGCACGCCGGTTAGAAAGTCTTCGGGGGCCGGTTGGCGCACCTGGGTGCCGGTGGCGGGGTCTAGCGCCACCTGGCCAGGAAAGGGCGCGATGGTGGGCGCCGCGCCGTTGTAGGTGATGTTGTTCTGGTAGGCCTCGTTCTGAAACAGGGCGTAGTGGTAGGCATCGAGCACCGGAATGCGCTTCGAAATGCGGGCCACGCTGGTGTTGGCAATCAGCTCGATTTTATCCTTGCCGGCCTGACCTTTCTTAGTGGTGATAAGTACTACGCCGTTGGCTCCGCGCGAGCCGTAGATGGCTGTGGCCGAAGCATCCTTCAGCACTTCGAGGCTGGCAATGTCCTGCGGATTGATGTAGGCCAGCGCGTTGGTCGACTGCTGCGAGGTAGCCCCGGCCGAAGCTGACGTGGGCGCGGGCGAGGTAAACGGGATGCCGTCGATAACGTACAGCGGCTCGGAGCCCGAAAACGAGTTGGTACCCCGGATGGTAAGGCTGATGCCCGCGCCGGGGGCCCCATCGCTACGGTTTACCTGCACGCCGGCCACCTGACCCTGCAAGCCCTGGTTGATGCTAGTAGGGATGGTTTTGAGCAGGTCGTCCGTCTTAACGGTAGCGATGGAGCCGGTCAGGTCGCTTTTCTTGATGGTGCCGTAGCCGACTACGACTACTTCGTCGAGCGCTTTTTGCTCTTCCAGGCTCACATCAAGCGTGGCCTGGCCGCTCACCTTGCGCTCAGTAGTCTGGTAGCCAATGAAGGAAAAAATCAGGGTAGCGTCGGGCGTGGGCAGGGCTAGCGCGTAGGTGCCGTCCGAGTTGGAGGTGGTGCCGCGGGTGGTGCCCTTCACTACAATGCTGACGCCGGGCAGCGGCTCTTTGCCGGGCCCGCCGGTAACCACGCCTTTAATCGAGGTCTGGGCCACGGCGGCCAGCGGTCCCGCCGCCAGGACGGATGCTACTATCAGGGGGGTAAAATTCTTCATACAGAGCGAGTAAGGATTGAAACTGGAAGAAGCAGCCCACGCTGTGGGGTGGGCTAGCTACCGGTGGCGCTGTGTGGCCCGCGGGCAGCAGAGGCACAGGGTCAGGCAGGCGAGAATCGCTGTTTCATGGGTGGGACTGGGAGAAGGGCGGTATGAAGAAGCCAGCCCTTGGAGAGAAGCTAGCGGAGGCACTCTTACTAAATCAGTTGCGATAGCAGATATCACTCCGATTTAGCGACTGTTTGTGTCTACAATATTAATCACCTAAAACCTTTTAGCAAAAATTTTCAGCAAAATTTTTTCGGGTAATTTTCTCCAAGACCTCTAGCAAGAAGTAAAATGTGGGCTGAAACGCTATAAGCAGAGCTCATTTTTGAAGATAATCATTTGTAAAACAATATCTTGTGGAAAAAATAAGCCCTTCGTCAGAGTATTTAGGGCATTTTGAAAAAATATTTTTTCCATGACTAATACAAGATGCTGGCATGCTAATTAACCCAAAAAATAAGGCCTTAACCCTTTATTAACAGCACCTTGCAAAAGGGGTTAGCTGGTGGCTATCTGGGTGCGGGGGCAGGCCCGGCCGGTGCTAGTACGGCTTCGAGGGCAGCGGCCAGGTAGAGCAGCGGCGCATTCCAGTTGATGGCAATCTCATTAGATGCGTAAGAGCACACTGTATCGCTGTAAGCGAGGGGCGGCAGCGAGCTGGGGTAAGCGCACTTGTCTTGCCGGCCTGGATTGGGACCCCCCACTAGCAGGCCGGGTACGGGAGCGGCTACCCCATCGGCCTCCGACGGCCGGTGGTGTGGATGCTGCGGCGAGCGGCTACCACTACCCGTCACGAAACAGTAGCCCAGCGCATTGCGCCCCAATAGGTAGTCGAGGTTGGCTAGCGCGGCGTCGCGGTAGCGGGTCTCGTGGCCGAGACGGTAGGCTTGCAGTAGGGCAATGCCCTGGTTGGCAGCCTGGGCGTTGCTGCCCCAATTGAAGTCGCTGGCCCGCTGGCCCATTACGGTGCCATAGGGGCGGGCGGTCCGCCCCGCCATCAGGTTGTCGGCCAAGGATTTTACCTGGCGCCGCACTTCGGGCAGGGCCTGCCGGCCGGCCGGGGGCAATGCGGGGCCTAGCCGCAGCAGGGTATAGTAGGCCAGGGGGCGCACCTGGTTCCAGGTGGCCACTGGCAGCGCGCCGCCCGCCAGCACGTGGCTGGCTTGCCAGTAGTCAGCGTGGTGGGTGGTGGCGTATAACTCGGTGCCGGCCCAGGCCCACTCGTCGCGCAGGTCCTCGTCGCCGTAGGCGCCGGTCACGATGGCGGGTGCAAAATGGCGGTTCAGCGAATCCTGCTGGTACAGCATGGCCGGGTGCTGGCGGGCCCAGCCCCAGGCACGGGTAGCGGCCACCAGGCACGAGTCGGCCAGGCCCGGCAGCGGCCGGCCGAATGCCCGGTACACCCGGCTGGCCTGGGCTAGCACGGCGGCAAAATCGAGGGCGGCGGCCGTGCTTTTCTGCACTACGTAGCGCGGCGTGGCGCAGGCCGCGGGCATCACCATGCCGTCGAAGCTGGCGTTGGTAAGCTTATGGTACACGCCACCGTCGCTGGGGTCCTGCATGGTTAGCAGCCAGCGCACATTCCAGAGGGCCTCGTCGAGCACGTCGGGCACGGCGTTCGGGGTTTCAGGAATGCCGGAGGTAAGCTGCCCGCAGTAGGCGGGGTACTCCTCGTACAGCGCCAGCAGCGTGCCGAGCGTAATACCCGAGTTCACGACGTACTTGTTGTAGTCGCCGGCGTCGTACCAGCCGCGGGGGCTAGCCAGGTGGGTGCCGGCCGGGCGCTGGGCCGTGGCCGCCGAGGGGTGCACCAGCACCTGCCCGTCGGGGTGCCCGGCCGGCCGGGCCCACGCGCCGGCGTAGGCCAGGGGCAGGGCAGTAGAGGCGCGCTGGTAGTAGAAGCCCTTCAGGACGGCGGCGGCCAACTGGTGGTGCACCCGCGCCGCCACCCGAAACGGCGGTGAGGCACCCAGCCCCGGCACCACTAGCACGTAGGTGCCCGCTGTTCGAAAGGCTGAAAAGTCAGCCTGCCGCACCGTTTGCCGAGCTAGGCTGTCGTAGCGGCCTACGCCTAATAAGCCCTCAAATACTGGCCGGCCGCCGCTAGCCTTACGCACATAAAAGCGCTTGGCGGGGGTACCCACTACTACCGCTACCTTGGGCGCCGCCGGATAAAAGCCAACCTGGTTGAGGTGAATTGGCGCCGCCGGCCGCTGGGCCTGCCCCGCCGCTGAACAGCTCAGCAGCAGTCCCGCCGCCCATAAGCATCCTTTTGACATAGTACTGCAAGTAAAACGGCCAGGCCGCATTTAATGCTGCCTGGCTGCTAACGAATAATTGAGAGTCGCGCCCGGGCTAGCCGGCTTACTCGGCCACCACCACACGCTGCGTGAGGGCCGGCTGGCCAGCGGTGCGCACCGTGAGCACGTACACCCCCGGCGCTAGCGGGCCGGCCGGCAGCGCCAGGCTGTTGGCGCCGGCCCGCAGCCCCGCCTCAAGGCTGAATACGCACTGGCCTAAGGCGTTACGTAGCTCTACGTGTGCCACCTGAGCGGTAGGCAGCGTGAAGGTAGCCGTGAGTACGGGACTACGCACGGGGTTTGGGTACACGGCCAGCGCATCGGCGGGCCCACCAGCGGCCTGGGTGCCCAGGGCCGTGGCTCGCCAGTTGGGCAGCTCGTCGCGGGTAATGACATCGGCGTCGGCGTACACGCGCTGCACTAGGGCCAGGGGCTGCTGGCGAATAAACGGCCCCGACCACACCGAAAACCACGACCACCAGGTAGCGTAGGCGCGCACATTGGTCGGGTCGGGCAGGTTGCCGGTTTCGGTGAGGGCGACCAGTTTGCGCCCGCCTACCTGGGCTTGGTAGCCGTTCCAGTCACCACTCATGTTGGCCGAGGCATCCGCGTAAATGTCCGGGCCCGCAATGTCGACGTATGCGTCGCCGGGGTACCACTCGGCCGGGGGGCTCTGGGTGGTTGAGTACACCCAAATCAGGTTGTGCAGCTGGTGGTGAATAGTAAGGCGGCGGTACAACATGCGCCACAGGGCCTTGTAGGGGGCCGAGCCGTGGGCACCCCACCAGAAGAAGGCGCCCGGCGCCTCGTGCAGCGGCCGCCACAGCACCGGCACGTTAGCCCGCTGAAACTTCTTGAGCTGGGTGGCAATCGAGTCGATGTCGCGCACCAGCAGGCCGTAGCGCAGGCTGGTCGTGTCGGCCATCACGGTAGCAATGTTAAAGGTGCTGGCGTCGGTGTAAAAGCCGCGCCACCAGGGGTTGGTAGCCGAGTTGATGAGGTCGGTGGGCGCGTTCCAGTGCCACATCAGGCTCACAATGCCGCGGTACTGGTCTTGGGCGGCCCAGGCCAGGTACTGCTCGCTGTGGCCGGTGGGGTTGGAGCCAAATTGCCGGCGCGAGGGCGAGTACTCAATCAAATCGAAGCTGCCCAACGCCGGTTCCTTGCCCGTTTTGCGCACGATGTAGCGAATGTCAGCCAGCGTATCCTTGGGGTCGGCGTGCTGGCCGGCCAGCACCTTGCTGCCGTACTGGCCGCGCAGGTACGTAAGCAGGGCTTTCGCTACGGGCATGGCCTTGGGGTCGGCGAGCGTGCCGGGCACGGCAGCGGGCGGCGCCACGGTCGTGGGGGTCATTTCCAGGTAGTCAACATTGTAGTAGCCCCAGCCGTTTTTTACTACAATGGTGTTGCTGCCAGCAGGTAGCAGAAAGAGACCGGCATCAGCCCGGCCATAGCTGCTGTTATTGCCGGCGAGCATCCCCGTGGCGGTTACCCCGTTGACAGTCAGCTCAAAGCCTTTGTCACCGTAGGGGGCGTTGTACCCGAGGCTGACTTTGTAGAGCCCGGCCGGGACCGTAAAAGTCAGTACCACGTTGTCGGCGGCGTTGTCGAAGCCCGTCACCACGCCCGTACCCGAGTAACCGGGGGGCGTGGTGGCAACGGTCACGCCGGTCAGTACGCCCGTTTCGGCCTCTACCCGGGTAGGAGTAGTCTGGGCCTGAATTATGGTTGGGGCCAGAGCCAGGAGAGCCAGCAACAGGTGGTGAATGGGAAGCCAGCCGCGCGGCGGCCGGGCAGCGTAAAGCTGTTTCATGGTGGTGAAAATTGGGTGGGAAATGGATTGGCAAAGTAGACTTAGCGCCCAAAAGGCTAGTAGAGGTAACTGAATAGCAGGTACTTAGGCTGCGGCTAGCGCGCCGAGCGTCCCTCGCAGTGAGGAAGGCCGCACCCGCAATTCTGGCTGAAGCATGAGGTGGGTAGGTAAGCCGGGGCAGTCACCTCGTAGCGCCTGCAGCAGCAGCCGGGCCGCTGCCTCGCCCATCTGCTCAGCCCGCTCGTCAACCGTAGTCAGGCCCACCTGGGCAAGGCTGGTAAACGGCTCGTTGCTAAAGCAGACCAAGGCCACATCGTGCGGCACCCGAAGCCCTTGTGTCTGGGCAACTTCCAGGGCTCCGGCGGCCGGGTAGGCATCGGCCGCAAACACGGAGTCGGGCCGCCAGGAGCACTGGAGCAACGCTTGCATACCTCTGCGGCCGGCTTCCAGCGTGGGCACATCCAGCGGATGTAGCCAGACCGGCGGGGCGGGCAGGCCGTGGTCAAGCAGCGCGCGCTGGTAGCCCAGGCAGCGCGCGCGGTTGCGGGCCAGGTGTTGGGGGCCGGCCAGGTGCGCAATGCGGCGGCAGCCCTGCTCGATTAGATGCTGCACGGCTAGGTAGGCGCCGCGAAAGTCATCGAGCACCACACTCGTGTTGTGCGGCAAGTCAGGCACCTGGTCAAAAAACACGAGTGGTCTACCCTGCTGCCGTGCTTGCTCTAGGTGCACGGTATCGGCGCGGGTAGTGGCCGCCGCCGACAGTATAATGCCCGCCACCTGCGCCGCCGCAAGCGCCGCCACGTGGTGGCGCTCGCGGCACACGTCGGCGTTGGACTGGCATAGCACCACGCTGTAGCCGGCGGCGCTCGCCACGCGCTCAATGCCCGCAATCACGGCCGGAAAGAAATAGCCGTCGAGGTGCGGCACCACTAGGCCCAGGGTCTGGCTGCGGCCCCGGCGCAGCGAAGCCGCCACGCCGTTGGGCTGGTAATCCAGCGCCTGCGCCAGCTGCTGCACCCGCGCGCGCGTAGCCAACCCCACTTCGGGATGACCGGCCAGCGCCCGCGACACCGTTGAGGACGACAACTGTAGCTGCTGGGCTAGGTCGGCCATGGATAGCTTTCTAGAAGATGCTGGCATAGCTAGGGGAGTAGTGGGGAGCAAGTGGGGCTGGCAGCCGGTGGCGTTACCCTTGCACCACGGGCCGGCTGCCGCGCAGCCCATACCACAAAATGTAGGCGTAGCACACGATGGGCAGCAGCAAGGCCAGGCGTAGGCTGCTGTGGTCGGCGATGGTGCCAAACAGCATGGGCACTAGTGCCCCGCCCACGATGGCTGTGCACAGCAAGCCCGAGCCTTCTTCCGAGAGGGGTAGCTAGCCATGGGTGGGAGTTGAAAAAGGGGAAAAAGAGAGCGGCGCCGCCTAGCGGCTGGCCCCCGGCCGGCCGGCCTGAGCCGTGGGCCCGGCGTAGCGGAAACGGGCTTTCTGGTCGCCCACGCGCAGTATAAAGAAGCCGTCCTCGAGTAGGCGCTGGCCGCTGGCGGCCGGGTAACTCAAGTCCTTGCCGGGCTGAATGGTGAAGGTCAGCTCCCGGCTTTCGCCAGCCTTAAACTCTTGCTTTTCAAAGTGCTTGAGCAGGCGCACGGGCCGCGTGATACGACCCACCTCGTCGGTCAGAAACCACAGCACCGCCTCCTTGCCGACCCGCGAGCCGGTATTCGTGACGCGCACCGTGGCCCGCACCGTACCCGCGCCGCTCAGCACCGAGTCGGATAGTTGCAGGTTGCTGTAGCGGAAGCTGGTGTAGCTCAGGCCCGTGCCATATTCGGTGAGCATGGTGGTCTTATCCTTGTTGCCCCGTTGCTCGAAGCCCACGCCGAAATCGCTCAGCTCCAGGCTATTTTCATTGTTGTCGTGGTGGTAATTAGCGATGTGCCCCGCCGCCTGCGGGTAGGTGAAGGGCAGCTTGCCGCTGGGGTTGGTTCGGCCGCTGATGATTTCGGCCAGCGCCTGCCCGCCGCCGAAGCCTGGCAGCCCGGCCCACATAATAGCCGGCGAGCCCGCAGCCACCGGCCGGATGATGTTGGGCCGCCCGCCTATCAGCACCAGGATGGTGGGCTTGCCGCTGCTTTGGGCCGTGCGCACTAGTTGCTGCTGGTCGGCGGGCAAGGTCAGGTCGTCGATATTGCCCAGGCCCTCGGCATACGGGCGCTCGCCCAGGGCCAGCACCACGGCATCGGCGCGGCGGGCGGCGGCGAGTACGCCGGCCAGCGGCTGGCCGGCGGCGGCCGGGTAGGGTAAGGTTTCGACCACGGCACCGGGGTACTCGCGCCGCAGGGCCGTGAGCAGCGAGGGCACCTCGGCCGGGTACTGGTTTTCGGCGCGGCCCTGCCAGGCCAGCGTCCAGCCGCCCGCTAGGTTGGCGCGCGAGTCGGCCGACGGGCCAACCACCAGAATGCGCTTGATGCCGGGGGCTAGCGGCAGGGTATTCTGCTCGTTCTTAAGCAGTACGATGGACTCGCGGGCGGCTTCCAGCGCGTGCTGTTGGTGCTCGGGAGCGCCCACCCGGCCGAGGCGGTCGGCGCGGGGGAGGGGGGTGTCGAACAAGCCTATCTCTTCCTTCATTTGCAGCACGCGGCCCGCCGAGAGGTCGATGCGCTCTTTGGTCAGGCGGCCTTCCTGCACCAATTCCTTCACGAGGCGGCAGAAGTTGGTGTTGTAGGGCGTCATGGCCATGTCGATGCCCGCATCGATGCACCGGAACGTGGCCTCTTTCTCGTTAGGCTCGGTTTTTTGCACCGTCACGAGGCGCAGAATGTCCTGCCAGTCGGTTACGGCCACGCCTTTAAAGCCCATCTGGGTACGCAGCAGGTCAGTCAGAATGGCCTTCGATGAGTGCACTGGCTCGCCGTTTATCTCCCCGCTGTTCACCATCACCGATTTCAGGCCCGCGTCGATGGCCGCCTGAAACGAGGGCCGAAAAAACTCCTGGATGCGTTGCTCCGGGATGAGGGCGTTGGTACGGTCCCAGCCGTTGCGCGGGTCGGAGTAGCCCAAAAAGTGCTTACCGCAGCCGGCTACCTTGTATGGCAGAATATCCTGGTTGCCTTGCAGCTCGGCCACGTAGGCGGCCCCTAGCTCGGCAGCCACCAGCGGGTCTTCGCCGTAGGTTTCGTAGAAGCGCGGCCAGTACACGTTCAGACCCAAATCGAGCACCGGGGCAAACACCCACAGGTGCCCCAGGTCGGCCGACTCCATCACCGTGGCGCGGGCTTCCTGGCGGGCAAACTCGGGATTGAAGGTGGCGCCCAGGTTGATGTTGTGCGGAAAGATGGCGGCCCCGCTCACGTAGCTGGCCCCGTGCATGTGGTCGATGCCGTAGATGATGGGGATGTGCAGGCGCGACTCGCGCATAGCAATACGCTGCAAGGCCGTGAGCGTGCGCAGCCACTGCTGGGGCGGCACCGCCTCGCCGTTCAGAAACGACCCCACCCCGTACTGCCGAATAAACGGCACCAGTTTGGCCGAGTCGAGGCTAACGTCTTTCTGCTCGCCGGTGTGGTTGATGGCCGCGTTGGTTAGCTGCGTCATCTGCCCGATTTTCTCCTCCAGCGTCATTTCGCGCAGCAGCTTGGCCACGCGTGGGCTCCACTGCGGGGCGGCGGGGGCGATGGGCGCGGCACTGGTAAGAGGCGTGGTGGCGGTGGTGGCCGGGCGCTGGCAGCCCCCCAGCAACGTGGCCGCGCCAAACAGGGCGGCTATGGTACGGCGGCTAAAGCGGGCGCGCGACAGGGGCAGCTGGGTAGCTGGGTGGGTGGTCGGTAGCAAAGGGGGAAGTGTTTGTAAGAAATTATCGGGGGGCCGGGCGCCACAGGCGGCCAGCTACAGGTTAAAACGCGTCCACCAGGGTGCGCACGACCAGCCGCTTGCGCAGCTCGGGCAGCGAAGCGGCTCCTTCGCGCTTGAAAGTCAGCGTCTTGGTCTGGCCGGGCAGCAGGTCGAAAAAGTTGTCCTCGAAAAAGCCATCGCCCTCGCTCAGCGACAGGTGCACCTCGCGGGCTAGCGCGGTGCTCTTGAGCGTCACTTGGTACGTGCTGTCGGTAGCGGGCTGCCAAGTGGCGGCAATGGTGGCCTTGGGCAGCGTCAGCTCCTTGGGCAGGGCGAAGTAGTGGGTGTTGGTCGAGAGCGTTTGGCCGGCGGCCGTCAGCTCGCAGCTCAGCACTACTTTTTTGGTGTCGCGGCCTTTGAGCAGCGTAGCCTTGGGCAGGTCAAGGTAAACCTTGCTGGTCAGCGGCTCGACTTGCAGTTGGGCGGCTTTTTGATACAGCACCTTGCCGCTGAAGTCGAGCAGGCGCACTTGCAGCGTGGCCGGCGTCGCCGCTGTGCGGTCCGACACCACGTAGAAGCGCACGTTTTCGCCCTCCTCGTGGGGGCTCACCAGCACCGGCGCGTAGAAGCGCTTGGCGTAGTACTGCAAAGCCTTCCAGCGGCCGTAGTAGTCGATGCTCGACCACGAAGCCACGCCCCAGCAGTCGTCGAGCTGCCAGTACATCGAGCCCATGGTGCGCGGCCGGTTGCGGCGCAAGTGCTCGGCGGCCAGCTTGATAGCCTGCGCTTGTAGCACCTGGCTCACGTAGAGGAACGAGGCAAAATCCTTGGGCTCCTTGTAGTCGCGCAGCAGGTATTCCTTGAGGCGCGGGTTGCCCACGGCGCTGCGCTGGTGCTCCTTCATCACGGGCGAGGCAATGTCCTGGTCAGCCGGCACGGTGAACTGCTGCACCGATTTTAGCTCCGGAAACGACTGAAAGCCGTACTCGCTCATGAAGCGCGGCACCTGCTTTTCGTAGTCCGCGATGGGGGCCGTGCCGCCCCACACGTCCCAGTAGTGCATGTCGCCGGTCGTCTGTGAGCCCGCCATATCCTCAAAATCGGACGACGGGCTCGACGATACGTAGGGCCGGCTAGGGTCTTCGGTTTTGAGGACGGTCGGAATGAGGTCGCGGTAGAGCTTGAGGTAGTTGCTCCACACCTCCAGCTTGTGGTTGCCCATTTTTTCGGGCACGCCCCACTGCTGCCAGGCCACCTCGTTCTCGTTGTTGCCCACCCAGATGGCAATACTGGGGTGGTCGCGCAGGCGGCGCACCTGGTAGGTCAGTTCCGCGCGCACATTGTTGTTAAACGCTTCGTCGCCAGGGTAGAACGAGCAGGCAAACAGGAAGTCCTGCCATACCAGCAGGCCTAGCTCGTCGCAGGTGTCGTAGAAATATTGGTTCTCGTAAATACCGCCGCCCCACACGCGCACCATGTTCATGTTGCAGTCTTTGGCCGCCTGCAACAGCTTGTGATAGCGCGGGTTCGTGACGCGGGTCTGGAAAATATCGGCCGGAATCCAGTTCACGCCCTTAGCAAAAATCGGGATGCCGTTTACCACAAACTCAAACGACTTGCCGTAGGCATCTTTCTCGCGGCGCAGTTCCAGGGTGCGCAGGCCGATGCGGGTGCTGGCCTCATCCACCGGCTGGCCATTTTGCACCAGCCGCGCCCGGAACGAGTAGAGTGGCTGCCCGCCGTAGCCGGCCGGAAACCAGCGCTGCGGGTTGTCGAGGCGCAGGTCGGCGGTTACTTCGTGGTGGTCGGGCTGCAAGGTCACGGCCTGTTCCAGGCGCGGGCCGGGCTGGCCGCCGGGCGTGGTGGTTTCGAGCACCAGGGTGGCCGGGCCGCGGGCCGCGGCCGCGCCTTCGTAGGCCACTACCAGGCCTAGCTGGGCAGTTTGGGCGCTTAGCTGGCGCTGCACCACGTGAAAATCAGTGATTTTGGCCGCGTCCCAGCCCTCGAGCTGCACCGGCTGCCAGATGCCGGCACCCACAAAGCGCGGGCCCCAGTCCCAGCCGTAGTGGTAGGGCGCCTTGCGGGTGTAGGGGCTCAGCACCGGGCCTTTGTCGCCCACGTAGCCCATCGCCTGCTCATCGTTGATGGCGAACAGGTTGTAGCCGTATTTCTTCGGCAAATCGGCCACCTCGTTCAGCGGCGAGCGAAAATGCACCAGCAGGCGGTTGGGGCCAGCTTTGAGCAGCGGCTTGACCTCGGCGCGCCACTCCCGAAACATGTTGTCGGCGTGCAAAATGGCCTGGCCGTTGAGCGTCACGTCAGCGTAGGTATCCAGGCCTTTGAAAACCAGTTCCAGGTGCTGCCGCTGCACTAGGGAGGGGCCTACTTCAAAAGTGGTTTCGTAGTCCCAATCGGTTTTGCCAATCCACTGCTGCTTAAGCTCGTTGTCGCGGTAGAGCGGGTCGTCAATCTGCTTGCTAGCCAGCAGGTCGGTATGCACCGAGCCGGGTACCGTGGCCGGCTGCCAGTTGGCCTTGCCCGCCTGGTGAAAGTGCCAGCCCGTGAGAATAGGTTGAGTGGTGCGGCCAGCGTAGGAGCCAGCCTGCTGGGCAGTTGCGGGTATAAGGCCGACGCACAGGGTGCCCAGGCTTAAGGTGATAGGGTAGAAAAAACGCATGGGTGGGAGAAAAGAGACATTCCGAATGCGCAGCGGCCAACGGCGAGCACATCTGGTGGCACCACAAATATGCACGAAAGAGCGCTAAAAGCTTTTAGCAGATTTAATTTTTTATTGTTACCCAGCAACTACCTGCCCCAAGTCGTGAGTAGACGCTACCTTAGTCGCCAGCGTTTTCCATTGCTTTGAGCCAAAATGCGCCCCAACAAATAGTGTAGCTCAAGAGCAGCACTAAGGAAAAAAAGTGGATATTTGTCAGCTAATAGCTTTTAGCACCAATTAGGAGCTACCGGTTGCGCACTACTTTTCCCACCTGTCTTCTGCCGCTCCATGAAAAATTGTTGGGCTTTGCTGCTTTTCCTGCACCTGGGAAATGCTTTAGTAACGCATGCTGCGGTGCGGCTGCCCGCGCTAATAGGTGACCACATGGTGCTGCAGCGCAACGCGCCGGTACCTGTCTGGGGCTGGGCGGCGCCCGGCGAGCAGGTAGCCGTAACTTTTCAGGGGCAGCGTTACTTGGCCACGCCGGGCGCGGCGGGCCGCTGGCAGGTGACGCTACCCGCTCGCCCAGCCGGGGGGCCCTACACTATGACTATTGCGGGGCAGAATACTCTTACCGTGCGGGACATTCTGGTAGGTGACGTGTGGCTAGCTTCGGGGCAGTCGAACATGGAGCTGCCGCTACGCGATAAAAACGCCCCTGCCCCTGGGGCCTACCCGCTGATAGTCAATGCTGAGCAAGAGGTCTCTACTGCTAATTTCCCGGAAATCAGACAGTTCACAGTCAAAAAAAGCGTGGCTTATCAGCCCCAGGCCGAGAACGAGGGCTACAATTGGCAAGTGGCTAGCCCGGCTACGGCGGGCAGCTTTTCGGCGGTGGGCTACTTCTTTGCCCGCGACCTCTACCGGCGCTATGGGGTGCCCATCGGCCTCATCAGCAGCCCCTGGGGCGGCACGCCGGCTGAGGCCTGGGTCAGCCCCGAGGCACTAAAGCAACTTCCTGATTTTCAGGCCAGGGTAATTAGCTTGGCCGCCCCCACTACTCCCGAAAAAGACCCGCAGAATACCCCCACCGTGCTCTACAACGGCATGATAGCGCCTCTGCTGCCCTACGCCCTCAAGGGGGTTATCTGGTATCAAGGCGAAAGTAATGTGGGCCGGGCCGCGCAGTACCGGGCGCTGTTTCCAGCGCTCATCCGCGACTGGCGCGCCCGCTTTGGCCAGCCCACGTTGCCTTTTCTGTTTGTGCAACTGGCTAATTTCACCAAAACACTGCCACTGCCCAGCCCTTCCGATTGGGCCGAGTTGCGCGAGGCCCAGGCCCAAGCGCTGGCGCTGCCCGGCACCGGCATGGCAGTTGCCATTGACCTGGGCGACCCCGATGATATTCACCCCGCCAATAAGCAGGACGTAGGCCACCGCCTAGCTCTGGCCGCCCGGCAAGTAGCTTACGGCGACAAGCAGGTAGCCGCGGCCAGTCCCTCTTTTCAGCGCCTGACCGTGAGTGGCGGGCAGGCTCGCCTTACGTTTGCCAATGTGGGCGCGGGCCTGCAATTAAAAACCGGCAGCACGATGCTCCAGGGCTTTGCCGTAGCCGGGGCCGACGGGCAATTTCACTGGGCAGCGGCTACGCTCACCGGTCCGGCCGAAGTAGTGCTGACGTGCGTCGCGGTACCTGAGCCCGTGGCTGTGCGCTACGACTGGGCTGATAACCCTACCGGTAACCTCTACAGCCGTGAGGGCCTACCCGCCATTCCTTTCCGCACTGATGCCCCGCCCCGGCCCTAGCATAGCCATCTACCTGCACCCGCGCAGCGAGCTTCACTGCCAGGTGCCGCCCGGCTAGCCAGGCCTTTCGCCCGCTAAACCAGGGGATACTTTCGGGAGCCAGTTTAGGGCCTACAATCATTTTTCGTTAGTTCATCCTATATTTATTTGCGTCAATAATGCCGTTGGCGCCCTTCGCGACACTATTCTAGTATGGCAAGTTTCAATCAGCACCGTAACTTGTGGGGCCTCGACCTCGGCGGTACCAAAATCGAAGGCGTCATTTTAAAGTCGGCCCAGGAGCCCGAAGTACTGGCGCGCTACCGTGTACCTACCGGCGTAGCACTCGGCTACGCGCACATTCTAGGCCAAGTAGCCCTGCTAGTGCAGCAGTTGGAAGCAGCAGCCGGCTACCGGCCCCGGCATCTTGGCATCGGCACCCCGGGCACCACCATCCCGCGCACGGGGTTATTGAAAAACTGCAACGCCACGGTGCTTAACGGCCAGCCAGTGCGCGCTGACCTCGAGCAGTTGCTAGGTATGCGTGTGGCCATGGCAAATGACGCTAACTGCTTTGCCCTGGCCGAAACGCGCCTGGGCGTGGTGCAGCAACTATTTCCGGCGGCGAAAGTAGTTTTTGGCGTTATCCTGGGTACGGGCGTGGGTGGCGGCCTGGTTGTTAACGGTCGCCTCATTGAGGGCCATCACGGCATTGCCGGCGAATGGGGACACAACTACTTGTCCCCTAGTGAAGGAGACCTTTGCTTCTGCGGCAAAATTGGCTGCAACGAGAGCATTCTAGCGGGGCCAGCGCTGGAGCATTACTATGCCCGCCACAGTCCGCAGGCGCGTAATCTGGCCGAGATAGCTGCGCGTGCTACAACCGGCAACGACCCGGCTGCCACAAACACCTTGACCCGGCTTACGCACTATTTTGGGTTGGCACTCAGTACCGTAATTAATTTACTTGACCCCGACGTGATTGTTGTTGGGGGTGGCGTTGGTAATATTGATTGCCTGTACGATGCGGGCGTGGCCAACATACACCAACATATTTTTGACCGGCAGTTTGAGGCGCCGGTAGTCAAACCACTGCTAGGCGATAGTGCCGGGGTGTTTGGCGCCGCCTACCTGGTGGCTGCGCCCGCGCCTGCCTTAGTAAATGCATATTGAAAAAGCGCACCTTAATTCAAGACATTGCCCGGCAGTTGGACGTATCAATTGCCACAGTATCACTCGTTCTCAACGGTAAAGCGAAGGAGCACCGCATCAGTGATTCGCTAGCCCAGCGGGTACTCAACTATATAGAGCAGGTAGGCTACCAGCCCAACCAGCTGGCCAAGAGCCTGCGCACCGGCAAAACCCATGTCATTGGCTTAGTCATTGAAGACATTTCCAACCCGTTTTTTGCAACGGCAGCCTGGATGATTGAAAAACAGGCATTTGCCCGTGGCTATCGTATTATTTACTGTAGCACCGATAATGACGTAGCCAAGACGAAGGACTTGCTGCTGATGCTACGGGAGCGCTACCTGGATGGCTATATAATCGCCCCACCCATGGGGGCTGAAAAGGAGATTGAGCTACTGTTGAAGAGCAACACTCCTACTATCTTGTTTGACCGCTACCTGCCCGGGCTGCTTACCGACTACATCGTGGTAGACGGGGAAGCCGGCACCCATGAGGCTACCACGCATTTGTTGGACCAAGGCTTTCGGAAAGTGGCATTTGTCACTACCGACTCAGTGCAGACGCAAATGGATGCTCGTCTGCACGGCTACTACCGCGCCATGGACGAACATGGGCTACCACCTCTCATACAGCGGGTGGCCCTAGCCTTTGGAGGTAACCTTGAAAACAGTATTGCGGAGATTCGTCGTTTTCTGGTAGAGCACCCAACGTGTGAGGCAATAGTTTTTGCCAATAATTCGCTCACTTTGTATGCGTTGGAAGCTATCGCGCAACTAGGCCTGCGCATTCCTCAAGACTTAGCTATTGTCTCGTTTGACGACAATGACTTATTTCGACTGTATTCGCCATCAATTACGGCAGTTACCCAACCCGTAGCGGCCCTGGCCGAAACGGCCATCAATATGCTACTTGATAAGCTCAGCGGGGAGCCTCTTTCCTCACCGGGTAACAAACAAATCGTATTGCCCACCTCGCTTATGGTTCGAAAGTCATCCGTACGGGTAGCCTAATCTAGTAACTGCCGGCCCTGCCGCTGCTTGGCTCTCGCTTATGTCCTCGCTGACCGCGGCTACGATGCCGACCCGCTGGTGGCCGCTTTGGCCGCGCGGCACCTGCGCCGTGACTCCGCCGCGTCGGCAGCCCTGCGCCTATGACCCGGTGCATTACGCGCAACGTCAGTCCGTCGAGCAGCTTTTCAGCCTCAAGTAGTTTCGTCGCGTGGTCACCCGCTACGCCAAGTTAGATACGCGTTTTCTGGCCTTTATCCATTTAGCAGCAACTATCGCCTGGTTGCGTAATTGCTAATACTTCTAAGAGGGAGTAGGGAAATGGAAGAGCTATGTAAGCTTGTGCTATGTTCCGCGCCGCTTACGCTACCGATTTAACGGGTACTGAATGGCAACTAGTTGAGACTTATGTGCGCACCAGTGGCCTAGGTCGACCACCACTACACAGCAAACGCGAGTTGCTCAACGCCATTTTCTACCAGTTGCGCGCTGGCGGGGCTTGGCCTTTGCTGCCACATGACCTCCCGCCCTGGCGCACGGTGTACAAACAGGTCGAGGCCTGACGCGAAGACGGCACCTGGGACCGCCTGCTCACGGGCCTGCGCCAACAGCTGCGCCACCTCCCCCGTGAGCCAGAACCGACAGCCGGGGCTATCGACTCGCGGTCCGTGCGCACGGGCAGTAAAAGGGGGCTGTCACGGCTGCGATGCGGGCAAGCAAGTAGCTGGCCGTAAGCATCATATCGTGGTCGATACTCAAGGCTTGCCCCTGACCGTGCTCGTGCAGGCGGCCAGCGTCCAAGACCCTGTCAGAGCCGCCCCCGTGCTAGGCGAGGCCAAGGCAAACGCCCCGCAGCTGCCACTGCTTTGGGCCACCGCTCGCTACCAAGGGCCGCTGATGGCCACCGCCGCCGCGCTGGGTCTGCGGGTGGAGGTGGTGCACGCCCCGCCCGGTACCAAAGGCTTCGTCGTGTTGCCCCGGCGCTGGGTCGTGGAGCGTAGCTTTGGCTGGCTCAGCAAGTACCGCCGCGTGGCGGGACGAGACTACGAAACCACTCCCCGGGTCAGTGAAGCGATTAGCAAAGCCTGTTTCTGCCACCTAATATTGCGCCGACTGGCCAAAGATACTCCTCTAAAATATAGCGTTTGTATTATCCTATACCCTCTTAGAAGTTGAGTCCATATAAAGAAAAGAGTTTCCTTAATAATAAGGCATTTTTCTTTATATATTAAATATTTTACTACAAATACCCTATGTGGTGTTGTGAATGAACCAAAAACAGCTGTTGACAAAAAGGTTAGGCTATTTTCCTTGAAACCGCTTGTACGTCGAGCTCGCAACTCTGTAAACTCGGAAGCGATTGAGAATGCATTGGCCTCACTTTATCAACTAGCAGAAGCATCTGATGATATAAAGGAAACTATGAAGCTAAACAATCAAGAAAAGCCTTCTATCAAAGAAAATCCGAAAACTTTTTCAAAATTAATACCACCACTATATAATTTATTCAGAATTACTATTTATTGGCTATCTTATTATTCAGATATAATGTTTAAAAATTTAGTAGAGAAACACCGAAAAGAAAATCGTTGTCATCACTTATTGTAATTAATTGAAATAAAAATTTCTATTATCCGAATACAATATCAACTAGGTGTATAGTCCCAAGGTGAGCTGGGTCGGGTCACGAGTGAAGCTAGTAGGATTCGTTTGCCATTGCGCGCAGACAAACTCATGTGGGGTCAGCCCACGCAGGCGTTTGAGGCGTTTGGCGTGCTTGTAGGCCAGCAAAAAAGCTTGCAAGTGTTCGTTGAGTTGGGCGGTGGACTCGTAGTGGTAGCGCTGCACGGTCGCTGCCTTGAGGGTGCGGCTGAAGCGCTCGACCTGGCCGTTCGTCCAGGCGTGGGCCGGCTTGGTCAGGCGATGTCCCACGCCAACCTCCCGACATACCCGGTCAAAGCTGTGGCCCCAGGAAAGAATTGGTGCGGCTGCAAGGTGAACTGCACCCCGTTATCTGTCAGTACCGGATGCACTTTATACGGCAGCTTTTCCAGCACGCGACGCAGCAAGTCAGCCGCCACCATTCGTTTGGCTCGCGGATGCAATTCGGCGAAAGCCACCTTGCTGGTGCGGTCGATGGCGACGAAGAGGTACTGGCGACCTTCCTGGGTATGCACCTCGGCGAAATCGACGTGTAGGTAGCCAATGGGGTAGTCCTTGAACTTCTTCTTCGGTTCGGATTGCCCGTCTTCGCTCAAGGGCAGGCGACTCACGCCGTGGCGCTGAAAACAACGGTGCAGCGCCGAGCGCGAGCGGTGCGGGATAGTTTCTGGCAGGGCGTAAAGACAATCATCCAGGGGCAAAAGGGTGTGCTGGCGAAAGGCGACGGCAATAGCCTCTTCCTCAGCCGTGAGCACCGTCGAAGCAGGCTTGGGGCCCATGGGTGCGTCGGTCGTCGTGGTGCGCTTACGCCACTTAGCGACCGTTGTGGGGTCAATGTTGTGGCGCTTAGCTAGCGTTTGGAGGCTTTCTTGACTACGCTGGATACTGCCTCGTAGTGCGGGCGCTGCCGGGGAGCACTTGTCCCATAACTTTTGCTGGATGGCTCGCTCGAAACGTAATCCATCACACTCTGGGACTATACAGCTAGGATAACACACACTGTGTGCAAGCTTACGTAGGTCGAAAGAAGATAAGTTATTGGAGGATAACACAGGCGTTGGCCATTTGAGAAAAATGATAGTTCTTTGAGCAGCCATTCATGGAGAACATCTCTTCTTCTTTGTCCCCAGTATGAAAACACTCGTTACTACGGTATTACTTAGCCTATGCGCGCTTTACCAAGCAGCAGCGCAAACGTTCACGGATGTTACACCTACTTCTGTGGCGAATCTGTGGGTCGGCGCCAATGCATGGGGTGATTATGATGGCGATGGGGACTTGGACTTTGTCATCAGTGGCGTCAGTGCTGGCGGCACCCTCATCACGGCCTTATATGCGAATAACGGTGGCACGTTCGCTGAGGTAACCACTGCCCATTTTACGGGCGTCGGGGTGGGCTCCGTGGAATGGGGCGACTATGATAACGACGGCGACTTAGATTTACTCATCTGTGGGGTAACAGCTAACTCTATTGATGATAAAAAGCCCATTACACGCCTTTACACCAATATCGGGGGCGGGCATTTTGAAGAACTCACTAGCGCCCGACTTCCAGCTATTTTCCACGGCGAAGCGAAATGGGGTGACTACAATAACGATGGCCGTTTAGACATTGTCCTCGCCGGCAATGGTAAGACGGGCATCTTTAAAAACATGGGCAATGGGACGTTCTCGGAATTGCCTAATCTTGATCTACAATTCCTATTTGAACTAGGTCGGGCCTCGTGGAGTGATTATGACCAAGATGGGGACTTGGACTTGTTTGTATCAGGCTGGACCGGTAGTGTAGTAAACGATGGTTCAGCGGCTAAGCTCTACCGTAACGATGGGCACGACACCTTTGTGGATGCCACTCCTTCGCTCATCCGCGGGCAGCATGGCGGGGATGCCGTGTGGGCCGATGCCGATGCGGATGGAGATTTAGATTTAGTGGTCGCTGGGGCTTACCGGCTTAACGGTAACGACCAGCATTATTCGGTGCTTTACCTCAACGACCACGGCACGTTCACGGCCAGCTCGAAAACCGCCTTTTGGGTCATTGATGACGGTTCACTGGCTTGGGGCGATGCCGATAATGACGGGCTTTCCGATCTGTTGCTCATCAGTGGAGCCTATACTACCATGCGCAGCATCGTGTATCACAACAATGGTAATGGCACGTTCCGGGAAGTGTCTGAAGCCCAAAGCCACCTGCGAGGCTTCCGGGACAGCGATGCGGCCTGGGGTGACTATGACAATGACGGTGACTTGGACCTGCTACTCATTGGCCTCTATAACGGCGTAACGAAAGTGTATCGCAACGAGACGGTGGCCGTCAATCATCGCCCGGCGAGTCCAACTGCGGCCAACGCCACCGTAGTTTCGAGTACTTCCGCGACTCTTTCTTGGTCAGCGAGCACGGATGACCTCACCCCAGCCCCTGGCCTAAACTACAACTTCTACGTAGGCAGTAAAGAAAATAAGCAGTCAATAGTCTGCGCAATGGCTAATCCGTTAACCGGGGCTCGCGCTATCGCCGCCATGGGTAACGCTGGTTCAGCGCAGTCTTACATGCTACAAGGGCTACCCGGAGGACGTCACTTTTGGGGAGTCCAAGCTATTGACGCTGCCTTTTTGGGGTCGGCCTTTACCGCTGAGCAGTCGTTTATTATCCCGCTGACCTCTTCCATTGCTGCGGCTCAGGCTACGGCCTGCGCCGGTGAGCCAGTCCGCATCACCTATGCCGGCAACGCGGGAGCTACCGCTCAGTTTACCTGGGACTTTGGGGACGGCACTGTCGTAGCCGGCACTGGTCGGGGGCCCTATTTGGTGCAGTGGGGCGCATCCGGCGCAAAAACAGTAAGGTTAGCTGTGACCGACGACGACCTAGCCGCTCCCCCTGCCATAGCACACCTGCTTATCAACTCCCGGCCCACCGCTACGCTTTCAGGAGATACTCTCTTGCGTGATGGTCCAGCCAACTTTCAGGTAGGTTTGACTGGGGCGGCCCCCTGGCTACTAAGCTATTCAACGGGGGATGGAATTCACCAGGTACGCGTAGCAACTTCCCCCTTTACCTTCACTACCGACTCAACAGGAACGAGCAAGATTCTAGCCTTGACGGATGCCAGCGGTTGCTCAGCCCAGGCCACAGGGGATACCATTCAGGTGAAGCGCTGTCTAAAAACACTCACTCCTTACCCCAACCCGACAGCGGGCACGCTCCACCTAGGCCTAAGCGCCCGGTCTGGTCCAGGCGGGGTAGTGAGTGTGTGGAACTTGCAGGGACAACTAGTCTGGAATAAAGAGCTAACGGGGCCAGAACTAGGGCAACCCCTAACGTTACCGCTCCCTACCGGCCTATATCTGCTTCAACTCCTCACAGCCAATCAGACCACCCGAACGAAAGTCATGATTAATCGGTGAGTGCGCACGCCGGATTTAGAGTAGTCCAGCCAGAGTAGACAAATTGTCAGCTGAGGTGGTCGGGTAGAAATGGATACGGCGAAAGTAGCTTTCCCTTGTCATGGAAGCAGCAAAACCAGCCGGTAAACGGCCACGAACCAAGTATAATGCGGCGTTTCGGACCGAAGCGGTCCGCCGGGTAACGCAGGATGGGCAGGCGGCGACGCGCGTCGCGCAGGCCTTGAGCAGGAGCGCGGCCGTCTTGGGCAAGTGGGTGCGGGCCGCCCGCAGCCAAGCGGCACGCCCAGCAGGCAGCGAGGCGCTGGAGCAGGAAAACAGGCAGTTGCGAACCCAATTAGCCCGCGCCGAGATGGAGCGGGATATTTTAAAAAAAGCGCTGACGATATTTTCACCACCGACGGGCCGATGAAACGCTTCGCTTTCATTACTTTACACGCTACTTGCTGGCCGGTGCAGCAGCAATGCCAGGTCTTGCGCGTCAGCACCAGCGGCTACTATGCCTGGCGCCAGCGCCAGGCATAGTAGCTGTCGAGCCAACGCCGCTTGCTTGGCAGGTGGCGGCCCAGCGCGTGTTTACGACCCATGCCGGCCGCTACGGCCAGCGCCGGCTGCGCGCCCAGCTGCGGCGTGAGGGCCATGCGGTAGGCCGATATCGATTGCGCGGCTGGCTCAGCGCCAGTGGCTTACGCGCCCTCTGCACCCGCGCCAGTTCCCGCCCCCCGCGCACCACCCAGGCTGACTCACAGGCCGTGGCCGCCGCTAATAAACTTGCCACTTGGCCGGCCGCCACCGCCCCCAACCATATCTGGGTGGGTGATATCACCTACCTGGCCCTGGCCACGGGGCAGTGGGCCTACCTGACCTGCTGGCGCGATGCCTTTTCCCGGCGCGTGGTCGGCTGGCACGTGAGCGAGTCGCTGCACACGGACTTGACTCTGACCGCTTTTAAGCGGGCCGTGGCCGTCTGCCAACCGCCACCGGGCCTGCTCGTGCACGCCGACCGCGGCAGCCAGTACACCAGCGACGCCTTTACCTCGCTGCTCACACGCACCCAGGCCATTGCCAGCCTAAGCCGGCCCGGCAATCCGTACGACAACGCCCTGACTGAGAGTGGCTGGAGCACGCTCAAAACCGAGCTACTGCCCCGTGGAGCCTGCTTTGCCGACCTCGAAGAAGCCCGCCTGGAATTGGCCGAATACCTTGACCACTACTACAACACCCAGCGCCTGCACTCGGCCCTAGGCTACTGCACCCCACTTGAAATCGAACTCCTCTACCGTCTTAACCTACCTTAGCTCCGTGTCCACTGGCACCCGACCACCTCACTATGTCCTGACGGAAACCTATATCGAAGCGCACTATGAGGAAGTGCAGCTGCGCAAGCATTCTTTCTTACCGGTGGAGGAGACCAGACTTACGCAAGCTGAAGCGCAGCTGGGCTTCGCGCTACCGGCGGAATTGAAAGCGTTCTACCATCAGATTGGCTATGGCTATCTGCACCAGGCCCAGGAAAGCAACCTCAATAAGTTTCTGTACCCGCTGAGCGTGGCGGCGGCGTACCGGCGACAGGGAGAATTTGCCAATGGCTAATTAGCAAGTGTGGGCTCGTATGAAGAGCCGTATAAACTATTCTTTTACAAGGCGAATGAGGGCTGTTCTGCCTGGCTGGATTTGCGCGAAAAGAAGCTTACTTCTACGGTCTATTACATTGGCGAGGAGGACAAGGTAGCCGATTCGTTAGCCGATTTTTTAGGGGCTTACGATCGCAACCCCAACCTGCTCCAGGAATTCAGTGCCAATTTCCGTCTTAAGCCTAGGTGAAATAGCTTGACCACGTGCTGAAAGAGTTTCTAGCCCGCGTCCATAAGGTGCAGTGGCTGTTGCAGAACTCAGCCAAGGACCTCGTGTGGGGCCACTAGTAACCAAATGGGACCCGCAGACCGGCGATAACGATGCTTTTTGCAGGCTTTTATACATGCCGCGCCCGCTGGTTGAACAAGCCTGATAGTTCTGCAACAGCCACAGCACCTTGCTGATGCAGCAGTTTGCGGTTTCCTACCCTCCACTACGCCCTAGAATCGCACTTGTTAAAGAGTTTTTGAGTTGGTGCGTCGGGAAGGTACTTTCTGAACCCTGCTGCTCATTCTGGCCTATAACCAGTATTAGCGGTGTATAGCCGTCATTCTAGCTAGTGTAGATAAGTGAAATGACCGTTTATGTAATCCATTTGCATAGCGTGCCTTTGGTGTTATGTGGTTGGGCCAGCGGGTAGCAGCCCGGCCCAGCGCAAGCAATCCTGTCCGATACGGTCTCAGTAAAAGCCGTCAAAGTTGACTTGCACCGCGCTGCGACTGGGCGGTGCAAAGCAGCAGCGTGAGCGAGGCACGGACCATGAGCCTGGCCACCGGGCCGGGCGGCGTGTACGTGGCGGCTGGTTCTACAGCAACGCGGTCCGCTTTGGCTCCGTGACCGTGCCCAGCCTGGGCGCGGTGGATGGCTTCGTGGGCAAAATCGTGGATTCGGGCATGGCCAGCACCTTTGCCTGGGTGAAGAGCCTGGGCGGGGCTATGCCCGATTTCGCTTCGACCGTGACTGTGCAGGGCAATAGCGTGTACGTGGGCAACTTCTTTGAGGGCCCGGCCACCTTTGGCAGCACCACCGCCACCAGCCTGGGCACGAGCCCACTGCGGCGGGCCGATGTGTACGTAGCCAAATTGCTCGATGCCGGCCACACCGCCCGGGTGCAGTGGGCCCAAACGGCCGGCGGCCCCGCCACTGATGCCGTGAACGCGCTGGCCAAAAGTGGCACGCGGCACCATCAGCGGCCCCACCGGCGGGGGGGAGGTTTCCTTCCTGGCTTCCTTCACCGATGCGGCTAGCTTGGCCACTAAGCCCGCCACCGGGTCGCTGGCTAGCAGCCACCTCTACCCCAACCCGGCTCACGCCACGGCCACGGCCACCGTGCAGCTGCCCGCCGTGCCCGGCGCTTCAGTGGCCAGGCTCACGCTGTGCGATACCCTAGGCCGCGCCGTGCGCACCACCACCGTGGTGCTGCCCGCCGCCAGCCAGCACCACGAGCTGAATTTGGCGGGCCTGCCCGCCGGCCTCTACGCCCTGCAAGTGCAGGCCGGCGAGGCCCGCGCCATACACCGCCTCGTGGTGGAGTAAGGGCGGGGTGGAGACCAGATATTAACTCAACCGGCACGAGTAGTTACCTAAGTTCTGACTCTGATGCCCGTAGAGTTTCTGAGTGACGAGCAAGCGGCCCGCTACGGGCGCTGCCAAGCGGACCCAAATGTGGAACAACTCATCCACTACTTCTACCTCAGCCCGGCCGATGTTCAGTTTCTGGCCCAGCTCCGCCGGGCAGCCAATACGCTGGGCTGCGCCGTCAAATTAAGTACGCTGCGGTTTCTGGGTACCTTCCTGCCGGAGCTCACCAGGTACCCGCGGTGGTCGTGTAGACCATGGCCACGCAGTTGGGTGTCGACCCCAATGAACTCGCCGGGTATTGCAAGCGCCCTCTGGTGCAACTCGACCAAGGCGAGGGGCGGCACGCGCTGACCCGGGCCGTCTTCCACGGCAGGAAGGGCGAGTTGCGCCAGCGCTACCGTGAGGGCATGGAACACCAGCTGGGCGCACTGGGGCTAGTTGTCAACGCCTTGGTCTTGTAGAACACGCGTTACCTACAGCGGGATTTTGAACAGTGGCAATAAACGGAAGGGGAGCCTGCGGCCGACGAGGTAGCGCGCCTCTCGTCCTTGCTGCATAATAATATTAACATGCTTAAACACTACAATTTTTTGCTACTAAACCGCATTGCGGCTGGGGAGCTACGTGCCTTGCAACCGAAGAGCAACTGGCCCAACTTCATTAGCGGGGTTTTCTGTTCCTAGTTCTAGTGAGACCCCTTATACTGGTCGCGTGCTCTGCTGCGTGACATGCCGCAGGCTTATCTCGGTGCCTAAGCCTCATGCTCGCTAGCCCAGTGTAGGGTTTCTTGCAGCCACTCAGCATAAAAAATACTGCTGCCTCGGTCCATATTGCGCGTTAACGCGCGCAGGGAGGCCTGCGCGTGTGCCCGCGCGTGGGAGGCATCGCCCAGCAGGCGTGCCTGGGCGGCGGCCACCCGAAAGGCGATGTCGGCGGGTGTGAGAGCCGAAGCAATCGCCTGCTGCTGAAAGGCCTGAGAAGTTGCGATATCCTGCGTAAAGGCGGCGGCAAAAAAAGCGGCTTCCAACCACACTGTATCCTATAGGAGCGCGGGCAACTGGTGTATGCGTTCCTAATACATTGTCAGATAGTGGGCCGCCTGTCCCAAGTGGCCACTATCCAGCGCCGCTAAGTAGAGGTAGTGGTAGAGGTAGGGCTTGAAGGGCAGTGTGTCCGGCAGGGTGAGCGCCACTTGCAGCGCCGTCAAGGGCAGCTGGCGGGGCCGCGTACCGGCCACCAAGTGGCTCGTGGCCGTTAACACCGCCAATTCGAGTTGACTAGCCGGACCCCCGCGCCAGAGGGTGAGCAGGCGGGCCCCGTCGCTCGCTACGCCGCCTAGGTGCAGGGGCAGTAGCGTCGCTAGGGCAATCGCGCCGGACACCGTGCCGGTCAGCACGAAGCTGAAGCTAATGGGCTGACTGAACGCGTGGGCGGAGAAGAGGGTATAGGTACTTAGGGCTACGCCAGCCAAGAGAACACTCGCCAGAGGGCCACCCGCCGCGAACAGGAGATAGCGGCGGCGAAGGTGGTGGTCACTGCGCGGGACACTCACGACGAGGCCCCCGGCGGCGTACCAGCTGTTGTTCCACCGAAAACGAATCTGCTGACCTTCTCGCTGCCACCGAAAAGGGCCCACGGTCAGCCACTGAAATGCGAACCCCTGCCAGTGCCCGAGTACGGCATGGCCTAGTTCGTGCACGCCAATTGCCAGCAAGGAGACGAGCAGCAGCATGCCTAGCCTACCCATTGGGTGGCCGATTGACTACGTCGTCGCTGGGGGAGTAGCGGTCCGAGCGGCGTGTAACAGGCCGCCAACCCACACGCTGAGTAGGCCGAGTAGACCCACCCCTAACATCTTGCCTAGCTTTTTCATCAAGTAGCCGACTAGCCGGCCTACGTACGTAGAGAAGTTACCAGGTCGTAAAGGAAGCTTACCGAACGCTATAACTTACCCTAGTCATTACTTCAACCAACACTTGAAAAGCGTCTCGGTCTGCTTTAGCCAATCATGTAAGATTACTGTTATAAAGCAGTCCTAGTCGCCGCTTAAAAATCATGAGGCGAGGTAATTTAACTTACCGCTTTTACTGTTATGCCGCTTGCACAAAGCGCTTGATATCGCCGCTGGCGATGTAGGTGTTGCCGGGGCCGGGGTTGACGCGGTCTACCACATAAAGCGTGTTTTCCTGGCGGATGCCGCGGGGGAAGCGCATATTCCAGTTGGGGTCGAAGCCATCGCTGACGACGCGGGCGCGCAGATTGCTCTTGTCTTGCACACACTGCACCAGGATGCCGGTGCCTACCGTATCAGTTTCCTGCAAGTCGGCTAGCGTGGCGGGAGTTCGTACGGCGCGCATGGTGGGCGTGGCACTGCGGCGGGCACCCGGCTGGCCGCCGGCCAAGGGGTCGGTTTCGCCAGGGCGCACGAGGCGGGTGATGGTGCCCTTGGCGCGGTAGAAACTGCCATCCTGGCTAGGCTCTAGCTCTGCTACCAGGTAGTGCGCACCCTCGGCACGGATAGCGCGGGGAAACTGCACGTTGAGGTCGGCAAAGCCGGGCGACACGACGCGCATGCGCAGCTTGCCACCCTGGCGGAAGCAGGCTAGCTCTACGCCGCCCGCGCTAGGGTCGCTTACGACGGGCAGGGCGTAAGCAGCGGCATCTACGCTCAGGCCGCGGCCGGTGAGCACCTGCCGGGCCTGGCGGCCTTGGAAAGCCTGGTCGCGGAGTTCCTTGCGGCTGGCATTGTCGAGGTGGCGGCGAGCGATGCGCTCGGCGTAGTGGGTGAGCTGGTCGATTTCTTCGGCAATCTCGAAGTGCTCGTGCAGGCCCGCGGCGCGCAGGTCGGCGACTACCTGGCGCAGCAGGGTCTCGGCCTGGGCATGCTGGCCGGCGTCGGTTAGGTCTACAGCGCGCTCTTTGTCGCGGCCGATGCGCAGCAGGGCCAGCTCCAGCGTCACGCGGGAGTCAGTGGCAGCAATAACGGCTTCGAGGGGGCCGGCGGTGCCCTGCACCACGTGCTCGCCGCTCACTACTTCGAGGGCCCCCTGGCGAATGATGTCGGCGCGGTAGCTGACGCGCAGCAAGTCGTGGCTGCCAGGTGCCAGGGCCGGCAGGCTGAGCTGCAGGCCCAGCAGCTTATCCTCATTTTCGTACACATCGCCGAGGCGCACCACCAGTTGGCCATCGGCCTGGGGCTCGGTGCGGGCCAGGCTGAGCACGTCGGTGAGCTGAGCAGCCCCTAGCGGATGCAGCGTTATGGTCAGGTTTTGGGCGGCCACGGCCTTGAGGCTATCCAACTCGGCCCCGAAGACGTCGGCCACGTCGTCGAGCGACTGGATGAAGTAGAAATTACCGCCGGCGGCCCGCGCCATGCCAATGAGCAAGTCTTCCCCAAAGTGCTCGCCGAAGCCCAGAGTAGTGGTCGAGATACCCGCCTCCACCTTTTGGGCGGCCGTGCTGATGAGCACGGTGCCGTTGGTAATACCGGCGTTGGCCTGGCCGTCGGTGAGCAGCAGCACGCGGTTGACGTGGCGCTCGGTTTGGTGGCGGGCCACCAGCTCACAGCCCTGTAGCCAGCCACCGCTCAGGTTGGTGAGCCCCCCGGCCCGCACCCCGCTGAGGGTTCGCTTGATGGCCGACTTGTCAGTTACCAGCTGCGCATCGAGCAGCGTATCCACATTGTCGTCGTATACTACGATGCTCAGGCGGTCGTCGGCGGTGAGGCGGTCTACGAAGTCGGCGGCGGCCTTGAGGGCGTAGCGCAAGGGCGTGCCGGCCATGCTGCCGCTGCGGTCGATGACCAGGGCCACGTTGAGGGGGCGGCGCTGCGGGTTGGGCACGTCTTCGCGGAAGCTCAGCAGGAGGCTGGTAGTATCGGCGGTGTGCTGGAGGACCACAGCCTGGGCGGGTTGCTGAGTAATGTGCATAATAATAAAGAGGTAATAGGTAGACAAAGAGGGGGCTAGGGCACCACCAAACGGCGGGCCTGCTTAATTCGGTAATCTGTTAAAATCAGCTACTTGCTGGGCTTAGGTTTCGATGAGCGGGCGGTAGTCCCGCTCGTGCTCGAAGCCGGCTAGCCAAGCCGCCGCGCGGCGGCAGGTGCGCACGTGGGGCGGCACGCGCAGCATGTACACGTGGGCCGTGGAGGGGCAGTTGACGCGCAGCACGTGCAGGGGCTCATCATCAGGCAGGGGCACGCTTAGCAGCAGGCGCTCACCGCCGGCATCGCGGTCGCGGTCGAGTACCAGGCCACCTACTTCGTGCATGAAGCGGTCGAGGCCGAAGCGCTCGAGCAGCACGCGGCGGTGCGTTACGTTGCGTACCTGCAGCAGGTCGGCGGCGCGTAGGTCTTCGGGGCGGAACGCGGTGCGCTCATCCACGGTGGTGCCCTGCCAGCGCAGCTGAACCCGCAGGCCAGCGGGGAGGCTAGCGAGGCCGCTGCCGGCTAGTTCCAGCCAATGAGTGAGGTGCAGGCTAGCGGGCAGCGCGAGCAAACGAGGACAAGTGCTCACGTCGAGCGAGCGGGCGGTGAGGCGCTCGGGCAGGCTGGTCAGAAATGGATTGACGCTAAGGTCGAGGTGTTCGCGCACCAGCCAGTCGCCAGGAATTTCGCGCACGGCAGTGCGGGCGGCATGCACACTAGTGGCCCGCAGGCGCTCGGGCAGCACGTCCAGATTGGCGCAGCCGCTGACATCGAGGTGGGTACATTCGAGAGAGGCGGGCAGTTCGCGTAGCCAGCTTTCATTGAGCAGGCGAAGCGGGCCCGTTACGACCAACGCCGCTGGCAGATTACCGGCCCGCAGCAGCTTGCGCACGGCGTCGGGGGCCACCCGCAGCGGCTCGGCCGCTGGCGCTGGGGCCGCCGGATGCGCTAGCGGCGTGGCTAGCCCCGGCATGCGGGCGGCTACCGCAGAAGTGGTGGGGCGGGCCAACTGCCGGCCACGGGCGTTGAGGCGAAACATAGGCCGGGGCGTTAGTCGAGAACCGTGCGGATGGCGGTGGGCGTGTACTCGCGCTGCTGCCACACGCGGTAGACGCCGGTAGGCAGTTCGATGGGCTGGTGCTCCTCGTGCACCAGGGTAGCCTTAGCGGCCGTGACGTGCAGGTAGGTCAGGGTGCCTTGGGTAAAGAGTTGGGCTACCCCCGCTTCGCGGATGCGATGGGCGTGGCCGGTTAGCTCGCCGTGGGCCAGAATCAGGCCGGGCGCGAGCTTAGCATTGGTGGGGAGCGCGGATACGGCGGCCAGCAAAACGTCGCCGTGGCGGTAGAGGAAAGCGGGAGCAATCATGGCTAATAGAAGTAGTAGGGTAAACGGTAAACTGCCGACTTGATGCTGCAATGTTAGGCAGATTGCGCACACATTTACTATTTTTATTAGCAAATAGTTTTTGGCTTTTCAGCAAAGTGTTGACCTCCTACAACATACTAATCACTTTAGCATGTATAAATTTCTTCGTCACCCCATTAAGCTGTTCAAGCATGACTGAGCTGTGTTACAGCGTGGCGCGGACGCTTATATGGCTCCAGACAAGGTTAGCTGCTAGCTACTAACTTGTCAGCTTCCCAAAAGCCAGGTCAAGTACGGCTTACTGCTTTCGGACACTTTCCAGGATGGGCCATTTATACCATATCCTGCCTTATTAGTAGGTAGCCCATCCAACAAAGGACCGGCAACCGGAGCCTCCCTCCTTGCGTTGGCATAAGCCATGAACGTTATTCATTTTCCAGATGGTACCCAGGTGCCTGCGCTTGGCCAAGGCACCTGGATGATGGCCGAACGGCCCGCCCAGCGCGCCGTCGAGCTCGCGGCCCTGCGCGCCGGTGTTGAGTTGGGGCTCACGCTCATCGACACGGCGGAGATGTATGCCGATGGGGAGTCCGAACGCTTGGTGGGGGAAGCGCTGAGAGGCCTGCGCGAGCAGGTATTTCTGGTTAGCAAGGCCTACCCTCAGAACGCTTCTCAGCAGCGGCTGCCGCAAGCTTGCGAGGCGAGCCTGAAGCGCCTGGGTACCGACCGCCTCGACCTGTACCTGCTGCACTGGCGCGGCCGCGTGCCGCTGGCCGAAACGGTGGCCGCGATGGAAAAGCTAGTGGCCGCGGGAAAAATTCGGCGCTGGGGCGTGAGCAATCTCGACACCCCCGACCTGCAAGAGCTGATGGCGGCCGGGGGCACGGCTTGCGCTACCGACCAAATACTCTACAACCTGACTCGGCGCGGCCCGGAGCATGACCTTTTGCCGTGGCTTGCAGGCCGGGGCATCCCGATTATGGCGTACAGCCCTATCGAGCAAGGGCGGCTACTCGACAACCCGCGGCTACAGGCAATTGCGGCGAACCTGAACGCAACTCCGGCGCAGGTAGCCCTGGCCTGGGTCATCCAGCAGGGCCAGGTGCTGGCTATTCCTAAGGCCGGAACGGTCGCTCACGTGCAGGAAAACCGGGCCGCCGCCGAGCTGAGCCTATCGGCCAGCGATTTGGCCACGCTGGATGCCGCCTTTCCCCTCCCCGGCAAGCGCCGGCCGCTAGAGATGCTGTAGCACCCGGCCCTACGCCAGCTAGCCTACCCGCAGGAGCAGGCGCTGGCCACCATTCAGGGCTGGTGCCTGGCTGGCATCGCCCTAATCATGGGGCTAGGCAAAACGCTTATTGGCCTGCGCGACATGGACCGTCTGCTCGCCGCCGGTAAGCCCTTTCTAGTGGCGGCCCCTACCTAGGCTATTCTAGACTCCTGGCCCGAGGAGGCGCAGAAGTTCGGCTTGGCGCACCTGCTCGACCAGATTGAGTTCACCACCTATCCCACCTCACTCACTCGAGCGTAGGGCAACCACCTTTTGCGTACCAGATACCCATGCTGTTTCCCCCCGATGCCCCCCAATTCCAAACCCCAGCGGGTCTCATTGTGGGCTGGCGCGATGGAGCCGTGGTGCGCGCAACCGGCATCCGGTACGCCCAGGCCGCGCGGTTTGGGATACCTGCGGCCGAGCCGGTAGCTACTGTACCCATCCTAGCACTGGCCCCCGCCCCCGCCTGCCCGCAGGTCGCCGACCTGCTGCTGGACCAGGTGTTGGGGGAGCTGTTTGCTACGCTTCGCTTTGACGAGGATTGCTTGCGGCTCTCGCTGACTCTGCCGGCCGACTACCAGCCCGGCGAACATCTGCCCGTCATCGTTTGGGTACACGGCGGCTCCTACGTGACCGGCGCTGGCGACTTGCCCCTCTATGACCCGGCCGTGCTAGTCAGCGAGCAGCGCGTGGTATTCGTGGCCGTCACCTACCGGCTGGGGCTGCTGGGGTTTTTGGGTATTGAAGGAAGCTCCCCCAATCTAGGGCTACTGGATTTGCTGCTGGCCCTGCGCTGGGTGCAGTGCAACGTGGCCGCTTTTGGCGGCGACCCGCGCTGCGTCACGCTGCTGGGGCATTCTTCCGGCGCGGATGCCATTGCGCAGCTGCTGCTGGCACCCGGTAGCGTGGACCTGTTCCGGCGCATTATTCTGCATAGCGCGCCGCTGGGTCTCACGCGTCGCCGCCAGGCTATGACTCGGGCTATGTGCCGGGCAGCTGGCCCGCTACCGGCAGCGGGACCCGTTGGTGACGTGCTGGCCCGCGAGCGGGACATAGTGCGCGCCGCCCGGGGCTTTGGCTTAAAAAGCGCGATGCCGTTTGGTCCAGAGTATGGGGCTTCACCCCTACCGCCCGAAGCAACCGTTGAGCAGGGCTGGGCAGCCGTTGCGCCCCACGTGGATGTCCTTATTGGGGCCACGGCAGATGAAACGCGGTTCTTCGCCCTCATCGACCCCTCCTTGAGCTGGCTGGCTCGTCTGCCACTGCTAGGGAGTTGGCTTTCCTGGCTGCTGGTGCGGGCTAGCTCGCATCTTATCTACCAGGGGCCGGCGCGCGCATTTGCCCGGCGACACGTCCAGGCCGGGGGCCGGGCCTACGAGTTTTGGGTGGGCTACCAACCGGCTGGCAGCCCCTTCGGCGCGGCGCACGTTATTGACCTGCCCTTGCTGCTCGGTACGCCAGCCAGTTGGGCGGCCACGCCTTTGCTCGGGCTGGCCAACCGGGAGGAAATCGACCATGCTGGACAGCAAGTGAGGCAACTCTGGGTCGATTTTGCCCGCACTGGCTGCTTGCCCACCCCAATAGATATTCCCGGTGTGCTGCGGATAAAGCAGGCCTGAAACCTGCGCAGTGGAAGCCGCCAAGTTATTCTTTGTAACGGAAAAGCACTTACTTGACTCTCCGTTGCAGCAGAAGATTATATTTACTAGCAATATCGTAAATACTGTAAATATTTGCAATATGGCAGGTGAGCAGCACTAGGTTACCCATGGGAAGCATTGAGAAGTTATATCTATTGCGCAGGCAAGGCCAGGTTGCGGCCAGTTGAATAAAACTTGCACACCGTACCGTTCTGGGCCCAGCGCCGCATATGATATACCAGTGGCTACTCTCCTGCAGGTAAGGTCAACTAGCCATACTTATTTCGCTCCAGCCAGGGTACTGTATTCATAAAACTTCGCTATTCACTCAATCAGGAAGTAATCGGTAAGTGTAGTCTACAATCCAGTAATCTAGCCTTCCGGAGCCTGCTTGTTTTCCCTAATCTACTCCCGGTCGCGGCGCATCAGACGTAGTAATCGCACGCTCCTTCGTTGCTACTGGCACCCTAAACAACGACTGCTTTTATATTGCAAATATGTACTTTATTTACTATATTGCGCATATTGCTAATATTTCTTTGTATTGTAAAAATTAGCCTAAACATTTGCTTATCAACATTTTGATTTTACATTCCATTGCTCGGTGACAACGCTTTGCAACATGAAAAATACGTTATTTATAAGCAATACGAGAAATAAAAATTGCTTATGTTGCTTCTGTTGCTAATATTGCAGACTGATTAATTAGCCTACTTTTTCTATGCACATCATCTCCTTCGCCAACAATAAGGGAGGAGTCGGTAAGACTACTTCCGCCCTGGCCGTTGCCCACACTTTACACGCACAGGGCTTGGGGGTTCTGCTTGTCGATGCCGACCCTCAAGCCAACGCGTCCAAAACGTTCGCGGCTCCGTCGGCTGCACCGGCTGGTCTGGGGGAGGTGCTGGAAGGCCGTTGCTCGCTGGCGGAGGCAGTAGAGCAGCCCGCACCGGGCCTATGGCTGCTGCGGGCCACCAGTGACTTGGCCCGGCAAGAGAAGGTGCTCGGCAGCCAGCCCGATTACGTCTTTGCCCTGCGGGAACTGCTTACAGAGCGCTTTCCCTTACCCGCCGTGCAAGTAGTCGTGCTTGATACGCCTCCCAACCTCGGACCGCTGACCGTAGCCGCGCTCGTGGCCAGCCAGCACGTCTTCATTCCCCTGAAGCCGGAGTTCTTTGCCAACGAGGGTATGACGGCCCTGCTGGCAATGGTTGCCAGGCTGCGCAAGAGCTTCGCGCCGCAACTGCGCGTGAGTGGCATCTTTTTCACCGAGTACGCTCGCTCGTATCGCCGCGCCCTACACCACCAGGTAGTGGCCAGCATCGAGCAAGACGCACAGCTTGTCGGCTTGGTTATGCGCACGACCATCCGCGAAAATGTTGCCCTACCCGAGTCTCAGAGCATGGGCCAGAGCATTCATGTTTGGTCACCAGCCTCCAACGGAGCTAGCGACTACCGGGAGCTAAGCAATGAAATACGAACAATACTTGCAATATAAGCAATACAGTAAATACGTCATCACTATTGCTACGCAGCCGTCCTCCCCTCATTTTTTCTTAACTCTATGCCAGCCCCTAAAAAAAGTGGTAAGCTCCACATGGTCAGTCATCTAAGCCGGCCGGCCTCCACGGCTGCCGACCCGCTCGACCAGCTTGTGTATGGTTCGCCCGTTACCACATCTCTGCCGGCGGCTCCAGCTGCGTTGCCAGCGGTGGCCCCAGCTACTAGCCGCCGCATCGTGTTTACCAACCAGCTTACCCCGGCTACTTACACGCAGCTACGCCAATATGAGTACTGGGGCCGCCTGGCTATTCACGAAATTCTTGATGCTGCGCTCAGTGCCTATTTCGCCGACAAGCCGGAAGCCCACCAGTCGCTGCCCGAAAAAGAGCGTGCCAAGCTGAGAGGTAAGTTATTGGAGTAGGGGCCTCAACGTGGCTTATCGCGAAAGTTACGCCTATTACAAAAACCACGAACTGGTGACCCTTTTATGGGAGTTAGTTCGTGGTTTTTGTAATAGGTACGCCGTTAGTTGGATAGCCTTTCGTGGTTTTTGTAATAGGCGCGCCGTGAGGTTTTCCCACCCAATGCAACTGCTTGGGGTGAGTTGCTCATAGTCCCCGTCTATGGCCGAGGGCTGGCTAGCTGGCTTTTAGAAGCCAGCTAGCCAGCCCTTTCTTTACCTAGTAACTTCCTGTTTTGCCACTGTCTATTACAAAAACCACGAAAGTTGATTTACCAACCGACACCCGCATAGGTTTGCCGACAACCTGACTAGCCGAAAATCTGACGCGCGTTGCTTTTAACCGGCTAGTTGGCAAGGTTACCCTGTGGTTATTTTCCTCATTTAAAAAAAAAGCCGCCTTTTTGCCGGTTTAACCGGAGGTTTAAAAGATTTATTTCCTCTTTATAAGGTTTACGGCCTCTGCAACTAGTTGAACTACAATTATTTAAAGGGCTCAACTATTACAAAAACCACGAACAACTATTACAAAAACCACGAACAACTATTACAAAAACCACGAACAACTATTACAAAAACCACGAGCGTTCTATTACAAAAACCACGAAAGCCTATTACAAAAGCACGAAGCCTATTACAAAAACCACGATTACCTATTACAAGAGCACGAAATTTTGCCGGGTAGCCAGCTAAAAAAAGCTCTTTGCAGGCCCGGCAAGGGGTAGGGGAGGAGAGACGGCTTCTATTACAGCGAAGTGAATTTGTAATGGTGGCGGGCGAGTCGCATCTTTGGGTACTCTTTCGTCCACCTATGCAGCCCACCCTGTTCGAGATGCCGCTGTCTCCCCCGCATCCTGCGGAGCCAACCGTCGCTAAGGTGGTCGTGCAGCACAACGCCCTAGTCAACGCCCGCTTCGATTTGACGACTGTAGAGATGCGCCTGTTCATGGCCATGCTCTCCCGCATTGGCCGCGACGATGAGGAATTCCGCGAGATGTTCGTGCCGCTGACGGAGGTAGTCGCCCTTTCCGGGCGCCGTCCCAGCGTAAAAGATTATCAGCAGGTGGAAGCCATGTGTGACCTGCTGGTAAGCCGGGTGTTGCGCATTGAGCGGCCCTCAGAAGAAGGGGGGCGGCGCCGGCGCCGCGGCCGCCGGGATGGCGAAGCGGCTACGCCCGATTTCGACCTACTTCCCCTGATGGCTTACGCCAAGTACCGGGGGGCCGAAGGTGCGCTGCGGGTGCGCTTCAACGATGAGGTAATGCCTTATCTGCTGCAACTGCATCAGAACTTTACGAAGGCCCAAGTCGTGCAATTGCTCAAGCTCAAGAGCCCGCATTCCTACCGCATCTATTGGCTGCTCAAGGAATATGGAACCTTTGGCAACCGTACGTTGGGTGTGGATGAGTTGAAAAGTATTCTAGGGTTGGAAGGGCAGTACAAGCAATTTCCGCTTTTCCGGCTGCGGGTGCTTGATAAAGCTCAGCAGGAGTTGAGCCAGACGGACTTGCCCTTTGAATACGAGCTGTTGCGGGCGGGGGGGGCCAAGCGTGTCACGCACATCAAAATGATGTTTAAACCGCTGGCGAGCTTACCCGAGGCTGCGCTGGCAGCCGCTGAGCTGGCAGGTGAGCCATTACCCGACTGGCACTGCCAGTTGCTAGACATGAAGCTGGCTGCCAGTAGCCTCGAAACGTTATTGGAACTAGTGAAGCAAGGTGCTGTCGCACCGGATTACGTAGCTTATGTCATCCGGGTGCAATGCGAAAAACATAAGGCTGGTAAAATTAAGAGCCTCGCTGGCGCCGTATTCACTGCTATCACCAAGCGGCAACTGCTTGCTGAGTTTGAGACCTCCCAGCGTCCCTCTCGCTCTACGACCACTTTACCTGGCAAGCCAGGAGTGGGGCGGCGTTCGATTGGGCCACGGCGTGATAAGCTGCTCGCCGAGTTGGAAGATGCCCGTACTAGCCTGCGGTTCGTGCACACGGCTACTACTTACACCGAAGAAGCTCGGGCAGTAGCCATAGCTGAAGTGCAAACTAAAATTGCTGCTTTAGAGACGCAGTTGCGAATAGTAGCCAGCTAATGAAGTAGTTGAGCGCTGGCTATCTTGCTCTTTGTTATTGGCTGGCAATTCGTGGTTTTTGTAATAGCTGCTGTATTTTTTTATATCGCCTGTCATGAGTACTTAGTCATTAAACTCTGGGCAAGCCGATAAGCTAGTGTAGCTTTAGATAAAATATTGATAAATAATTGGTTGTGCGCTAGATACTTGTTAGCTATTACAAAAACCACGAAATAACCAAAGACCTCACAAAGAGCAGCCTTATTGCTAGGAAGTGTTAACAGTCACGTAACCACAAGACAGTTGCGGCAAGATGCACGAAGGCCAAAAAATGTACGTCGAGCTTGTCGTAGCGCGTGGCCACGCGGCGAAACTGCTTGAGGCGGCTAAAAAGACGCTCGACAGGTTGCCGCTGGGCGTAGCGCACGGGGTCGTAGGGGCGGGGGTAGCGACGCTTGCGGCTAGGCGGAATTACGGCGCAGGTGCCGCGGGCTGTCAAGGCGGCGACCAATGGGTCGGTATCGTAGCCACGGTCGGCAATGAGATAGGCGGGGGCCGAGTCAGCGGGCAGGGCCTGCGGGGCGTCGTGGCGCTGGCCGGGCGTGAGGCAGCCGCGCACGAAGCGCCCACGGGCGTCGGCCACCACGTGCAGCTGGCTGCTCAAGCCACCTCAGCTGCGGCCCAGGGCTTGCGGCCCGTTTTTTTGCGCGCCCCGCTCGCGTGCTGGTGGGCCCGCACGGTGGTCGAGTCCAGCAGCAGCGTGTGCAGGGCATCGTCCTGCTGCACTGCGGCCAAGACCTTGGCCTACACGCCCGCGCGCCCAGCGCTGGAAGCGGGTGTACGTCGTGTGCCAGTTGCCCCAGTCTGCGGACAAGGCCCGCCAGCGGCAGCCGTTGCGCGCCAGCCACAGCACCGCGTCCACAAAGTGGTGGTTGTTTTGCCCGCGCCCGCTACTTGTGCCCGCCCGGCCTGGTAAGAGCGGCGCGATACGTGCCCACTGCGCGTCGGTCAACAAATAGTCCATGGCCCAAAATAATAACCACTGTTAACCCTTGTTAATGATATCAAGCAACTGGTAATACATAGCTCATAAATCGCAATATTACAGAAATTGGCAAAAAATGAATAGTTACAATGCAATAATAAATTATATATAAAGTTTTATTATGTTTATGCCCTCCTGACTAATTAGACAGGTAAGTGGTACAAAAAAAAGGAGAGGGAGTGTAGAAAATAATACCCAGTTTTGCAAGTATAAAATAGTATTACGTGTTCTTTTTAGTCTTTATGCCATTATAAACCACAGAGTTCGGTGTTGCTGAGGCCACATACATCCCTACTTGATTTTTTGTCCACTTTACTCCTCTTAAAAGTGCCTTACCTATGGGCCTGTTGCAGCTAGCGTACCTATTTCCTGACGAGCCGCCGGCTTATGAAACGATAGTGCAGCACCTCTCTCACTTAGCTGGTGAAGTCATTCAATTCAAAGACGGTCAACTCACGTGCCCCGCCATGGACGACTATTTGTGGCTCCGGTCCGTGGAGCAATACGGGCAGCGGGGCTATGCTATTACTACCTTGGCCTTAAGAGGTAGTTACTTACTCGACGCCTTTGTCACGATGCTGCAGGCAGCGGGAGGTGTAGGTCCGGCTCCCCGCCACGACATAGCGGGGCGGTCCTGGCAGCAGATCCAAGCACTGCATACCGCCTGGCACACTCAAAAGTCAGAAGGCAAGAGCCTCCACTTCACATAAAAGTCGTTACCGGACACAGTAGACTTTCGAATTCGGCAGCAGCTTTCCAGATGCAATGCCTACAACTAGCATTAAGAAGAAAAGCCCCGTATATTCGCAATACGCGAATCATAAATTGTGAATCACCCGCAAGTTTAATGGCTTACGGCCACAGGATATCGCCCTTTTGCTCAAAGTAGTCGCGCACCCCAGCCAAGCTTGGCTAGGCAAGGACTTGGCGCAAGCGCTGTGCCTAAGCGCCTCGGAAGTATCCGAAGCGCTAGCCCGCTGTCGCTTTAGTCGGCTGCTGGCCGCTGACCCACACACGCCAACCGTGCACCGCCACGCCCTGCTTGACTTCCTCTGCTTCGGCCTGTCCTACGCCTTTGCCGTGCAGCCTGGGGCACCCGCCCGCGGGCTAACCACCGGCGCCAGTGCCCCGCCGCTGCTGCAAATCTTTGGCTCCGAGCCCGCTTACGTCTGGCCCAGCGCCGTGGGCAGCCAGTGGGGCATCGCCGTCGAGCCCCTCTACCCGCAGGCCCCCGCCGCCGCCGCGCAGGATGAGAAGCTCTATGCCCTATTGACCCTGACCGATGCCCTGCGCTTAGGGCGAAGTCGCTCTCGCCCGCCAACTGATCGAACAGCACCTACTGGTTTCCACCCTAGCGGCCCCCGCCCATGTCTAGCGAGTCCCGTAATCTGCCGCGCCTGATGGCCGTGGCCCGGGCACTGGGTCCCTTGCGCGAGCGCGTCTTCTTTGTCGGCGGGGCCGTCGTCAACCTCTACAGCACCACCCCCGCCACGACGCCCGAGCCGCGCATCACCGACGACGTGGACCGCATCATAGAGGTCGCCCCACGCACCGCCTTTTACCAGCTGGAAGACGAGCTGCGCAGCCTGGGCTTTGTCAACGACGTGGACTCCGGCGTCATCTGCCGCTGGCTTTACCAGGGGTTGATGTTATGTGATGCCCACCGACCCTGCCATCCTGGGCTTCGGTAACCCCTGGTATGCCGAAGGCTTCGCGCAGGCGCAAGCCTACACCTTGCCCAACCAAACGACCATTCGCGTGCTGAGCCCCGTCTATTTTCTCTGCACCAAGCTCGTGGCCCTGCGTGACCGGGGCTGGGCCGACCTGCGGGTAAGTCAGGACTTAGAAGACATCGTGCACCTAGTCGATAACCGCGTAGAACTACCAACCGAGTTGGCCCGGGCGTCGGGCGGCGTAAGCGCCCACGTTCGCCAGCAGCTACAGGACTTGTTGGCGCACCCCGCGTTTGCCGAAGCCTTGGCGTGGACGGTGCCCTACGGGGCGGACTACTCCTATCAGTAGGTTCTACAGCAGCGCTTGCGGCAGCTGACCACGGATGAGACCTAATCGGGCCACTATTTAGCAGTGGGTATACCCCCTGTTTTCAGCTTGTCACATTTCTTGAACGAGCCTTGCTAAACGTGACAGCGGACCTTATAACGTTAATTTAAGGTGCGTTTGATTAGCCGTATAAGCTCGGCAATTAAGGAACGATGCTTTAAAGCTAGTGGGCTGTGGGGCCATTCCCATTCCGATGGACGGGCCAGTTGGCGTAGCTAGTCGACCATGGCTTGTAGTTCCGCGAGTTCCGCCAGCCACTGGCCCATTTTTTCCTGGGCAAGGCGGGCGACGCGGGGCGCTAGCTTGGTCTGAAAATGATAGACTGTCAGGCTTGCAAACAGCAGGATCGAGCCCCCAGCTGCCACGGCTTCCCAGGCACCGAGTTGGGATCCTCGCTCTGCCAGGGATGCCCCAAGGGTGGCGAATACGCACAATTGACCTAACAGACCCAGCCGCCCTTGCCAGCCCAACGCTTGGCGCTGGAAGGCAATAGCCACCTCCAACGCTTGGCGCAGATTTAGCAGCTCGCGCGTGCGGCGTAGCAGTCGCCCCCGTTCGACCAGCGACCCAACCCCTAGCAATAGGAGTGCGCTGGCCCAGCCTAGTGGGGGCACGAAGCTGTACCAGTGGCGCAGTCCGAAGGGATTTAGCCACACCAGCCCGAAAAAGAGGGGGCTAACGCCGATTGCTAACGCACCCTGCCAAGCCAGCGACCGTTGCAACTCGTATAAGCGGCCGCGCGAGCGCTGTTGAATCAGCACGTGTACCAGGGACGGCGCTAGCGGGGGATAGGTGGCCGACTGCCTATCCGGAGTTTGCCAGGCTGATTTGAGATCGTCGAAATCCATGAGAAATAAGGGAAAAAGGGGTAAGCAAGGAAGTCCCTCAGGCGGGCTGGTGTTTGAGCAAGCGCTCAAGCTTGGCGCGGGTGCGCAGCAACTTGACCCCTACATTGGAGACGCTCAGACCTAAGGTGGCCGCGATTTCGGCGTAACTCTGCTCGTCGAGGTAGAGGGTGATTAGGGCTTTTTCCACGGCCGAGAGCTGCGCGATGGCGGCGTAGAGTTGGGCGTGGCGCTCCTCGGCTAACGAGTCGGCTAGGTCCGGTAGTTGCTGGCGTAGTGCGTCAGACAGGGTGGCGGCTGCCGGCCGCCGCTGCGCCTGGCGAAAGTTGGTGATGGCCGTGTTTAACGCCACGGAGTAGAGCCACGTACTGGGCCGGGCCGCTCCCCGAAACTGGGGAAACGCGCGCCACAGCTGCAAGACAATCTCTTGAAATAAATCTTGGCGGTCAGGGCCAGCAGCGGCATAAAGCCGGCACACTTTGTAGAGAATGCCGGGGTGGGCATTAAGCAGGGCAGTAAATTCTTTCTCCATCGTGAGCAACCCGCAGGTTTTGCCTAATTAGTCGCCCAAGTCCGCTAAAACTTACAGTTGCTCCCTTTTTTATTTCTCTGCCACGCCGTCAGCTCAGGTGAGGGCGCGGTGCTGCTTTGCAGGACACGAAGACTGGCTGCTCCTCTCTACGCCTCATTGCCGCTACTACTGCTGTATCGATCGGGCTTACTAGCCGGTTGGGCACTACGTATTAGCCCGGACAGGTAGTGGACTACTTAATAGCATTAATAGCAGCCTGTCACGTTTTGTAAACGAACGCCCAAAAAGCGTGACAAGCGCGAAAAGATAATCCGCTCTTGTCTAGTCCAGCAAGCAAGTTGACACCTGGCTTAGCGCCCCGGAATCGCGCCACCCCTGTCGCTCTCTTTGGCTGCGCGCCGTTTAACGACAGATGAAAGAAAAAGAAGAAGCGAAGGAGGAGCAGCAAGTTGAGGAACGTAGCACGCCCACGGGCCGCGTTATTTATAAAACCATCCTGGAGGAAGGTGAAACCGAACTGGAGCGCCCCAACGCGTCGCTGTTTTGGTCGGCCCTAGCGGCGGGCCTCTCCATGGGCTTCTCCATGGTCGGGCAGGGCCTGCTGACAACGTATCTGCCCGAGGCGCCTTGGCGGCCTCTGGTCGCCAGCTTGGGTTACAGCCTAGGCTTCCTGCTGGTGATTCTGGGGCGCCAGCAGCTGTTCACCGAAAATACGCTGACTCCCATTCTGCCCCTGTTGCAGCGGCCCACCTTCCCGATGCTTGGCAAAGTCTTGCGACTCTGGGGTATTGTCTTAGTGGCCAACCTGAGCGGGGCGTTGCTTTTCGCGTTGGTCGTCGCGCATTCCCCCGCGTTTGACCCCGAAGTAAAGCAAGCGTTTGCCGAACTCGGGCACCAGGCGCTGGAACACGACTTTGGCACCACGCTGCTGCGCGGCATCTTCGCCGGCTGGCTCATTGCCCTGATGGTGTGGCTGCTGCCGCTGGCTGAAACGGCCCGGGTGTGGGTCATTATTCTGCTCACCTACTTCGTGGGCCTGGCCCATCTGAGCCACGTCATTGCCGGCTCGGTCGAAACGTTCACCGTAGCGGCCCTGGGGCAGCAGTCGTGGGGGCACGTACTAGGCGGTTTTGTAGTACCAGCACTGCTGGGCAACATCCTCGGGGGCGTGCTACTGGTGGCCGTCCTCAACCACGCCCAAATCGTGGCTGGTGGTGCGGGCGATGACCTCTAGCAGCAAAAAGACATTTTCTAAACGTTGGTGGCTGTTGCAGAACTCTGGCTAGATGCGCGCCTAGTTAGCAATCTGACTTGCAGAAACTTATAACGAGTTGTCCGAGTGCTAAAATGGGCCTGACCGCGCCCTTTTCTCGGTGGCCAGAGCGCGATAGCCACGCTGGCTGGCTGTTTGGGCTGGTGGCGGAGCAGCTTCTTGAGATTGTAGGCGATGGCGCTCAGCAGCATGGTCTTGTGGGCGGCGGCCCGGCCCTTGGTGCCGACGCGCCGCAGGCCATACTGGTAGAGCAGATGACTGAAGACGGGTTCGACCGTGCGCTGGCGGACGCGGCGCATGTGCTGCCCCGCCGGGGTGCGCTGCCGGTGCCACGCCCGGCGGTAGGCCGCATCAAAGGCCGAGCGAATCAGCTGTTTGTACTGCGCCCCCGGCACACAGCTCGCGCGTAACGGGCACTGTTGGCACTCCTGATAGGTCGCCCGGTACAGCTTCGACCAATTGCCGTCTTCCGTCACCCGGTACGCGCGAAACCGCAGCAGCTTGCCCGCCGGGCAACCGTACGTATCCTGGGTGGGGTCATAGGGGAAGCCGGCTACCTCCGGCTTGTAGGCCCCAAACGCCGGAATCCAAGGCGTGACGTGGCAGCGCTCCAAGAAGACATAGTTGAAGCCCGTGGAGTAGCCCGTATCGGCTACCAGCTCGCGTAGCGTTAAGTTGTTGGCCTGAAATCTGGTGCGTATTCCGTAGACCAGGGCGGGCAAGTGGGCACTATCGCGGCCGTCAGCGAAGTCAGCTTGGATGTGACTGATCACACCCGCCGCCGTATCCACGGCCAAACTACAGAGGTAGTTCAGGGCCCGTACTTTACCAGGCTTGACGGAAATGCGGGCCTCCGGATCGGTGGGGCTGTAGTGGGTCTTGTTACTCAGCAGCTTGGCTTTGGCATGCTGGGCGCCCAGATTCCCCGCCTCGGCGCGCCGCTTGGCCTGGCGGGCAGCCTCGCGGCGCAACTGGTAGGCCGGCGCTGGCTGGGGGTGATGCGCCGCAGCGGGCGGCGCAGGGGGCCGATCGACCACGTGCAGCGTCGGCGCAGCGGCTTCGAGGGGCTGCTTTTCCCGAAGGCTGTCGAGCGAGGCACTGGCTTTGACGGGAGCGGAATCCACGGCTTGGGTATCGCCCGCTACTAAGCCGGCGGCGACGCACTGGGCGAAGACGTGGTCGAAGAGGTGCTCAAACACGGCCGCCGGATAGAGCTGGCGGGTACGGCTGATGGTGGAGTGCCAGGGCAGGTCTTCATCAACCTCATAGCCCAGAAAATACAGGATGTCGAGTCGCAGGCTGCAGTGCTCGATCAGGCGCCGATCCCTGACCAGGTTTTCCAGCCGACTGACGAGCATGAGTTTGAAGAAGACCACGGGGTCGAGCGAGGGCTGCCCCGTGTGACTGTAGAAGGGCCGGGTCTGCGCGTAGAGAAAGTCCCAGTCGAGCACCTCGCTGAGTCGACGATAGAGATTGTGCTTCGGCACGCGCGCGCGGACAAGCGGAAGCAGAGGACGGCGTGATCGGCGAAGTGGTTGTGGCCTTGCATGGGCGGGGCTACCTGCTGAGAGAGGTGTACAGCAAAACGAACGTTTGTCTGTACACAGGAGCGGCGGTGCTAGCCGCCGATAAGGAGGCGGCAAAACGGGCTGTTTTGGTACAGGGAACCTGTTCAGCAATCAAGGTACAGCAAACAGGCGCTTCCCCACGGTAGGCCTGTACTTTTACGCCATGAACATTGGCTACGCCCGCGTCTCCACGCGCGACCAAAACCTGGCACTGCAACTCGATGCCCTGACGAAGGCCGGCTGCGAACTCATCTACCAAGAGAAAGCCTCCGGCGCCCGCGCCAGCCGCCCCGAGCTCGACCAGTTGCTGAGTCGGCTGCGCCCGGGTGACACGGTCTACATCTACAAGCTCGACCGGCTAGGGCGCTCGCTCAAGCATCTGCTGCAGGTGGTGGGCGACTTGCAGCAGCAGGGCGTAGGGCTGGTCTCGCTCACCGACGCCATCAACACGACCTCCGCCCAGGGCCGACTCGTCTTCAACTTGTTTGCCTCGCTGGCCGAGTTTGAGCGCGAGCTCATTCGCGAGCGCACCCACGCCGGGCTAGCCTCGGCCCGCGCCCGGGGCCGGGTGGGGGGCCGCCAGCGGGGCCTCAGCGAAGAGGCCGAGCGCACGGCCATCGTGGCCGAGACGCTTTATCGTGAGCAGACGCTCGGCGTCAACGAGATTGCCAAGCGCCTACGCATCTCCAAAGTCACGCTCTATAAGTACCTGCGCCACCGCGGCGTCGTCAGCCACGCCCACCGCCAAGCCCCTGAGTAGCGCCTCCCTTTTAGGCCAGACTTCTGCAACAGCCACGACCGTTTAGAAAATGTGGCAAGCTCGCTCCACGTCTATTTCAAAACTCATAAGTAGATGTACCTAAAAGGCAAACCGCTTTAGAAGCTTGCCTTTTTTGGAATACACCGCGTTCACGTCAAAGTATGGAATGTCTTCACATTGATACAATAAGCCTCGTTCCCCCACCCCAATATCGTAGCCAAACCGCCCCCGCACAATCACCGTGTCGAGCCGCCCATTCGCGACTTGCTGCTGGTAGTAGCGGTGAAAAGCTGTGGTATCGCCATACCGGCCACTGGGGTAAGGCACCAGCAAGGTAGTACCCTGGAAGAGGCGGCGAACGAGGCTATTGGGATACGCAATTTTGACCACCCGGTAGGCCTCGTGGTACTCGTCACATCCCCAATCACTCGGCCAGGTGATGGTAATGCGGGTAGGGGGCAACAAGCGATGCTGCAATGCGTCCACTGTGGCTTCTCCGCCGCTATACAGCAGCATTCCCACCACGAAGAGTAGGGGTAACGCGAGCACACAGCCAACAACAAGGAGAAGTCGTTTAAACATGCTGCAAACTAACCCTAGGCTTGGAGAAGATGGGGGTAGTGTGAGTCTTCACTGCTTCTGAACAGGCCGACTCAAGAAGGTGCAGTGGCTGTTGCAGAAGTAGGTGACTGGCCAGTGGTACCTTGGCGCTATGCAGGGCCATAAAC
>Ga0160427_10000108_pt1 | contig 61688 bp, 77 predicted proteins | sample SolpanmetagenomL_FD_108194 | JGI IMG/M metagenome (GOLD analysis project Ga0160427, IMG submission 108194) | Solar panel surface microbial communities from Lawrence Berkeley National Laboratory, California, USA - L | ecosystem: Engineered > Built environment > Solar panel > Unclassified ...
AGGTCTCGCAGGTTGTTACGCACCACGAAGTCACCCCCCTGGTCCATGAACGCCTGCACGGGGGCCTGCACCGCCTTGCCAGCGCGGCTCAGGGTCATGCGCAGATTCTTGCCGGTCAAGTCCGGGTTCTGTTCGCTGCCTTTCAACCAAACAGAACACGCGCTCGCAGCCTGAGTGTCAACCACTGGTTGTCATACCGACTTACTCAGCTGATTCAGGAAAGTTCATCACCGGCCGCGGCCAGTTCAAATCCCTCTCGTGGTCTACTTTGTTTCCATGGACGATCTGCCGATGACTCGCGCTGAGGGCTTCCCTGTTCAAGGCCAGCTCACCACTGGCGAGGTGGTGACCGGCCTGCTGATCCTGCGGTACGACCGTCAGCAGATTGACGGCTTCCCCTACCCGGTCGGGGCGGGCATGACCCGCCGCTGTGAGCTGACCATCGAAGGCATGATGCCAGAGCGGCCCCTCCCCTTCACAGCCATGGTCATCTCCGCCCGTCTCGGTGAGCGGATGCAGATCGACGTCACACCCCAGACGGTCAGCCCGAGTGCGACCTCCTGGACCTGTGAGGGTCCCTATGAGCTGGTGCAGCGCTGGAGGCTCCCTGGTGCAGGCCTGGGCATTCAGGATCTCCCGGATAACCGCTGATCTCTCTAACCTCCGCTCGCTAGGATAAGCACCGATGCCGCGGACCGAAAAAAGCACCCAGGCCCAGCAATTGCTCCTGACCGCCCTGCGGTCCACGCCCGGTTTGGGCATGACGGAAGGCGCCTTGCGGCGGATGACCGATCTGAACCCCTCAATTTTTCAGGAGGCGATGCACCTCCTGATTGAGACACAGCGGGTGGCAGTCAGCCAGCGAAATGGGCGCCAGACCCAAACCGAGTATCACTTGGTACAGCGGCAAGAGGTGCGGGAAGTAAAGGACGGGCCGCTCAGCCCTGTGGCAATGACGGTGCTCGAGCGACTGAACACCCGGGCCGAAGGTGCCAGGGCCCTGTCCAAAGCGCTCGACATTGATTTGAGTTGGGTGCAGCAAGTCTTGGATGAACTGGAGGCGGCCGGTCAGGTCAGTCGCAGCCAGGTAGGGATGCTGGTCATTTACCGGGGCATTGGGCTCAAGTGAACCAGATGTACTGGACGATTCCGGAGGCAGTGGACCTATTAGCGGAAGCCCACTGGGTTGATCTGGGCGGGCAGGGACTCGACCCGGATCCTGTGACGCTCGAAGCCCTGATCCGAGCTCTGGCCTTTCGACCAGAGGTGCTTGAAGAGGTCCGGCAGGCCTGGGAAGAGGAACTGCTTCTTTCGGAATGGTCACAGGAACGCCGAGACCAGGCCCGGTATTGGCTGGATGCTGTCATGGTCGGGAGAATGGCGGATCCAGACGGGAGTTATTGAGGCGCTTGAGTAAGTATCTCAGCGTAGAGAGCTCCATTTGATCCAGCACCCCTCAACCGTATAAACGTCAACCGCTGGTTGTCATACTGTAACTGCTCAGCGCGTAACCTCTCGTTTATTCGCTGAGTAGTCACGACTGATTATCGAGGCTCAGTTGCTGAGGAAGTAGAGTTGGTGGTGGCTATTTGTCCTACTTCACTGCCGGACAGCATCGTTTTTCGACATAATTTTAAATCGTCCCGTATTATAATTAATTTGGATAACCCAATACTTCTTGCTTGTATCCATAATTTCCGCAGTAGTCCTTAAATCATTTCTTAAGTCAATAACTTTATTTAAAACCCTACCAGAGAATATGTATTCATCCTCTCCCTCTACTTTCTCTTCATAGGGAACATCCGACACATGGTATTCGATAGTTCTACCGAATTTATCAATAAATTTACTAATGTAGGTGATTGTTTGGTTGCTCATTTTAGCGGTCCCATTATCGTTTTCAGAGTGTACTGTCCATTTGCGAGAATGAGGCGCGTCACGTGCTGAACTGTCACGACATACCGGATTACTCGGCTGATTTCTGTTGTGCACCTTCAAGTTGCACTTGAACACGGCTCCGCCTGATCAACTCAATCTGCTCAGGGTTCAGGGCATCGCCGGACATGCGCACAAGCTCGTCGGTGCTGATCAGGCCCTGCCCAGGTGCGGGAACGAACCCCTTCAGCAGAAAGGCGACCGTCTCTTCGAGGAGGGTGAGGTCGATGTCTGGAGCTGGAAGGTATCGGAGTTTCATTGTTGGATCTTAGGCCGCAGCACGATCTCCATGCCGAGGCTATCGAGAAGAGTCTCGATCTAGTCGAGAGGAATACGGATGCGCCCTGAGAGGGCCTGAGTCACGGTCGGCTGCTTCATCTGGAAGCGCTCGGCCAATCGGTTCTGAAATCCCCTGGGCTGCTCTGCTGCCAGTTTTCTGATGGCGAAGATAGGACAGGGAAATAATAAGTGAACTTCACGGCAGCTTTGACGAAGCTGCCGTGAAGTTCACTTACATTTTATATTTTATTCGCTAGTTGGGATTAGTTACCAATTCTTCCTTCTGATACTCCATGCGTCAAGAAATGAACAGCAATATCAAAGTTGCTGAAATTTCTCAAGTCATTATATCTATTGCGATAGCTATTGGGATTAAAAGCAGCCGAAGGAGATCTACCTTCATAAATTCCGTTAGTCAAGTAGTGATAAACAAGGTCCTTATTAGAAAATGAAGCTAGATCGGAGTTGTGGGAACGATAGTAATTAACGTCAAAGAAATTATTTGCAGATCTGCCTTCATTAATACCAGTCGAAAGATAATGTAGAAGTCTATCTTTCTTACTCATGTTGATGAGGTCGGGCGAATTTGCAGAATAGATACTATCATTGTAAATAAAGCTTGCGACTCTACCCTCATTAACACCGTAAAGAGCGTAGTGCCGAGCTCTTTGACTCAGGCTGATACCCAAAAGATCAGGACTTGTTTCTGAGTAGATAGCCTGATCATAGGCGATACTGCCTCTTCGAGACTCATTGATACCACTATCGAAGTAATGATTGAATTGCTGATTGACTGTTAATGAAGCTAAATCTATTTCACGCTGAGACCCTCTATATATTCTAGGATCAAAAATTAAGCTTGCTACTCTGCCCTCGTTAATACCGGAGTCACGGTAGTGATTCGCCATATTGATATAAGACATATTTGCCAAGTCGCTATTCATTGCTTTATAGGTTTTAGGATCAAACATCAAACTTGCCATAAGGCCTGAAAATAATCCGTTGGTAGCATAAGAGACAAATAATTCGCTGTCAGATCCCGAGAGATTATTTTGATTTCTGTAGATGTCAGGATTAAAGAAAATTGATGCATTACGTCCCACGTTCACTCCAGTATCGTGAAAATGGGTCAGCAACGCTTGATTTGAATAAGAGCTTACGTCTGAATAGTGTGACTTATAGTAGGACGGATCAAAAAAAGGAGCACTAAAAATAGGACTTGAAGCATTTGGTACACTTACGGGATAAAGGGTATGCATTCCATCTGAAATATCATTAGGACTAAAAGTAGTATATAATCCTAAGAAGTCGTCACTTATAGTGCCTATATAGTCTCTACCAGCAACAAATGATGAAGAAGGGTGTTTAATGTTTACTTGAGCGTATTTACTGTAATTCATGAGACTGTTATAATCAAATGGACCGAATGAACGTGACATATTACACAGCTTATTATAATTAAACACCCCGGTAACTAGAGATGATGCCGAACTGTAGTAGTCGTAACTGCTAGTAACGAAATTATCCCGATCGCATCGCTGGTGCTCATGCATGAGACCGGCTGCATGACCTAATTCATGAAGCACAACATTGGTTTGCTGATACACCCCGCTTGCAATAGACATAGAAGGAAGCCCCAATGCTCTTACTCTGCTTTGATCTACATATCCAGGAGCGGTTACTCCCCCTCTATAATTAGGTATAAAACCTGTTGCTATTCTCATCGTGGTTCCAGATGGATTTGTACCGTTGATCAGAACAGGCATATAACCGGTTGCGATATTAAATTGTCTTACAGCCTCTTCAAAGTAGCTTTTCTGGCTTGTAGTAACTGTTGAGTCATAATCGAAATATATTCTCGCTCCAGGCCATGCAGCCTCTTGGTATCCATGAAAAAAGCAGAAAATACCACAACTGAAGCCGTCTTTAGCAACATTGGCCTGCGCTGTTATACCGCTAGTGGTTTGATTATCTCTAAGGTACTGTGAATAGCGCGCAACCAGTCCAGGCATATCCTGAGTCGATGTTAATGGAAGGTCATCGTCAATTAGTGCGTACCCATTTACATTGCTATAAGAAATTCTCTCCTTATTCGCGAAAGTTAGAGTTACATAGTCTGCATCTTTCATTGTCTGAGCCACGGCAGGTTTGATTGTGGCAGACAAGGTTGTAGTTTCCATAGCGTTATTTCGGTAGGTGGTATACGTTTGCGAGGGTCCCGTAAGACTCGCTTCCACATCAATCAACACCGGCGTATTGGCATTGAGAGACTTAATCTTTGATGCGCTGGGCGGAGTGACGCCGCTTTCAGGAGCACCGCAGGCGGCGAGTAAGAGGGTGAGAGATAAGCCAGACCACCGCAAAATTTTCATTTTATTCATGCTCATCCAATATAAATCACAGGGGACACGCCCGGGTCCACATATGTGTCGTGTGTGCATTTTGGACGGGACACTGATGGCTGCCAGCTGTGCGAGGGGTGTCGACAAGGTCACCTCGGAGATGGCGTTCGATTTCCTGGCTGATAGTGTCGAGGCCAAGCTAAACTGACCCGAAACGAAACCCCCCCGGCACACCGCACTGAGCGGGGCCGGGGGTTTTGCTGCTCTATCCTGCTGGCTATGACCCACCGCGCTGAAGTCGTCCTGCTGGCGCTTGTTGAACAAAGTCACCGGGCGGCCTGTGCCTGGCACGAGGGCGTGGAGCGCTGGTACCGGGTCCTGGTCGCCCGATGAGCCGGATGTATTGGACAGTGTCAGAAGCGGCAGATGTGCTGGCTGAGGTGTACCTAGTGGATCTGGGGGGACACAGCTTCACAGCCCCGGACCCGGTGACCTTCGAAGCCTTGGCGCGAGCCCTTGACGCTCAGCCAGAGATACTCGAACAAGTCTGGCAAGCCTGGGACGCTCAACAGATCAAAGCTGGCTGGTCAGAGAGACACCGGGACCAGGCGCGGTACTGGCTCGATGCGGTGGTGATCGGGGGGCTACCAACAGACTGAAGGCCCGGTGCGACTCATGAAAACTAACTAAACAGGCTTTATGAGTTTTATATGTCAGTGTGAGATTGTTCACACTGGCATTTTTTCGTTCCTGGAGGGAAGGATGAAACGAGTACTCGCAGCAGTTCTGGGGGCAAGTCTCCTACTGGCAGGATGTGGGCAATCCAGCACACCTGCCGCTACGTCGACCACCGGTCCATACGCCGATGGGGTGGATCACAGCTGGACCGCCTCGATCGCCGAAGGTCAGCGCATCTACAGCGCTCTGTCGCAGGGGTTGAAGTCCCAAGACTTCAACATCGGCCTGTCCATCACTGCCACCAACGGCTACGGCCCGATCGAACTCAACACCAGCAACGGGGAGTATCTCGCAGGAGACGGCCACCCGATCACCCTGAACGGCCAGGTCTATTCCACTGGGCTCGGGGTGCATGCCAACAGTGAGATCCACATTCACGCGACGAACCTGCAGACGCCCCTCTGCACCCGGTTCCAGGCCGACATCGGCGTGGATGACGAAGTAGGCAACAATGGCAGCGTGGTCTTCCAGGTGTTTGCGGACAACGTGCAGGTGTTCGACTCCGGCGTCATGACCGGAACGAGCGGCACCCAACATATCAACGTACCAATCGGGCACAAGAGTGACTTGCGCCTTGTCGTATCTGACGCTAATGACAACTCTTTCTATGACCATGCCGACTGGGCTGGCGCTACCTTAAGCTGCGCCAAGCCTGTCACTGCTTATCAGCTCCCTACGATCAGCAGCGTGACTGGCAATTATCAGAATCGCAATTACACCGATCAGGGCATCACCTTGTCACCTACCACTGTCACCATGACTGGCAATAACCTGCAGAACGCTACTGTTACTTTTGGAACCTTCGGCGAGGGAACCCAAGTCGAGGTAACTCCGGATGGTACCCAGCTCTCCGTCATTGCCCCACTCGCTCGCAACCTTGTTCCAATGGTTGTCGCCACGCCGTTGGGCAAGGTCAATGCTGGGACGTTCTATGACGGCTACGGCGAGTTCAGAGGGCAAGTGCATTTGCTGAGCCTGGGAGTATTGCCCTATGGACCCGCTGCCGGAGGGGCGGCAGTTACGCTCAAGTTTGTTGGAGACCCGAACTTTTCTGGAGCACCACAGGAGCCTTTCGACGTCTATGACGTCTACTTCGGTGACAAGAAGTCTCCATTTGTCTCCCGGTCTTCCGACGGCACGATGATCGCCATTGCACCTCCAGGGACTGGGCAGGTTGACGTGACCGCCCGTTGCCCCATTTCCTCGTGCTACACCCTGAATGCCGGAATCACAGAAGCTCTGCCTTATACATACGACCGCTGAGAACACAAGAACGCCCCCGCCCGCGCTGAGAAGCGTCTGGGCGGGGGCGTTCATTTGGCGCGAGTTGTCCGTTACCTGGTGCCGCTGATCTTCACCTTGGCACCATCGGCTCGATCTGCTTCCAAGGTGCTCGAGGTGTATCCGGTGACGTAGATCACCCGCTTCTCGGTAACCGGCACCGTACCGAAGTTGCACAGTACGCCAGTCGACTCAGGTGCGCAGCGGGTGTCCTGCAGGCGCAGCTTCGGGCCTTTCAAGTGCACCACGGTGTTGACCGTCCCGGTCTTGCCGGGCAGATAGGTGAGGGTGATGCAGGTAGCCGTCTCAGTCGAGAGGCACGAAGGGGTCTGCGAGACAGTCAGGGTCGCACCACCCGGATCGGGGGGCAACACGACCGGCCCGGCCAGCAAGGTGCAGGACGCCAGGATCAACGGCAGCAGCAGCAGGCGCTTCACTTCACACCCTCCCCGCTCGGCAGTTCCGGCGCGTTGACGACCGGGGGTGTGACCGGGACCGGGAACAGCTCACGGTACACGCTCTCGATCAGGCCCTCGATACTGCCGCTCGCCAGCAGCGGCGCGAGGCTAGCCGCCACAGCGGGCGGCGCGAACTGCTGCACGGCGAAGCGCAGCGTGACGGCGACCACTTCGGCCCGGTCGGCACCCACGAAAACGCCCGCCAGCTGGTTGGCCGCCGGGATCACATCCTTGGCGAGACCCAACAGAGTCACGGCGTTGAGGTTATTTCCGAGCGCCTGCACGTCCGCCTTGAGCTTCGGCAGCCAGGTGTCGACCCAGGTGCCGAGTGCGGCGGACTGGCCGGGAGTGGCGGGGGTGGAGCCGAGGGAAAGTGCACCGGACAGCAGGGTCATGAGGGTCAACATGTCGGGATCCTTTGGAACGGGCGCGGCCTCCACGGGGGCCGGGAGGGAGGCGGGCGCGGGGTCGGCGGCAGGCATAGCCGGAGTGGGCACCACGTTGTCAGGCTGAACAGGCGCGGGCTGACCGGGCAGGAGGATGGTGCTGTCGGCAGAACGAATGCCCCACCCGCCAAGCGCGGCCAGCGCGGCATAGGTTTCGTTCGGGAATGTCGGTAGGCGGAAGTGCGTCGCAGCAGCGTTCCAGATGGCAACGATGATGACTCCGACAACGGCCCAGAACGTCTTGCTCTGCCAGATGGACTTGTACTTGACCATGCGTGTCTCCAGGCATGAGGGCGGCCCGCCTGAACAAGCACGGGCCTGGGTTGGGTTGTCGACCTGCTCAGCTCAGCAGCGGCAGCAGGCGGCGGTAAGTGGCGAGCATCCCGTCGAGGTCGAGCATGGCCGGGCCGTTTACTGCTCGGCGCGTGCCAGAGATGTTGCCCGCCCGCGCCAGCTGGTCGGCACTGCTCATGCGCGTCCAGTACGCGCACGCCGCCAGACAACTCACGCCGATCTGCTCGATCAGCTCCGGAGTGGAGCGCAGCGGCTGGCCGATCAGCTTGCCCGTGTGCTGGTAGTTCACCTCACCGGTGGTCTGGATATACCCGCCGCCCCGATACCGCCAGCCGTCGCCACTCGCTACGTCACCATTCCCGAGCTTTCCCGCGTACACCAGATTGGCGAGTCCTTCGGGGTTGCCCAGGTACGGGCCCGTCGGGTACTTGCCACCGCGCCTCGGGTCGAACTTACTCGGGAATACCGCCATGAGCCGTGCCGTCGTCGTGTAGTACAGCCCTTCGCGCTTCGGGACGATGCCACTCTCGACTTGCAGGTTGGCGAGTAGTGCGGCCACCGAGTGTGGATCAGTAATGCCGAACTGCTCGAGCGCCCAGGTCATCTTGGTGGCGGTCAGTTCGGCCGTCGGGTGTCGGCTATTCGCCGTCACGATCATCTGGCGGGTGATCTTCATGGCGCGTCTCCTGGCTGCCAATCTGGTTGACGCAGGACGATTCGAATTGCGATCAGCGCGATACCGAGCAAGCTCAGCGCGAAGCCGAGCGTCAGTGGCTCGTGCGTGATGCGTATATCTCCCAGGCGCAGGCAAATGCCAGCCGCTGCCCCGAGCATGCCCAGGTAGGCCAGCCAGTGGGCCGTCCTGACCAGCACCAACGCATAGGTCAGCAGCGCGATCACTGTCACGCGCGCCAGGATCCCTGCTTGCCAGTCTCCGATCACGACGCCACTGTAATCGGCCATTACACCCGGGATACTCTGCTGACCCCAGAGCAGCGCGGCCAGGATCAGCGTCGTCAACCCGTGCCAGAAGTTGAAGCGCGGCGGCTGGAGCGGGCTGTGGGCCCGAGTAAAGCGGCGCAGGCGGTCTTCAGACGTGGGGAGGGCTTTGGTTGCCATCGGAATCACCATCCTTCTTGGGTTGCTGAGCGCTGATGAACTTGCCGAGCGGTCCAGTCGCCGCCTGGGCGAGCGCCACCAGGATCGATTTGATGCCCGAATCGCTGCTGACCATGTCCCAGAGCCTCGGCCCGGCGATGCCTCCGAAGGCGGTCAGGAGCGAGATGCCGGTGAAGTTGTGGAGCACTGGCCAGAATCCGGGGATGGTCAGGGCAAGCATGGTACCGACCAGCGTGCCGGTGCCGGTATCGGGCAGGGTGGTCGGCCAGGGCGTCAACGGCAGGCCGCGCCGCTGCTGGGCCTGCCGCTCGCGGGTGCGGGTGAGCAGACTGGCCAGCAGGGCCATGCCTGCGGCGTACAGCACCACCCACAGGTCGAGGCCCTCGAAGATGTTGTGTTGCAAGGTGCACTCCTGTCATGGAAAGAAGGGGGCCGTGAAGTTCTGGATGCGGACGCGGTAGAACTTGCCGCTCAGGGCCTGCCACTTCAAGACCCAGTACCAGGGAATGCCACTTCTCCGAAACGGCATGTCGGGCGTGACGACGGTCAGCGGATACTGGCGACCTCCTTCGAGCTGCACCAGGGCGTAGCCGTTTGGTGGACACGGCGCGCCGGAGAGGGTGGTGGTAGTGATGACCTGTGCGGCGTACATGCCGGGTAGACCGTTCGAACTGGCGATGGCCTGAACCCGGCAGAGTGGGGCGGGTGATGGAGGCGCGGCAGCAGAAGCGGCCCCGAGGATCAGGGCCGCGAGCAGGACATGTTTCATGGGGCTCCAAAAACTAGGAAAGGTTGGCGCTCACTGCACCGATCACTGTTCCGGCTTGATATCGGGCAGCGTGCCAAGCGTTGTGCTCGAGCACCTCCTGCGCGTACTTAGCAACGGCTGCTGAGGCGTCCATACCACCCAGCGTGGTATTAGCGGTGGCACCACTCCCGACGACGGTGTCGGTGCCACCCACGTCGTATGCATTGTTGTAGTTGTAGCCGTCTCCAGGGTTCTTGTTCCTCGAACCGGGCCGGTCCCAGCACATGCTCTGGTTGTCGTGTAAATAGGTCCGCTTCACGGTGCCGCCTGAGTAGGCATTCACATAGATGCCTACGTTGGTTCCACGGTTCACGGTGCCGTCTGGGTACTGACCTGAGCAGACCACCTTGTTGAACGACACCTCCTGATCGTTGCCGTTCCCGACGCCAATCCCAGCGTTACCAGTGGCCAGCAGCAGGTTCTGAGTGATGAGGCCGTTGCCGTGCTTACTGTCGTCACTATCCGGCTGCGCACCGTCGCTGATGATTCCGCAGCCAGCGTTGAAGCCTGGGTCGGTGTTCGGGTCGGCCCCCTTGGTGATCGGCCACAGCCCAAAAATGCATAGACGGCGGATGTTGTACTTCCGGGTGCTCAGGCCGCTGCTTACGTAGTTGTTGATCGGATCTTCGATCAGCCCCACACCTGGCTCGGTCAGCACTTCGCCGTCTTCTACGTCATACACCGGGACGCTAAAGCAGTGGTCGGCCTGGAAGGCGTGACCGACTGCCCCACGAACCAGCTGGTAGGTGCCGTTGGCATTGGTCTTCAGGCACTGCATGCCAGTCGCCCGCCACTTTCGCAGAACGATTCGTTGCACGGAGCTCGTGCTCTGGCCGTTCACATACAGCACGAACGACGCGGCCTCGCTGTCCACATATTCCACCGTGATCCCGGCAGGCTTCTGGGCATTGATCAGCTTGCCGTGGCTGCTGTTCGCCACACCCGGGTGCACCCCGAACCCGATCAGGTTGCTGATCAAACCATCCGATCCAGAATTTGCCAGGATCCCATCTCCAGCATGCTTCACCCGGGCATTCGTGACGCTGTAGTTGGTGACGCCGGCCGGGATGATGATGGCGGGAACCGACGGGTCGGCGCTGGCATAGTTGCCGGTGATCGCTTGCCCTTGAGACAGCGTCACTGGGGATTTGTAGGTCCGTGGCTGCTGTGCCGATCCGAGCGTGGCGATGAGTGTCCAGGTCGCCGAGTTGCTGATCCCGAACACTCGGTAGTTCGCCGCTTCACCGTCTGGCAGTGTCTGATCGGTATAAGTGCCGACGCCCACAAAATCGCGCAAATAGAACTCACGCCCGCCGCGCTGCCGCATGACGGCGTACATCACGAAAGCGCTGGTGGTCGGCCAGATCAAGGTGAGGCTGTTCGCATTCACGAGAATCTGAGCTGCCCCTGTCACCACACCTTTCAAGAAGGCGGGGGCGATTTGACCAGACGTACTGACGGTCAGCGCCAGATTCGCGTTTGTGGTGGGCGTGACACCCTCTCCCTGCTGTCGGTACTTCATGGTTGGTGTATCGGTGAAGCCGAGTCGTCCTTTGGCATCGAAACTCGGATAGGTGGGCATCAGCCAACCCTGGGAGCGACCGAAGGCGCAGCGGTGTATGAGCCAAAATCCGTGATGTCGAACTGTCCTCCTGCTGAGGCGATGCCCATACCACCTGCACCGAGCACAGCTGTCTGCGCTCCCCAGATGGTGTAATCGGTGGGCTCAGGATCATTCACTTTGAAAATGCGGGCGCCAATGAATGAACCTGCGAAATCAAGCAGGCAGCGGTAGCCGACGCCATTCACGAGGGTTGGATCGGCAACCTGCCCAGGTCCGCCCAGCAGCGCATCATTGCAATCCACCCAGACGCCAGAGCCATTGAAGTACCCGATTGAGAACCCACGCAAAGCGGCATTGGAGTTGTACCGGAACCGGACGCCTACGGCGACTGGAGCCGCTGCCGTGCCAGACACACGCCCGAGCACATAGGCATCGGACAAATTGCCGTCGTTTTTGATGACGACCACCTGCAGGCCACCGTCTGGCGCGGTGCCTGTCGCCACGTTGGTCACGGCCGCCAGACCGTTACTGGCCTTGAATTCGAGGAGACCACCGCTCGGCGAGTGCTGTGTGTTGCTGTCTCCATAGCTGATATTGTCCATCGGATTCCAGGGCTGAGCCCATTTCGTCGTCGGGATGGCGGCGAGATTTCCATACTGTCCCGCACTGCCACCGATGATGATCTTGTCCTGGACGGTCACTGCTGGGGTCGCACTGGTGTCTCCGAATCGCACGTTGAACGGCGAGTTGTTCGGAAGCAGGGTTGTGGCGCTCATGACCCTGGCGGGCTCATAGTAGACCTTGAAAACCGTTTCCTTGTACGTCGTGCTGTAGGCATCGGAATCAGGGTTGTAGTACGCCACATTCACGTCGCTCGGTGTGGTTTTCTGCTTGAGGACCATCGCGTACTTCACAGTCAGGCCAGACATGCCGATGATGTCAAAGCCGGTGAGCTTGCGATATGTGCCGTCCGCCATCTTGAGGAACTTGGGCGTACCGTAGAACCGGCTGACCATTGAGGGATCGAGGTCGCGGACAACACCGGGGCCAGACAAGTAGACGAGACAGCCGTTGGTACCGCCTGTCAGCCCAGTGGTGATGGCGGGGTCAGCGGCTGCTGCACCGGCCGCTGCAAGGATCTCCATCTTGCTGCCATCGAACGCAAACACCGCCGGGCTGGTGTGGGCGGCCGTGACCCGGTAGGTGCTGCCACCCTGCGTGAAGGTGTCGCTGATCGCGTAAACGGTTGTTGCCGCCCAGGCCCCGCGTGGATTCAGGCCGGCCAGAGTAAAGTCCATCGGGGCGGTGCCATCGTCGTAAGCCACCCGCAGCGTGTTCGCGTTCGGCCTGCTGAGAGCCAGCCCCCGGCCTGGCTTGCCGCGCCCAACGTTACTGCTGCCGGTCATCCGAACACCTGCAGCAGCACGTCCCCAGCGCTGGCGACGGCAAGATACTGCTGACCCTCGAGAGCGAAGAGCTGACTTCCCGGCACCTCGTCGGGGGCCGTGCCGTCCACCAGACCGACCGTACCGCTGGCAATGCCGACCTTGACGCTGCTGTCTCCGGCCTTCACCGTGACGTTCGCCGAGAGACTGATCACGTTCACGAAGGTCGCGCCCGCAGGCATCTGGATGGCCGTCTGACCATCGGGCGCGCTCAAGCGGATGTTGTACCCGCCCAGCGAGATGCAGGGCACCGGCCGGGCGTTGCCTTCGAGGCGGTACGTCAATTTCTTCAGGGGTGCCATGTTGAACCTCCGGAGGGAACCCCGCTTCGGCGGGGTTGAGTGGGCTATCAGTTTTCGAGGCGGCGGACGCTCATCTTGGTGGTGATGGTGGTGGCATCTCCATAAACCTGTGTTCCTGCGCTGCTGTACGCCCAGACTTCGATCGTGTCGCCAGCGGTCAGTTCCAGCACATCGGTGTTGGTCAGGGCGATCGAGCCGGTCACGATGCCATCCTCACCGACTTTCATCGACTCCACGTTGTTTCGCCGGACGGCCGCATTGACGCTGGTCCCGTTCGACCCGACGAACACTACGGTTACGGCAATCAAATAGAGCCCTGTTGCTTTCACGGTGTAGACACTTGGCTTCATCGCTTCGGGCCGGACATCGTCCCCACCGGTACTGATCACCCGATCCATGTTCACCCGCGTCCAGGTGGTCGCTGAGATGTTCTGCAGGGTGTTCTGGGCCGCCACGGCCAACAGCGGCTGGTATTCCAGCTCCCCATCCGGCCCGGTGACGTCCCGGACCACAGTCTTCGGCCCGACCGTGACCACCGCTCGGTCAAAGGCACCGGTGGCCGAACCGTTGCGGATCTTGTTGCGGTCGCTGATGCCCTGCTCTCGCACCGCCACGTCCTGGTGCGTGCGAGTGCCGGTGATCTCGTGAGCTCCGACCTCTACCTCGCAGTCGAAGCTATCCACAATCAGGATGTTTGCGTAGCCATAGCCGGGGCCGACCTCCCCGGTGGTCTGGTTGGGATCGTTGATCCGGTTGTTGTTGGTGTAGGTGTTCTCGTGGATGATGCACTTGCGGGTCTGGTAGAGGTAGATCGCCCACTTGCCGCACTGATAGAAGTGTCCGGCGATCTGGTGCAGGCTGCCGCCCTCGATCAGCACCGCTCCACCGGTCAATACGCCGTCGTAGCTCCCATCGAAGCGGCAATCGGCCAGGACCTGCATGCTCACCGCATTCGGGGTGCACCAGATGGCGCACTTGTCCCAGCTCGGCACGAAGTCAGTGCCGGCCACCGAGAGGTTCACCGTCTCGTTTTTAAGGCCGAACTCGCGCCGCGGCGCCCAGATGTAGTTGCTGCCGGTGATGCGCGAGTCGCTGTGCTGCATGACCACCGAGCCGGACTTGCACCAGATGTTGGTCAGGCGGGTCATGAAGCAGACGGCGTTGCCGCTGGCCAGACAGGCGATGCCTGACAGGCCCTTCCGGTCGAGGTTGTCGGTCGTGAAGACGTGAACGTCCTCGATCACCGCGTGGATGGTGTCCCAGAGCGTAATTTCCCAGGTGGCAGTGGGATGGATCTGGCGCTCCAGATCCATCCGGCGGATCTTGACCCCGAACGTCCCTTCGTCGAGCACCTTCTTTCCCTGATCATCGTTCGGGAGGGCCGCTTTCGGCAAGGTTTCGAAGAACGGCACGTCGGTGGTGGCCCGCAGCACCGTTGCTTCCCCGGAGCCATAGACGTCCGTCTTGGCTCCCACGATGACCTTGTGGGCCCACAGGTAGATGCCCGGGAGGATGAACACCTGCCCGCCCACGTTGATAGCCATCTGCAACGCGTCGCTGTTGACCGTCCCGCTGGCCGCTGGGCTCATGCCCGCCCAGGCCGCCAGCACTGGCCCGGCATACAAACGAATCGCATAGAGGTTGTTCTGCTCCAGGTGGTACACCGTACAGCCGTTGGCCGTGCCCGTATCGCGGATGGCGAACACGCCGCCGAGAATCGCCTGCTGCACCACCACCGTGTCGCCGGAAGCCAGCCCGTCGATGCCATCGAGCAGCGTTTCCATGGTGTCGACCGTCAGCCGGTTGCGGATCCGGGCCACATCGTCCGCGCTGGCCAGCTTGTCGCTGCGCGCCGTGACCGCGTTCCCGTTCCAGGTGACGTACTGAGTGCCCACTCGGTACTGGCCGGCCACCTTCCCCGCAAGTTCACCCTCAGCAGAAACAGCCCCGGCCAAGTTCGAGAGTTGGAAGGCGTCACTGGCGGCTTTCTGAGCGGCCGTCGTGGCAGCGGCGACTGGTGCGAGGCCGGCCGCGATCTGACCGGGCAGAGCATCGGCGCTCGTCTTCGCCCGGTTCGCCTGATCGAAAGCGAACTGTGTGGCGTCGGCCAGCACCTGTACAGCCTGGCCGGTGACGACCGGAACGCTACCGGCCATGTTTAGAACTCGTTGGCTGCGTCATAACTCAAGACCTCCGTCTGATAGGTGAATGTGCGGCCGGCGGCCTGGGTCGTCAGGGTGCCCGGCGTGTTCGAGACGCCACCGAGCGTTGAGTAGGTGCCGTCCTCATTGCGGATCAGCAACCCGAGCGGGTAGTCGCCCGCGTTCATCTCGATCGGGAATCGGGTCGGGCGCACATCGTCGTCCGAGAGCCGCCAGAGGTTGTCGAGCAGTTCGAGGGTGTAGGTCAGTGTGCGGTTGAGCCCTGCCCGCCCCCGGTCTGGCGGTGGCCGCCCCTTGACGCCCAGCACGGTCACGTACCGTGCCCCCACGTAGTACCGGGTGCAGGCCCGCATGCGGGCCTCCCAGGCATTCGCGGACACCCCACAGCTGCTCGGGTCGGTGCCGCTGATGATCAGCTGCACCTGCATCGTCGCGCTGCTGACCGCCTCCTGGCCGTTCTCAATCTCGCCTTCCTTCCAGCGTTGCCCTCCGTAGGTGCGCTTGATGTCCAGTTCGAAGTCGACCTGCGGATCGCTGGCGTTGGCAATCGCCGGGTACCCGCCCGGGGCTGGGTTCTGCACGATGGGGTACAGCGAACCTTTGGCGAAGACAGCGTTTTCGATAAGTCACCTCCTCTAATTGCTGCTGCTCACCAGCACAGCGCCCAGGGCCGAGATCTTGTCGCGGTCCTTAATCAGTGCCCAGGCCGCCGTGACCGCCGGATCGTCCCGCTGACCGAGCTTGACGAGTGTCTGTTCTGTGCCCGCCGGTGTCACCACGTACTCGTAGCTGGCCGGCAGTGTCACCAGGTCGAGCGGTGCCCTGGCCTTGCTGCGCCGCTGCAGATCGACGTAGGCCACCGGCTCGATCCAGCCGGGCACGCTCACCACGGCAGCGGCCACCACCGGCAGGCGCAGCACAGCCGCCGCCAGCGGAGCGCTGAACGCTTCGCTGACGTACAGCAGGGCCGCGGCCCTGATCACCACGTTGGCCGTGTAGTCGGTCACGGTGGCCTGGATGGTCAGCGTCCAGGCTTTCGAACCAGCGCTCTGCCGCAGGGCGTCCCGCACCTCGTCGGGCAGCAGGAAGTACCCGTTGTTCCCGGCTGGCGAGACGACCCTGAAGCTGGCCTGCCCGTCCGAAATGATGATCCGGGTAAGCGCCAGGTTCTCGGCCGCGAACTCCACACCGATCGGGATCTCGCCCCCTTGAGCCGGATACGTCAGTTGCATCTGAACGCCCAGCCAGCCGTGATTGGCGGAGTCGGGAATCAAGGTCAGAGCGCTGCTCCGGTCTCCGTCGTATAGAGCCTTCTCGTCGCCACTGGTGGTGTAGTCACCGATCTGCCCTCCACTGCTGACGATGGTGACAGTCGGGCTGAGTTCCACTCCCGTTTCCACAGCGCGCCGGAAGTTGGCACTGTCGAGGATCACTCCCAGGGTGGTGACGCTCACCCCGTAGTCGGGCGGTGACACGCCACTGATCACCGGGATCGGGCAGGCCAGCAGCTCGGAGGCCACTGCGCTCTGCGCGTTCTGCACTGTGTTCGGCGTCTGCCCACGGATGATCGGCGTGGCCGAGTAGGTCATCAGCGTGCCGGTCATGGGACGCGGCCACAGGAGACGCAGGTGCGTCACCAGTTCCTCGGCGCTGACGTCCTGCCACTCGGTCTTCACCCCTTCGGTGGCCTCGTCGATCAGCAGGGGCGTGCGGCTTACCGGGCCGAACACCACCTGCCGATCAGCGTTCACCCGCACCGCTGCGTTCTCCAGTCGCCCGGCCAGTGTCTTAAGCACCGCGTCCGCATGCTGGTAGTTCGGAGCCAGCGCCCCCGAGGTGACGCCGCTGCTGAAGGCCGGGAACACCGGAACAGGATCGAGCAAGTTACCGAGCTGATCAGTGGCCTTCAAGTCGGTCAGCAGCTGCTGCACCTGACGGTACAGGTCAGCCGAAGCCAGCAGCGTCCTGACCTCGACCTCGCCGAGCCGCTTCATCAGCCCCACGATCTTGTAGCTGCCACTGGGGCTGTACCGGCTCTTGCTCTGGGTAACGATGCCCGCGAAGAGGTTGCGCCAGGTCGTGCCATCGTCGCTCTGCTGGATCTCCAGCAGCTCACGTGGGTGCAGATCCACGTCGCCGTTGAAGGTGGCCTCGGTGCAGTCGCCGTTGCCGTCCCGCTTGGCAATGAAGCTGCCGTCGACGCGCAGCAGGTTGACCGGATAGGCCGCCCGGAAGGTACCGCGCGGGTCACTGATTCTGAATCTCCACATGGTTCACCTCCCGCTGAGCGTGCCGAGTCCGCTGCTGCTGCCACCGCGCGCCATGGCATCCAGCCGGGCTTCGAGCCGCGCCACAGTGCCGTCAAACCGCACCGTGCTGCCGTCGAATCGTCTGGTCGAGATGTCGTAGAGCTGGGCCGCTGAGACCTGCAGGTTGCCTGCCGCCAGGTGCTGCTGGGCTGACTCGATCAGCCCGGTCGGCACAGCGAACCCGACGCTGCTGGGCGTGCTGCCGAACGTACTGGAAGAGGCATTGCTGCCGCTGCTGTTGCTGTCTGCGTTGCTGCCGTACCCGGGCAGGCTCGGGGCGATGGCCTGATAACTGCTGGTCACACGGCCTTCCTCTGACCGAATATTGGCCAGATCAGCCGTGGTGTCCTTGCCGGCCGCGCTGTCATCAGCAAACTGCTGGATGTACTTGCTGAGGTTCGACTTCGCAATGATGGCCCGCAGCGCGTACGTCTGGATCAGCTTGTTCATCTGCTTGTCGAGCGCATCACCCACGCCGCTGAAGTCGGCGTTGTCGGTGGCATCGATCAGCACGCTTTCAAGCGTCCCGTTGATGCTCTGGGCGAAGTCGCTGAAGATGTTCGAGGCCTTCACCAGCGCATCTGAAGCGGCCTTGTCGAGTGTCTCGGGTGCACCTCCAAATAGTGACCAGCCGAGCCGCTGCCAGAAGCCCGCGTTGGCCTTCGTGGTCAAGGCCTCGGAATCCTGCTTCAGCCGGTCGTAGTAAGGGTTGGCGATGTTGCCGTAGGTCTTGCTGCCCATCGCCTGCTGCTCGGCCGAGGCCTGCTCGAGCGTGTTCTTCTTCCACAGCTGGTAGCCCGGGTCGAGGGCCATGATCGCGTCGCCCAGACTGAGCACAGCCCCGATGGTGGACTCGACCCCACCCACAATGTCGCCGGAGGCGAACTTGCCGAAGGCATCGATACCGCTGTTGACCGTGTTGAACAGACTGCTGATCCCCTGCTGCTGTTCGGAACTGGCCCCAAACGCCGAGAAGATCGAACTGAGCACCTGTTGGACGCCCTGCACATCCGACTTGAACTTCTCCAGTTCGGAGTGCTGGAGGTTGATTCGGTCGCTCACTCCCTTCTCGCTGAGAGCTGTCAGGGTGGCCTGCAGCTGGGCGTACGCCGTCGCCTCGTCTTGATGGTCGGCTACCGCGTCCGAGTAGGCCGCGAAGGCGGCAATCTTGGCGAGCTGCTGCCGCTGGGCGAGGTAGGCCCGTTCGCTGATCAACCCCTGGTTGTGCCGCTCTTCCAGGCTGTTGCTCTGACTGCCCGCTTGAATGTCGCGGATGCTCCGGGCGCTTTGGGTGGCGTCCTTCTGCTTGCTGTCAATCTCGGCCAGGATCAACGGCAAGCGCACGAGGTCTTTCAGGCCCCGTGCCCGCGCCGCTTGGTTCTGTAGCTCCTCTATGGTGTTGAGCTTGAGCCCATCGGTGTAGACCTTCTGAGCCTCTGTGACCTGGAAGGCCGCATAAGCCTTGTCCCGCTCGGTCGGGTCGTTCAGGCGGGCCTCGACACCAGGATCCACCCAGGATGTGCCGTCCGGGTTCAGCTTGGGCTTCACCCGAGTCGGAAGCGGCGCGGCCTCTCCGGACGCCGTGGGCATACCGTTGCCTTGCCTGCGGTTGTTCAGGCCCACCGTGTCCGATGGGTCAAGCTGGCCCCGGCCGAGAGAAGGCTCAGCCAGTGGGAAGTCGAGCGCCTGCTGAATGCGGTCAAGCCGCACCTGCTCAGCTGTGGCTCTCTGCTCTGCCCCATCCACCCAGGCCGTGACCGCCTCCCGTCCGGCATCGCCGAGCGAGCCGGTCACGACTGAGTCAGTCCCGAAGCCCTCGGTCATCTTGAGAATGGCTTTCCGCAGAGGATCACTGGTGCTCGGGTCTTCGATCTTGGTCTGAATGGCCGCCAGCTGCTCGTCGATACTGCCGTCGAGGTTGCCCAGGAACTCTTGGGCCTGCTGTTCGGTGGCCTGATCACCCGTCAGCCCACTGAGGGCCGCCCGGAGCTTGTCCACCGACTCAGCCGACGCCTCACCCCGCGCCGCCGAGTCCATCAGGCCGGAGAGCACACCGGTCAGCAGATCAATGGCCGGTCCGCGCTGCCCAACGCTGTTCAAGCTGTCAGCCACTGCCAGGGCGCTGTCTGCGGCCTCGCTGTTGCCGCTGACCATGCCCTGCAGGCGCTGAGCCGTGAGGTAGGCCGCCTGCCCCTGTCCGATCAGCGCGAAGGTGGCCGCCCTGGCGCCCGCGACGTGCTTCTCGGTGGTCAGGCCAAGCTTACCCGTCTCGACCCCCAACAGATTGAACTGGTGAGTCAGCTCCTGCTGGGTGGCCGCGTCGAGGGTGCCGGCCGCCACGTGCTCACGCAGCTTGTCGGCCAGGGTCGAGTAGGCATCGCGCTGCTTGACCACAGCATCGGTCTGTTTCTGAGTCGCCGTATCCACCGGCTCGGTGTCCCGGGCCGCTGCGAGGGCAGCGTCCCGCTTCTGCTTGGCGAGGATCAGTCGCCCATCCTTCAACTGGGCCGGGCCGCTGTCGGCCTCGGCTTTGTCGATCTTGTATTGGGCCTGCGCGATGGCCTCTGCACCTTTTTGGAGGTCGGAAGCAAAGCGCTTCTGCACCGCAAGTTGCTTGGAGACGTTGTCGCCAGCGTCTTTCACAGCGGCGTCACGCATCCGCTTCAACTCGTCGTAGTGCCCCTGCGCTTTCTGGACGTCTTGAGTTCGGAGCGCTTGAGTGATGCCTTGCGACTCCTTTAAGGCCTTGTCCCGCTCTGCTTGGGCCTTTTTCTCGTCTTGATCCGCTTGGGCCTGATTCTGCTTCCGCGCCGTATAGGCCGCCTGTTCCAGTTCGACGACAGAAGCACGGGCCTTGCTGTCCTTGACATAGGCCGCCAGGGCAGCGTCTGCACTGGCTTTCCGGGTCGCATCTCCGCTCTTCTGTGCGGCCTCCTGATCTTTGATCAGCTTCAGGGCATCGTCGCCGTACTTTCGGATCTCCGAAGTATTGGCGATGTACTGACCGCTATTTGATTTGGTCTGTGTGCCCTGCACCGACTGCACCGCGCGTGCATTGCTAAACGAGGCGTCAGAGTATCGCTTGAGCGCCGAGGTAGCCGCGTCCAGGGCTTTCGGATCGCTCTTCTCTCTGGCCCTGTCCACTGCTGCCACAAGACGCTGAGCGGCGCCGATCTGCTCGGCCGTGATCGGTCTGAGGTCGTCTACCGCCTTCTTCGCATCATCTCGAATGCTCTGCCAGAGTTCCTTGTGAGCTTTCTTGAAGGCGTTGATCGCCTTGATCGTCGCCACACTGTGATCACCAGCAGCGTAGGCGTCGAACAGCTTCTGGCCCATCGCCCGCATCTCGGCCTCGGTAGTGCCACTACCGGATGTTCCGGTGCCATACCCAAAATCTGCAAAGTAGTTGGCACGATGTGCCTGAAATTGAGGCGACTTCACCGCCTCGCCGCGATCAATCACGCCGTCGTGGTTGCTGTCCCACACAGCATTGTCGGCATATGCCTTAGACCCACGCTTGTACCCGCTTCCTGTGACTGAACTGTAGAGGTCGCCCAGGCCAGCGCCAGGCTTGAAATCAGAGCGGGCCCGGAAGTACTTGACTACGTACTCCATCTGCTGCTCAAAGGTCATCCCAGCGAGTGCGGTGGTCGTTGTACCCAGCCCTTTCGCTGTGCCGTCCATGAACTGAATCAAGCCCGTAGCGCTGCTCTTAGGGTTCCTGGCAGCAGGATCAAACGTACCACCAGTTTCAAAGCTGATGATGGCCGCCAAGTCGTTCGGGTTTACGCCCAATTCCTGCGCCGCCCGGAGAATGGCCGACCCTTTCTCCGGCGTGAACCCCCGGCTCGGCGTACCTGCTGCAGCCTGCTGTGCCGGGTTGAGTGGCCCGATGAACTGGCTCCCGCCTGGTTGCTGCGTCTGCTGCAACCTGAACTTCTCCAGTTCTCGAACATAGCTCGTGTAGCGGCCTTGCTCATCACTGGCAAGACCACCGTTCTGAGCTTTGTCACTCAGATACTTGATGTTATCCACCAGCATCTTGATCCGCGCTTGGTCTTTCTCTCCAAACTTGGTCAAGTCAATACCACTGATGCCAACAAAACTGCGCAATTCCTCGCTCACGCCTCGGAGATTGTCAGCCCAGTCTTTTGCGCCGTGTGCCGCTTTGGTCAGGAAGTCCAGAACGATGTTGTAGGCGGGGGCGCTGGACTCACCGAAGCTCTGGGCCGCCGCTGTCCAGGCGTTCTTGAGTTCGACGGTACGGTCGACACTGTTCTGGGTCGCCTTCTCAACACGATCCTGAAGGGCCGCTGCATTTTTCGTGCTGTCTGAGGAAGCGTCAAGCGCCACTTTCAGCAGGTTGTGGCCGACCGTCAGCTGGTCGACGAGGCGAATATCGCGCACGTTCTTCAGCCCCAAGCTGTCCAGGGTGGCCGTCATATCCTCGCCACTCTCGTGGGCACGGGCCAACCCGTCAGCGAGCATCTGGAACGCCTGCCCAGGGTGGTTCCTGACCAGATCCTTGAATTGCCCGGCGGTGATGCCCATAACCCGGCTAAACGCTTCGGCCCGCACGCTCACCTGACCGTTGAACAGGTTCGCCAATTCATCGGCCGAGATGCCCGCGGCGCCGGCCATGTCGGTGAGCGCCTTCTGGTTGCCGCCCGCCGCACGGTTCATTGCCATGAGCACACGAATCACCGCGCCGCCGCCCGCTTCCGCGTTCGCGCCAAGGCCGGAGAGCGCACCCGAAACACCGATGATGTCTTTCCGGCTAAGGTTCAGCACCACCGAGCCCGACGCCATGTACTTCGTCAGGTTCAGCACGCTGTTGATCGAACCGGGAGTCACAGTGTCCACGGCAGCCAGCGTCGCCACGACCTCTTTCATGTCGGCATTGAAGGTCTTCGCCGTGCTGCCGGTCTCGTTCAGAAATTTGGCGAGATCTTCCGACATCTGGCCCATGTCCTGGAAGCTCTTGTTGTTCGTGCGGGTCGCCACGCCCAGCTCGGCGATGGACTTCGTGAAGTCCTGAATGTTAGGCACGCCCTGCACGCCCATGAGGACGGCATTGCGAGCAATGCCAGTCAGCTGCTCGGTGGTGACCGGCAGCTCGGTGCTGAGCTTCTGAAAGCTGTCGCCCAGCGCCTGCATGTCCTGACCACTGAGGTCCTGAGCCACGCTGGAAATACCCTGCAAGCCCTGCTCGAAGGCACCGAACGCCTGCGAGGTCTCGACGAACGTCTTGCCCAGAGCGAAGACCGCGAGCCCGGCCGCGCCCAGGGCGATGCCCATCACGCCGGAGGTGCTGGCGATCTGCTGGAAAGCCGAGGCAGCACCGAGGCTCTGCCCGATCAGGCCCGGCATGAACATGCTGAGCTGCTGAGCCCCACTCAGGGCGTTCTGGAAATTGCCGCTGATGCCAAGCCGGTTCACGCCCCCGGCGAGCGTGTTCTGTTCGCGCGCCAGGCGCGCTTCCATATCGGCCATCGCCTTGAGCTGCGTGGTGGTGGCCTCGCCACTCGATTTCAGCTGGGTCAGAGCCTGCGAGACACCGGTGATGCTCCGCTGATACGCCAGGGCGGCGTCACGCTGCTCCCGCCAGGTCGTGGCCTCACCGCTGGCCTTATCGAACTGAGCGCGGGTCTGGGCATAGGTCAGTCGAATCCCGTCGAGGGCCTGCCGGGTCCGCTCGGCGCCAGCCGTGAATGCGGACGCACTGGCCTTCGCAGCATCGGTGATCGCTTGATTTGCGGCCTTCTCTGCAGCGACACGCTGGGCCGAGAGCTGCATGTTCAGGGCCATCGTGGCGCGGTAGTTCCGCATCTTCTCGGCTTCGACCTGGGCGGCCTGGGTCATGCCTTCCCGCTCGAGGCGCATGTTGAGCAGCAGGTTGCCCCGGTACTCGTTCATGCGCTGGGATTCCAGGCGCGAGTTCAAGCTCAAGGTGTTGCGGTAGTTCGTCGCATCGTTGATGCGTGCTCTGGCCGCACCGCTCTCTGCCGCCGCATTCTCCTGCGAGGCCCGGCGCTGCCCACTGAGAGCAGCCGTGAGCTGATTAATGGCCGTGATCTGCTCGCGCGTGGCGAGAGTGCTGGCCTCGATGGCCGCCTGTTGTGCCTGACCGAAGCCCACATCAGCCTTGAAGCCGCTCTGGATCTGCTTGAGCTGGGCCAGCTCATTTCTGAACATCTGGAGGTCGGACAGACCAGCAACTTTCGCCTGCAAAAGGTATGAGACCGTCATGTCGGACATGGATTCACCTCCCGCGTTCCATGAAAAAACCCCAGGCAACTGCGCTGGGGCGGGTGGATTGAAAAGCTACTCAAGGGCCAGGGTGGATGCTTCATAGAAACTCCAATGACGAAGCCCCAGACATCGCTGCTGGGGCTTTCAAATGGTTCCGTTACCTGTTTCTGCATGTCATTTCTTGAGCGGCGTTAATGTCCAAATCCAGTCTGTGTAATCAGAGTGTTTCACAGCATGACACTCGAAAAACGCGCCGTCAGCAAATTCCAGAGATTTGGATCTCGATCTCTTGGGTATGAGGTAGCCGTGGCGGGCTTCAATGTGCAGAATCATCGGGATGTAACGCTGATCAATCTTGACATTACCTGTGACGCCACGAAGTCTGAACACTTCAGTTTGTCCCTCTTGCATGACCTCAATCCTTGCTTTCGTCTTCGGGTCAAGGTCGGTCATGCCCAAGCATAAGCCCCGGCGAACCGGGGCGACTCTCAATCTGCAGCTTGCTGATCAGGCGGGCTGAACTTGTCAGGCATGAACTCCCAGGGTAAGCGAGCACTCTTGGACAAATTGCAAAATGCGCAAGATAAAACAAGATTTTCTGGGAAGTTACTGCCACCTTTTGCTAAAGGAATAAAGTGATCAACGTGCCAACTTACACCCCGGCTTATCTTGCATTCACAGTAAAAACATTTAGCGTTTTGTCGTCTGAAAAGCTCATTAACGTCTTTGTTGTTAAATTCTCCCGGAGCCTGAAGTCGCTTAGCTTTTGATTTGGCATTTTGAGCACGGGAGGCACCTGGATTTTTAGCTCTCCATTTCCTTGCGTATTCACTAGCCTTATCTCTAAATAATGGGTCAGTAGCCAACTTTTTTGCTCTAAATTTTCTACATCTTTCTAATCCTTGTTCTCTATTGGCTTTCTGATACTGACTCTGCTTAATTTTATGATTAGGATCAGCCTTTCTTTGCTCAACCTGTTTTTTTATATGACTTTTATAATTTGGAGAATTTTTCCTCTTTTCGACCCTCTCTCTTTTTTGTTCTAGGGTTAGACTGGCATAGCGGATTCTTGATCTTTCTCTGTGACTTTCTCTTCTACTACTTGTGGAAGCTGACTGACTTTTCTTCAGCTTCCTCCTATCGTCAGAATAATATTCTCTTTCTGCTGCCTGTTTACATTCGCGGCAGCGAGCATGGAAACTGCCCGATATGCCCTTTCTGGGCACAAAAAACTGATTGTTAAGAGGCATGCACTTGTCACATTTTGTGCAAAATTTCATCCCGGCTGGAGCAATTTGCTCCTTCTTCTTCTCGCGCAAAGCAACACACTGAATACAAGTAATATTTGTACTACTTTTGTAGAATTTTCTACTAGCAGGCTTTTCTATTCCGCATGCTTTGCATACCCTAGGCATCCCGTCCACCTCCTTCTTTGAAGCGCTCCGGCATGAACTCGTGCGGCATGGCGCTGGCCTTGCGCCGGTTGCATTCGGGGCAGGCGATCACGATGTTTGTCGCCCAGTTGGAACCACCTCGGCTGAGCGGCACAAAGTGCTCGACCTGATATTTGTTCCGGCCGCTGAAGAACAGCGGCACCTTGCAGTAATGGCAGAGATGCCCTTGCTTGCCAAGCCGTGCCAGCACGTCGTACTTGTCAAAACTACCGGGGGCGGCCACGGCGATGGCCCTTCTCTTATGGGTCGCCTTCACCTTGTCTCTGAAGCTGTAGCCCTGCATCAGTTCAGCGCCTCGACGGTGATGGTGCGCTCCGGCTGGGCGGGTTCGCCGTGCAACCACTTGCCGAGCATCTCGTGCGCGTAGTAGGCCAGCAGCTTGAGTTGCATCAGGTCTGAGCCCCGGTGTTCGAGGAGTTCCGGCCCGTCCTTGTCGAACTTGAGCAGGGTGTCGAGGATTTTTCGCAGCGCGTCCAGCCGGGGCGGGATGTTCGGGTCAGCGCCGGGCCGATAGCCGTCAGGCAGGTCAATCACGGGCCGGGCCACTGGCACTGGCGGCGCTCCAATGATCAGCCCGAACTCGGTGTCAGGCCGAGCTGGAGTGAGCTGCTGAGGCGCTACGGTGTCAACCACTGGTTGACGTTCGAGAAGAGGTGGCGTGGCCTGTTCCTGAGCCTCCTGGGCCAGCGCCTCAGCCTCAGCCGGACGCTTGCCGATGTTTCCGGTCTGCTGAGTGAAGGTCGCCCCACCGCGCTGAACGGTACGTTCCGTGGGCGCATCTATAACATTGTTAGAGATAAGCTCCTTCCGCAACCGCCCTACCGTCATCGCCGAAACGTTTGCCCTTCGGGCTATCTCAGCGTCTACCCATCCTCCCCACTCCTGATCTTTCAGCAGCGTCTCGACGGCGCGGCGCTTGTCGGCATTGGTGCGCCGCAGCCCGTGGCTGGCATTGGCCCCGACAGCGAAGAGGATGGCGTCCCGTTTCGTGCCCTCCCGCACGTCAGCCTCAACTTCCCGGATGCTCAGGTTCTTATACGCCTTGAGCCGGTGAAAGCCGTCAGCGAGCCACAAGGTCGAGTCTTCCTGAAAGACCGCCAGGGCCGGGAGAGTGCCGCCCTCTTTCACCACCTCCTGATAGTCCTTGAGCACGTCTTCGTTGTAGGGGCCGACGCGCATCTGTGTGCCGCCGTCCGTTCTGATCAGGTCAGTTCTGAGTTTCATTGGGCAGTGCCTCCGGGCTGAAGTCAAAGCGGAAGAGGGGCACGCGCAGGTCTTCTTCCTGCTCGGTGCCGTGGTAGCGGGAGACGTTCAGGTACAGCCGGGCACGTTTGCTGCGCGTGCTGAGGTCTTTGACGGTGCGGGCGTACTTGCGGGTGGCCTCGACGTGATTCAAGAGCCGCCACTTCTCGTTGCGCTGGAAGAAGGTGACGTGCAAGCCGAACACGTCGAAAATCACGAACTCGGCGCGGTTCATGGCGCGGCGGGCAGCGGTAGTCGAGATGCCGAGGTGGCTGGCGAGCGTGTCGGGGTCGAGGCCGTTCTGAAGGCCGCGCTGTTCGAGCAGTTCCAGTGCAGTCAGCCAGCGGGTGCTGCGCTTCTGCTGGCTGACTCTCAGGCCTTTGACCGTTTCAGTGAGCTGCTTGTCGCGCATTAGGGTCATGACTTTTCCGATGGAGATCAGGGCGTGCGGGTTGAACAGAACGAGGCGGCGGCCACGGCGCTGCGGGAGCAGATCGTCACTCTTGGGCATGGTGTTCTCCGAAGGTCAGCGCCCGCTGGTGAGAGCGGGCACCGAAGAGGCGATTACTCAGGCTGCGAGGGGGTGAAGGACTTGAACCTCCTCCAGATCAGGCAGCGGGGCCAGCCAGCCCAGCGCACGCAAGGCCGCGTACCCGGTGGGCGTGTGATCGACCCGGAAGGTGGCGACATACTCAGTGCCCCCTTCCTCCTGCTGAATCGCTACTCGGATGGGGAAGCGAGTGAACTGGTCACGGGGAAGATCGGCAGCGTCAACGAAGTTCACGGTCACTTCCCCGGTGAACTGGCCGGAGCACCGCTGCCCTGTGCGCCCGACATATTTCAGAGCGAGCCCACCGTCTGTCCAGTTGGCCTCAGTGATGCTCGGCAGGCACATCAGGTACTTGTCGAAGCGGGCCTCCTCGCTGTCGGGGTCGCCGCCATAGAGGCCGAGCCAGACTGTGGCCTGCCAGATCAGGTGCGGTGAGGGAATGGAGTAGAGGGGGCCTCCGTTCTGCCAATCAGTGAGTAACACGCCGTCAGGGGACATGGAGGTGCCGTCGCGGGCCGTGACCGTCAGCACCTCCCCGCTTTCGAGCGTGAGGGTCACAGTGTCCTGTCCTGCCGCCGTCACCCCCTTCACCTGGGGGAGATTGGCCCGGCTCACGCGGCCACCTCTTCCGCGACCTTCTCGACGCTGCCGCCATCCTTCGCCCAGGTGAGCAGCTCGGAGACCTGCTGCATCGTGGCGGGCTTGCCGTCGATCTCGTAGCTCAGGGCTTCCGGCTTGTCGCTCTGCTTGCCCGTGATGGTCAGGGTATAAAAGCGGCTGCTCATCCGCACGCGGTCCATCTCGAACCAGACCATCACGTTAAAGGTCTTGGTGAGGGTGAGCGGCTGTGACGCCTGTGTAACGGGTGCTGCGTATAGTGTCATTCGAACCTCCAGGGGTTCCAAAAAACCCTTCCTCCCCGTCGAAAGTTAGGCGGGGTTTTTTGGTGCCCCTATGTTATCTCCCATTGACAACTGTTGTCAATGGGAGATAACATGAACCGGGTGATACGATGACCGGGATGAATGCCGATGTGCGCGACGCCGTTAAAGCAGTTCTTGAGCAGCGAGGTCTGACTCAGGCTGAGCTAGCACGACGTATTGGGATGGAGCGCCCCAACTTACACAGACTTTTATCTGGAAGAAGTGGACAAGTGCCTGAAGCCTGGCAGAAGATTTTTGACGAGCTGGGTTTACAGTTAATCGCCATTCCATTGAACGGCGACATTGATTTAGCCGCTTACCGTGCTGAGCAGCAGACTATCGATGAAAGTGTTGAATCGCTTTTGTCGGAATTTCCGGTCGATTTGCATAAACAGTTGAGAGGACACTTGCGACGATCTGTGGAAATGGCTCGACGACATGAGAAATCACTTCAAGCTTCAGAAAAATCTGCTGTGCCGAAGCAAGACGCCTGATCTCATGACGTTCGTCGAGGTCTTGCGTTTGGGCGTTACTGGTCATCCGGTAGGTGTCTTTTCATCTACTGAGTGGGTCGCCACGGCCAACGAGCCTGATCGGTACATCAATCTCAGCGCCTCCCAGTCTGTGATCACGATTCTTCAGCAGAACCCAAGCGCCTTTCTTGCTGAACTGCACACTCGCCTTGAACAGCTTGGCTTGAGTGACGCCCCTGAGTTCCCGACCGAGGCTGCTATTCGTATGGGTCTGACGTGGAACTCTGCTCACTGGCAGGAGGGAGCGCTCCGTTGGGTTCAGGACCTGAATTGGGCCGTTCGCTTTCGACCGGAGTTGCTGGTTTTAGAGCGCAGCGGGAGAACGCAGCACATTCGCCACTGGGCAAAGCGCTTGGCGAGGTCCAAGATTTGATTCCCATCATTCCCACCTCCTATGACAAAGCCCCAGCGCATTCGCCTGGGGCTTTTTAGCTTAAACACAAATAATATCGACATCTCTAGCTTTCTAAAGCTATTTTAGTAAATAACTGTCTTCCGATTTCAGTTATGTTAACTCTGTAAGCCGCAAAGGGTTCGGACGGTCTAACTTGTTCAAATACACCCATCAAATAACAAACAGATAGAGCATTGAAAAATATTTCCTCCAGTCCACCTCTTCCTGCCAACTCATCTATGTACGAAGATATCGACTTTCTTAAACTAGGGATATCATTTTCACTAGAAACGATTCTAATGGCAATCTGATTAAATATAGACGCTGTATTGATAGAAGTGACTTTAGGCTCGGGTTCAGGATTTGCTGAATCAGCAACTTTAATATCTATTATCCGATTTGATAACAAATTGTGTATTTTATTAAGTGTTTGATTCTTATCAGAATCTTGCACTAATCTTCTTAGTTCTGAATTCTCTCGACCAAGTCTTACAAGTTCATCAGTTATTTCGGCGCTCGAAGTTGCCGTCGGTCTGACCCAACCATCTCTTGAACTATCACTAAATGCATTACCCAATGCCGTCATAACCATATAAGGTAGCTCAGATTTAGTTTGCCAAAAAGCAATCATTCGATTCTTCGATGATTTTTCTCTGAAAGCCTTTAACTTGGCAACCGCATCGGCACTTGTGTCTGTCGCTGTACCACCAGGCCAAGAAGCCGCTTCATCGAGTTGAAATACGAGACAGGGCACACCCCTTTGAATTGCGTAGTCGTACTCCATCTCGGTGAAGCCTAATCCGGTTTCTTCGTTGATCGATCCATACCGTCGAGCGATCAAGAGAACGTAGTAGTCGCTCGCGTCTATGGTCTTGGTGATGACAGACCACTGGCTAGCGTTGGCAGCACCAAAAGCCTCCATACCTAGAGGAATATGCCCTGCCCGCATGATCGCCTGGATCACTGCGTCACGGTGCTCTTTCAGGTCGTTGTATGTGCTGCTGACGAACACCGTGTATCGCTTGTCCATGTCCTCCCAGCGTACCGCCCTTCGCCCCGGCTCGTCACGGATGTTGTGTGTCTGCATACGAGACTCCCTATAAAAAAGCCCCAGCGCGGTTGCCTGGGACTCCTCTTTGATTTAGCTACTTCTAGCTTCTGGCTTGTCATACCGGCGCCGGGGGAACAGCTAGGGCGTACCTGTAGTAGCAGTGATTGGTGTTGGTCGATACCTAAGAGTTACGAAAGTGACATACGCGATGCCGCAAATAATCAAACTGACAGCTAAGTCTAATAGCAATCCGATTGAACCAATGGCTTTTCCAATATTTACAGCGCTATTTGTATCTAACCATATATATCCACCGTAAAGGGCAACGAGAAATAAAAATCCCACAACTATATAGCAACCTACTTCAACAGACTTGTGAATAATTCTTATTCTATCATTCTTATGTATTTCCATAATTTTATCTGTCGTATCGAAAAAGTTTTTGATAAATCCAATTAATATAATTGGAAAACCAAACAGAAATAAGGTCATCTGTCCAACTATAGATTTATAAAGCATATTATTACACTTAAAAGCAATTGATTTGGGAGAGTCGCTTTCGTGCGTAATAGAGTGATATTTTACATAATTTTCGAAGCAGTTCACATATTTATCTACGGACAAAGACTTTATATTGTATGGATCTAGGTTGGATAAAACTTGCACAAGATAGAGTCCACCTAAGAAAAATAGAATAGCTATTGCTGCTGTAGATAGAAGAATTATCTTTTCCTGTCGCATCAAAGTAAATCTTGCAGTGGTCACGGCTTGAACATAACTCTTTCGTTGGCCCCAGATAATCGAGGATGTCATCCATACCTCTTATTCCCCCAACGCGAACGCCCCCGCATCTCTGCCGGGGGCGTTACCTGTGTTGTGGTCTTTACTTCTGGACGGTCTTCTTTGGCCTGCCCGGACCCTTGGTACTCGTAGCGCGACTGTTCCCGAGCGTCCGACCCTTCTCAAAGCTTGCACCCATCTTCCTTCTCGTCTCGGCGGCTAGTGCCTTGAAGTCCACGAGGCCCGCTTCGATGGCTTCCGATGTCACCTTGATTTTACTATTAGCCCGCGTCGAACTCAGCTCTTTATTGATCTTCGCAAACCACGCTTCAAATTCCGGCGTGCCGTCGATAATCAGGTCTTTGGCGGTGCGGGTATATGTCTCGGTGCTTCCCCGCTTGGTGAACTTCTTAGGCAACTCGAAACGTCCCGGGGTATTTGCTGCATCAATCTCACCTTCACGAACAGCATCTCGTAATCGCTTGATGAAAGTATCGCTACGCTGAGGGTTATGGAGCTTCTTGATCTGATCGCTAAGGGTGATGTATGGCACATAAATATTTAAACACAAATCAAGCAACTTGGGAAGCTAAGGCAGTTTTGAGCGGCGTTCCATAATTATCTTCTCCCATACAGAAACCCCAGCATCTCTACTGGGGTTTATCTCATTTCAACTACTTCCATACCAACATACGCCATCTTTAATCTCTTGGTTTTTTGCGTTTTCGATCCTTCTTTTTCGGTAGGTTCCCAATAGACTCTTCCTGTCTAGTAGCTAATAAAGCTTGTTCATCGCTCTTGGGCTTATTTACTACGACACTATTGAGTAGATATTTTCCATGTACTGCTTTTAGGTATTCAATTGCGCTATCGTCATCACTTACGTATGCCAACCTTTCTGAGTAAAACTGAAGCCGGCTTCTACACTCTTCAATAATTTGGCCCCAGCTCTTTGCCCAAATAATCAAATTGCCTTGATCAGAGAAAACTCCCTCGGGTTTTCCAATCTGCGTGCAGGCTCCTCTTGCAACGTCATCCATCTCATTTGATACGGCCCATACAGACCAAAAAGTATTTACATCCTTAAATCGCTCATCATTTTTAATTGCTGCTCCATAGCTAACTGCTTGGCTCAGAACTTCCATGTCGATTTTTTGCTTGGGTCTTTTAAGTTCAACTATCAAATGATGGCGTTGTTGAGATCTTGCTCTAGGAATTGATCTGGATAACATTAAATCCACTATTCCCCTACTGCCGTCCGATCTCAGCACTTCGTCTAGTTCGTATATCTCGCCCTCATCGTCTCCAGCATCATTTAAGTTGTCACGTTTGAGTAAAGCTATATGTTTTCTAAGAACTTCAGTCAGAGACTGATCATTGACTGTTAAGTGAAATTCCTCGCCAAATATCCATGTCTGCTCTGCTAAAACTTTATGCAACTCTCTCCTCTCTAAGAGAGTTTTCTTGGAATCTTTAGAAAACAAAAGCATTTCTAGCCCGTGCAGAAAATCCAATCTATCTGCCACCAATCTTGAAGCGCTAATTATGGCTGATAAACTAGTTTTATTCAGCAGATTAGATAGTTCTACAACTTTTGCTTCGGGTAAATCAAGTACTTCTTGCACCACTTTTAGTAATTCAGCTGGGCTTTTTTCCAGTGATTGTTTTATAAGTCGCAGCTGAAATGCCTGCGTTTTGAGATCAGACTTTTCAAAACTAGGCAAAAATTCTTTGACATTCATGGAAACTACGTCGAAGACTTGGCGCTCAACTTCTTCAGCGGGGGTCTTTGCCTCGCCTGAATATGGATAAATATCCTCAGATTTCCACTGCTGAACGGCAGTTTGAGCTTTATCCGCAGCACGCTTGCGGAAGTGAGTTCTCACTTCTGTTTTCACGCGCTCAACCACGGGGTCAATCGGAGACTTCAAGCCATCATTTTGCCAAAATAGTTGCGATTTATCATAAAGCTCTCTAACAAAATTAGATTTCACGTACGCCGTATAGCTGAAGTTCGGCGCTGGAATCTTTGGATGGATTTCTTCAAGAGTGAATCCGGCATCATCACATAGATACACCGCCCTTTCAAGATCCATCCCCCATTCAGTAATTGTCAATTTTACATCAATCTTTCTTCCATCATTCAATTCAATATCACTCAAAATATAATCTTTAGACTCTATTTCGTATTCTTTTGGGTCAATGGTCAAACCATCGTATACGACACTTACTTCAGGATATTGACGCAGGTAGGGAGCAAGCCTCCTGGTAATTTGAAGTCGACTTTCAGACGAACGCAACCCTCTGGCTTTCTCGGTTAAATTACTAATTTTAACAGTTGTAGAGGTCTCTTCGGCATTTGTTTCAAGATTGGTAGTCGCGATAGGCCGTTTAATGGCGCTCACATTACTTTCAATCGAAATAGCATATAAAGACGAGCCAACATGATCTCTGGAAACCGTATGCCAGACAACATCAGCTCCTAGGTTGTGGGCTTGGAAACGCCCCTTACCCTCCTTGCCATGCAGCATGCGTTTTTCTTGACGGGTCCGGACTGATGCAGCCTTCCAGGAGCCGCCTAGATTCTCAAATGCCGCCAAATCCCGATTTGAGATTCCGGTACCGTTATCCCAAACCTCAATGGAGTCAAGACCACCAAGCAGATTATTGGCAAATGTGACCTCTACTTCTTGGGCATCAGCATCTAGGCCGTTCCAAATCAACTCACACAACGAAGCGACTGGGGTTTGCCCCCCAGAAATCTTTTGCAGGTGATCATCTTGAACGTTGACTGAGAGCGTGCGCCTGTTCTGCATGTAGGTCTCCAGAGTGCCCCCCAGCCTGAGGCCGGGGGTGATAGCGCACGCTAGCATGCTTAGCTCATCTTGAATCAGAATTATGTTAATAGCGTATCACCCCTTCTGGGAAGATATAGGTACCTCTGGAATGTTTACGCCAACGTTGGACCGTCCTGAGTTGTTACTTGTTCCTGCCCTTCTGGCCCACGTCCCAGGCTTCCCGAAAACTCTCGCGCCCCTGCGCGAACGTCCAGAGCGCCACCTGGAAGCAGACCTCGTCGAGGAACTGGTGCATCAGCTCACCCATGCTCGGGTACCGCCCCTTACTCATGCCGTGCCAGATCAGGGCGGCGCGGAGCTGGCGCTCGATGAGTCCGACGAGGCATCCGCCAGTTCACGCCCAAACAATCGAATGGCGGTGTACACCGGCTCTTCGTATAGACCCAGCGCGCTGCCGACTTCCCCATATTCGGGGTCGCTCATGCCCTCGCGCAGCACGGCCCGTCGCATGACCTTATTCAGCGCCAGCATGTGCGCGTTGAAGTCCTCACTGACCGGTAGTGCGTCATCGAAGGGCTTCGGATCATCAACCTTTGCCTTCTGTTGCTGGGCTGAGCCTAAGGCTTTGGAGCCCTGGTTGGCATACCAGTTGGCCCACCGGACGTATTCATCCTCGCCTGCCAGGGCCAGCATCGCTTCATGCCCGATCTGGGAACCCCGGACACGCTTGATCACGAAGCGCTGTCCTTCACCCTCGGCCGCTTGAACGACTTCGACTTCGCCTTGCGCGTCGAGCTGTTCCTTTAGCCAGATGGTCTTCAGGTTCCGGTTCTTGAAGAACTGTGCAGTTGTGGTCGACATCTGAACCTCTGTGTGGTGTGGTTGGCCCGCATGGCAGCCACAGAGACCGAGCGCCGCCGCCAGTGTTCAGCGGGCCAGCGGCGCTCGGATGCGGGCGAAGGGTCAGGATGCTTAGCCAGTCACCGTGAACGGGGCAGATCCGGGAGTGCTGCTGCGAGCACGGAAGGTCGCGTCGGTGATCACGCGGCCCGGCGCTACCGGAACACCGAAGGCACTGATCTGCGCATTCAGCGCGATCACCTTACTGCCCAGGGTGTACGTCACTGCCAGCATTGACGAGCTGCGGTCAGCTTCCAGCAGCGCGTTCTGATTGCCGTTGAACCTGGTGGTGATCTCGGCTGTGATCGGTGCAGTACCGGGCGCAAAACCAGGGATCGTCAGACCCACGGCGGGCAGTGGGTCGAGGGGGTTCATAAAGTGCAGCGTCACGTCACCGTCGGGGATCACGTTCACGCCGCCAATGGCGAAGACACCACTGCCCGCGAAGTACGCCTGGCCGTAGGCGGGGATGACAGGCGTGGCCGGAGTGACGGCCGCGTCGGTATCACCGATCTTGACGAAGGTGCCTGTGCAGGCCTGCACGGTGGCGCTGAACGTCGCGTTCTTCGTTCGGTCAGTCGGGATGGTGATCGTCAGATCCATGATCTGTGCATCGACGAACTGCAGCAGTCCCTGAGTCGGCACGAACCACTGGCCACAGACGGCCGGCAGAGGAAGAAACGCTGCCCACTGGTTGGCATTACTGGGGGTGATCACGGTGGCGACGGCTTCACCGAACATCGCCGTCAGGAACAGCGTCAACTCAGCCGGAGCCAGGGTGCCAGTCCAGGTGAACTTCAGGTCGTAGCCGGCGGGCACGGCGGGAGCCTCGAAGCGCGAGAGGGCGAAGTAGTCGTCCATGCGCTTCAGGAAGTCAGGCTTGACGCCGCTGCCGCCGTTTTCGCGCATGAAGTTGGTCGGGGCGGTGTACTTGCCGGGCTCGGCCTGCAGGGCTACGCCCAGCCAGCCGAAGCGGCCGTCGTTCACCGGCGTGGTGTTCGGAACGAAGGTAGGCATTATTCACGCTCCTGGGGGGTGCTCTCAGCCTCGGCTTCCGCTTCGGTGGCAGGGGTCGGAAAGACGTCGGCGGGCACTTCGATCTGCACCGGCTCGTCGGAGACCAGAGGGGGTGCAGGGGCATCGGCCGGGGCGGGCTCGAAGAGACCGGTCTGCTCGAAGAGCGTGGCCGTTTCCTCGTCGGAGGCCTCGACGATCTCACCCACGGCGGTCACGGTGGCGAGCGGGCGGCCTTCAATGAAGAGGGTGCCGAGGGCCACGCCGATGTACTTCCAGCGGCTGTGCGCCACGGGCTGTGGAGCGGGCGTCTGCTCGGGTGTGGGGTCTTGTACTTGCGTCATAGGTGCACTCCTGTTTCGAGGTCGAGGGTCAGATCCCAGTCGGTGGACATGGTCAGCACCTCGGGTTGCTGCACGTCCCTGGGCAGTTCGTTCAGCCTGAAGCCGGTAGCGAATCCACCGAAGCTGTACACAGCCGGCACCTGCACTGCGGGGATGAGCCGGAAGCCTTCCAGCGCTGCGTTTAGCCGCGCCTCGTCGGGTGTCAGGTCGCCAGGGTTGGTGTCGTGGGCGTAGTGCACCGCGACGTAGCCGCTGTAACAGCGCCGCACTACAAGCCCGTTCGCCCCGACACCCCCACCTTCCAGCGTGCGGACGTCCGTGACAGCGAACTCGCTGCTGCCCGCGACCACCTGCCGTGCAAGCAGTGGGCGAGGCACGAGGTCGCGCAAGTTGGCTTCCTTCTGCACGTGCTGGTAGAGCAGCGCCAGGATTACGCGGGCGTCTTTCAAGTTCTGAGCACCTCCTGTAGGTGGATTCGTAGTGCTCGGGTAGCCTCGTCGCCGCCGTCACGCACCGCGTGCTTGGGCTTCAAGGTCACCTGTCGGACGCGCACCCAGTTGCCGGTGCGCTCCGAGGTGTCGGTCGGGTTGTACAGGCGGAAGGTCAGCCAGCGCCCAGGGGCGGCCTTGATGACGGCACCGTACTCGTTGGCCCGCACCCCCGGCCCGGACACGCTCAGCTCAGCTCCACTGGGCGTGGCTGAGGCTCGAATGCTGGCGCGTGTCCCGCCCGTGCGGCTGGTGTAGTACCGCCCGCCTGGGCCGTCCTGGTAGGCGGCTTTCAGGTTCTTCTCGGCCTCTTTCGCCCAGACCGCGTTCAGCCGCTGACTGACCACCTGCGGATTCAGGCGGTCGAGGCTGGCCAGCATCGTGTCGATGCTGCCGGTGGTGCTCAGCTCGATCACAGCGTGTGCTTCTCGTGCCACCAAGCATCGCCAGGACCGGCCGGTGTCACCACCGAATCGCCGGGCTGTGGCGCCGGGTCCGGTGTGGGATCGACGCCGACCTGTGGCGGTCCCTGCCAGCTCAGGCCCAGCACGTCGCCTAAGACGCCTCGCTGCACCGGTGGCACCACGTTGTACCGGTCGCCGTTCGAGGTCTTCACCTCGTCGCCGGGGTTGAGCAGCGCACCGGGCGGCAGGCTGAGACGATGGCTGTTGCCGGGAATGCTGACCAGGTCGTTCCCGCTCTCGATCTGCCCCGGCCGGGCACTCAGCGCCTCGATCCGGCCGAGCCACTGTGTGCCGTCGGCCAGCACGATCGGTTGCGGGAAGTACCGAGCGTCGACCTGACAGCAGGCATACAGCGCCTGCCCGCTCAGGTCATCCACGTCGGTCGGGAAGCCTAGGTGCAACGTGCCGCCCTCCCAGGCTACGGTGCTGCCGATGGCAGGAGCCTGGCTGTCCGGGTGGAACTCGACGGTGCGCAGCGCGGCCTTGTCCGGAGTGAGCACGATGTTCCCAGCCCGTTTGCCGGCTGAGGGATCGATCACCACGAACTGACGTGCCACACCGTCGCTCCAGGTCAGCGTGTGCGGATAGAAGAACCCGCCGCCACTGACCAGGCCCGCCCGGAACTGGAGCTGATCAGCCGTCATCTCCTGCGAGAGATCAAGCATCAGAAGCCCATTTCGACACTGACCGCCACGCTCTGGGCACGCGCCGTCGTGACGGGCGTGAGGCTGGACGCCCGCAGCAGCCCGGCCTGCTCAATGCGCAGGTGTTCGAGCTTGGTGGCAAGATCCTGGCGCTGACTCGCGCCAGTCGCCGACTTCTGTTCCTCGGCTTGCCGAAGCACCTGCCGGATCTGGGCGCCGACTAGGATGTACCGCGCCCCCGCCTCGCGCTGAGCATCCGTGACGTCCGCTGGCCGGGCCAGTGCCGCCGTCACGATGGAGGCCAGTCGCAGCGTGAACTGATTTTGCGTGTCGCCTAGGTCGGCAGGCCGATAGTCGAGGCTCAGCGTGTCAGTGAGCTGCTGGGGAGTCTGCATGATTCACCTCGTTCAGGCTGTGCTCAGACCCCGTGCTCGGCAGCCAACGCCAGCAGGCCGTCACGGCGCAGGGAGGCGTCGTAGGTCACGCCCTTCCCGTCAAGCGCGGCCTTCAGCTCAGCCTTGGTGCGCTGATCGGTGTCGCCAGGCGCAGGCGTCTCAGGGTCGGAGGTGGCTGCCTGGGCTGTCGCCAGTTGTGCCTGCAGGTCGCTGATCTGAGTGCGGAAGGCGTTCGCATCATTCGCGGCGGCATCGCGGTAGCCGGTCATGGTCGTCAGCTGCTGCTTCAGGTCATCACGCTCGGTCTGCCACTTGGCCGTCTTGCTCTCCAGCTCCGCCTTGACCTCGCCGAGCTGGCCGGTGAGCAGGTCTCGCGCCTCGGTGAGCCGCCCAATTTCCTCGCTCTTGCCCTGCTCACGGCCCAGGGCCTCGTTGCGCTCAGTCGTGACCTCGGCCAGCTGCAGCGCCTGGGTCTGGCTGTCCTGCACCACGCGGTTGTACTCGTCACGGCTGACCGTATCGGCCACCGCAGGCTTGGCCTGGTTGAGCAAGGTGCCGTCTTCGTGGACTGGCTGACCCTTCTCGTTGACAAAGCCGCCGTCCTGCCAGAAGACGCTCACAGGAAGCTCGCGTCTTCAGCGGGAGGAGCGACGTAGGTGGCGACCGTAGCACCGGCCGGGCGAGGCCCGAAGTACAGCGCTGCGCCACCAGCACGATTGCTGACACCGAACCCGAAGGAATCTTCCACGTACTGTGCGAACAGGTTCACGACGCCGTTCATCCCCTTGATGCGCAGACCCTGAAGCATCGGGATCTTGCTGATGCGGCGCTTGATGACCTTCGGCCCGTTCAGGTTCAGGCACAGCGCGTAGTTCTGGAGCGCCCAGGGCTTGATGAAAACCGGGTAGCCACCAGCGGTGTATCCGATGAACTTGTCATCAGTCCGGGTGTTGTCGAGGTTGTCGAGTGCAACCGCGCCAGTCAACGGGTTGATGACCTGGGCGACCGTGGCCGCCACGAAGTTCGCCATCGCCCGGAACTTCGACGCGTCCACCTGATTGATGTAGATCACGATGTTGTTGCCGGTGCTGTGCTCGCCGACGTTGTTCGCCAGCGTGTCGAGATCACTGGCCGTCAGGTTATCCACGGCGGTGTAGTGGGTGTGGGTCCCGTCGAACGACTGCCCGCTCGGGCCGACGTTCGGGATCTCGCCGTCGCCGTTGTAGAGCGGCATCACGTATTGACCGGTCAGGATCTGGTATCCCGTCGCCACATCCACGTACTCACGCAGGACGCGCTGCACGGGCGTGTACAGAGCGGCAGCCAGGGCGATGCGCACCTCGTTGGTGTGGGCGAGCTGAATGCTGTCCATCTGCGTGACCATGGTGCCGATGCTGGCCGCTGCCATGAAGTCCTCGGTCCAGCCAGTGGCGTCCTGAAAGCGGTCGAGCGGGAAGCCGCGCCCGTAGTTCTTACCCGCCTTCTGGGTGCGGGCGAGGCCGTACTCGTCGACCGGAGCCATGCGGCGGTTGATGGTGCCGGGCGAGGCTTCGGTGCGCTCGGTGGTGGTCTCGGTCAGTGTGGCCAGCGAGCTGTTCAGGCTGTAGTTGTACGCGCCGAGCTGCTGGCTGACCACGGCGAGCGCGTTGTTCAGGCCGAAGGTGTAGATGCTGAGGCCGTTGGCGCGCAGGTCTTGCAGGCTCAGGACACCGGTCTGCCGGGCCTTGATCTGCGGGACGATGATTCTGGGTTTCGTCATTTCATGCTCCTGTAGAGGGGGCTGGAGTTGCCGGAGATCAGAGGGCGGTGAGGCCGAGCGCGATGATCGCCAAGTCGAACCGACTGACCGGGCGGAACACCTTGGTGGTGGCCCCATCGTCGAACGTGCCGACCGTCGAGGCCAGGCCGTAGAGCTTGCTGCCGTCGAGCGTGGTGTCGGTGGCACGGAAGCGGACACCGGTGCCGAAGACCGTGACCGGCTGACCGGCATAGGTCTGGCGCGGGCTGCTCACGCCATCGAACTTCTGCCCGGCGATGGCCGGGAACACCCGGAAGTCGCTGGAGATGGTGACAGGCGTGCAGGGCGCGAGGTCCGCACCGGCGCGGAGGCCAGCGATGTTGAACGACCGCTGGGCGGCAGTGCCGTCGATATCGGCGGTGGGGCTGAGGGTGAACTGTGTCATCTGTACGTCTCCTTAAAGTGGATTTAGATGCTTCCAGCGCCGCCGACCAGCTGCTGACCTGGCGTGCCGCTGAGCTTCACGCCGCCGCCGACGTTCGACTCGCTGGCCCGCTGATTCGGCAGGCTGGGCGAGGTGAATGTCGGCTGCTGGTTGGGGTTCTGCTGTTCCTGCTGCTGGGTCTCGGTCTTCTTCAGGCTGGCCTCGAAGCCCTTCACGTCCGGGTGCTGATTCAGCGCCGTGAACGCGGTTTCCTTACCGGCCGCGTCGAGCGTGGGGATTCCCCAGGTCTCGACTTCCTTCTCCTGCCCGTCTTCGCCGGTCACCTTGACGCTGCGCTTGACCGGCAGGCCCTGTTCGTCACGAAGAATCTTCGTGAGCCTGCCTGCGTCGTACCCGAGCGCGTCGGCTGCATCGCGGTAGGCCAGTTCACGCTTGAGCTTGATGCCTTCCGCGCCGCCCTCGGCGTCCTTGCGCAGCTGAGCCACCTGTTCAGCGACTTTGGCCGGGTCCAGTCCGGCCTTCTTCAACGCGGCGGTGAGCTGCTCGTTGGTCACTCCGGCCTCACTGAGGGTCCGGTATGCGGCCTGAGCGGCGTCGGATGCCGCGTCAGCGTCTTCAGGCGCAACAGGCAGCTTGAGCGCCTCGACCAATTTGGTGTAGGCGCGCTGGAAGGCGCGGGCACCGCTGTTCTGCCCCTCGCGCTGCACCACGTCCCGCTGAGCGGCGTTGAGTGCTGCAGTGGCGTCCCCATCATGGGCGGCCAGATACTCAGCGACGGACTTGGCGAGGGCGAGGTGCAGGTAGACGGTAATGCGGCGGTTCTGGGTCATGGTGATACTCCCCCGGCCCGACTCGGGCAGCGGTTTAAGCCGGATCACTGTCCGGGCAGAAGGTGGACGCCTGCCAGTGGCGGGCGCAGTCGGGGCCGGGCTTACCAGCCGAGCGGGAAACTTTCCCAGTCCGGTGTGCCAGCCGTACGGTCAGGTGTTTGTGGCGGCCTGCTGATCTTCTGTAGGCGACGGTGCAACCGCCGGTTCAGGCGGCGCGTTCTCGTCGGCGATGCGGGCATCCTCTGCGGCCTGGTCGGATACGCCGGTGGTGCTCTGGAGGCGCTGACGACTCCAGACCTTCGCCTGCATCAAGGACAGTCCAGCGGCGATAGCCTCGGGGCTAGGATCGAATACTTGCTGGCGACAAGTCACGCTGGCCCGCAGGCTCCGGTACTTGCCCGGCTGACCCTGCACCATCGCGCTGATCTCGAGCGCGAACTCGATCAACTCCCGGATCAGGTGCTCGACGGCCGTGGCGTAGCGTGCGGTGGCCCGCAAGAAGCTGCCGGTGGCCACTTCTCTGCTTCGGCCGCTCGCCGTGGCCTTGTCATCCATCAGCACGAAGCGCTGCCGGAGGGCCGAGTAGATGTTGCTCTCAGCGATGTTGATGGCCGCCTGGATGGCCTTCGGGTCGGCCGGGTCGATCTTGCCGTAGCTCGCACCCCGGTAGGGCGTCTCTTCGACGATCTCGACCGGCTGCCCGTTCGGGCCGGTGCTGCGGGTGATGGTGGTGGTCACGCTCGGCTGGTAGAACATCTGCGTTCCGGGCCCGGCCTGCACCGTCTGCTCAGGAATGCCCGGAACCACCGTGCCATCGGAGAGCACGCTCGGTTCGGTGCCCCCGGTGGTTGGCGGGTCGATACCGATGCCGTAAATCTGGGCAAAGCCCGCGAAGTGGGTGTTACGGCTGAGCAAGGTCTGCGCCACGTTCAGGGCGTCCTGGTTGCTCAGCACGTCCCGGGTCACGGCACCGCGCGGGAACTTCAGCTCGAACAGCCAGAGCCGCCCGCCCAGGTCCATCGGGTCAGACGGTTTGCGCTCGGCGATCTCCTGCCCACCGATGCTCAGAGTGGCCAGCACCGTCTTACCGTTTTCGTCGACGTGCGTGACTTCCCACTCAGTTTTCAGGTCGTTCGAAGAGCGATAGATCACCTGCGTGACACCGATCCGCTCCAGGCTCTCGGGATCGGTGTACACCCCGCTCGTGCCCACGTCCGGTAGGACCAGGTGCAGCGGTTCCAGCGACTTCAAAGGGTCGGTGATCAACTTCAGCTTGCCACTGGCATCCTTATAGCGCTGCGGAATCCGGGGCCGGACAGCGGCGCGGCCGTGCGCGATGGCCGAGACCAGCAGGTTTTGCAGGGTGGTCGGCAGGTCGCGTTGGTCCCACCAGGCGGTGATGATCGCCTCGGCCTCATCGAGCAGCGCCTGCTCTTCTTTGGGAAGCGGCTTGGTCTCGTCGCCGCTGTCCTGATCGCTCACCAGTGCCCAGTCGGCCTCGTCGGCACCCACTCCATCGGCCAGGAACTCCACGCCCTCGAGCGTGATGTTCCGGGAGTTGAACGACTTGACCAGCGCTTTCTGCATCTCGCCGTAGCGTTTGTGCCCTTGCGGCACCATCGGCCCCACCCAATAGAGCGTGCCGCTCCCGTCGATCTCGGGGCCTTCCTGTCCAGGGACGGGCAGCTGAGGCATTCCGAGAAGTGGCAGGCCTGCTGACCTGGGGCCGAGCTGATACCCGGCAAGGTAGTCGCTGATGCGCTCGGTGAGCGGGCTGTTGAACGTGCCGAGGGCGTAGGTCAGTTCGACCAGATTGGGATTGTTGGGGTCGAGCACCGCATCACCTCCTCGGGGGTCAGTTCGGTCAGGGTCAGGTCGCGGGCCATCGCCCAGACGCGCAGGCGATCACCGGTCACGATCGGGTAGTAGACGTGGGTCTGGACGGGCTCCATCTGCGGGAACATCTCGCAGGCGGCGCTGCGCCAGTCGGTGAGGTCTTCGTCGCTGTACTCGCTGGGCGTGCCGACCGGGTGCGAGTGCCAGAAACCGAGGTAGCGCAGGCCGGATTCGTTCAGCTCACGCTCGTGCAGCGGATCCTGCAGGGCGAAGAGGCCAGGAAGTCGGATGTCGAGCGGGCCGGGTCGGGTGAAGGTCATGACATACGCCGAGTGAAGGCCGGTCAGGAAGCCCAGCAGCAGACCGCCCTGTTCGAGCTGTTCCATGCCCATGCTGGCCAGATCGGGCGGAACGGTCAGGCCCAGGTGGCCGAGGGTGTTGGCGCTGAATCTCATCCCTCCACACTCCGGCGGCGGACGGTCGTGACAGTGGTCGGGATGGTCTCGGGCTGCAGCATCAGTTCCGTCAGGGCCCACACTGCCGCGTCCATCCGGTCGGGTGACTTCTCGCCTGGCACCCAGGTGGCCATCTGGCCTTCGAGGTCCTTGAACACCCCAACGTGCTGCACCTTCATCTGCACGTACAGCGAACTGATCGGCTCAGCTCGCGTCTGCTTACCCCGGCTGGCCCAGACGGTGATGACGTTTGCCGTCTTGTCGATCGTGCGAATGGTGTTCTCCACCATGTCGCCGCCGTTGTTCCGTTCTGGCACGATCGCGTCGGCTCGGTAGTACTTGTAGGCGTCGAGCGCCACAGTGGCCCACTCGGTGGGGCTGTAGTTGCCGCTTAAGTCGGCCAGGATGTACGCCCGGCCAAGTGCGTCCCTGCCCGCCACCACGATGCCGGTCTCGGCGCTGTCGTCACTCTGGCTGGCCTGCGGGTCGATGGCGACCACGATCCTCACCAGGTCGGGCAGCTGTTCGAAGGTGGTGCGGAAACCCTCGCGGTTGAACATGGCGTATTGCCATAACGCGCCGGGCGTGTCCTCGAGCAGCTCACCATCCAGCTCCTGCCGACCGAGGCGCGTGCCTTCGTACTTGCTGATGACGTTGCGCTTGAAGGTGCTGGAGAGGTTGTCGAGGTTGTCGGCCGTCTTGCCCCCAGTCAGCACCGTGCTCTCTTCTTTGCGCAGCTCGCGGATCAGCCGCACCGGCCTGGGCGTGCCGGTGAGGATCACGCGCGGATCTCTGCCGAGGCGCAGCCCGAACAGCAGGTTGGTCCAGGTGGTGTCCTCTGCCGTTCCTTTATCGGCGTCATTCCAGGTGGCCGGTTCATCACCCCAGGCACCATGGTGCTGTGGTCCTCGGAGCTTGCGAGGCTTCTCACTGGAGTAGATCTTGAAGCGCGCGCCGTTCTTGAGGAACAGTTCGCCGAGGCTTCGATTCCAGGCCAGCTCGACGCTACCTCCTCTCAGCTCGCTCTCGTCGAGCACGCCGAGCAGACCGGACTCGCCTTCGACCATCACGTCTCGCCCGTCGGCAGCGGTCTGTGCCACCAGAGCGAAGCGGCCCCGTGGGGTGGTGCGGGCCCAGTCAGCGATGGTCTCGGCTCCGGTTCTCGTCTTGCCGAAGCCTCGCCCGGCCAGGATCAGCCACGTCAGCCACTCGCCTTCCGGTGGGAGCTGGTTGGGTCTGGCGGTTTCCAGCCAGCGCATCCGGGCGCTGAGGCCGTGACGCTTGGGCGGTGGACGGCGGGGGGTGATCCTAGCGGCTCGCCGCTGCGTCGCCTTGATCCGGCTCACCATCTCCAGCATCGGTCACCTCCCCATTGGCACTGCCGAGTACTTCGCGGGTCAGGGCGATCTCGCTCAGCACCTTGATCGCTCCGGTCACGGCGCTGATGTTCTCGGCGGTCGAGCCGGGCAGCTCAGTGACCATGGTTCCGAGCTTGCGGATTAGGCCGGTCAGGCTGGTGTTGAGTTCGTCGGCCCAGTTCTGGGTGGTGATCAGCCTGGAAAGTTGGGCGTAGAGGCCGGAAAGCTCGGTGTCGGTGTCGAGGGCGGCGCGGTAGTTGCGCAGCGTCCTGTCGGTGATTTTGTGGGTTTCGCAAGCTTTCCGGTCGCCGTGGAGGGCGGCATCCACCAGAACGCGGGCGGCCTTGTGGTTGTCTCGTCTTGGGGATGCCATGCTCACCTCCTCGGTGCATGAAAAAACCCGCCGAAGCGGGTGATGAAAGCTCTACTGGCTCAGAGCATATTGATTATTTCTACAACCATTTCTTTCGCCTTTTCAATATTTCCTACCCTACGTGTGATCTCAACACCAGACTTCATCAGAAGAATCAATTCCGTGGTGCGCAATCCCACGGCCCCAGCCACATCGTTCATCACTGCTTTTGCGCTCACGGCGGCGATTTCATCTAGCAGAACATACTGTCCATCCGAAATCTTGAGGAGTTTTCCGTGACGTGTTGTATCAAATGTTTCTAGGGCCATACCTCTAGCCTACTATCACCGTGTCAACCAGTGGTTGACATTTGGCGCAACAAATTGTTGGAAGGTCAGCTAGGCTGAGGCATGTTTCCAAGTAATGAGCTGATCAATGGCGAGCAACTGGTCTACGTAGCAGTTTATGGCTCAACTATCGAGAATGCTCAGGATGCGTTACCGAAGGCTATTGCCGAGGCTGTTCGCAACCGCATGAATGTCATGAATGGTGCTGATCTCGTGGATGTCACCGTGACGGGATTAAGTGGGCCGACACCACACCCCAGCCAGATAGGCGTACTTGTGACGCTCAGAACGCGTGCCAAATCCAGTTCCGTTTGAGGCAGTAGGTTTTAAACAGCACGCGAAAAGCGCTTCCATCACTGGGGGCGCTGCTGTTTTCTACTCTGGGTACACTTCTGAACTGTTTTATAGTAGCGGCTCTGAACGCAGAATGGCAACGATCTCGACACGATTCACCAACTCAAGGGCACAGTTCCGCAGATCACCACTTCGACGGGGGGCGAGCTGCACCCCTCGGCTTTGGGCATGGAACTCGAAGATCGTGGGCATGCGGTCGCTGCTGAGGTAGTTCGACCATGCCAGAGCGAGGGCTGGCCTGCTGACGTAGGCGTTCATGGCAAGGCGGGTCAGCTCGTCGACGGCTGAGGCGGCCTGAGCATTCGTCGCCACGATCCGTTCTCTCAGCGTCTCGACCTTCCGCATGGAGGTGTAACCCCAGGCAGCGAGCATGGCGTCATACTCGGCTCGGTAGAGGCGCAGGGTGTGCTCTTCGATCCGGAGCACAGCCAACTCGGGCACGCGGATGGTCAGGCGCCGCGGGCCGCTGCTACTGCCGGTCATCTCCACGTCACTGCTGTGGCTGGGTAGAAGCGTCGAGCGGGTGGAGACGGCCTCCCAGTTGCGGTCTCCGTTGTTGAGTGCCCAGAGCGCCTCACAGACTGCCTCGGCCCGCCAGCGAATCAGGTTACGGTCGTACTCTTGCTGCTGCTGCTCAGACTTAGGCAGGCGTCGACTCTCGGCGCGCACGCGCTGCTCTGCAAGGCGGGTGATCTGTGCCGGGGAGGTGTTCTTGGCTTCCAGGCGCTGGGCCCGGCCTGCTGCGTCGAGCTTCCGGCCTTCGCGCTGCTGCTGCTCACGGAGGCTCTTGAGGTGCCGCATAACTTCGCGCCAAGTGTTCCAGTCGCCGGAGATTCGGGCCTCCCAGGCAATCTGGGCGATCTTCTGCCGGGCGGCCGTGATGCCCTTGAGACTAGGGTTAGCGCTCGTTCGCAGAAGCAGCGCGCTGACCCGCTGGGTGATGCTGTCTGGTGTGGAAGGCCGAGCGCGTGGTGTGGTCATGGGTCGGGCCTCCGGTACGAGGAGAAAAGGCATGTTTCGTCCGATGTGATTCCAAAGCAGATACTGTAGAGAAATGAAAATGTTAGGGTTGTTGGCTATCAGCCTCGTGTTGTGCGGGTGCAGCGATACGATCACTGGTGTCGAGCATCTTCAGGTGGCACCAAACACTGTGAAGTGCGACTCCTATTATTCAGGCGCGGAAATGGGAAACTGCTTAGTGGTACGTCTTGAAGAGAAAAGCGGGTTTAGTCCCTGGTCTATCATTGGCGAATCTTCAATTGCTGGATTTGCTTATGAGCCAGGATATTTCTACGATCTCTCTATTAACACAAGTTGTAATCGGTTCGCTCTTGGAGAATTTCCTGAAGTCACGCGTAAACTTGGCAGTGTCAACAGTAAGACAGTGAGTACAGAGGAGTTTCAGCCATTTCGTGACAAGTACTATCTATATGGTTACTGCTGAGCAGTTCATGTCTAACCTTCTGGCCGGATGACGTCTGGCATCTCGTCGTGCCTTAGGTCGTTCTGGCTACCCCACCGTGTGTCAGCCAGCCCGAGATGCCGCATGTAGAACGGGTCGCTGAGCGGCAGGCAGCCGTACTGTTCCCTGATCAGCACCGCGTACTGGCGCTCGGCCTCCAGATGGGTGCAGTCCGCATCGATCCCGGAGGCGTCCACCCGGGCCAGCGCTTCAGCGGTCTGCCGCTGCTGATCCCGGGCGGTGCGACGCTGAGCCATGGCCCGCTGTGCCTGCTGGCGCTTTCGACGGCTCATGGCTCGAACAGCGTGGCGTCGAGCGCGGTGATGGTCACGGCTACTTGCCCGCCCTTGAGGACCGGCCCGCGCTGCACGGTGAGCCGGTCGATCAGGCTGTCATCTGCCCAGACGCCGGCATGCGTCAGGGCATCTTCGAGCGCCTTAGGGATGTTGCTGAGGTCACGGGCGCGGCGGTCTGGCGGGCTGACGTGCAGGTGCAGGGCAAGGCGGGAACCGGCAGGCGTGGTCGGGTTGCCAGCCTGCTCGACCTGGCGCATCACGCTGCGGCGGTATTCCCTTCCCTTCTCGCTGAGCAGCACGCGGACCTGCGGCTTACCCTTCACGGTCATGACGATGCTGCGCCAGATGCTGTTGAGGGAAGGCGGGTACGGCAGGGTCAAGCAGAGAGAGCCGGATGCAGGTGCGAACTTAAGAGAACGCATTGCTTGAGTTCGGGCAGGGATTTCGACGCTCTGTGAGAGGACAGGCCTGATCAGCAGAGGCACGCCCAGGAAGTCGGCCATCTCCGCTCGCCGGCCCTGATCCTGAATCGTGCCGAGGTACCGGCGGGCCGCGTCCTGGGTCGGCCAGCGGGAACGCCAGCGCTCGGAAGTCGGGGCGGTCATCTGGTCCTGCCCCTGATCGAGTCCAGGCCTAAGCTGCTCAGGCGGCCATCCTGATGCACCATGATCATCTGGCGCCCTTCCGCTGGCGGCAGCTTGCCGAGGTCAATCTCGATCCGGCGCTCGCGCCGTGCATTCACGGCGGCCGGGCAACCGCACACCCCGACACGCGGGCTGGGCCGCCCGCAGTGGCGGCAGGTCACTTCCCGTGCTCCTTGATGAAGTTCAGGACAGCCTTCTTCGGGTAGCTGGCACTCTCACCGACAGCCAGCACGATGCCCCGCTTTACGTCCATGATCTGCACGAACATGACCGGGTTTCCGCTCGGGTCCGGCCGAGCAATGAGCTGTATCTGCTGGTCGTCCGGCAGACTTTTAGCCTTGTCTGCAAACCAATCAGTCCAGCCCCCGCGCCCGTTGCTTTTGGCGTCCAGCATGCCTTCCTGCTGATGCATTTTCTGACGCATCATCCGTTCGTGCGTCCCGGTGCTGACGTTCTCGGCCAGCGTGGCCGCGCGCTGCGCTCCAGTCAGGGCGGCATACGGCACCTCGGCTCCGGTGTCCGGGTGCATCACCGTGGCGTGCAGATCGATGGCTTGTGCCACCTCGGCCGCCGCCTTGACCTGCGAGGTCGTGGGGCGCTCGCTGCCGGTGGCCGTCTTCAGGTACTGAGCCACGGCCTGCTGCATCTCGGGTTCAAGGGCCTGCACGATCTTCGCCGTGCCCTTCAGCTCCCGCGCCTCACGCTCGGTGCTGACTTCCAGCCCGACCGCGCCGAGCTTCTGTGCCACGTCGGCCCCACCAATCAGCTGCTGAGCACGCTGGCGGGAGAAGCCCCAGACGCGCTCGGTGTAATCACCGAAGGTCTTGTCGCTCGCGCGGTACAGCCGGTTGTCGCGTATCTCAGTCAGGGCCTCGCCTACCGCAGCGAAAGTGCTGATACCGGCCCGGATGGTGGTTTCGAGATCTCGGAGGCGGGCGGCTTCCATCTGGTTCAGCGTGTCAACCACTGGTTGACGTTCTGCAACGGCGTTCGTCATGGGTGTTCCTTCCAGGGAGGGGTGAGTCTCCCTGAGATGGTCAGATGTTCAGCAGCGGTACGTGCCCAGCGTCGATCAGCTCGCTGCGCAGGAAGAAGGTGTCGCCAGTCGTCTCGCTCCCGTCCCAGCGATCCGGCCAGGTCTTCAGGTCGATCAGTTCCAGAATCCGGGCCTCTTCCTCAACGCTGATCAGTTCCAGTGCCGGGAGGTGAGCGGGCCGCTGGGCGTTGCATTCGGCCTGAAGTGTCAGCACCTTGTCGAGCATCCGCAGCCGCGTCTCGAAGGTCATCGGCCCGAGCCGGTCGCCGCGCCCGATCAAGCCGCCGTCCTTCTTCCGCTCGTTGTGCTTGCGCAGCCGATTGCCCGGTGAGCGCATCTCTTCCCAAAACGCTCGCAGGCCCAGCAGCGGGGTGAGCCACGCCCACTCGGGCAGCTGAATCACCACTTCCAACCCCTTGTCCCGGCTGGCCACTGGGCAGCCGATACAGCCAGTCCGGGCCGCAATCTCGGTCGCCTCATCGCCACCGTAGATGTCCACCACCGGCAGCGTCGGGTAGCCGTGGGCATACCCCACGTCCTGGTTGGTGAGCCAGTCGAAGACGTTGCAGACCCGCCAGTGCACCAGCGGGGCCAGCATGTCGCCCAGGCCGGACTTGATGTCGTTCTGGAAGTAGCCCTGCCCGCACTCGCTGCCGTCGCGCGAGCAGCTCACGGCGATGCGCTGGTCTCTGGCCTCGCTTTCGCCGATCCGCACGCCGGTGAAGATCAGCAGCCGACCGTGGCGGGCGTGCAAGGCCTCCATGGCCTCCTGCATCGGGTCGAGCTTCATGATTCCGGTGCACCAGCGGAATCGGGCGCCGGGAGGGGGCACACCCCGGCCGAGCATGTAGACCCAGTAGCGCTTGTCGAGCGGGGGGAGCACCACATTGGCGTCTACACCCAGGGCCTTGAGGTGATCGAGCTGCTGCATGGCCGCAAGGTGCAGCGGGGGCAGTTCCATGCGGGTATCGGCGTACATGGCCGTCAAGGTCTTTGGCTTCGGTACCCGGCCGGTCTGGATGAGCCAGTGCAGCAGGGTCAGGGTGGCGGTGCTGTCCTTGCCGCCGGAGAAGGTCACGACCCAGTGGTCGGAGCGGTCGGCGTAGGCGTTCACGGCCTCGGCTGTGAGGTCAATGGCGCGGGCCAGGTCCTGGCGGCCCTCGTCGAACAGGGAGAGCTGAGAGGCGCTCACGCCTTAAGCTCCCAGCCGTACGTGCTGAGGTCTTCGACCAGACGGTCACTGGCCCGCAGGCTCTGGCGGAACACGGCCGTGCGGGCTTCCGCGTCGAACTCGGCGGCCTGCCAGGTGGTGGTGCTCTCGTGCATCACGCCACCGAAGCCGGGCGACTGGCGGACCATGTGTACGGTGGGATCGTTCGGCGCTTCCGGGTGCGCCTCGGCATGGCGGTGATACTCGCGGGTCTCGGTGACGCTGGTGCCGGGCCGCTCACCCTGCTTCCGCACTTCCAGAATCAGGGTGTACTCCCAGGGGGCGGGCGCCTCGCCAGCGTTCTCTGTCCGGACGTCGTCTGAAACGAAGAGGTTGCCCTGGCCTTCAAGCTGGGCATCCTCGGCCCGGTTGCTGGCCACCTCGCTCTGGATCGACTCTTCGAGCGTCTGCTGCTCGTCGGCGGTGCACTCCAGGCAGTTGCTGGCCTTCATCAGCAGCTCGATGCCCAGGCCACGCTCTTCGAGGTCATCGGTCAGTACCCGCACAGTGACCACGACTTCGCCCTCGTCACTGATCGTGATGTTGCCGCGCAGATCAACGCCGAAGATCACCGGATCGAGAGGCGTGCCATCGAGCATCGGCGTGACTTCCAGCTTCACGCCCGTCGCCTTCACGGCACTCTGGAGAAGCCGCAGGTGTTCCAGCTCGAACTTCCGCTCCGGCCGCGCGCCGGACATGAACGCCGCCTTGACGTCGGCCACGGTGCCGAGGTCTTTGATCTTCTTGATGCCGATAGAGATGACCTTGATTGCGAAGATGCCGTAGGTGTGCAGGGGGATGATCTGGGTCATGGTGGTCTCCTTTAGTCGGCGGCGCTCTGGCCGTAGAACTCGGCAGCGAGGTTCTGAAAGCGCACGAAGGCGCTGTGGAATTGGACCTTGACCGTCCCGAGCGGGCCGTTGCGCTGCTTGCCAACGATCAGCTCGGCGATGCCCTGCTGGTCGGTGTGCGGGTTGTAGTACTCGTCGCGGTAGATGAAGAACACCACGTCGGCGTCCTGCTCGACGCTGCCCGACTCGCGCAGGTCGCTGAGCATCGGGCGGTGGTTGGGGCGTTGCTCGACGGCCCGGCTGAGCTGCGAAAGGGCCAGCACCGGAATCTGTAACTCCATCGCCAGGGCCTTCAGCGCCGTGGTGATCGCTGTAACGCGCTGCACCGGGTTGTCCCCGGCCCGGCCGTTGATCTGTACCAGCTGCAGGTAGTCGAGGATGAACAGCTTGAGCGGCGCACGTTCGTGCTCGGCGCGCACCTCGTCGATCAGTTCCTGCAGCTTCAGGGCGGGTTTGGGCAGGATGTCGAAGTCGGTCAGGGCCAGCTTGCTCTGGGCGTACGTCAGCCGCTCGTGGGCGCGGCCGTTCAGGGCCGTGCGGTCGCCGCGCCGGGCCTGACTCAGGCTCTTGAGATCCACCCGCGCTTCGCTCGCCAGGACGCGGGCGGCGATCTCCTGCGCGCCCATCTCCAGGCTGAAGCCCAGCACGCGCCCGGTGGTCAGGGCGACGTGCGCGCCGAACTGGAAGGCGAGGCCGCTCTTCCCCATCGCGGGCCGGGCAGCCAGCACGTACAGGCGGCCTGGTTCCAGCCCGCCGGTCAGCTCATCGAAGTCACCCAGGCCGGTCGGGACACCCTGAGGCCCGGTACCGGACTCGGCCTGTGCCAGTACCTCGGCAATGCTGTCGGCCACCGAGACCGTGCGCTTCAAGCCCAGATCAAGGGCAGGCGGCTGAGTAGTCAAGGCGGCGAGATCTTCGAGCGCCAGGTCCTGGTCGTAGGCGTGCACCATCAGGCCGCTGTGCCAGCGGATCGTCCGGCGCAGGTAGGCTTTCTCGCTCACCACCTGGGCGTAGTGCTCGGCGTGTGCCGAGGTCGGCACCTGGTCACCCAGGCCGATCAGGTAGCTCAAGCCACCGGCCTCGTCGAGCTGACCGCTGCGGTTAAGTTCCTCGGTGATCAGGGTCAGGTCGGTCGGGGCGCCACTCGCCCGCAGGCTTAAGGCGGCTCGCCAGATGTGCCGGTGCTTCTCGAAGTAGAAATCCTCCGGGGTCAGCTTGCCGATGGCGGGGCGGGTCAGAGCGTCCGGGTCGAGCAGGATGCTGCCGAGCACGGCGATCTCTGCGCCCTCGCTGTGGGGTAACACGCGCGGTACGTTATCCATGATTGGCCTCCAGGGCCCAGCGGGCCACGAGCCGGTCGCCGAGGTCGGTGGGTGCGCCGACTTCTTCGAAGTACACGATCCCGAACTCGACCACCTCGACGGTCCAGATGCGGCCGTCAGGGGCAACACGGCGCTGTCCAGGTGCTACGGCGGGTTCACCAAACGTCGCGGCCACCTGCTGCTGCACGACCTGGGCCGCCTGCGCTTTCTGCATCCGGGCCTTCAGGCCACCCCAGGGGTGGGCGAAGCTGCCGGACTCCACGATGTCGGCAGCAGCGGCTTTCAACGTCTCCCCCAGCCCGGCGTCAATCCAGCCGTGCCAGACGGCAATCTGCGCTTCCTGACTGACCTGAGCCAGTCGGTTGAGCTTGATCCACTGCACCCAGGTCGGCGTGAGGCCGGCCGCCTCAATGGCGCTGAGCGCGGCGCGGTGCGGCGTGGCGGGCGGCGGAACTTTTTCAGAGCCTGTCACGTTGACGTTCCCTCCGTCCTGGTGCGTGTTTTCCAAAACATCCTGAGAGGCAGCCGCCTGTCTGGCCTCGCCAGAGGCCGCGCCGTCAGGCGAGGTGTTCGGTGTTCGAAGTTCGGTGTTCGAAGGTTCAACACCAACATCGGTTGCCCGAAGATCGGAGGTGCTGGCCCGGCCTGCGCTGGTGGTGTTGGTGGAAGAAACATCTTTTATTTCAATAGGAATAAAAGATGTTTCTTGTCCGGACACTTTGTCCTGAGGGGTCCGGACAATCTGTCCGGAGGGGGGGGTCCGGACAGTCCGCCTGGCTTCGGTGGCCAGCAGCTGAATTTCGCACTTGTCTTTACCCCCGTCGGCCCGCTTCTGCTGGGTTCTGGAGATGAAGCCCAGCGTTTCGAGGCGGTCGAGGTGACGGCGAAGGGTCCGGGGGTCACAGCCCGCGTCGGCGGCCAGGACTTCCTGATACTCGGCGACCAGGCCGTCGCCGTTGGCGTACTCGGCCAGAGCGAGCAGGGTGCTCTTGTAGATGTGACTGACGGGCTGATTGAACGCCCAAGCGAGGGCACGGCTGCTCATCGCAAACCCTTTCGGACGGTACAGGCGGCGCGCTGCCCGTAGCTCATGGCGAGGCCGCGCAGCATGGCCTCACGCGCTGAAGGGCCGAGTGCCTTCAGGTCTGCGATCCAGGCCCGCCTCAGGGCCAGGGGGAAGGGTCGGCCGACGGGAGTTGTGACGGTCATGCGCGCACCCACCCAGGCCGCCCGGCGAGCAGCGCGCCGCAACTGCAGTCAGGCGTCGAGATTGGGAGCGCCAGCGTGCCGTGCGCCATCACGCAGGGCACGGGCAGCTTCGTCTTGACGTTGTAACCGGGCTCCAACTTCGGGTCATGCGCGCTCCAACCGAGGATGCACTCAATCTCGTTGGGGTACTGACCTGGCGTGCCGTTGGCGCAGGTGCCGCAGACCTGCCCGGTCAGGGCAGGGAGGTCACTCTTGGGCACAGGCATCAGAACGGCAATCTCTGTTCCTGCCACATCTGGAACTTGGCGAGTTGGTCGGCGACCTCTTCGTCCGCCCAGCCGTTGATCGTGTTCGTCAGGAAGCTGGCCTGATCCTCGCTGAGATCCTTGGTGCTCGCCAGCTGCTCAGGCAGCGTTAGCATCCAGGTGGCGAAGTCGTGACGCTGCTCTGGAGTCTTCAGGCCGAGCTTGTTCCCGTACGCCGTCTGGAGTGCCTTCAAACCCTCAGGGCTGAGCACCAGCGTCGCTTCGACCGGCTCGTCGATGTCGAGCGGCAGGGTAGCTGCATTGGGCAAGTCATCTTCCTGAGCAGTGCGGGCGGCCATGTCTTCGGCGTGCTGCTCACCGATCCGCTTCATGCCCTCGTAGACCGCCTGAGCGTCGCCAAGGTCAGTCTTCCAGTGCGGGTGCTGGCGCATGACCATTACGGCCTTCTCGCGCAGACCCAGCTCAGTCAGACGGGCGCCGACCTTGCCGATCTTCTCTTCCCAGGCGATCAGGGCCGGAGAGCGGGCGGGCGTGACCTGCTGAGGTTCGACACCAGCTGCCTGGGCCACCTCGCGCGTCACGTCCACCGTGCGAGCCTGCTGGGCAGGGGCAGCCTCCGTAGCTGGATTGTCAGCCTGCTGCATTTCGACGTCGCTATACACGCCAGACAACTCGGCCGGGAACGCCTTGCGCAGGGCCAACGCCTCGCTGCACTTGCCCAGCATGGTGTGCGGCATCTTTGCCCACATGTCGCTGACGATCTGCTTGCCGGTCGCCGAGCCACCCTGATACTCGGCCTTCGTCTGCACGTATTCGGCCCAGCGGGCGGTCGCCGGAAACTCGACCATCTGACCGTGTACCAGCTTTCGTACGATCACCCGGGCGAACTCCGGGTAGCCGTCTTTCAGCGGGCCGAACTCTGGGTCGGTGGTGCCCATATGCACACCGGAACGGGCGGCGATCAGACGGTACCCGTCGATGCCCGTCTGAATGACCATCTTCGAGGTCTCAACCCACTGGTTGCCCTGCTTCGTCTTGCCCTTGCGCACCACGGCGTAGACCTGACGCTGGAAGGGGTTGAGCCCGGTGCTGCGGCAGACTTCCAGGAAGAGGGCCAGTTCGAGGTCGGAAGTGCCGACAGCAACGGTGTTCTTGATCAGATCGATCTGATCGGTGCTGAACCCGGCCGGCTGGGCCAGTGGCAGGTTCTGGGAACGTTCGGCAAGTTGGGTCACGACCGCACCGCCTTGTTCCACTCGTGCAGCACCAAGTCCCAGGCGCGGCCATGCCCACGCACCGGTACCTGACGAATCACGCGCAGGCGCACGGCGGGTTCGGTGGGCAGGTCGAGCACGCGCTCGAAGCGCTCGTGCTGGGGGACGCTGGCAGCCCAGCCATCATCAGGGTCGGGAGTGTAGGTATGGTTGAGCACGGCAACCTCCTGAAGGCGCAGTTTGGGAAGCGAGGCCACGAGAGCCACGCCGAGAGCGAGGGTCAGGACGGTGAGCATCACTGGCCTCCTGAAGCGAACAGCGGCCCGAGTTCGTCGGTCGCCGCCACCACTTGAACAGCGGGTTTCTGTTTTTCCGGCTTCCGGTCAGGTGAACGCACAGCCCCGCGCCGGCCCTTCTCGACGCCAAGCATCTTCCGCAACGCTTCGACGGATGCCCAGCCACCATCTGCGACACAGGCGCAGAACTCGTCCAGCACGGGGATGCCGCGCGGAGTGACCATGTTGATCAGGTTGGGCACGTTCTCCAGCACGAAGGTCGCGGGTTTCAACTCGACGATCAGACGGGCGAACTCGAAGATCAGGCTGTTGCGCTCGTCCAGCACATCGCGCTTTCCGGCCGTGCTGAACCCCTGGCACGGAGGCCCACCAAACAGCACGTCCAACTCGCCCGCCTCCAACTCCAGGGCGTCAAGCACCTGCTGACCGGAGAACTTGCGGATGTCGCCGAAGAAGACGTGCGATGTCCCGCGCATCTCGGGGTAATGGCTGATCCAACCGCCGCCCGCCGTGGGCATCAGATCGAGTTGCGCTTTCATTTCGGGCGTGAACTGCTGGCCCGCGTCCAAGGCCTCCTGAACCTGCCGGAGATGGCGGTTCCCGTTACGTGTCAGCTCCTTGTTGAGCCGTTCCTTGTCTTCGGCGTCTGCGTAGTGCATCTCTACCTGCCCGAAGCGGCAGAGATTCATCATGTAGGTGATGGTGGCATCGGCAGCATGCTCGAACATGCCGATCACTTCGATGCCGGCCTGTTTCATGCCACAGCTGAATCCGCCTGCTCCGGCGAACAGGTCAAGGCCAAGCACGCCATCGCCATAGCGGTGGCGGCCCTTGCGTGCCAGTGTGCGCGGGATCGTCAGTCCGCTCCGGGTTTGAGTCCAGGTGGCTGCAGCGCCGGGCGAGGGTTTGGGAACGTATAGGTTACCCGTCATCAGCGGGCCGCCAGCGTGTAAGCGTTTCCGGTGCCGCCGGTCTGATGCCGCTGGGCCGCCGATTGGTCAGCATGGGCGACGTGGCCCCGTTTGGTCATTCGGTAAAGGGTGCTGTAGACGACGGTGCAGTCAGCTGGGGCCAGTGCCCGGATCAACTGGCCGGCGGTCAGAGGCGAGACCGTGCTGAGCACCGTGGTGATGCGCTGGTCGAGGGTCATCAGTCCATCACCTCCTGGGTCTCGTAACGGCGCAGCGCCACGAGGTAGCAGGCCAGCAGCACGGCGAGCAGGAAGGCAGCACGGTTCATCAACCCTCCCGCTGCATCACGCAGGAGGCGCAGGACATGAAGTCGGCAGGCTTGCCGCAGTCGTGGCAGAGGCAGAGGCCGTGTGATTCCGGAGCGATCACCGGCGCGGTGTCAGCGAGCAGCTGGGCAAGTCCGTAGCCCAGGGACAGCATCAGCATTCCGGACTTCATATCGACGGATGCGAGCGACTGCCCGCGTGCCTGCGCAGCCTTGGCGATGACGGCCAGCTCGTCGCGGTCGAACCGCGCCATGGTGTAGGTGTCGGGCAGGAAGGGCAGGTCGTGGGTCGCCAGTTCCAGCACGACCATCTCGGCGATGCAGGTGTCGAGCGCCTGGTCTGCCGCGCTGAGCTTGTCCCAGGCCATGCGCTCCGGCGCGACTTTGCGACCCTGCTGGAGCATGCCGTCGCGCCAGGAACGATGCACGACCTTGGCGAGCGCGTGGGACGTGAGGGGTGAGCGACTCACAGCGTCACACCCTGGTTGCGCTCCAGACTTTCGAGCATCGCCACGCAGACGGCGGCCGTCTGAATCAACTCCGCCTTCAGGTTCAGCAGGTGTTCGGTGTGCTGGAAGTCCAAGGCCTCGACTCTTTCCATCTGGCCTTCAATGGCGTTCAACGCCTCGGCTTTCTGGAAGGCCGCTTCAGCCTCGACAACTTCCTTGCTGACTTCACCGAACTCTTCGCCGAGAATCGCCAGCCAGAACAGCGGGCGGTGGTTCTGCTGGCTCCACTTGGCGTCCTGTTTGACCCGCTCGTTGAGGATCAGGGTCAGCACCTGATCGGTCTTGTCGGCGCGCTGGTCGGCAGGCGTTCCGTAGGTGTCACAGGTCATGCACTGGCCGAAGTCGTCGAGCTGGGCACCGCACTCCCGGCAGGTGTCGCCGCTCATGCGCTCACCGCCACAATCACAGGCAGCACGGCGCGGTAGACGCCAGCGCACATCTGGCCGCTCGCGTCCACCTCCTCGCACTCGGCGTTCAGCCAGTTCAAGTTCTTCTTCTCGCCGCAGACCGAGCAGACACAGAACGTCGCGCCTGCTGCCTCAGCCGTCGCTCGGCGCTTCGCGTCGCGGACATCCTGGCGGGCATCGAAGTCGCTCACGGCCTCCAGATCGAGGTCAGTCCGCGGCATGGGCGGCCTCCGCTTTCTCGCGCTCGACGCGCTCTAGCACGGTGCGGGTCAGTTCACGCAGCCGAGCGATGCGGCCTGGGATCGTGCGCGGGTCGCCCGGCACGATCACCAAGTTCTCCAGGCCCGGAATGTCCCGGTACGAGGGACGATCAGGCGCGGGGAAATCTTGTACACTCATGGCATCTCCGTTCAATCTTTGAATGCCCCCGGCTCTGACCCCGGGGGTTTTTCGTCTCGGCTTACGCCGTGGCCGTTGCCTCTTCACTCAATGCCTTAAAAGTTGAATCAGGTATCAACTCTGCGACAGCAACATTGAGATGAGGGGCGATCTTGCGCAAGCTCTCGAGAGATGGAGAAAATTCTCCAGATTCCCACGTAGCGATCATCCGGGCGTTTCCTTCACCTCCCAGAGCTAGCGCAGCCAGTTGACGCATTGAGAGGCCCGCTGCCGCGCGGGCCGCCTTGATGCGTGCTGCTATGGTTTCTGGCATGACTCAAGATACATCTATCAACACTGGAGGGTCAATACTTGAATCATGAACCCTGGCAGGTGTTGATAGTTGTGCCTACAGTTGGCATAGTATGTTCCATGTTGATACCACTCTCTACACTCACGGCGGATGCGATGGTCATGACGCATGAGTCAGGGCTGGACGATCCCCGCGTGTTGGGAGATCGTCTGCGTCAGTACATCCGGCGGGCCGGCAAAACACAGGCTAAAGTTGCAGACGAGGTAGGTATGGACCCTACCTATCTCTCGCAGTTGGTGAACGGTCGAGTTAATTGGGTGAAGAGCGACTACTTTCGTGCACTAGTGAACGCACTTGACATACCAGTTGATGACATCGCTGAACTCAACCCGAGTGCTGTCTTTTCGGTGACTGCCGAAAAGCAGGGCGAGCAGAAAAAACCAAAGCGCCCGATCTCGGACAGCCTGAAGGAAGCCGCTGCCATCTACGGCGGGCGGTTCCCTGATTTGGCTACCCCGCTTTGGCAAGATTACTTAGAGTCATTTCGCCCGCGTGGATTGAGAGCCGATACCCCAGAAGCATGGCTGGACCTCTACCGCGACCTCGCCAAACACGGAATCACACCCGGCGGAAATTAATGCGAGATGCCACCTTCGCCTACCTCAACCGCCTCGTGGCAGAACACAAGAAGATCGGATACACCACCGACCCCTACCGGGCAGCGGCTCTAAAAGGGATTCGAATCATCAAGGGTGACAGCAACTGTGCCAGCGCTGGCCCTCCTGCTGTGATTGTGCTGACGGAAGATCGCTATCTCGCGCGGCAGCGGTTCACGATCTTCCACGAGATTAACCACGTCGAGATGCAGCGGTATGAGCTGGAAGACGCCATTGCTGCCGAGGTGGACGAAGACGACGCTGACGCCCACATCGAAGCTGTTGCCAACTTCGGAGCTGGGCTGATGCTGATGCCTGAACCGATGATCCGGAACGTTCTCCGAGAATACGGCCACACTCCAGAGGCCGTACTCAAGCTTATGGGTGTGGGACGGGTATCTCTACCCGCTGCAATGCGCCGTTACGTCAGCCATGACCTTGAGGCTGAGCGGGCTGCCTTTATTACCAGCGGCACTTATATCGCCGACACGGCCACCTGCGGTCGAGCACTGCCCTTCATCCGATACGACCGTGTGCCGGAAGTGCAAACGGTTGTTCCAGACGCATCCTTGATGGTCGTGTCTCCGAAGAAAGTGTTGGGCGTGGTGTCGTGGTGAGGCGACATCTTCAGCTGCTCGCTTCCGGAGCGACAATGTTTGCCCTCGGAGCGGCCCTCCTGATCTGGTATGCCACTGGCATCAAGCCCGGTGTCACGTTCGTTGACAGATCAGCCTTTGACAAGGTTGCTGAGCACATCGGGTTATTTCTGATTATTTATGGGCCTTTGATTTTCTATAGAAAGTGGCGATTCGAAAGCAACAGAGAGTCAGTAGCTGCAGAAAAGGAGCAAACTCAAAAGCTGTCACCTGACATGCATCTCTGAGCCTTTGAGCACGTAGACCGCGCCCGCTCGGCCAGCGGGGGAAGGGGGGGATTGGGGGAAGCATGACTGATCGAAAGAAACCAACTGCCGAAAAAGGCGAGCGAAAAGAAGTCGTCATCCTTCGAATACTGATCGCATGCGGCATTGTCATGGCGATCAGCGCAGTCGCCCAATACAACAGCTTGCTCCAGCTCAAATATCTGACTGGCTGGCCGACCCCCACCGACTTCAACAACTGCATTGTTCTGATCGTCTGTGGAGTGGTGTTGACATTGTTCGCTTCCTGGCATCTCTGGAAGCGGGCAAAGCGGTGACCCCCGTCGACGGCCTCTAGCGTTTCACCGCGCCCGCTCGGCCAGCGGGGGAACTGGGAAGGGAAGGTGTACATATAAATGGCAATTTGGCGAGCTTATATTGACGATAGCGGTTCCGATGGAGCAGTTCTATTTCCAGATTTCTCTAAAAAACCTGTTGACCCGATGGACGGGTCAACGAAGCTGAAGGGGATGATGTCTCCAGTAACTTCAGTTGGTTTAGCTGCTTTCCAGACTAACCGTTGCGTTAGTGTTGTTGCGGAATGGATGAACTTCACGGCGAGAATAAAGCGAGATTTTCGTCTTTCAGGAGACGATTTACCTAAGATACATATGCGTTATCTCTGGGGTAGGAATTCTTTTAGAGACAGGCATAAAAATCCTTATTTTGGTATGCCGGAAGAGCACAGAAATAGAATCTCTGCGGACGCGTATAACCTACTTATAGATATTGCACGCAGAGAAAAGGGGTATCTCCGAACATTCTATTCTACTAAAATTGATGGGCAAGAAAATTCATATTCTTTTTTCAATTCAGAAAGACAGATGCAAGATAGACAGATCATTTACTCTCGTTTCAGTAAGGATCATATTGCCGAAAAATATTACAATCTTATATTACAACCCACAATGAGCTTAATATCTCAAGCAACAATAATTCTCTCAGATCAAATTGGTGTCGGAGGGGATGTAGCAATAATCAATTATGATGATTCTGATGCATCTAAGGGATTCGATGCCGCAGATCTTTTTGATGTGATGCATGATTTCGGATTTGCAGAGTCTTTGGTATACGGCGATCATGGCAAGAAAGTAAATTCATGCCTTCTTCAGATGGCAGATCTTATGAGCTTCTATGCGTACAAGAAAATACTATCTCAACACCGACAAGAGCCGAACTGGGAAAGAAATAATTTCTCCCGTGTTTGCTATCAAGTAAACAAATATTTCAAACAAGACTCTTCGCCGACAGGATCAGTATCGCCGTCAACTCAGGGAACTGCGATGCACTATTTAGTGGCTCGCCGGTATCTCGAAAGTATTGATCCTGCATGGGTGGAGCGCCATCTGCTTACTGCAGGTGAACTGCACGCCAGCCTCTCCCCTGAACGTCCAGGCGTTTCCATCGTCCGGGACAGCAGCCATGCGTACTTTATGCAGCATAGGCGTCTACCATAAATGTCAAGAGGCCGCGCGAAGCGGCCCCTCTGCAAGAAATTTACCATGCAGTCTGCGGAACGTCAACGTGCCCAGACCACCAAACGGGTGGATAAAGGAATCCTCTTGCCCATGACCCGCCCCACCGCCATCTACCTGCGTATCTGGGCATTCCGCCCATGACCCGCACCCTGTCCTACGCCCGGGTGTCCTCGGTGATGCAAGTGGACGGCTACAGCCTCCAGGCACAACGAGAGCGAGCCGCCGACTACGCCCGCTTCCGCAACTGGGAGCCGCCCATGCACTTCGCCGACGAAGGCGTCAGCGGCCGGCGCGACACCCGGCCCGGCCTGTCTGCCCTGCTGGCGGCCGTTCGGCCCGGCGACGTGGTGATCGTCAAAGACCTGACACGCATCGGGCGCGGCGGTGCGGTGCAGACGCTCGGCATCATTCGACAGATCGAGCAGGCCGGGGCCAGCGTCGCCTTGATCGACCAGAACATCGACACCAGCACGCCCACCGGCAAGATGATGCTCACCATCATGGCGGCCTTCTCGGAGCTGGAGATCGAGCAGACGCGCGAGCGCGGCATGATCGGCAAGGCC
>Ga0160427_10000109_pt1 | contig 61550 bp, 69 predicted proteins | sample SolpanmetagenomL_FD_108194 | JGI IMG/M metagenome (GOLD analysis project Ga0160427, IMG submission 108194) | Solar panel surface microbial communities from Lawrence Berkeley National Laboratory, California, USA - L | ecosystem: Engineered > Built environment > Solar panel > Unclassified ...
GAGCGCGCTGCTCATCACGCCCTCCAGTGGGTCGCCGGCAATGGAGGCGGCGCCGCAGTTACCCCAGCCCTCGATCCGCTGCCGCAGCGTGGCGGCCTGCCGGCGGAGCTTGCCGGTCTGCCCTTCGGGCGCCCAGGTGGCGAAGGACGTGCGTAGCTTCACCGCGATGTCGCGATTCTCGCTCCGCATATGATCGAGACCCTCGAAAGCTTTGAACACCTGCCGATTGCTCGGCACGAAGCCGAGCAGGGTGGAGAACACCTTCTTGATGGCCATCATGTTGCGGCCGCCGCCCTCGACCAGCATGGACATGCGCCAAGGAACATGGGTGGCGTTGAGCCGTGCCACGATCTCCGCGAACGGCCGGGGGTCCTCGGGTCCGAGCGTCATGTCGGAACTGGACCACTCGTGGCCGCCGATCGAGACGCGCGATGGTCCGTGGGTTACGGCGTCGGCGAAGAACAGCTGATCCTGCAGCGCTGGCCAAAGTGCCAGACCGGCATCGCCCTTCTGCGGCTCCCCCTCCGGCAGCCGCGCCATGGGCGCGCGGCCCGGGATCATCGGCATCCAATCGCTGTTCGAGGTCTCCGGGTAGACCGCCTCGCGCACGGCCACGAGCGCCTCAGCCGGCTCGAGCTGCGTGACGGTGATGCCGTGATTTTTGAAAGCGGTCATAACGCGCTGGACGAAGGCGTGGTGCCGAGCCGACAGATTTTCGTTCTCCTTGAACGGGCTCATGGCATCGCCGATCGCCGGGGCACCCGCGCTGATCTTCCTGGTTTCCTCGCTGGCCTGCTTGCGCTCCTCGCGGTTCAGCAACGACGGCTTGGACCACAGTACGAAGTAGCAAACCTCCCAGCGCATGATGCCGGGCCACAGCCGCTCGCGCTCGGCGAAGATATCAACCAAGTGCATACGCAGCTCCCGAGCAATCCTGCGGCTGCCCTGCAGCTGGCGCTCGATCTCGGACCCGGACAGGGCCGGGTCGCAGGCATACCACGCCTGGATGGCATGGCCGGGGTTCTCCAGCGAGCCGGACAGCTCCATGCGGAGGCCATCGGCGATGGCTTCCACGTCGGCTCGCATCGTCATGCGGCGGAGGCCCTTCACCTTGATGAAGGTGACGCGCTCGCCGCGGCGGCCGACCAGGGTATCGCCGTCCACGGTATCGAGGTCACAGAACGAGGAAAGTGGCTGCTTCAACATGAGAGACAGGGCAGCGATGCCCTTCGCGAGGGAGCCGAACATTAGTGTCTCCGGTTCAGGATCGGCGGGGTTCAGCGCGGGCAGCCCACACCGCAAGTTGGGCGGGGTAGAGGTCGTGCCCATGGCGCAGCATCTGACCCCGATGCAGCAGGCGCAGCCCGCCCAGCAGCGAAGCTCGCCGCGCATAATCGCGCGGGCTCATGGCCGTGAGTGCATCGGCCAGATCGAGTGGATGATGGGTGTCGATGACCCGGTTGGCCGCATCCCGGCGTGCGTCAAGCGCGGCGTAGGCCCGCCAGGCGGCTTTCAGGGCGGCGTCATCTGGCATGTGCCGGGCGGTCAACGTCGTCGGTACGCTTTGGCTGTGCATGATGATGTGGATGCCGCGAACGATGACGTTCAGCAGGGGCTGTTCCACGTCTGGAAGCCAGATGACGTGCATATCATGGTTGGCCGTGGGCGAGCCGATGTGCTGGACCGCGTGGCAGAGTGGGCAAGACGCCGCCAGATTGGCGGGCGTCCAGTTGTCGTGATCGTCGTCGAGGTGGAACACATCCTGCCAGCCCCCGGCCCGGAGGCCGCAGAACCGGCAGGTGTGATGATCGCGTTGGAGAGCGTGTTGGCAGAGGTCCCGCCGCTCGGCGCCGACCGCCTCAGCAAGTCGGGCCGAGGGATGAGCGGACGGAACGAGCGGCAGGAGATTCATGACGGGTCCAGAACTTACTGGAAGGTCATCTGCTGGGCGGTGCCCGTGTTGGACGGCCCGGCGCCAGACATGGACTGCGAGGCGAAAGTGCCGAACAGGCTGGCGGTCAGGAACGCGCCGCCGGCCAGGACGGACACCAGGCCGTAGCCGAAGCGGGCCTGGCCGTTCGGGTTCTTGGAGTGCTGCCAGATGGTGTAGATGCCGGCCAGCATGGCGGCACCGCCCATCAGGTAGCCCAGGATCTCCAGCACGAAGCCGCCGCCCATGGTCAGGTCGGTCGACGCGGCCTGCATACGCCCGCCCAAGGTGTTGGCGGCCTGGGCGAAAGCATGGGAGGCCAGCAGGGTGGCCGGAGCGGCGAGGATGGCCGCCTTGCTCAGCGTGCGGGGGAGGCGGGCCGGGAGGGTCGTCAGTCGGATCAGGGTACGGTTCACAGTTGGTGGCTCCTTCGGATCAGAGGGGATGCTTCCCTCCTCCTCAGATTCCCCGGCGCGCTTGCGAACGCTTCCCTGGTTTCTGCAAAAAACTTTCGGGGCCGTTTCGGCTCAGCCGAAATAGCCAATCACGGTCGATGCGATGGAGTGGACGTTCATCACAGCAACTCCGAACACCATCTGGACGATGGGCTTACTGGTCGTGTGCTGCCGGTTGCCCTGCATGACGTGGTACAGCCCAAGCAGGCCGAACAGCACGATCAGGGCACCGTATGCCTGGAAGAATAGCTCGAACGCCGTGATGATGTTGAGCAGGGTGTCCTCAGGGGTCGAGCCTGCCATGGTGGACGGATCAAGCGTCGGGGCGGTGTAGGACGTCAGTGCGCTCGACGAGGTGGTGACGCCGCCGCCGAAAGTAGTGTTGGCAAAATTGAGCATACGCTGGAACGAGAGCAGCGCCGAGGATGTGAACAACGCGGCGAACGGCATCCAAGGATGCCGTATCGACCGCGCCGGGTTGAGCCACTGCCAAAACCAGTAGATTGAGGCGATCAGCAAGCCCCCGCCCATCAGGTAGCAGATGAGCGGGATGAGGACCGCGATGGCGAGGCCAACGTCCGCCCCCAGGTTGGTGAAACCCTGCATGTCCCGCTCCCGACTACTGGATCAGGCCGGCGTCGGTCTTCACCACCCACGTCGTGCCGCGCTGGTAGATCGACTGGATGCGCCCGATGCCGGGCACCTGGTCGCCAAGCGCCACGTAGAGCACCGGAGCCTCCCCGGGACCGGCAACCAGCACGTTCAGAACTGCCAGGCCCGGCGAGGCGCCCTGGACGCGGAAGTCCTTAACGCTGCGGCTGGCCGGTTTAGCTGGGCTGACCGCCGGGGCAGCTTGTGCAACCGGAGCCGACTGGCGCGACGCGACGGCGGACCGTGCCGGCAGCGCCGCTGCGGTCATGACCGGCTGCGGCAGTGCCGCCTTGGCCGACTGTGCCAGCACGGTCCCGGCTTCCGCCAGGCCCAGCCGGCCGTCGAACTCTGTCATGCGAGTGTCGAGCTGCTCCTTGAGGTCCGCAACCGTGGCCTGCATCTGCGACACCGTGAGGCGGCTTTCCTTCAGCTGCGCGCCCAACTCTCGCACCAGCCCAACCATGTCGACCTGTTGTTTGGTCGAGAACGGCGCTGCCTGCAGCTGGCTTGCCGCCTGCACGGGATCGAGCGGCTTGGGCGCGGGCGCGGATACAGGGGAGGGTGCGATTGCTTGAGCCGTGGCAACCGCCGGAGTGGGGACGCTGGGCACCGTGGCCGCCGGCGTGACCGCGGCCGCAGCGGCATGGACTGGTGGCGTAGCAAGCGGGGACGCGGGAGGCGGCACCGGATTGGATGCCACACCGGCTTCAGCGACGGTTGGCGGGGTGACGGTCACGGCCGGCACCGGCACCGACGGTGCCGGCCGAATGACGGGGAGGGCAGCCATTGGGACTGGGGCAGTGGTTGGGCTGCTGTTGACCGAGATGCCGATTTCCGTTGCCGTGTCACCTGTCTTGAGGGCAGCAAACTCGGCCTGCTGGCGAGTGGCCTGCGCGCTCTGATCGGGATCATGCCGTGCGCTTGCTGGTGGGGCTGTTGGTACGCCAGCACGCTTGACGCCGACCTCACCAGCGACTTGGGCCGAGGCAGGCAGTCCGGTCCTGAGCAATGCCAGCACCTGCGGCGGCAACGGGAGATGCAGGGCACCTTGTCGCTCGGCCCAGGCCGCGCCCCCAATCCCCGCCAACACCATGACGACCGCAACCGTCGAAAGCAGCCCCGAACGGCGGGACCGTGCCGGCGTAGCTGGAACCAATTTCTCGCGGGGCTCCGACGCCGCGTTCCCGTCCGTCTCAGCCTCGATTGTAGCCTCGCTGGCCAGACCGAGATCGTGATCCGCTAGATGCGGCAAGGTCCCCCGCCCGCCCGGGAGGCGGATGGGAGACCCGAGAGGCGCACCGATCCGTTCATCGATGTCCGGCGCAGTCGTGATGTGCGTGTCCATGGTGCGGCCTGCTGTGTTGGAGGAATCCTTCCAGCAGGATCGGTGACGACGTTGCGAACGCCGCCACGCGTTTTTCAGTTCTCCCCGACGACGAGGGGAGACAGGAAGACCACACCGACATTGACGTTGGCGTCCAGATTGACGGTCGGTCCTTTCGGCGCGGCTTCCTTTAAGATCGCTCCGAACTGCGCGCCGGCCACCCCGGCGCCAACCCCAAGTTGCTGCCCAAGGTTCAGGCGTTGGAAGGCAGTGGCGCCCCCAAGTGGACTGGCGACCACGGTCGAATTGGACTGCGAGATGGCCTGCCCCAGCCCTGACACGAACGCGGCAGCGACTGGGAGCACAAAGCGGCTGATATAATGCTGGTCCACGCTCGATGCGACCGAGGTTTCCATGCTGTCCGGCGCGACGACCAGCGCGTCGATGCGCTGCTGCGTGCCATCCTGCAGGGTGATGCTGTTCAGCTTCACCACCAGGCGCTCGTCGCGCTTCTCGAAGGTGCCCGTCATACGATCGCCGGCGATCGGACCGGATAGAGCCTCGATCACTACGGGGCCGCCTTGATCGGAGCTGGCAGCAAGCACCGTCCGCCCATAGATGCCACGCCCGGCCGGCATCAGCACTTGGCCCGATGTGCGACTGCCGATGCGGCGGGCGTTGGCGATCGGCTGTACGGCCGCCGCTGCAGTCTGCACACCGTCGTTCGAGGCAACGGCGCCTCGGTTGGCCGGGCCATCGTTAGTGGTCTTGGTATCTTCCGGTCGCAGGATCACGTCCGTTGCCTGAGCCTTGCCGCCCCAGCCAGCCAAAAGCGAGCTGATGGCGGCTGCATACATCTTGGTCTGGTTCTCATCGGGCTTGGATGGCTGCGACGCCAGCACGACCGGCGGCGAGGTCGAATTGGGCAACACCATGGCGCGCGGAGGGGTGGGGGGTGCCATGGTCGCGGCAGGCGGGGCTACTCCTGCCTCCCTGGGCTTAGGAGGGTCAGCCGTGACGGGCGGCGGCGGCGGCACGCGCGTGGATGTCTCGCTTCCGGGCATGGAGGCGACGGAGCTTTGGCCGTTTGACGCGGCACGGGCAGCTAGGTCCTTGTCATGCGCCGTTGCCAAATCTGTATAGGCCGGAGTGGAGTGCCGTCCGCCCGGCAGGGCATCCGCCTTAGGTGCATGGGCCAAGTTGGCCGGCCCTTCGACGGCCGGGCTATGCGACCAGACCAGCAACACCACACCGATGGCACCGGCGGTGATACCCGCGATAACGATGAGCCGCCTGGGGCCGGCTCCACCAGCGCCGCTCAAGCGACCGCCGAGGGGGAACTTCAGGGCAATGGCCATGATCTACTGCTCCGTAAGGCGGGCCGCGACGGACCGGCCGTTGGCTGAAAGAAGGACGACGGGGGTCGAGGGGATGGCGTAGATCGTCATGTTGTCCGCCCCGTTCTCGGACGCGGTCCACTCCGGTGACAGCACGGTGTATTGCGTGCGCAGATAAATCTTGTCGCCCAGGCGCCAGGCCCGCACATCGTCCGGCGAAACACCCGACACCGACAGAGGTACCGCATCGGCAGGGGGCGCACCGTCGAGCATCGCCGTGAGATAGGCTGCACCGGTTTCCGGAGTATTCGGCCGGGTGATGATCTGCACCCGGGCGTTCGGCCCACGATCGGCGACCTTCACGTCCACCCTGGCGTCGTAGCGGTCCCGACCGCCCATGATCATGAAGGTCAACGGAGCCGGGGCACCCTGTAGGTTGACCAGCACGCCGCCCCGCGGTGCCGAGGACCGCGGAGCAAGCTGCAATACGTTGCTGCCCTTCACTGGCACGCGGACATCAAAGCCTGTCGCCTGAACGGCGGGAGTGCCGGCGGCTCCGCCGCCTTCGCTCGCGGGGTTGCTGTTCGTGTCCCAGGCAATCGGCCAGGGCTGTCCCGTCGCATCAACGAAAGCGATGGCTGTGGGATAGCCTTGCACGGCCTGAATGATGCTGGTCGCACCACCCGGTCCCATGGAGGCGTTGACGGAGCGTGTCACTGGCATGGCGACGCTCGGCGCCATGACCTCCTCGCGGGCGTTCTGGTTCTCGCGGTAGCGGCGGCCGAGTTCGAGGATCATCTCCGGCGTCAGCGACAGGCCGGGCGCACTCTGCGTCGCTGAACGAAAGCTCGGATTGTCGGTTCCAGATTCGGCCGACACGGCCGTGCCCGGCGGGGCTGCCTGAGGGGGCTGGCTCTGCGCCAGAACGACGGCGGGTAGGCTTACTGAGCCAGCCAATGTGAGGGCGAGTAACTGCTTGAGGGACACGGGCGCTCTCCTGTCAGGCGGGTGGGGCGTTGATCTGGTCGATGGCAATACCGTCCGGATGGCTAGTCTCGATCTCGCGCACGACCAGCACCGTGACCATCAGGTGCGCCGAGTTCGCGGAGTTCTCGTTCTCGTAGGTAACGATCAGGGGTAGCTCGATCTTGTAGGTCAGCCGGCCGCCGATCACGGCGCGGTCACGGATCGTGGCCGCCCGCTCCGGCTGCGCTGTCGCCACCAGGCGTGCCCGCTTCATCTCTTCGAAGTTGCCCGTCTGGATGAACGCCGCGCCGAAGCTGTTCCAACCACGGATAGTGAAATGCGCCGCTGCCCGGCTGAGCTGGTCGCGGTATTCCTTGAAGTTGACGGTGTAGGCCGCGACTACGGAGTTGACGGTCCAGGTTAACAGGTCGGCGTCGGCCATGACCGGCGCATCAAGCGGCTGGATCTCGTAGGGCGTGCCTTTGCCGTCCGTGTAGAAGTAATGCGGCAAAGGAGGGTGATGACTGGTCCAGATGCGATCACCGACGAGGCCGGCGATGCACACCCCCATCACAGCTTGCACCATGAAGGACCGGCGCAGGAGCGTTTGGGAGAACGCGGGATCGGAGAGTTTGCGGTCGACCGCAGCGGCTTGGTTTTTCATACCTCCAGCCTGGAGGCGGTGCTTGCGAACGCTGGTAAGCTTTTGCAGACAATCGTGAGTTTATCGGCTCGACATCATCAAGGCTCGGGAAACGACTGGACCACTACTGGACAAGGAGCGCCACGCACGCAGCGTCAGGCTTAATCCTCGTCGAACTCGATATCGGTATCGGTCGAGTTGTCACCTGACCCCAGCCGGTCCCTGTACATCTTGGAGTTCTTGGTCGCGGGAGCGGTGCGCGAACCGAGACGAGGCGCCCAGAACCAGTTCTCCGGATTAAGATTACACTGCCGGTAGGTCCAGTCGTCCTTGGCGAACTTCTCCAGAACCGGGTCTGAAGGGGTGTGATCCATCTTCAGCAAGTCTCCCAACGAGTGACGGCCAGGCAGTCCGATGTGACATGCACGGCTGCTGACGGAATTGAAGCTGCGGCCCACGTCCTGCGCGATCCCGGCGGTATGCTGGGCGCGCAGGTAACGATATCCAACGACATGGCCGTCTGGGATCGTCCACTCCTGGCGAGGCGGCCTGGGACGCGGCGGAGGCACACTTGGCTGCACCACACGGACCAGTGCGGTACGATCACGTGACGCGAGACCGAGCCACTTCGCCTTATAACGGACCGATGCCGGCGTTCGGCCGATCTTCTCCGCGATGCAGGTCGCATACAGGTTCGTCGGCCAGAGCAGGATCAGCCGCTGTATCTGCTCACTGGTCCAGGGGTTCTTGCCGCCAGGCCGGCGCATCGGCCGCGAGTGCGGTGTCATCAAACCAAGGGTCGCAACACGTGCGAGCACCAGAGATGGATCGACACCAAAACAGAAAGCCACGGTTGCCAACCCGTGGCCGGCAGCAAGGAGCGCGATCAGCGAAGGATCGAACAACGAGGCTGCCGAGGAATTGCGGGTGCGCGCAACACGGCGGGATTTGATTTCCGCCCAGTTACAGGAAGACCTCTTCCGTTCCGTCGCGACCTGCAACATGTTCCTGTTCCGTTCGTTGCCCCTGCTGATCCACGATTAACAGATCATGATTCCGTGAGGCAAGAGGCTATCTCAGCCCAAGCAGACTTTTTTAGCTGACGAGTGCATCCGCTCAAATGAGACGGATGCAACTCCGCTTCAGATCAAGTCTTTTGTGAACCCTTGGACGCCTTTGCGGACCGCGGCTGAAACAGGTCTGTGTTACCCAGCGCGTCGAACAGGGCGCCGGCAATCGAAGCCAAATGGGCCTGACCAATCGACACGGGACCGTATTTAACCAGCAAGTCCTGGACCCGCTTGTCGATGGAGGTCGTCAGTCGAGCGAGCACGTCAAGGGTCAAGCCGCCGCCTTCGCTGATGCCATAGCTCGGGCCGCAGATCAGGGCGTGTGGATCGACCCCGAAGGCGGCGGCGACTTGGGCAACCGAGGCAAGCGTGATGTTCTTTTCTGCCCGCTCCAGCGATCCGAGCGACGGAGCCGTCATCCCGGTACGACTGGCCATCTGTTCCTGCGTCAGATTCAGAGAGCGTCGAATATTGTAAACGTTTTCTGCAACTATTTTGTTGAGATCGGCGGCGGGCGTGCCGCCGGTCTTGATGCTCCGCGTTTGGCCTTTAATCCTCATTTTCCTCGGAGCCTTTTCTTCCCGAGCGTCGTCGACCATGAGCGAGCTACCTTCTCCACTTGAACATGAAACCGCCAGATACACGGAACCGTGAGGGCTTGCGAACGGCAAACAGGAAGTTCGGGGTGGGAGCGTTCGCAAGCGCCGCCGATAGGGTTCAGCTGGGTCAGGTGGAGCGAACCGATGCGGATAGGATTTGTGGCTGTGCTCGCGACAGTGGGTGCTGCATTGCTTTCGGCGGCGCCGGCGCGTGCTGATTTCGTGCTCGGAAGTGCCAAGCCGCCGATACCGTCGGCCATGCCAACGCCGGCGGCCCCATTCTCTGCGGACGTCCCGGCGGACGCGCCGGAACAGACCGTGCCACGGTTCAAGATGGCGCGGGGGTTTGGCGACGCAGTGCCGCTCGCTTTTGCCGTCCGGCAGATCGTGCCACCCGGAGTGCGGGTCCGCTACGGTGCCGGCATCGACCCGGAAAGCCTGGTCAGCTGGAAAGGCAACCGTCCCTGGAACCAGGCGCTCGCCGCTGCCGTCCACCCGCTTCGCCTGAGGATCGTCACGGAAATCGATACCGTCCTCATCACCCGTTAACGCGAGAGATGCGTTCGCAAAGTCCTCTCCTAGCCTGACACCCAGGACCTCCTGGGAGAGATCAATGCTGGACTTGAGGGCTGACGCCACAGATGCCTGGCTGACGGAAAACGGCTCGGAGGACATGCTACGTCTCCTCCGACGACGACGTGTAAATGAACCGCCAGAGCTAGGCCGGACAATCGAGTCCTTCGGTCAGGCAATGGACGAGAGCATTGCCGGAGGCGTCGAGATTCTCACTCACGCCCTGCACGATGGGTTGGCCATCGATCTGTCTCGCGCCATGGCACATCTGGACGGCGGCCGACGCCTCCGCCTCCTGCATTGGCTGACGAGCGCTGGCTTCGAGCAGCCGCACGAGATCATCAACCTTCTAACCAGCCCGACGACGCCGAGCGGTCACGCCCTACTGCGATGGATCGCGGCCCTGCTACGTCGCGAGCAGGTGGATCGGCTGTTTTCCCCCGAACGCGTCCAAATCCTGCAAGCCGCCTGCCGGAAAGTCAGGCAACTGGAGCAAAGCCGATGAAAGCACTACGGAACGGGCTGATGGCGGGTGCGGCAATGACCGTCTTGGCCCTGGCTCCTTCGGTCGCCCAGGCCGACGATGGGACTGGCTGCACGGTGCTCGCCCAGGCAGCGGCATCCGGGCTGGCCGCCCGTATCTCGGCCGACGACCAGACCATCAAGCCACCCAAGAGCGTCACGGCGCTAACCTGCCTGGACAACTTCTTCAACGGCGTCGGCCTGAACGTGCTGACCAATCTGTTGGACCCGACATCGCTGCTCAACTCCGTCGAAGGCAAGATCTGCGCCCTCGCCACCAGCGCGTGGCAGAGCACGATCGGCAGCGGCCAGTGCGGCTTGACCATCACGGGCTTCAACGTCGGCTTCGGCGGCCTGGGCGGGGGCTCGTTCTGTCCAAAATTAACATTCGGCGGCGGCGGGCCGGCGATCGGCAGTATTACGACCGGGCTCAGCGCCGGGTCCAGCGGCATGTATCTGACCGGCGCCGGCCTGCCGCCGACTGGTTACACGCTGCCGTCCCTATCCGGCTACTAGGAGCATCACCATGAAAAAGAGAACTCTTGGCGGTGCTGCGGTCGGCATCGTCATAGGCGGCATCCTGTTCAACGCCCCGGACGCCCATGCCTTGTTCGGGGCTGGGGATGTCGTCACCGACCCTGGCCTCTACGGCGTAATGTCGACGGTCCAAGGGGCGATCGTCAGCGCGCTTCAATCGATGGAGAACTCCGTTGTCAGTAAGTTCACAGACGTCGGCACACTGATTAACAGCCAGCTCACGTCCGGCTTCACCCAGCAAGCCAACTACACCAAGGCGGCAGTGGGCGCACACGAGCAGATCGCCGACGCCAGCAACACGGCCATGGCGACCTACCAGAAGGACATACGCAACGCGCAGCTCCGTGACGACCACACCATGTCGCCCGAAGCTTGCACCGCGCTCAACATGGGACAGGCGATCACCGTCAGCGCTGGACAGTCCTGGCGGGTCGGCCAGGCCCTCAGCGCCGTCACCGACCCACGTGGTGAGGCCGGACCCGGCACCCCGGCCAATGCCGGTCAGGGCCAAGCAGCAGCGGCCATCACGCAGCTGCACCTGTCGCGTTACTGCTCGCAGAACGAGGCTGCCGCCGGTCTCTGCACTGTCAATGCTGCGCGGGAAAACCTCGACCAGAGGGCATCAAGCCTGTTCGGCGCACCGAACTACGCGGGACAGGATGGGGTCGACGCCGCCAATGACTACGCCACAAGCCTGATCCAGCCCGTCCCGCCCGCGGCCGCGCGGGGCGACGCCCTGACATCCGTGGCCGGCCAGGACGCGCAGGCGCGTCGGCGGGGTTACAACGCCAAGATGTCACTCGCCCGCAACGTGGTGAACGACGTTATCGCCAGCCGCACCAACTCGGTGACGCTGACCGCCGAGCAAAAGCAGCAGCAGACCAACATGGGCCTCACGGCGACGGATACCTCATCCTGGTATGGCGTCCTCGAGCTGGAGGTCTACCGCCGGGCTGGCGGGGTGGATTGGGCTGCGTCCCTACAGGCCATGACACCCAAAGCCGTGCAGGTCGAGATCGCGACCGAACTGGCGATGGGCAACTACATCGCCCTCGCCAACCTCAAGGTCGCCCAACAGAACGCCGCCTTGGCGGCGGCGCAGTTGGCAACGTCCGCCTCCAGTGAATTAAGGCCCGCTGCCTCCATGCCGACCCCGCAGCTTGCGTCTCAGTAACCCAGGAGCCAATCATGTCCGAGTCCACCACAGCGACCCGTCCGGTCTTCCAACGGCCATCACTATCTACAACCGAGACCGATCGGTCCGGCGTTATTGCCCCCACTTCAGCACCGGCCAACCCGGAAGCCCCAAAGCGTGACGGCGTGGCCGATCTGCTCGACAAGTTCGAGCGGATCGCCGGGGCACTTGGAACCAAGGAACCTGGTATCGCCGCCGGGTTAAACCGCCTGGTGGAGCAGGGGGCCGATCCGGGCCGAGCCGAGCAGCCGTTGTTTCGGACTCAGGTCGCCTACATGCTGCAGGATGTCGAAAAGCTTGCCGGTGCCAAAATCACCAGTGTTCCGGGCGAACTGCGTGCGGAGTTGACCCAGCTTGCAGGGTCCAGTCCCGGCCTGGAGAACAAGCAGATGGAAGCCCTGCTCCGTGGCACGGCAGATATATCCGACCGCGGCGTCATCCGCGACATTCGCCGGAACGCTGCTACGATCGCAGGGTTTGGCGACCACCAATCTTCTCAGGCTCAGGAGATGGTGGAGGTGCTGGAAAACCGCCTCCGCCTTGCTACTCGTTTCTCGCCACCTTCGGTTGATGGTTCAGTGGCAACAAACAGCCCTGCTGCCCCAACGTCGGGTCCCGACCGCACTGTAGGCCTGGGCGATGGTTCCACGGCTGAAAAGGTCAGAGCCACCCCATCGCCGGGCGAGGGATCGAGAGTCGGCGCCGACACGAAGCCTCGTGAGCCAGAACTCCAAAATGAACCGGCGATTATCAAAGCCGGTGCGGCACAAGTTGCCACTCAGCCAAAACGCTTGATGTCGGCCATCATGGACGGCTTTCGCGCACCAAGTGGCCCAACCCCGCCGTGGGAGCCGCCGCCGGCTTCGATGAAAGAGCGGGTGTCAGGTTTCGAGCAGAAGTTGGCAGACGGACGGACCGACCAGCATATCCGTGCCGCGGAAAGGTCCGGCCAGGCGCTGATGCAAAGCATGGAGACTTTCGTGAACGGCCCGGGAGCCGGTGTTCTGGGCAAGATCGAGGCCGCGGCCAGTACCGAGCCTGGTGGAATGCGGGCCGTCATGTCCGAGATGCAGCCGGGCGGACGTTATGCCAGCCTGCGGTCCGAGTTCGACAATGCCCTGCAGCAGGACCGGGCATTTGCGGCTTCCTTCAATGCGGTCGAGAGGGCGGCGGGGCAGTATGGCCATGACCGGCTGACGCTCGGAGCTGACTTCCAGGCCCGCAAGCTGGACGCCAGTCAGCTGGATGCACGCTTCGACCGTGCGGATGCTGCCATCGCAGCGGCCGCGGAGAAAGTCCCGGGCCGTACCCCAGGTCAATCCGTCATGGCCGAGATGGTCGAAAAGATTGGCGAGTTGCTCAACAAGGCTGCCGACCGGGTGCGGCAGATATTCGCCCGCGAACCCGAAGCCGGCCCTAAGCAAGGTTCGTCACCCGGTATGTCACCCTGAGCCGGCAATCCTAACCTGCCAGCCTGACCCCTGCTGGCGTTCGCAAGCCCCGCTCGCATCCTCGCAAGAATGACCCTTGTGAGGATGCGATGCGCCGTTTTTGGACCCTGCCGATCGTCCTGACGCTTTTCTGCGTCGCCGGAACTGCGCATGCGCAGGCCACCAACACTTATCAGACCACTTGGTCCGCGCTGTCCCCGGGCAACGACTGGGCAGCGCAGGTCCTCTGGTCCCTGTTCCCTACCAGCAGCACCAACACCGGCCTGACCGGCATCGGTGCGGCGAGTACTGTGATCGGCAAGATGGTCGGCCAGCTCACAGGTTACATCATGGCCTTGGCGGTCGTGTTCGTCGCCTACTCCACCATCATGCAGATCCATCGGGCGGCCGAAACGGGGCGGGTGCTTAGCAGCACCACCAGCTCCTGGGCACCGGTCCGGCTGATCTTTGCCCTTGGCATGATGTTCCCGCTTCCGTCCGGGTTCAGCTCCGGCCAGGCTGCAGTCATGCAGGTGGCAATGTGGGGGATCGGCATGGGCCGCGCCGTCTATGCCAGTGCCATCCAGGCCGTCGGTCCGGATGCCGTGCCGATTGCCCAGCCCATGATCCCGGGCACCAAGACGATCGTCGCCGGATTGCTCCAAAACGAGCTGTGCCGGGCATTGGTGAACGCCGCCTCGGGCAACCCCAACCTCGTTCCCGCGCCGACGCCGATCCGGAGCAGCACGTCGGGAAACAGCGCGATCAGCGGCGCCTATGTAAGTTGGGTCTATGGCATGAGCACCGGGGATGACATGGGCAACCCCGTGTGCGGCAGCGTCACCCTCCGCCAGCCCAACTCGAGTGCCACCAACATCGCGGGAACCTCCGTTGACATGACGGCCGGCCAACAGACCACACTGACGAGCGTCATCAGCAACGACATCAGGCCGGCCGCCGAGTCCGTCGCACAGGCACTTTGGAGCACCCGGCAAGCCAACTCGCTCAACCAACTCATGGGCACCATGACCTCGGCGACAGCCGACTACACGTCCCAGCTAACGCAGCTTGCTACGACCGTGACCGCCAACCTTCGCAGCGCCCTGTCTTCGGCAGATGCGGCGCGGGGCGGGAGCCTCGGTCTCAGTACCAACCAGCAGAAGCTGTCCGATCTGGGATGGACATCCGCAGGCGCCTACTATGTCGAAATCGCTCGCCTCAACGGTCAGACCCTTTCGCTGCTCTCGGCGGTTCCCTCCGTCGCACCGCCCAGCTACCAGGGGCTCGGTCAGAGCCTCGGCAACGACCTGGCTCCGCTAGTCCAATCCGCTCTAGCCTTCCAGACGAAGCTGTTGAACTACGTTCAGACCACGGACGGGCTGGATGCCCCAGGGGGCAACTCTGAGCTTTTCAGCGGTGCAACGCCAGGGGAAGATGGCGCCAGCACGATCGAGCAGGTCGTCCGTGGCCTGCATCTCAACGAGCGCGTGCTGAATGGTTTGGTCACAGCCATGTCACCGACTACAGGAACCGGCTGGACGGACCCGTTCGCCGCCCTCATCAACCTGGGGCAGACGCTGACCTTGACGGCACTCGCCGCCCTGGGGCTGGCGTCTATCCTCGCTTCCACCACGGCGACGGCCGGCGCCGTCGCTTGGAACGTGCTGACCCTCAACTTCACGGCGGCTGCCGCCTCGGTCTCTGGCCACCTCGTCATGACCTTCCTGGGGACGCCGATCTTCTACGGCCTGATGTGCATGCTGATACCCGGGCTGCTGATCTCCTACGTGCTGCCGATGATCCCCTTCGCGATGTGGATCGCCGGGGTAGCCGGATGGCTGATCCTAGTGTGCGAGGCAATCATCGCCGTGCCCTTGTGGATGTTCGCTCACCTGACTTTCCAGGGCGACGGGCTGCATGGTCGAGGAATCGAGGGCTATGCCCTGTTGTTCAACGTCCTGTTCCGGCCGGTGCTGATGCTGTTCGGGCTGTTCCTCGGGTACTTCGTGTTCAGTGCCATGTCCTGGCTCATGCTGCAGGGCTTCGGCATCGCCGCTGGCTTCGCCTTGTCCAACGGCTGGTTCGTGACCAACCTGCTTGGCGTAATCGTGCTGATTTGCATGTTCGTGCTCATGCACGTCACGCTCGCCCTGGTCTGTTTCCGGCTCATCAGCGTGGTGCCGCACCAGGTGGTCAAGCTGATCGGGGTCGCGCCCGCAAACCGGGTGGACATGGACCAATTCAGCCGAGATGCCGGTATGGTTGGGATGGGGACTTCGCTCAGCGCCATTCGAGGCGGAGCGCAGGCCGCGATTAGCTCGGCGGGCGGTGGTGGGGCGCCCGGAGCAGGTGCTGCTCCGCGGTTGCTTGCCAATCCCGCTAGCGGAAAGCGTGATCCAGGTGCTAGTGGTTCCAGACATGCTGGGAGCGATGCAACGCTCGCAGCACAGTCGGACGTATCACCGCCAGCTGGCGGCCCGGAGGCATAGTGTCGGACGATCCCATCGCTGGTTTTGCTCTTGGGTGTTTGGCGGCGAGCCGAGGGGTTAGCGAGACGGCTGCGCTGGCAGTGGCCGTTTGCAATCGGTCGGCAACACCCGTTAACACGGCGGACCTTCACGGGCTCATGGCCGAAAACCAACAGCTTCATGCGCAGAATGCTGTTCTTGCTGCCAACAACGTCAGGCTAAAGAATTACGCCAAAGAGCTCGAAGCCTGGGGTGATAGGATGGCAGCAAGGTTGAACAAACAGGCTGACTAGCGGCGTTCGCAAGCACGGCTCCCATGATGTGCCTCAGGTCCATCCGGAGGCGCACCATGAAGTCCACACTGCTGTTCGCGATCGCTATCTCGCTAATGAGCTTGACCAGCTGCGCCAGCGGCAATCTAAAATCGGCGAAGGACTACAACGTCCCGTCACCACCAGCCATCCAGCATCCCACGTACAATCCGTACGCCAGCTATGGGGAGGCTCACGCCACGTGGCGGCCGCCAGTCATCGATCGGGACGGAACAATCCAGAAGCCGGCCGAGCCGGCTTCTCAGTGGGATCGGCCGAACTATGAAGGATCGGGGTGGGCGAGCGGAGCGGCCCGCTCAGTGTTCAGCGGACCGCCCGGCACATTCTAGGCGAAATAGGTGGACAGCGAGCGCGCGGCTAGCTGTCCATCTTCGCTCCAAGGTGGGCACGTAACGCCAGCTCTGCGCGCAACATTGCGTCCTCAAAAGAGGGTGCAGGACCTCCGATCATCGGTTCGTCGTTCTCGTCCTCGCCCCACATGCACCAACTCACACGCGGCATGAACACGGGCGTCCGGGCGAGGTGGGCATCCCCCATCTCCACCACCAAAAGCTGAACCTCGCCACAGTCGGCGGTCGCACTTCGCTCTGGTCCTTCCATGCTCGTGTGGCGACTGGCGATCCAGAAACACAGCGGCAGCGACCCGCAGGGAGCCGCTCCCCTCAGAGCCTGACGCACTCGCAGGCTGGCAAGGTGCTTGAGGAACTCGATCCCGCAGCGATCGTCGGGGCGCCCGCCGCTCAAGACGGCCACCAGCTATCGTCCGTCGCCAGGAACTCACGGGCGGTACCAAGGCGAAGTGTCCTGGCCTGCCAGTTGATGAGCGCGTTGTAGAACGCGGAAAGAAAGAACACGCCGCACAGCCCGATCAGCCCCAGTATGTAGGGCAGGCTGGCATATGCGGGTTGCAACCATGCCTCGAAGGTCCACAGCACCAGGAATCCAGCACCTCCAGCTAGGTAGCAGTATGTTGAGATGGTCGATTGCCGGCGCCGGTTCCAGAGCTGACGTTGGATCTCCGCCTGCGACATGCCGGCTAGAAAGGCAGTTGCAGCAAGGTCCAGTGCACGGTCGTCTGCTACTCTGATCCGCGGATCGGCCTGGGGACCAGCCTTGATGACGTCTACGAGCCGCCCGATCGTTTGGGCACCTTCCACGACCTGACGGGGGTTGAAGGCATCCACAGGGCCGCGCAGGACCAAACCTAGAGTGCCCCATAGGCCACGACGACTCTTGGGAGGGCGGGGTTGGTCGACCATCGATCAGCTCCTGATCGACGCGATCAGCGCGTCCATGTCGTTCGGGATACCATCCGCACGGCCGACGCTGCCGTCCGCTTTCTCCCAAACGAATGTCGGTGTCCCACGCAGGCGAAGGGCATCGGCGGCGGCCATGTTCTTCGCGAGCTGGACCGACGCCTCCGGCCCAGCTGCTGGCAGGGGTGTGGTCATCTGGTTGCGCCAAGCCTCAGCCATTTGCCCCGCCGGCATAGCCACCAGGCTCTTTGCAGCGACCGTGCTGCGGCCTTGGTCCTCATAATCCAGTACGGACAACGGGATCACAGCGACCTGCAGCTTACCGGAAGCGATATACGGCCGTAGCTGGTCCATGGCCCGCACGGAAAAGCTGCATAGCGGGTCGATGAACATATAGAGGCGGGGTGCTGTAGGGGAGCCTGTGGTCCCGAACACCGTGTTCTGGACCGTGGCCAAGACGCCCAGTGGCTGAACTTGCTCAGCTGTGGGAGAAGGCGCAGGCTTGGCAGCAGGGCTTGCTCCTGCGGCGATTGTGACAGTCGGAATGGCACCGTCAATCGGTGATACTTGATCGCGGGTGATGTTGTGACCCGTGTAGTCCCACATCACTCCACCGACCGCAGCTTGCCCGTCCGGGGTAAGATAGAACACCTGGAACGTGCTGCCGCTTTTGGCGAAAACGGTTGGCAGCCCATGTTGAATCCCAAGATCGTACAGCACCGCACCGTTCGAAGAAATGCGTTTCAGGGCTGGAACACGGGCGACCCGTTCAGGAGTGATAAGCGGAGCTGCCACATTGGATCGGGTGTCAGACACCGGCGGGATGGCCGGTTGAGCGGCCACTTGTGGTTGCGATGGGGGTATGGCGCAGCTTGGCTCAGCAAATCCGCTTATCGGATACGCGAGGAGGCTAGATGCCAAAAGAATGCGACGCATGTGTCATCTCCATGATGCACGGAGAGTTTCGACCCAGCGCTTGCGAACGCTTCCATTGCGTCTACCGGGTTGCGCGGCCTAGCTGCTAGTCCGATCAGCGTAGCTCGACTACGTGAGCGATTGCACGTGCTCTACCAGGCCAGCCTGGGCGTGAGCGATTGCACGTGTCCCTAGTGGTCCTGACTACTGGCGGGATCGGCCTATCTCGTCGAGCTAATCCGCCGTGAGTGATTGCACGTGCCCTGCCAGGGCTAGTCTGGATGTGAGCGATTGCACGTGTCTCCTCGCGGCCCTGACCCAAGAGGCGTGATTGGCGTGCCTCGTCGAGCTAACCCGGTGTGAGCGATTGCACGTGTCGCTGATAAGGGCCTACGAGGGCGGTTCTTAACTCCTGGTCAGGGCAATCAGCGTTCTGGCTATCGGTGGCGCAGATGGGAAAAGCGTAACACAGGTATCTCCGGCTTCGATCATAGCTGCCGGGTAGACCGCCCTCACAGCGGTTAAGCTCTTGAGGAAGTCTCTCTTGAAAGAATACTTGTTATTGTATTCCTGGCCAAACTGCTCCTTTAGTTTGCTCCATGATATGTCATCTCCTCTTCTTTTCTCGACCCGACAAATACGCTGTGCAAGCCAGGTATAGATGTCTAGCGCGAGAGACGAGTGCTGAAGACCAGATATTGCCCTCGGGTCAAGAGGAACGGCATGGTCTATCAAAGTTGCGAAGAACTTTGCTGATAGCTGGATGACACCCGGGTCAAGTTGGGGCTGACCTTCGCTCTGGGAGTTCACGCCTTTCCAAGTATTAAACTCCTCTACCGGCTTTGCCTCGATAGTGGTATTTCCAAAACCTATGGTCATTCGGCAAGCGGAGAGTGCAGCAATTTGCCTCAGAAACTGAGCATAGCTGCGACCGTTTAGATCAAGCCCAAGGTCTTTCATAAACGCCCGCGCAGATCGTCCAACATCAACGCGAGGCGACTGGGTCCTTATCGCTTCACTGATAATATGCATGAATGCGATACGCGGCTTGATCCCGTATGGGATTGGCTGTTCAACCCATTCGCAGCCAGTCCAGAGTGCGCCGGCTTCGATCAGAAGCGACGATTGACCACTCGACTTTGCATACTTTCTTTCAAGCGTCTTAGTTCTAGGCAGTTGGACGTGACACAGGACGGAGTGTTGGAACAATGTCCAGTCTGGAGGATCTTGTGCAATCCGACTTGAGAGAACGACTAGATTAGATTGCTGCCTAGTCAGACCACTAAGAAGATCAGCTTGAACGATGGACTTCTTCACTGGACTTCACCTTTGTGGATGTAAACACCATCGGTCTTGAATGACGCTCCATTCCTTTCAAGTGCTTGTACGAGAGCCTGTTTCATGACAGGAGTGATCTCCCCCCCGTTTTCGAAGCGGGTTATGGTGGACTTACTAACCAGTGATAGGCCCGCCACATCATCGACTGATAGCTTCAGTCCTGCTCGTGCCATCCGAAACTGGGTAGCTGTTATCATCCAATGCAATCCTAGCGCTCCTATTGAGGCTAATCGGCTCACAACGAGCGTGCAAGCGTAATCTCAACGATCCATGGCAGGCTGTTGATAAAAGACCCATCCGCGTGCAATCGCTCACGCCGGCTACGTGCAAACACTCACGATGGGCACGTGCAATCGCTCACGTGTGCCACGTGCAATCGCTCACGACACGTACCTATAGATACACCTCTAATTTCCTCTAGCTTTCCTGTAGCTAGAATCGGGGTTGTGGATAACTCGACTGGCATATTAAGCACGTGCAATCGCTCACATGATGCTCAGTTAGGGCACCGCCTCGTAAGGCAACGTAATGCAGAGCAAGAAAACCAGATTGCCCATCTAGGCCCGGGAATATAGATTCCCGGACCTAGAAGGGAGAAGGTGGGGCAGGCGAAGAAAGAGGCTGACAGAAGGTGTGGATCGAACCGGGAAAGCTTCAAACCGCCATCTCCCACATCCAGGAGGACGAAGCACGTGCAATCGCTCACTACCCGGTCGAGGAGGTCAGAGCAGCACGCCGATACCTCGATCAGGCACGTGCGAGCAGCACCAGGCTCAAGTACAACCGCGACTGGCAGGCGTTCTCTGCTTGGTGCGCAGTGCGGCAGCAGCAGGCACTCCCAGCCACACCGGAAACCGTGGCGGTTTATCTGGCGGCCGAGGCGGACCGGGGCCTAGCGCCGCCGACCCTGACGCGCAAGGTCGCTGCAATCGGCTTTGCTCACCGCCGAGCTGGGCTCGACCCGCCACACAAGCAGCCGGGCGGTACCTTGGTAGCCGACACCCTTGCCGGCATCCGGCGTGAGCGATTGCACGCACCCACGAAGAAGATCGCTGCCGAGGCCGACATCCTGTTCACGGTGCTTCTGCAGCTGCAAGGCACTCGGTTGGCCGACATTCGGGACCGGGCAATCCTCAGCTTCGGCATGGCGTCGGCAATGCGGCGGAGCGAGTTGGTGGCGCTGGACGTGGCCGACATCCACGTGGAGCCACGCGGCGTCCGCGTGACCATCAGGCGGTCCAAGACCGACCAGACGGGCAAAGGAGCCACGATCGGCGTTCCCGCCGGCAAAAGGCTCAAGCCGGTCGAGACTCTGACGCAGTGGCTGGAACGGGCCGGTATCTCGGAAGGAGCGGTGTTCCGCCGCCTATCCACCAACGGCAAGGAGGTTCTCGCCTCCAGGCTATCGGACAGAGCGATTGCACGCATCATCAAGGTGCGATTTGCTGCCGCAGGCTTCAACCCGACGGCGTTCTCGGCCCACTCCCTGCGATCCGGCTTCCTCTCGTCCGCCGCCGCCGCCGGCGCCAGCATTTGGAAAATGCGCGAGGTCAGCCGGCACAGGTCGGTCCAGGTGCTGGCCGACTACGTGCAGTCGACCGAGCTGCTAGACGACCACGCGGGCAGAGCTTCCTGTGATGTCGGACGACGGTCGTGGCGACACCGGCGTGTGCGTTTGCACGCACCGCCGTTTGCCAGGCGAGCCCGATTACCGCTTCGCGCAGTATGGGCGTCGTACCATGTCATCGGCACTACAGGAGTAGGTCTGCCCGCCGGCCATGGCTGTCCATTTCACACTGGTTGCACCGCGGTCGATGTTCGAAAGGACTACGTTCTCAGGCAAGGTATTGTTGCCAATCGACATGGCAGACGCCCGTTGGAGGTTGTCCGATGTGCTGGCACAAGCGGCCAGAGACAACAGGGCCAAGGTTGTCGCAAGGACGGTGTAGCGCGTCTTCATCTCTGATCCTTCAAGAGGTAAGATCACATAAAGGCGATCTTTCGAGGAAACGATCACCGTTCTATCGAACCTTTTATGTCTAACATAGGGCGAGAGTGCTACTACCCTGTGGGTAATCGCGGTGTTCCGTGATCGTGATAGCTAGGTCGTCATCAAGCCAGCATTCGAGCAGGATGTATAGTGTTCATCCCGGTTAGAAGGAAGAAAGCAAGAAAGCAAGAAAGCAAGAAATGCGCTTTACATCTTAAACATCACGCCCGCTTTAGGGATTGCTGTAAAAGCTGCTTTATTGATATGATCGGAGCATTGTCGGAGGCCCTGATGAGCGCGAGCACAGGTATGCTGGTTGTTGTGGTTGCGTCACAAAAGGGAGGTGCTGGTAAAAGCACGATCGCTCTACATCTGGCGGCAGCTGCTCACCTCCGCACCGTCCTTTTGGATATGGACCCACAGAAAACGCTTGCTCGATGGTGGGAGAGCCGCAAAGCCGAGACCCCTGCCTTGGCGGAGGCTACAATAGGACTACTGTCCGCAAAACTTCAGACCTTACGAGAGGAAGGTTACGAGCTTTGTGTGATCGACACTCCGCCTTCTGTCACGGTGTCTATTGCCGCGGTCATTGAGTGCGCTGACCTGGTCCTTATCCCTGTAAGACCGTCACCCGCTGATCTCTGGGCTGTTGGAGCCACAATCGAGATTGCCCGCAAAGCCGATAAGCCGTTCGCATTCGTGTTGTCCCAGGCAAGCCGCGGCACGACCCTTGTGACGCAAGCCATGGCTGCTCTATCCGAGTACGGCCGCGTGGCAGGCGTAATCCATTCGCGTGTCAGCTTTGCCGGTGTACTTGCTGACGGCCGCACCGTCATGGATCACGAGCCAAAAGGTGCTGCAGCCAAGGAAATCAGCGATCTATGGGACGTGGTAGCTGAACGTCTAGGAGCTATGAAGAAAGCAAGAAAAGCCGTAAAGTCGATTTCTTCAGCTCATTAGAAAGGCCCATTGTTCATGGCAAAGAAGCTCGCAGGAATGGGGGCCGACATGATCGGCAGCCGTCCCACCACGCCCCCAGATCCAGCTGACCTACCTTCAAGCCCAGCAACCGCCAAGCCAATGACCCAATATGGGGTCAATCTAAACTTCCGGGTTCCAGCCGAATTTCGCCGCCGCTTTCGAGGATATGCTGCAAGCCACGATCTCAAATTGAACGAGGTATTGATTCAAGCGTTCGACGCTCTTCTCAATACCTCTACCTAGCGAGAGTGGCTGTTTTCAGGGAGTAGGGACGGCGCGCTACTCCCTGAACCGACCTAATGCGTTGTGAGAGCCATCGGTCCTGTCGTCCTGGGAAGACCGGCCTCGATGTCTCGAGCACGCTGTTGCTCCCCCGCGACCAGCTCGTTGAAGAACCGGCTACCTCGATTCCACCCACCTGGGTTCTCAAGAGGACCGAACAACACCGGCGGTGCCTTTCCTCCCGGTAGGATCTCCCACATGCTCGGCGGGTCACTCCAGTCATATGGGCCCCAGCCGCCTTCGTAGCTGCGTGCCAGCTCGATCTTCCCCCGCTTGCGCTTGACCCAGTAGGCACCGTCTACATGGATGCCGTCCCATCGCGGATCGGCGCCGGTCTCGGTCCAGATCTGCTGCACGATGCGCTTCAAGCGCTCGGGATGACCGGCAATCTCCTCCGGGGTCGGCAACGGTAGCGCGTCACCGATCACCCGCAGTGCCGCATCGGTGATCGGGTCCTCCATGCGCCAAGTCCCGTCCTTGAACAGCACCGCGTCGATCGCCCCGAACTCGAGGAACTCGACCCAGTAGTACCCATTCTTCCGCACCGGCTGTCTCCCACTGTCTGCTGCCTATACCCCAGGACGGGGCGGCCTGACCGTAACTTCGGCGAAGCGCTTGCGAACGCCGCCAGAGCATCAAACGATTTTTCGGAAAAAATGCGCTTCGGGCCGAAATAGATGGAAGCGTTCGCAAGCGCGACCCGCACGACAGGAGAAGGACAGAAGCCGAAGGAACACAGACATGGCGATACCGCCCGCACTCCGCGCGACGCAAGGGTTCGGCCTGGCGGCCCGCTGCGCGCCCTTGCGTCGTGCTCGGCAGGCGCTTCGCCGGGGGAATCTTGGAGGGGTAGAGGGAAGGGAAAAGGCCCCGACCAGCCCAACCAAGGCATCCCTGGAAGGGAGCGCCGAGCGATGAGCAAGTATGATCCGGAAATCGAGCAGCTGAAGGCAGGAGTGAACTGCGCCGCCCTACTGGAGCGCATGGGCGGCGGCTACAAGCTGGATGAGCGGGAAAGCAGCCGCCAGAACCTAAAATACCGCCGTGGTGCCGGCGAGATCATCATCATCAACCACGACGGCAAAGGCTGGTGGGACCCGGGCAGCAACGCCAAAGGCGACGTGTTCAGCCTGGCCCAACACCTAGACCCGTCGCTGAACTTCGGCCGGGTGCGTGGCGTGCTGCGGCAGATGCTGGGGGTGGCGCCCTCGTTCCCAGCCGCCGAGAGGCCGGAGAAGGAGAAGAAGCCGAGCCAGCCGCCGACGGAGCGTTGGCGGAGCCGCCCGCCGATCAGTCAGGGTTCGCGGACCTGGTTGTATCTCACCGGGGAGCGGCAGCTGCCGGCCGAGGTGGTGATCGCTGCCATCAAGGCGGATGCGGTCCGCGAGGGTCCCTATGCGAGTGCCTGGTTCGCACACCGCGACGAGCGGGGCGGGCTGACCGGCATCGAGATGCGCGGCCCGAACTACCGGGGGTTCAGCGAGGACGGCAACAAGACCCTATTTCGACTGCAGCCGAGAGGCAGCGATGCCCCGACTAGGCTGGCTGTGCTGGAGGCGCCGATCGACGCCATGAGCCTAGCCGCCCTGGAGGGCATGCGTCGTGACACTCTCTATGTGGCGACGGCTGGAGGCATGGGGCCGGGCACCATCACAGGGCTGGAGCGCGAGATCGCCGGCATCGCCGCACGGGGTGGCGTGCTGGTCGCTGCCACGGACGCAGATCCCCAGGGGGAGAAGTATGCCGCCCGGCTGACAGCCATGGCGGAAGCGGCCGGGATCGTGGCCGAGCGCGCGGCACCGATCGGCCACAAGGACTGGAACGAGGCGTTGAAGGCCGAGGGTCAAGCCCCGGCCCGCCAGGCTCATCCTCGCTTCTCGAAGGCCCTGGCGGACGTGGCACGAGCGATGGAATGGCCCCAGCCGGCACGTCGTCCTCCCTGGGAGCCCGTCCCGGTCCGCATGGCCGAGCGGGTGCGTGTCATCGAACAGCGCGACGCCATGGCGGCGGCAGAGGCCATGGCTGCCAGGAACATAAGCGAGCCGGCACCAGGGGCAGATCAGCGCCGTGCCCCCTCCCCCGGCCCGGGAGCGCAGCCGTGACGCGCGCTCCCGATCATGCCTGGGTCCTGCTGAAATCCGGCAAGCGCCTCGACCTGCTCGATCCGCACCCGATGGCCTGGGACGACGAGGACCTCGCTACCGGATTGGCCCGCACCTATAGATGGGGTGGGCATTCCAGGTGGGAGCTGCCTCTCTCGGTTGCCCAGCACTCCATCACCGTGCTGCTGCTGCGGATACAGCAGGCTCCGACTACATTGACCGCATGTGAGCGTTTGCACGCACTCCTGCACGACGCGGAGGAGGGTTTGCTGGGGTATGACGCCCTGACCCCGCTGAAACCGCATTTAGGCGAGGGATTTAGCCGCATCACCGAGCGTCTGGTGCGTGCAATCGCTCACAGATACCGCCTGCCGGACTGGACGGAGCAGAGCCACGCCGCCCACAAAGTGGCGGACCGGCTGGCGGCTGCCAGCGAGGCAGCCCATGTCGTCGGCTGGTCTCGGGCCAATATCCGCCAGAATCTGCGGATCAAGGTGGAGCCGCTCGACCTTGACCCGGTTCCGACCCCGGTCGGCCTGCAGCCCTGGGAACCGTGGTCGCCCAACCTGGCGGCCAGCATGTTCCTCGACACCTTGCGCGAGCTGCGCAACCAGGCGGCGGCGGAGCCGCCCCCGAACCGGGCTGGAGTTCCCGAGTATCCGCAGCCGGCCCTGACCGGCCGGACGTTCGTCGCGGTCGACAGCGGCGACGGCCTGCAGTCGATCGAGGGTGAGATCGTGGGTGGCGTCCGCGAGGAGGATGGCACGTGGGACCTCGACGGGGTGTTCACGGTGCTGACCGAGGACGGCGACCTGGTGAAGGTCAACGGCTGGTGTTGCCTGACGGAGGTGCAGTGATGGACCCGCACGACCCAATCCTGGCCGGACTGACCCCAGGCCAAGGCTGCCATGCACGACGGCGCCATCCTCGTCTTGGCCGGCGCCGGGACCGGCAAGACCCGCACCCTGACGTCCGCGGTCGCGTGGCGGATCGCCCGGCAGGGCATTGCGCCCAACCGGGTGCTGGCTGTGACCTTCACCAACAAAGCAGCCGCGGAGATGACGGCACGCATCCGCGGCATGCTGGCAGGCCAAGCGACACCGACCTGGACCGGGACGTTCCACGGCCTCGCCGCCCGCCAGCTCCGAATGGAGCCCGAGGTGGCCGGACTACGTCCCGGGTTCGAGATCCTCGATGCCGATGACAGCAAGCGCATGATCCGCCGCACGGCCGCGGCGATGCACGCCGGCGGAAATGATGATGCTGGCGAGGCGGGCCGGGACGTGCAATCGCTGAAGACGCTGTGCAACCGGATCGGCAAGTTCAAGGACAACCTGATCGGCCCGATCGATGCCCAGCACAGCATCGAAGCCATGATCGCCCAGGCCAACGTCGCCAGGAACCCGGTCGATGCACCCGGGCTACGCCTCGCCGGACGGGTCTATGTCGAGTATCAGCGCCGGCTGCAGGAGGCCAACGCGGCCGACTTCGGCGATCTCCTGCTGTGGCCGACTCTGGCGATGCAACGGGACGAACGCTACCGGCAGCGATGGGCAGACCGGTTCGACTGCCTGCTCGCGGACGAGTATCAGGACGTGAACCGTGCCCAATATCGCTGGATTCGCCTGCTTGGGGGCGATCACGGCCGCGTCTTTGTGGTGGGTGATGACGATCAGGCGGTGTATGGCTGGCGAGGAAGCGATCTTGCTTTCATCCGATCGTTCAATCGGGATTTCCCGCATTCCATCCAAGTCCGGCTGGAGGACAATTTTCGGTCGACTGGCCACATCCTGGCCGCCGCCAACGCGGTGATCGCCCAGGATACCAAGCGGCTTGGCAAGACCCTGCGCACCACCAAGGTGATGGGCGAGCGCGTGGAGGTGGTCGGCTTTCGTGATGCCGAGGCAGAGGCCCATGGCGTCGTGGCCGAGATTGGCCGTCGCCACAGCGAGGGGGTCGCCTGGCAGGACATGGCACTCCTTTACCGCTCCAACGCCCTGTCCCGCGGCTTCGAAGAGGCGTTGATGTGCTCGAAGGTTCCCTACGTGCTGGTGGGGGATGTCGGTTTCTACCAGCGAGCCGAAATCAAGGACGCCTTGGCGCTGCTGCGCCTGGCCACCAACCCCGACGACCGGCAGTCCGACGAGGCGTTCCGCCGAGTGTGCAACACCCCGGCACGTGGACTCGGCCCTAAGGCGCAGGAGACGATCGAAACCGAAGCGGGCTGGCGCGGTGTGTCGCTGCTGCGAGGGATCGAGACCGCCCCGCTCACAGCCAAGGTGCGGAGCCAAGCCCTAGCCTTCGCCGATGCCATCCGGGCCGGCGGCAGCGCCACCCTGACCCTGGCCGACCAGCTCTCGCTCCTGCTCGACAAGAGCGGCTACCGCGCCATGCTGCGGGAAAGTCGTGCCGAGGATGTCGAGGGGCGCCTGGAGAACCTGCAGGAGCTGCTTGGCCTTGCCGGGTCGTTCCACGGTGCCAGGGAGCTGCTAGACCACGCCTCGCTGGCCAGTGCCGCCCCAGGAGAGGATGGCGACGGCCGCGTTCAGCTGATGACGCTGCACAAGGGCAAGGGCCTGGAGTTCGAGCACGCCTTCCTGCCGGCCTGGGACAGCGGGACATTTCCCGGCCCGTACAGCGAGGATCTCGATGAGGAGCGACGGCTGGCTTACGTGGCGCTGACCCGAGGCAAACAGCGCGTGACAGTCACGCATTGCAGCTTCCGGCGCGGCTACGTGCAGCCGTCCCGCTTCATCGACGACATCCCCGAGCAGCACCGCGTCACTGGCTGGCTTCGTTCTCAGGCCAAGCCGGGGTTCGTGCGGCAGGGCGGCGCACGGTTCGCGGACGACCTCGATGCCTTGGCGCTGCTTCGACAGTTCTGACGCAAAACCGCAATCCCGGAAGCAAGAAGGGCCGCTTGCCATGCTCCACTGTGCCATTCTCGGCGACAGCCTCGCTCAGGGGATCGCCAACCTGCGCCCGGACTGCCTGTCCGACACTCGGGTCGGGATCAGCTCCGCCAACTACGTGTCCGGCCACGTCGTCAGCGTCACGGCGCAAACCGCCCTGCGGGTGGCAGGGGTGTTCGAGCTAAGCCGTGAGCGGTAAAGCGCGAAAGCAAGAAGGGACGATAAAACGAAATCCCGAACGGGAGAGAGGCATGATCGCTGCCGTAGCGAGGTAGCCGCGGCAAGGGTCACACCGCCAAGCGGCGGCATGCCCGGCTCCGCCGGCTGACGCCCCTGCCCCGCCTGCCCCGCCACGCCTGCTGGATGAGGTCTTCGAGAGGAAGACGGCAGACAGGAGGAGGATCAAATGGTGGTATTGAAAGGGCTGAAGCTCGTGCTGGGAAGCGTGATGTTTGCCGGGGTGATCTACGCGATCCTGGCAGCGCCCGGGCTCTTGAGCGACAGCGCATCCACGGTGCCGGCGCAGCACCGAATCGTCATGGTGCGGCCGTGAGCCGCCCTCCTGCCCGCACCGCGCAGCCTACGGCCGGGGTGTGGAAGTGGGTCGCCACGAGGATGACCATGCACGACGGCACGGTCCTGCCGACCTGGGGCGTGATGGTCGCCGCCACCTTGCAGTGGGTCGGGAGAGTCCACCCGATCGGTGAAGCCCCGGAACACCAGGCCGAGGCCCAAGCCAACGCCATGCTGTTCGCTGCCAGCAAGACGATGTCCGAACTCCTGGACGAGGCGACTAAAGCGTGGGCTGAGCAGTTCGACGGCCCCGAGGACCAGGACTGTTCGGTGTCTGGTGCCGACCTGATGGACTGGTTCGCACAGTGGCGGGTGCGTGCCCGCCTGGCGCTCGACGTGGCGGGCCTACCATGAACGCCGCGCTGCAGGAGACAGCGGTCAATGCCGAGCCGGACGATGCGAGCCCGCGGCTGTTCTGGGTGGCAATCTACCTCGTACAGCTGGAGTGGGGCGGTCCCGAGGAAGGTGGTTGGTGGTTCGAGGAAGCCAGCCTGGTCACGGCGCCGGACATCTACGCCGACCTGGGAGCCATGCCGGCGTGCCGCCTTTCGGAGGCCGAGGCAGAGATCGTCGCGATTGAGATGCGGCCTGGCTTGGCTGCCCTGAATGAAGGCCGTCCCGCTCTGTCATCCACGCTCAGCCGCGGCCTCTACGACGTGCGGATCGTGCGTGCAAACACTCTACCGCCCTGCATCCCCGACTGCCCGCCTCGCTACGAATAGCGGTTCGCCCCCATCGCCACCCGAGAGGCCCGCCACTGCGCGGGCCTCTCGCATTTCTGGAGACACCGACGTGAGCGTTTGCACGCACTCCGCCGACCCCGAGATCGCTGATACTCCATTCTGCAAGGCACTCCGCTGGAGAGTGTTCGATCCTAACGAAGCCCTCGGGATCGCGGCGACACACCGCCGTCGCGCTGCCGAGGCGCGGCTTCGACACCCCGATTGGGAAACCCAAGCCGCCCGGCACGACCAGATGGTGGCTATCTGCGAAAACCACGCCGTTACCCTGCGCGAACAGGGGGATGCCTACCAGCTGGCAAAAGCCCGCCAACCTGCCCTGCCCGCTCCGGTCACGGTGCAGCCCGTGAAGGTATCCTGACAGCTTCGCGTCGGCCATGCGTGCAAACGCTCACATTCCACTCGCATCCGCTCCGCCCGGCATCATGGGATGTCGAGCATGGATGCTGCTTACCAGGAGACTTCCCTTGGCTGCTTTCACCCTGACGGCCATCCCTGCACATCATGAGCAGGTGCCCGACCGTTCCTACAAGATGACCGTAATGGAGTTGCTCGGCACCTGCTTCGGTCGCGGTCGCATTGAAGCAAAGAACGTCGCCGAGATCGCCGTTTTAGTGAAGACCTTCGGCGACGGCGTGGCCCGGCAACACCCCGAGATCTCGTTCATGGTGTCCGTGAGCGTGGTCAAAGGCTCGCGCAAGCCGAATGGCTTCGACGCCGCCAACAACTGCAACGGCCTTGGCCAGGAGGCTTGGATGAAGACGATCGACAAGGCCGACCCGATCCGGCCGAGCTATCCAGCCGCCGCCTAGACCATCCGTCCCGTCAGTTGACCCGAGAGGCCCGCCATCGTGCGGGCCTTTCGCGTTTGTGGAGCCTGCCATGATCGAAGACAGCTCAACCTGCCTGCTGTGCGGCGAACCCGCCGAGCTGTCGATCCACGAAATCTGGACTGATGGCAACTTCCAGCTTTCCACGTGCTGCGCCGGCCTGCTGGAAGAAGTCTCGGCCGAGATCGACGCCGACCCGGCATGGGGCAGGGCACTGCTACGCCATCTCGGTGCCGAGGAGCTGACCGGGCATGCTTTGCGCCGCGTCAGTGACGGGCAGGGAAGCAGCCCCGTGCTCGACTTCAAGCTGCGCCTAGCACCGGTCTCCTTTTCGACCGCCCGTGCTTTCATCGCTCGCCATCACCGCCATTGCGGTCCGCCACATGCCTGGTGGTTTGGCGCGGCCGTGATGAACGGCTTCGCCCTGATGGGCGTCGTCACCGTGGGCAACCCTGTCGCACCGGCCTTCAACGGACGAGGAATCGTGGAGGTGAACCGCCTCTGCACCCGCGGCGACCTCCATCCGATGCTCCGGTGGAACTGCTGCTCCAAGCTGTATGGGTATGCCGCTTCCGAGGCCGAACGCCGTGGCTTCACGCGCATCATCACCTACACGCGCGTTGACGAGGACGGCACCAGTCTCCGCGGGGCTGGCTGGACCTGCGAAGGCGCGGCCGGCGGCCGGGGCTGGCACAGCTCCCTGCGTGCCCGATCCAACCGGAACGCCTGGATCGGCAAGCAGAGGTGGTCGCGCGTACTGTCGCCCAAGCCTGCCGCCGGCACACGGCTTCTGCCGGACGCACAACCTGCCGACGCCTGGTTCACGACTCCCGGGAAAGCCGAAGGCATGTTTGCGATCTAAGCCGAATGAGCGAGAGCAAGAAAAAACGATTGCCAGAAGGCGGGAAAGTGGGAGAGAGCGATTGAGGAAATAGGCGAGCTACCGCATGACGTCTGCCGGCGACAAAGGGTGGGTCCTCGGCGCAAGCGCCTCCGGTCCCGCGCAAGCGCGCGCCTTTGCACCGGCAGCCACCACGCGGGGCGGGGGAGGGGTCGAAGGAACCCTGGAGAACAGACCCCATGATGAAGTACCGCAGCGGCAAGCCGTTCACCGACCGGCGCGACCACTACCAGGAGGTGACGGACCGGATCGTCGCGGCCCTGGAAGCTGGCACCCGCCCCTGGAAGCAGCCCTGGGAGAACGGCGCCCCAGGCAGCCCGGTGAACGCGACCTCAGGCCGGCGCTATCACGGGATCAACGTGCTGCTGCTGTCCATGACCAGCTACACACTCGGCGGCGATCCCCGCTTCTGCTCCTACAAGCAGGCGGGCGACCGCGGTTGGCAGGTCCGGAAAGGCGAGAAGGGCACCACGGTGTTCTTCTTCAAGCGCATGCTGGTCGAGGACCGCGACGCTGCGCCGGATGCGGAGGACCGCACCAAGGCAATCCCGATGCTGCGCGCCTACACGGTGTTCAACGGGTCGCAGATCGAAGGCATTCCGGCCTATGTCGCCCCGGACGTGACGGAGGCGCCGTGGCGGCGACCCGAGGCGGCCGACATCATCCTGACGAACAGCAAGGCCGTGGTGCGGATCGGCGGTGACAAGGCGTTCTACAGCCCGAGCCTGGACTTCATCCAGCTGCCCGAGCCGGCGTCCTTCCATAGTCCACAGGACTTCGCCGCCACGGCACTCCACGAGGCATCGCACTGGTCCGGCGCGAAGCACCGCCTCGATCGCGACCTGACCGGCCGCTTCGGCACTGCGACCTATGCGCAGGAGGAGCTGCGGGCGGAGCTGGCATCGGTGTTCATCGGCGGCACCCTCGGCCTGCCGTGCGACATCCCGAACCACGCGAACTACATTGCCTTCTGGGTCAGGAAGCTGAAGGAGGACAAGCGCGAGATCTTCCGCGCCGCAGCCGACGCGCAGCGTATCGCTAATTACCTGCTCGGCTTCCATCCGGACTACGCGTCCGACGCAGGGGATGAGCCGGACGCCGACGCCGTTGCCGTCGCGCAGGCCGCGTAGATCATGGTCGGACCCTCCAGCGTGGCTTCCCCCGGGGCAGCACCTGACCTCGCCAGCTACGACCACATCCTAGTGTTCCTGTCAGGCGGCAAGGACTCCATCGCTTGCCTCGACGCAGTGCTGGCGGCCGGTGCCGACCCGGCTCGCATCGAGCTGCACCACCACGACGTCGACGGGGGGGAGGGGAGCCACTGATGGATTGGCCGGTGACAGCCTCGTACTGCCCGGCACTGGCCGCCAGCTTCGGCCTACCGCTATTCCTGTCGTGGAAGGCCGGCGGCTTCGCCCGCGAGATGACGAGGGCCGATGCCCCTACGGCACCCATTCACTACCAGACACCAGAGGGCGTCCGCATTGTGGGCGGCAACGGTCCCTGCAATACCCGACTCCGTTTTCCACAGGTCTCGGCCGACCTCGCCGTCCGATGGTGCAGCCCCTACCTCAAGATCATGGTGGCGGACGCCCTGATCCGCGGCGACGATCGGTTTCTCGGTCGCCGCACCCTGGTCGTGACCGGCGAGCGTGCCGAGGAAAGCCCGTCGCGAGCCCGCTATGCCACCTTCGAACCGCACCGGACGACACCCGGCATGGCTCGCGTCGCGGCCGCCACGTCGATCACTGGCGGCCGGTGCATGCCTGGCGCAGAGCGCAGGTTTGGGACGCCATGCAACGGCAAGGCGTGGTGCCGCATGTCGGCTACCAGCTCGGCTGGGGACGTTTGTCCTGCATGGCCTGCATCTTCATGAGCGCCGACCAGGCCGCCTCGCTGCGGTTCATGGCGCCAGTCGTGTTCGGTGCCCTCGCTGCCTATGAGCAGCGCTTCGGCTGCACGATCAAACGCGGGATGTGCCTTCAGACCTTGGCGGATCGAGGGCGTCCGTATCCTGCCGTTCTGGCCCGACCAGACCTGGTGGACCTGGCACTGTCTCCCGCGTGGAACCGGGCAATCCGGATTGAGCCGCGTCGCTGGACGATGCCAACCGGAGCCTTTGGGGACACCGCAGGACCGAGTTAGCAAGAAAAGCCGATAAGACGATAGATGGATAAGGAGAATGAGAGGAGGGATGACGTGCAGCCCGGCGGCACGCCGCGCAAGGGTCGGGCCAGGCGCCAAGCGGCGCCCTTGCCCGGCGCGCCGCCGGTCAGCCGGGAGAGGGGGTCTCGAGGAAAGAGACAGCAGAAGGAGCACCCCCGTGACCATCCACAGCCTGGCAAAAACACTTCATCGCGTGTTCAGCTCGTTTAGCCGGAACGAACCCCAAATAAGTTCGAACCCGAAAGAGGCAGATAATATGCCGGTCCCGCAGGACTTCGCTTCTGCAAGCGCCCGCGCCGAGGGCTGGGACGTGTTCGACTGCGGCCCGCGCGAGGATGGATCAGCCTGCAAGGAGATCCAGCGCCTAGATGACCGGTCGGACGGCATTTCCATCTTCGACGACGACGGTGCCGCGTGGGAACACGTCATCGACCGGGCACGGACCGGGTCGGTGCTGCACCAGTCTGCCCTGAAGCTGGTGGACCCGATCGAGCGCGGCCTAATCCGGTTCTGGTGCTCAGCCGAAGACCTGCTGCCATGACCCGGCCTACTCGACGCAAGACCGCATGGGGTAGCCAACCCCGTCGTGAGATCGCGACACCGGCCGGCCCGCTGCCCGAACCACCCGACTTTCTCGGAACCTGGAGATGGCGCCAGCCCGATCCGAAAGAGACAACCGAGGCGTGGTTTGAGCGGACCGAGCGTCAGCGGACCATCCTGATCGACCGCGCCAAGTCCTGGCTCGTCACCGGACGGCAGGTGACGGTCAATCTTGATCCCCGCACCGGAGGTGGTGACGTTGCTGGCCGGACCGGCACGATCTTTCGGCTCGGCGACCCAGCCGTTGCTGACTTCATCTGCGTGCATTTCAGGACTTTGGGGCGAGAGAAGCGCCCCCGCGTCCGTCTGCTGCCACTCGAGATCCTGACACCGACCGAGTGATCCGGGCGGGCTGATCCCGCCTTTCTTCCGACTGCCCATCATCCGCGTGGACCTGCCCCTGCCCCAAGCAGGGAGCGGGCTTTCACGTTTTCCCGCAAGGACGAAATCCTATGAGCAAGAACTGCACGTCACAACTCGGCCTGTTCGACAGCACCAGCCTGGGCTGGGGCTTCGACCTCGGCGCAGGCGGGTCGAGCGGGACCAGCCGCTTCCGTGAGGCGGACCAGGACGAGCGCATGGCTACACCCGCCATGACGGTCAAGCTGCACCAGCCGGCCGTCACCTACCGCCTGCTGGCCGACCGAGTGCTGGCACAGGGCTGGAAGGCACGGGCGGCCGACAACATCGCCGCCATCCGCCTGGCGCGGGAGATCGAGGAGGAAGCACGTCCAGCGACCGCGGCCGAGCAGGAGCGACTGGCAAGGTTCACCGGCTTCGGCGCGAGCGAACTGGCGAACAGCTTCTTCCGGCGCGCGGGCGAGGCGTACCGGCCAGGCTGGGAGGACCTCGGCAACGAGCTGGAGCAGCTGGTATCGGCCGAGGAGATGTCGGCGCTCGCCCGCTCGGTGCAGTATGCCCATTACACCCCGGAGTTCATGGTCCGGGCGATGTGGCGCGCAGTGCAGGCCATGGGGTTCGCGGGCGGCACGGTGCTGGAGCCCGGCTGCGGCACCGGCCTGTTCCTGGCGCTGATGCCGGAGGCGATTGTAGCCAAGTCTGCAATCACCGCGATCGAGATGGACCCGTCCACGGCGCGGATCAGCAAGCTGCTCTACCCCGAAGCCTGGGTGCGGCAGGAGGACTTCACCAAGGCGAAGCTGGCCGAGAGCTTCGAGTTGGCGATCGGCAACCCGCCGTTCAGCGACCGCACGGTCCGCAGCGATGACGCCTCGGGCAAGTTCGGCCTGTCGCTGCACGAGTACTTCATGGCGCGCTCGATCGAGCGGCTGAAGCCGGGCGGGTTGGCGGCGTTCGTGTGCTCCCGCTACGCCATGGACCGCATCGACCCCAAGAGCCGGGCGCACATCGCCGCTATGGCCGACCTGGTGGGCGCGATCCGCATGCCGCAGGCGGCGATGATGGCGGCGAGCGGCACCGAGGTTGTCGTGGACCTGCTGTTCTTCCAGCGTCGTGCGCCGGGCCATGAGCCGGGCGGGGCCGCCTGGGACGAGTTGGCAGAGGTGTTGCCGGCTACGGACGGGGAGGGGCCGCTGCACGCTAACCGCTACTTCGCCGAGCATCCCGAGATGGTGCTGGGCAGCCACGCCTGGACCACCAGCTCCTTTGGTCCGGTCTACACCTGCCGCGCTCGTGGCGAGGACCTACAGGCCGCGCTGATGGTGGCGATCGACCGCCTGCCACGCGGTATCCATCAGGCGCCGGTGCAGTCCACATCGGCTCGGCCGAGCACGGTCGCCCGGCTCAAGGTCGGCACTGCGGCCGAGGGTGCCACGGTCAAGGAGGGCAGCTACGTCGTCCTCGAAGACACCCTGATGCAGGTCGTCAACGGCACGCCTGAGCCCGTCGCGGTGAAGTCTGGCAAGGGCAGCGAAGGGATCTTCGCCAAGCACGCCCGCATCATCCGTCTGATGATCCCAGTGCGCGACGCCTTGCGCGAGGTGCTGCGGACGCAGATGGACAACCAGCCCTGGGGTGCCGCCCAGGTAAAGCTGCGCGTGGCGTATGGGGCGTTCGTGCGCGCGTTCGGGGCCATCAACCTGACCACCACGACCCGCAGCACGGACGCCGAGAGCGGCACGGTGACGGAAACGCAGCGCCGGCCCAACCTGGCACCGTTCACGGACGACCCGGATTGCTGGCTGGTCGCGTCCATCGAGGATTACGACCCGGAGAGCAGCACCGCGAAGAAGGGGCCGGTGTTCAGCGAGCGGGTGATCCATCCGCCCTCCGAGCCGGTGATCGTGACCGCGGCCGATGCCCTGGCCGTCACCCTGGCCGATGTGGGCCATGCCGACATGAACCGGATCGCGGAGCTGCTGGGCCGGAGCCGAGAGGAGGCCGCGGCCGAGTTGGGCGAGGCGGTATTCCTCGACCCGGCCACAGCCGACCCGGATGGCGTCACCGGCTGGCAGACCGCCGACGCCTACCTGTCCGGAACCGTGCGCAACAAGCTGGCCCGGGCCGAGGCCGCGGCACAGACCGACCCGCGCTACGGCCGCAACGTGGAGGCGCTGCGCCGGGTGCAGCCGGCGGACCTGTCCCCGTCCGACATCACCGCTCGCCTGGGTGCGCCGTGGGTGCCGGCCGACGTGGTGGAGCTGTTCAGCCGCGAGGTGATCGGCATCGCCACCACGGTCCGCCACACCGTGGAGATCGCGGCGTGGACCGTGGACAAGCGGGTGTTCGCCGGCCAGGCGGCCGCCACGTCGGAGTGGGGCACGGCACGCCGGCACGCGGGCGAGCTGCTGGATGACGCGCTGCACTCCTCCATCCCGACCATCTGGGACATCTGGCGGGACGCGGATGGCGAACACCGGGAGATCAATGCCGCCGAGACCGAGGCGGCGAAAGAGAAGCTGGCCAAGATCAAGACCGCCTTCGAGGGCTGGATCTGGACCGATGCGGAGCGGACGGACCGGCTGGCCCGCATCTACAACGACACCTACAACAACTTGGTGCCGCGCCACTTCGACGGCTCGCACCTGCAACTGCCGGGCGCCAGCTCGGTGATCCGGTTCTATGCCCACCAGAAGCGGGTGATCTGGCGCATCATCGCCGCCGGCGCGACCTACGTGGCGCACGCGGTCGGAGCCGGGAAGACCTACTCGCTCGCCGCGGCGATCATGGAGCAGCGCCGCCTGGGGCTGATCTCCAAGGCGATGATGGTGGTGCCCGGCCACTGCCTGGCGCAAGCGAGCCGGGAGTTCCTGCAGCTCTACCCGACCGCCCGCATTCTGGTGGCCGACGAGCAGAACTTTGCCAAGGAGAAGCGCGCCCGGTTCCTGGCCCGCGCCGCCACGGCCAACTGGGACTGCATCATCATCACCCACTCCGCCTACAAGTTCATTGCGGCGCCGGCCGAGTTCGAGCAGGGCATGGTGAACGCGCAGATCGCCATCTACGCCGAGCTGCTGGAGCGGGTGGACGGCGACGACCGCATCACCCGCAAGCGCATCGAAAACATGAAGGAGAAGCTGGAGGCCAAGCTGGAAGGGCTCGCGACGCGCAAGGACGACATGCTGACCATCGCCGAGATCGGCGTGGACCAGGTGATCGTGGACGAGGCCCAGGAGTTCAGGAAGCTCAGCTTCGCCACCAACATGACCAACCTGAAGGGGGTCCAGCCGGACGGCTCGCAGCGGGCCTGGGACCTCTACGTCAAGACCCGCTTCATCGACACCTTCAACCCCGGCCGCGCCCTGGTGATGGCCTCGGGCACGCCGATCACCAACACCCTGGCGGAGATGTTCACGCTGCAGCGGTTCATGCAGCCGGACGCCCTGGCCGAGCGCGGCCTGCACGAGTTCGACGCCTGGGCCGCGACGTTCGGGGACAGCAAGACCGAGTTGGAGCTGCAGCCCTCCGGTGCCTACAAACCGGTCACGCGGTTTGCCGAGTTCGTCAACGTGGCAGACCTGATGGCCATGTTCCGGTCGTTCGCCGACGTAGTGCTGAAGGCTGATCTGCGGACCTACCTCAAGCTGCCACGGGTCGAGAGCGGGCAGCGGCAGATCGTCACCGCCGAACCGAGCCGCACCTTCAAGTGGTATCAGCGGGTGTTGGCCCGGCGGATCAAGCAGATCGAGGAGCGCAAGCGCCGCCCCGAGAAAGGGGACGATATCTTACTTTCTGTCATTACCGACGGCCGGCACGCCGCGATCGACCTGCGGTTCGTGCTGGAAGAATACGACGACGAGCAGGCCAACAAGCTCAACGCCCTGATCTCCAGAGTCCACACCGTGTGGCAGGACAGCCGGCAGACCGTGTATCACCGGCCGGACGGCACGCCGTTCCCGATCCGGGGCGGGGCGCAGATGATCTTCAGCGACCTCGGCACCATCAACGTCGAGGCCAAGCGGGGCTTCTCCGCCTACCGCTGGATCAAGCAGTCGCTGATGGCACGCGGCATCCCGGCCGAGCAGATCGCCTTCATGCAGGACCACAAGAAGTCCGCCGCCAAGCAGCGCCTGTTCGGCGACGTGAACGCCGGCCGGGTGACGGTGCTGATCGGCTCGTCCGAGACCATGGGCACGGGGGTGAACGCCCAGCTTCGCCTGAAGGCGCTGCACCACCTCGACGTGCCGTGGCTGCCGAGCCAGATCGAGCAGCGGGAAGGCCGCATCGAGCGCCAGGGCAACCAGAACGACGAGATCGGCATCTACGCCTACGCCACACTCGGTTCGACCGACGCGACCATGTGGCAGAACAACGAGCGCAAGCAGCGCTTCATCAACGCCGCTCTGTCCGGCGACCGCTCGATCCGACGCATCGAGGATGCTGGCTCCCAGGTCAGCCAGTTCGCCATGGCCAAAGCCATCGCGTCGGGCGACCCGCGCTTGATGCAGAAGGCCGGGCTGGAAGCCGAGATCGCTCGCCTGCAGCGGCAAGAGGCGGCACACTTCGACGACCAGCACGCGGTTCGTAGCCAGCTTGCCGCCGCCAAGCGCGCCCTAGCCACGGCCGAGCGCCGGATTGGCGAGGTTGAGCAGGACATCGCTACCCGCAAGCCCACCAAGGGCGACCTGTTCAGCATGACGGTGGACGGCCGCAGCTACAGCGAACGGCCCAAGGCGGGCGGCGCCCTGCTGAACCTGCTGCGCAACCTCGACGTGGAGCAGAAGGAGGGAGACTGGGTGGTCGCCAGCATCGGCGGCTTTCGCATCTCCGCCCAGGCAGTGAAGACCTGGCGCAGCAAGGACCTGCAGGTGCTGGTCACGCTCGACCGCACCGGGGAAGAAGGCGAGATCGCGTTCTCACCCGACCTGACTGCCCTGGGGCTGGTGTCCCGGCTGGAACACGCGCTCGACCACTTCGAGGTGGAACTGGCCGAGCACCGCCGCGCGATCGGCGACAACACCCGGCGGATTGCGGATTACGAGCCGCGGATCGGCGGCAGCTTCGCCCTGGCGGCAGAGCTGTCCAGCAAGGTCGGCGAACTGGCGGAACTGGAGATCAGCCTGGCGGCCACGGCAGAGCAAGCCCAGGGCGACGAGGACATGGACCGGGATATGCCCCGGCTGCGAGGCGCGAGCTGCGACGATGAGGAGGAAGATTGCAAGGCAGCATAAGAACAAAACATGAACGTAAGCGTTGGAGAGTGGGAGGGCTCGCAGCACGGGCCTTCCGTCAACGCTGCGCTCCATCGCCGGCTACGGCAGCCCAGCCCCGCTGACACGCAGCCCGCCAGCGCGGACCGCGCGCTGCGCAGGGCAGGGACGCCCGCCGGCAATGGTGTCGGAAGGCCCGTCCCGCAGCCGTGGGAGGTGTCTTCCAGAAAACTGGAAGAAAGGTCGCTATCCCGAAAGGACGAAAACCATGGAACTCAGGACCGTTGACCCGCGCAAACTGAAGGCCAACCCGAACAACCCGCGCCGCATGGCAGTGAGCGACGCCTTGGAGGCGCAGATGACCGCCTCGATCAAGGCGATCGGCCTGGTGCAGCCGCCGCTCGTAAAGGAAGAGGGCAAGAAACTCGTCATCCTGGCCGGGCACCGTCGCGTGGCGGGCTGCGTGGCCGCCGGCCTGACCGAGATCCAGGTGCTGGTGCAGCCGGAGGCGGACGCCGCGATCGACCCCATGCGGGCCGTGTCTGAGAACCTAGTCCGCGCCGAGATGGGCCAAGTAGACAGGTGGCGGGCGATGGAGGCCCTGGCTGCTGCGGGATGGAACGAGGCTGCCATCGCCGAGGCGCTCGGCCTGACCCCGCGCAACATCGCCCAGGCCCGGCTGCTGGCGAAGATCTGCCCGGCCATGCTGGACCAGATGGCCAAGAACGACCTGCCGAAGGAACGGGAGCTACGCATCATCGCCGCGGCGACCAAAGAGGAACAGACCGAGGTCTGGAAGCAGTTCAAGCCCAAGCGCGGCCACAAGGCGTCGTGGAACGAGATCGCCCACGCGCTCAGCAAGGTCCGCCTGCCGGCGAAGAACGCCAAGTTCGGTGCCGCCGAAGCGCAGGCGTTCGGGATCGTGTGGGACGAAGACCTGTTCGCCCCAGCCGACGAGGACAGCCGCACCACCACCCAAGTCGATGCCTTCCTGGCCGCGCAGACGGCGTGGCTGGAGGCGAACATGGCCGAAGGCGACTGCATCGCCGAGATGGACGAGTACTACCGTCCCAAGCTGCCCAAGGGCGCCCAGCAGCACTACGGCCGTGCCGGGGAAGGGGTCTTCACCGCTCACTACATTGAGGCCCGCAGCGGCCTGGTGCGGGAGACGCATTACACACTGCCGGCCGCACGTGGTGGCTCCTCGGGAAACGGGGCGGACGATGCCGAGCCGGTTCGTAAGGCCCGGCCGGACCTGACTGCCAAGGGAGCCGCCATGGTCGGCGACCTGCGCACGGATGCACTGCACCAGGCGCTTCGCGAGAACCCGGTCGATGACGACCAGCTGCTCGCCATGCTGGTGCTGGCCTTGTCGGGCCGGAACGTCACCGTGTTGAGCGGCGTGACCGGCCGTCACCGAGCGAACCACCTGGGTCGGCTCGCGGAGACCCTGACGGAGGGCGGCGCTATCACCCGTGACCTGACGACCATCCGCTACGCGGCCCGCGAAGTGCTGGTGGAGGTGCTGTCCTGCCGAGAGAACCACTCCGCCACGGGCATGGGTGCGCGCTATGCCGGGGAGGCGATCGGCGCCGATACCTACCTGCCGAACATGGCGACGGAGGAGTTCCTTCCAGCCCTATCGCGTGCGGCCCTGGAGCAGTGCGCCGAGGCCAGCGAGGTGGCCAAGCAGGTCCGGGTAAAGGACACCCGCGCCGCTTTGGTCGCACGTTTCAGCGACGGCACCTTCGTTTACCCGGCAGCCCGCTTCGCGCCAACTGAGGCCGAGCTGGAAGCGCGGCGCAACCCGGCCAGCATGTTCGAGGAAAGCGCCGCCGACGAGGACGCTGATCCGGAGGACGCGAAAACCATGCTTGACGTGGGCGACGGCTCCACCGTGGCCGAGGAAGAATCGAGCAGGGATACGATCGAAGACGAGGAGACATCGGAACCGGCGGAGCCGGAGGACAGCTCGATAGTCTCGGCTGGCTCTATCCCTCCCGGCTTGCCCGCAGAGATGCAGATCGCGGCTTAGGCCGCGCTCACGGCCCGGTGTTTCGACACCGGGCCAGTTTCCGTCATCACTTCGGAGCAGCAACATGCCCCCCATGTCAGATTGCCGGTGTGCGTTCGATAAAAATCCCCATCTAATAAGCTCGGAAACGAACCGTTCCGCCTTGGATCGCCACGTACTTTCGGTTGGAGCCGCACAGCGCCGCGCCAAAGCACAAGAAGTCGAAGCAGAAATGGATATGGCGTGTGAACGTGCAGCAATCGGGTCCGGCCTTCGTGGCGCATCACGTGATGCGTGGACCCGACAGACCTGGGACCGCTATGTCGCGGAGGCCGTGAACCAGTCGCGCGCCCACGGTGCCGAGCTGCAAACCTTGTGGCGCGATGCCGCCTACCTCGATCGTTTGGCCGGTGCGTTGTGACCACCATTCTAATGCTCGACGACGAGCAGTCCGAAATGATGACCTTCGGTCTGTCCGTCGCCCTACAGCGTCAGCGGCAGGCGCTTGCCGAGATTATGCAGGAGCGCCTGCAACGCGCGGCTGACGGCGAGACGAACGTCAGCGAATGGAAGATGACGCGCTTTAACAGCCTGATCTACCGTGTATCCCGACTGCAAGCCCTGATTGCCACGATCGACACCGCGTCCAATGAAAACGGTCTCGCAGCCTCGGATTAGACAAAGGTAAGAAAGAACGAAGACGGTCTAGGACGAAGCCACCACGTCCGGACTGGCGGCCGCAAGGGGTGGGTCTCCGCCGCCGCTACGCTAGTCGGCTGCGATCCCGCGGCAAGCGCCGCGCCCTTGCCCCCGCCAGCCCGCCCGAGGTCGCACGGTGAAGTCTTCCAGAGATGACGGAAGACGGAACCGAAGGAGCAACCCAATGGCCTGCACGATCCCGTCCACGATCGTCACCACCCTGCGCACCCCGGCCCCGACCGCTGCCGATTTCGTGCCGACCAAGTTCATCCCGGCCGATAGCAAGGCGTGGTTCGCGGTCCACTTCCTCCGCTTCACGTCGGCCGACTTCCCCAAGCACCACTTCACGCAGCGGTTTTACAGCCGGGTAATGAACACGTTCGGGATGATCGCCCACTACGACCGCATGGGCTTCTGGACCGAGTACTTCACCAGCACGGCTGGCAAGGTCGAGTTCATCGAACAGGTGATCGAGTGGCCCTGCTACGGTGATCCCACGAGCACATTCAGCGACGCCGAGCGTGAGATTCAGCGCCGATTGCGCCAGGTGGACCTTCTGGGCCTGTATCGGAAGCTCAGCCGTGCGGAGCGAGATACGGCGGAACGAGCCGAGTTCGCCCGCCTGAAAGCGCGGTTCGAGCCAGAGGACCCAACCTCGGCAATCGACCTCAGCACGGCCGCAACGGTGCGTGCAATCGCTCACGCGGCTACCCCAGGTCCAGCCGGGACGCGGGGTGCAAACCAACTCGCCTTCGCCCTGTGAGGGGGCGAAGCCATGCTGCCAATCGCGTGGGACATCCCGGAGCCTGCTGAAGACGAGAGTCCACATCCCCTCGATGGGCATGAGGCCCTTGAGCAGATTCGCGTCACCATGCACGACGGCCGGGTGCTGGAAGGAGCTTATTCTCCCGCCGGGCGACAACACTTCCTGCACCGCACCGGAGCCGATCTGCCGCTGATCGGACAGGTGGAAGGGCCGCTACTGGCCGGAGAGATCGCCACCGTCCAAGTCGTGATGACCCGCACCGAGGTGAAGGAGCGGGCACGCGAGCTGCTGCATGGACCACGCGTACCTGGTCACGAGCCGGTATCACGCGAGGATTTCGAAGCGAGGCTGCAGACCCTGGCCCGCGCCGTCGCCGCGGTGCCCGAACCAGATTGGCAGATGCAGATCCGCCTGCGCCGCCAATTCGAAGCCTGCGCCGACCGCATCACGCTCACCCCCGGCAAGCAAGCCTGGTTGCTCGCCGAGGCGAAATGGGCGCGGCGGTCCAACGCCCAGCCGACCATGGCGGACCTATGGGTTGAGCCCGTTGCCTCCCCATCGTGTTTCGCTCGTCCCAGACCGCAGGATTTCGACCCTGACCCTGTTGTCCGCCGGAAGCGTATGCCGCCGCCGCTGCACGTGCGGATGGACCCCTATTCAGTGCCGAACATGCTGGCTGCACTCACGGTCCGCGGTCTGAAGGCACGCATCACTCGCTTGGGCGACCCGCCTTTCGCGCGCGGGCACATCCAGGTGGAGATGCCGATCAAAGGACGCGCCCGCTTCGTCCTGATCGGCGAGACCCAAGGCGGCGTCATGGCCTGGCGCGACGCCTGGGACGGCAACGACAGCAAGGCCGGACTGCAGCGCCTGCGCCGATCCAGGAACACCGATGCCTATCACGCCATGCGCGAGGCCATGCGCCACGGCCGTCCCGTGAGGCAGGGCGACCTGTTCGTCTAAGCGCCTCACCCAATCACCGCCGACCGGAGCCGGTCGGCATCAGGAGACATACCATGCACCTCAGCACCCCGGATCACCGGACGATCAAGCACGCCCATCTGTTCTGTGGCCTCGGCGGGGGCGCCAGGGGTTTCAACCGCGCGACCGCCCGGGTCGGCTCGCTGCAAGCCAACTTCCGCTGCCTAGGCGGCATCGACGTCGACGCCGCTGCGATCCGGGACTTTTCCCAGCTGGCAGACGTCCCCGGGACATGCCTCGACCTGTTTGACCGCGAACAATATCTGGCCTTCCACGGCCACGAGCCGCCGGCGGACTGGCAAGAGGCTAGCACGGCCGACATCCACGCTGCCTTCGGCCACGAGAACCCGGACATCGTGTTCCTGTCCGCCCCGTGCAAAGGCTTCAGCGGCCTACTGTCGGAAAGCAAGAGCAAGACGGCCAAGTACCAAGCCCTGAACCAGCTGACCCTGCGCGGGGTCTGGCTGACCCTAGAAGCCTACGCCCACACCACGCCGATCCCGCTCATTTTGTTCGAGAACGTACCGCGCATCGCCACGCGAGGCAGGGCGCTGCTCGACAGCATCACCGCCCTGCTGCGGTCCTACGGCTACGCCGTAGCCGAGACCACCCATGACTGCGGCGAGCTGGGCGGCCTGGCGCAGAGCCGCAAACGGTTCCTGCTGGTCGCCCGCCACATGGCAAGCGTCCCGCCCTTCCTCTACGAGCCACCGAAGCGGGCGCTGCATGGCGTCGGCGATGTGCTCGGCCGCCTGCTACTGCCGGGCGATCTGCGCGCCGGGCCGATGCACCGCGTACCCTCACTGCAATGGCAGACCTGGGTAAGGCTGGCGTTCGTGAAGGCGGGCTCGGACTGGCGCAGCCTGGCGCAACTCCGCGTCGAAGATGGCAAACTGGCCGACTACGGCCTGGCGCCAGACACCTCCCGGCACGGCGGCGCACTCGGGGTGACGCCGTGGGCCGAGGCGTCCGGCACCGTGACCGCAGGGGGCCGGGTAGGGCAGGGGGCGTTCAGCGTCGCCGATCCACGCCGCCAGCAAGGCCGCGCCGAGTTCGGCCAGTATGGCGTGAAGACCTGGGACGAGCCCTCGCAGGTCGTGATCGGCAAGGCCGCGGTCGGGGCCGGGCAATTCGCCGTTGCCGACCCGCGCCATGCTGGAGCGCCGAAGTTCAACAACATCTACAAGGTCGTGCCGTGGTCCGCGACCGGCCCGGCCGTGACCGGGGGCAAGGATCTGGCCGTCGCCGACCCCCGGCCAGGAATGGACCGCACGAAAGGCGACGACTGGTTCGGCGGCGGCCACTTCGGCGTCCTGCCTTGGCAGGCGTCGAGCGGCGCAGTCTCGGCCGCGGCCGGATATGACAACGGTCACTGGTCCGTGGCCGATCCCCGCTTGCCCGAACAATCCGATCGCCTGGTCGCAATCATCCGCGCCTTGGATGGCACCTGGCATCGCCCCTTCACCACCCTCGAACTTGCTTCACTGCAGTCCCTGGTCGATCCCGAGGAGCACCTGGAGCTGGAGGGCCTGTCCGACGCCGGATGGCGTGAGCGAATCGGTAATGCCGTGCCGCCGGATGCCGCCCAGGCCATCGCGGAAACCATGGGCCGAACCCTGCTGATGGCGTGGAACGGCACCGGCTTCATGCTATCCAACCTGCCGATCTGGGTGCAGCCCATGGCGATCGCCCTCAGCGTCAAGCAGCCCGGCGAGCTGTCGCACGACGCAGGAACAGCACCATGACGGTGTTCTGCTCCTTCTGTGGCGAGGGATGGCCCCGCGACCCGGCCCTTGAGGTGACTTGCCCCTCATGCAGCCGAGGTCCGGGCCGGCGCTGCGTACGTCCGTCAGGACACGAGTGCGACGTGCATGCCGATCGGGATCGCCGTGCCATGGACCAAGGCTGGATCAAGCCGTGCTCCACCCTTTCCGTTCGCCCGACACCGCCGCCATCGAGGCGCCTTGGCTGTGAAGGGACCGCTGTGGAGCAGCTTGGCCTGTTCTGACGAAAACAGATTATCGGAACCGGACTGAATCTTTCGGTCCTGTTTTGGAAAAAACCTTCAGCGAACTCCGACCGACGCTGTGAGGAAAGTCCAAGCCGAAATGCATGAGAGAGGAGAATGGTAAAGGGGGAGAGGTGTGTCTGAGCGCCCTGTGCCGGCACGTCCTCTCGGGTTTGCTGCGGCCTGAACCGAACCGGGAAACGCTGCAACGAGTGGGTCCTCGCCATGCTCGGCTTCGCCTGTGCGTGGCTCCGGTCCCGCGCCAAGGAGCGCGCCGTTGCACCGCTTCCCGGCCCGGTTCCCAGGGGCCGCACCCGAGAGGACGAGCCGGCACAGGGCCGGACCGACTTTCGAGGAGAGAAGGAATACGACCATGGCCGGTAGCGTGAACAAGGTGATCCTGATCGGGCGTCTGGGTAAGGACCCGGAGGTGCGCAGCACACAGGGCGGGGGCAAGATCGTCAGCTTCAGCCTGGCGACGAGCGACCAGTGGACGGACAAGGCGTCCGGCGAGCGCAAGGAGCGCACCGAATGGCACCGGGTCGTGATCTTCAACGAGCAGATCGCCGGGGTGGCCGAGCGCTTCCTATCCAAAGGTAGCATGGTCCACCTCGAGGGCGCGCTGCAGACCCGGGGCTGGACGGATAACGCCGGCGTCGAACGCTACAGCACGGAGGTGGTGCTGGCGCGGTTCCGTGGCGAGCTGACGTTGCTGGGCGATGCTCGGGGGAACGGGAACGCCGGCGAAGGTCGCCCGGCCGAGCGTCGTCGCGAACCCGAGATGGCTGGTGCCGGCGCGGGGGGTGCCATGGGCGGCTTCGGTGCGGGGTCGGACCTCGACGACGACATCCCGTTCGCTCCGTGCTGGCAGTAACGCCCGGCTGCTCCGTCATTACCGGCTGCCCGAACTGGTGGCCGGCCTACCCCCTGGCTGACCGCTTCAGGTCGTAGAAAGTAACAAGGATACCGAGATGGTCGTGAGATTGATCCTCGGCAGGACCGACTGCCCCATCGTTCGGGTGGAACGCTTCAAGATGCTCGCCGGCGGCACGCAGCTTGTGGCGATCGGCGTCATTGCCGCCGCCATCGTCGCTCCCACGTTCAACCCGTCGCTGCGCCCGTCACACGCAGCCGTGGTGACGGGTGGGCTGGTCGCTGCTTTAATCGAGTTGGTCGCATTGCGTCTCATGGGGTGCATCTCCCCGAGAGAGACGAGAAAGGAGAACGACGATGTTGGAGCTTCTTGAGCGCCTGTTGCTGGCGGGCTTGCCGTTCATCGCCGTCGTCTGGCTCGGCCTCTACGTCGAACAACGCTGGATCGGCCTACCCAAACAGAACTGACCGCGGCCCGTCTTCTGACGGGCTGCATCGCTCAACCCCAAGGGTTGAGCGCGTCCGGGTGATCGACTGATCCCGGGTTAGGCGTCCGGCAGAAGCGGCGTCTCGATCCCCATCCCTTCGTGAGCCCGCCCGGCAGTCGCCCGGCGGGCCGCACTGATTCTGGAGCTACGACATGGACATGATGCAGCGCCTTTCGCAGGCGGGCGTCACTGACGCCGTTCGCCAGTGGCGCAACCAGGCTGGCCATCTTCGCGACGCAGCCGATGCTGCTCATCTTCGCCCGCCCCTGCAGGCCAAACTGATCCGCGAAGCCGATGCCGCTGATCGTCAAGCTGACTGGTGGTCGGACTGCCTTGCCGATGAATTTTAGCTAGGTCGGCTAAGGGTGGTTTACAGACATTCATGGGGGGGTGTCAGGAGATTGGCTTCAACGCCTCCCTAGAAGCTCCAGGAACGGGCTGTCCGCGCCGTTAGCCCGGTTCGTGCTCCGAGCGACGCCACGATATGAGCAGCTTTTCCACTGCCGGGTGCGTTTGGACGGGGTATTAAGGACGGCGTCCTGGTCCTCAATGTACCGACGTGTGGCATTGTTGTCATAGGCGCGATCGGCCATCACTAGGATCGAAGGTGCTAAGCCGCGCAGCAGAATTTCTACCGCACGGCAATCCGCGACCTAGCTGCCGGTTAACAAGAATGCCAGCGGGCGTCCTTAACCGTCGATTAAGGCATGGATTTTGGCGGTGCGTCCGCCACGGGTAAGTGAGCCAAGACGCTCCTGATCCGTCGCTATGACAGCTCGAGAGCGTTGTTGGCCTATTTCCTCATGTTGCGTACAGGAACCTCTTCCAGCTTGAGCTGCACTGTCTTGCCGCTCTGCCATCCATTGGCGCCGGCGGCGACGGTCGGCATCGGAATGTCTTCGCGGTTCTTTTTCTCGGAGCCGGTCGAAACTTTAAAGCGCTTGTCGCGGTCATCGACCAGTTGCTGGTTGATCTGCCCGTCTTGCGTGAACCCCATCATCAATTGCGGGATGCCCATCGGAAAATTCAGGTCCCTGTCGATCTGCCAAGTGTGCCAGGTCTTGCCATAGGTAGTAACGAGATCCTTCATGAAGGCGTGCTCTGCAACGTCCGGAACTCCGGGCGTGATGAGCTCGCCGGACTTCACCTCAAAGTTGTGGCTATGCCAGAGCCGCTTCTCGTCATCGGGTAATGTCTTGAACACGCGTTCGCTAACGATGTATTCGATGCCGATCAGTTTCGCGTTCGCCTGGTTCGAGTCATAGATGACGCACTGATGGAAGTCCTCGGTCAGGTGCGTACAGAAGTGATTGGCCTCGACCTGCCGGCCCATGTCGTCGGCGTAGAAGTGAAACCCGTTCAGGTACTCACTCATCGCGTCAATCGGCTTCTTGGACTGCAGCACGTCTGCTCCAGTGTCCAGAATATGGCTGTGGGTGGTCACGGGACCACCAGGTGTCGGCTGCTCGGGCTTGCCTTGCGCCAGCGCGGAACGCCCTCCGAAAAGCGAGAGCAGGGGGCCCGCAACGGCAGTCGCCGCGAGGGCGCCGCCGAAGCAGCGACGGCAAGACATGTTGTGAAGGAAGCTCATGGTTGGTTTCCGGTGAAAGTGGGAATCGAAAGCCCGATAAACGATCTTTAAAAGCTATCTTGACGGTTAGGTACGACCGGGAAGGTGCCATGGAGGGTGTCGCCGTTGTCTAACAGCACCACCGGGCGCTGGCTGCGTAGCCCATCCACGTAACCAGCAAGGCGAGCATAGCCACCAAGAACAGGAAGCGCGCCTCCGAACCGTGCCAAACCAGCCCAGGATGCGGTTCGAGGTAGCGGTGCACATCATTGACATGCACCAGCGTCAGCGCACCAGAAGCCATGACGTATTCCTCCTGCTATCCCCAGGGAATGCTCTCGTTGAAAGCATCCAGGGGGATTTTGAGATAGCGCCGCCCGTCGTTCTCGGGTTGGGGTAGGCGTCCTCCGGCGATGTTCACCTGGAGAGCGGATAGGATCAGCTTGGGCATGGGCAGGGTAGCGTCGCGCTCCGTCCTCAGTTTCACGAAGCTGTCCTCGTCCTGGTCACTTAGGTGCGCGTTCTCGGCCTCCTGCTCGGCAACCGTGCTTTCCCAACGAGCCTCGCGGCCGCCCGGCTTATAGTCATGGCCGGTGAACAGCCTGGTGCTGCCGGGCAGGGCGAGGATGCGCTGGACTGATCGCCAGAGACGCCGCGCATCACCACCCGGGAAGTCGGCTCGGGCAGAGCCGCTGTCCGGCATGAACAAAGTGTCGTGGATGAAGGCCGCATCGCCAACCACATAGGTGATAGATGCAAGGGTATGGCCTGGCGAGAACAGGATGGAACCGGGGATCGAGCCAATGGCGAACGCCTCACCATCCTTGAACAGGTGGTCCCACTGGCGCCCGTCGGTCGGAAGGCCTGGTAGATTGTAGAGCTTGCTCCACAAACGCTGGACTTCCACGACGTGCTCGCCGATTGCGGTTGGCGCCCCAGTGACGTCATGCAGGTAGCCAGCGGCGGAGAAGTGGTCGGCATGCGGGTGGGTGTCGAGGATCCATTCCACCGACAAGCCGTGCCGGTCGACCTCGGCAAGGATCGCGTCGGCGGAGCGGGTCGCCGTGGTGCCGGACTTCTCGTCGAAGTCGAGCACCGGATCAATGATGGCACAGCGCTTGGTGGCCAGGTCCGTCACCAGGTACTGTACACTGGACGTCCGTTCGTCGTAGAAACCCACGACATCGGGCTTGACCGAGTTGCTCGTGGCAGGGGCGTCTACCACGACAGAGGCACTCACGCTGCAGCCTGGAAACTGCGCTCCCGGTGGGGGAGGTCGAACTCGCTGCCGCGTAGCATCATGTCCCAGTAGAGGAAGGGCAGGCCCTTGGTCTTGAGCAACCAGGCGGAGCGGCGCGGCCGCCGTGGATCCATCGGGAAGGTTGGCGTCACCTTGCCGCCGTAGCTGAACTCCGCCAGCACGACCTTGCCGTAGGCGGTGGTCAGCGGGCAGGACCCGTAGCCGTCGTAGCTGGCCGTAGGCTCCTGACCTTCCAGCACGGCGAGCAGGTTACGGACTACCACCGGCGCCTGGAGTCGCACGGCGGCAGCGGTCTTGGCGTTAGTGGTGCCCGCCGCGTCACCCAGGGCGAACACGTCGCCATAGCGGGTGTGGCGCAGGCTCGAGGGATCAACCTCCACCCAACCCGCGGGACTCGCCAGCTTGCTTTGCTTGATAAAGTCCGGGGCGCTCTGCGGAGGTGTGACGTGGATCATGTCGAACGGTTTGGCGACCTCGCGCGTGCCGCCTTCCGGGTCGGTGACGGTGAACAGCGCGATCTTGGCCGGTCCGTCGACCGCCTTGAGTAGGTGCTTGTAGCGCGTGTGGATGCCGTAGCGGTCCACCGTCTCCTGCAGCACCGGCACGAAGAACGGCACCCCGAACAGGACGTCCCCGGCTAGGCAGAACTCGATGTTCACCGGGCGCTGCATGCGCCCGCGGCGGATGCGCCAACGGTCGGCTGCCAGGTACATGATCTTCTGCGGCGCGCCGGCGCACTTGATGGGCATGGCGGGTTGCGTGAACAACGCGGTGCCGCCCCGGAACGCCTGCAGGCACTCCCAGGTATACTCCATGTGTTGCTGGGAGTAATTGCTGCACACGCCGTTGCGGCCGAGGGCGTCCCGCAGGCCTTCGACCTTGCTCCAATCGAGCTGAAGGCCAGGACACACAACGAGCGCGCGATAGCCGACGCGGCGCCCATCGGCCAGTTCCACCTGCTTTGCATCCGGGTCGAATCCGGTGACCGCAGTTCGTAGCCAGGTGACACCCTTTGGTATTAGGCTTTCCTGCTTGCGCATTGTCTGCTCGGCCGTGAAAACCCCGGCCCCCACCAGCGTCCAACCGGGCTGGTAGGAGTGGGTGGTCGACGGATCGATCAGCGTGACGTCCAGCTCCGGCCGATGGCGCCGCAGTTCGGCGGCCACGGTGATGCCAGCGGCACCTCCGCCCACGATGACGACACTCGCCTTCAAGCCTGGGGGGTGACTTTCGCCGATCGAGACATGCGGTGTGCGCTCAAGGCTTGGGATGGTGTCCATCAGCGGGTTCCTCGATCAGCAGGCCAGACCACCCAATAGTTAGGCATTCCTGATTTACTGTCTATCTTAAATGGCATATCAAGTTGTGTAGCGGCGTAGCTTTCACGTGAGGTTAGGAATGAGGCGGTCCCCCTTAGGAGCAGACCTGACGGTATCAGGGCAGCTTGAGCCGGACGACATCGCCGCCCTTGCTGCCGCCGGCGTGCAGCGCATCGTCAGCACCCGCCCCGATGGGGAGAAGTTGGGCCAGCTCCCGGCTGCCGAAGCGGCTCGTCTCGCGGCCGAACGCGGCATCGACTACCGGCATATTCCTGTGACGATGCAGACCCTTTCCGCCGATACCGTCCATGCGTTTGGCGACGCCATCAGGGAAGACGGCGTTGTCCACGCGCATTGTGGCTCAGGCTTGCGGGTGGCCACGCTCTGGGGTCTCGACGCAGTGACGACTGGCCGGCTGAGTCGCGAAGATGCGCGACGCCAAGTAGCGGAGGCCGGATTTGATCTGACGGCCGGTTTGGCTTGGCTTGATACCCAAAGCGGAGGCAGGCCGGCGTGACGGACGTTCCACGTCCAAGGGTAGGGCCGCCTCTGCTCCACGATTCCGCCCCAGAGTTCCGGGCCCGCACAACGATGGGTGACGTGGCACTGAGCGACTATCGCGGCCGGTGGCTGGTGCTTTTCTCGCATCCCGCCGATTTCACACCGGTCTGCACGAGCGAGTTCATCGCTTTCTCCCGGGCAGCCGGCCGGTTCGAAGAGCTTGGATGCGCGCTGTTGGCGCTCTCGGTGGACAGCCTATTCTCTCATTTCGCCTGGATCCGCAGCATCCACCAGCAGTTCGCCGTGGCGGTGCCGTTCCCCATCATCGAGGACCCCTCGATGGCCATCGCGGCGGCCTATGGCATGATCGCGCCCGACGCGCCCGATGCAGCCATGGTGCGGGCGACCTTCGTGATTGACCCGGAGGGCATAATCCGCGCGATCAGTTGGTATCCGATGACGACGGGCCGAAGCGTGGAGGAAATGCTTCGCCTCCTCACTGCTCTCCAAACCACGGATCGGCATGGCGTCTCCACCCCGGAAGGCTGGCGACCCGGCGACGACGTGATCCTTCCAAGTCCTCTCACCGCGGACCAGGTGTTCCAGTCCCAGGCGGAGGGCAGCGACTGGTATTTCCGCAAGGGACCGCTTCCCGCTGAAAAAGGAGGAAAGCGTCGATGACGCCGGACGCCATGGACGTTACCACTACGGTGGCGGCGCTCAAGGCACTAGCCAATCCTGCGCGGCTGCGCATTGCGCTCCATCTGCTCGGCGGCGAGAAGGGTGTCAGCGAGATTGAGGGCGAGCTCGGCCTGAAGCAGCCCAATCTGTCACAGTACTTGGCCGAGCTGCGCGAAGCCGGTCTGGTCAGGACCCGGCGCGAGGCACGCAACGTGTTCTACGCGTTGGCGGACACGAGGACGGAAGCCATTCTGCTCGCCCTTTCGTCGCCGTCAGCACCGGCTCGTCAGGCTGAACCATCCACCCCCGGCCGGTTGCGGCCCCGCCTTCCCGTTGCCGCGGCAGCCTTCGCCACCGTGGGACCTGTCCGATGATGGTGCAGCCGGATATCGGACCCGCGCTTAGCGGCGGCGCGCTGATCGGCGCGGCGTCCGTCCTTCTCCTCCTCGCGGATGGAAAGATCGCGGGGATCAGCGGGATCGTTGCCTTCCTGCTGGGCCGCCCGAAGTCGGGAACAGGATGGCGGATCGCTTTCCTGGTCGGGCTGCTTGCGGGACCTCCCCTCGTGGCGGCCCTGGCCGGGCATGCACTGAACATCACCGTTGCGGCAACCTGGCCCACGCTGGTCGCCGCCGGCCTGCTCGTGGGATACGGCACTCGGCTCGGGTCGGGGTGCACCAGCGGGCACGGCGTTAGCGGACTGGGACGCCTGTCGCCGCGCTCGATCGCAGCCGTGCTGAGCTTCCTCGCCACGGCCGCGGCGACCGTGTTCGTCATGCGCCATGTGCTGGGCCACGTGTCTTGAGGCTGCTTCTAGCGGGGACATCGGGCCTGTTGTTTGGATGCGGCCTTGCCTTGTCCGGCATGGTGGACCCGGCTCGCGTGCTCGGGTTCCTTGATCCCTTCGGTCGCTGGGACCCGACCCTCGCCTTTGTCCTGGCCGGGGCGGTCGCGGTCTCCGGATGCGGCACGCTGGTCCGCCTGCGGATGCGCCGCCCGCTGTTCGGGGAGCGCTTCGACCTGCCCGCTTCCCGGCGGATCGACGAGCGCCTGCTGAGCGGCGCCGCGATCTTCGGCATCGGGTGGGGACTGGCGGGCTTCTGCCCAGGCCCCGCCCTCGCCGATCTCAGCCTCGGCCTCCCGGCCGTGCTCGTGTTCGTGGGTGCCATGGTGGTCGGCATGTGGATCCATCGCCTGACCACGCGCCCAAGTCCCAAGCCGGATGCGGCCGCATTGCGAGGTGCGTCATGATGCAATCGGTACTGGCCATTCTGTCGGGAGGTCTGGTCGGCTTTACACTGGGATTGATAGGTGGTGGCGGTTCGATCATGGCGACCCCTCTGCTGCTCTACGTGGTCGGGTTGCAGCCGCACGTCGCGATAGGCACCGGCGCGCTGGCCGTGTCGGCAAACGCGTTCATCAACTTCGCCGGCCATGCCCGGCGCGGAAACGTCCGGTGGAAGCCCGCGGCCCTGTTCGCTGTTGTGGGCGCACTGGCAGCGGCGCTCGGCTCCATCGCAGGTAAGGGTTTCGACGGCGGGCGCCTGTTGTTCCTCTTCGCCGTCCTGATGATGGTCATCGGCGTGCTGATGCTGCGTCGTGGCTCGCAGCCGGAGGCGAAGGAGGCAGCAGAGGCGGAGCGGCCAGCCCTGGTGGTGGCCAGCGCGTCAGGTGTGGGGCTGCTATCCGGCTTCTTCGGGATCGGTGGCGGGTTCCTGATCGTGCCGGGACTGCTGTTCTCGACTGGCATGCCCATGATCTACGCCGTAGGGTCCTCATTGCTTGCCGTAGGCGCCTTCGGGCTGACGACCGCAACCAGCTACGCATTCTCCGGCCTCATCGACTGGCTGGTCGCCGCCGAGTACATCGCGGGCGGAGTTGTGGGTGGCTATGTCGGGCTCAAGCTGGCCTGCCACCTGGCGGGACAGAAAGCCGCGCTCAATCGCATCTTCGCCGGGCTCGTGTTCGTGGTGGCGGCCTACATGCTTTACCGCAACGCTGCGGCATTTGGGCTGTCGATCTGATGTGGGACGCGGTGGCTGCAACAGGGACGAAGATCCCGGAAGGAGAGAGGCCATGACGACAAGACGCTGGGCTATGGGATCGGGTGTCGTCGTGCTCGGTGCGCTGGCATCGGGCGTGGTGGCATTCCGGGCTTCCGGGGCAGGCCAGAACAACGACCTGGGCGACAAGATGGTCAACGACCCCACGGTGCCGGTTTTGGGCAATCCGATGGGACGGATCACTCTGGTGGAGTTCTTCGACTATCGCTGCACCTACTGTCGTTCCATGCTCCCTGTACTCAGGGAATTGCTCGCCAAGCACAAGGACATCCGGCTTGTCATGCGGGAGTGGCCCGTCTTCGGTGGCATTTCCGTTCAGGCAGCCAAGGTGGCGCTTGCCGCCAACTGGCATGGCAGGTTTGCTCCCGTGCACGCCGCGTTATTTGAACTTAGTGGCGGGATGAACGACACCCTGATCCGTCAAGCCGTCGAGAAAGCAGGGGTCGACCTCGCTCAAATGGACCGCGACCTTTCTGCCCGGAAAGCGGAGCTCGACACGGCACTCGGCGATACCACGGTGATGGCGCACGCACTCGGCTTTCAGGGAACACCAGGCTTCATCGTCGGGCGTTTCAAGGCACCGGGTGCACTGACCCTGAGCCAACTCGAGGACATGATCGCTCAATCGGCCAAACAGAGCTGAACAGGGGAGAGACGACGTAATGCGCACCCCGTCCTTCATGACCCTTGCCTATGGGACCGTTGCCCTTGCTGGCGTAACGCTCCTGCTCCGTCCGCCACATGTGCCCGAGCCTCTACCGAGCGCCACATCGCAGCGAACAATCACCGCTTCTCCAATTCTCCCGAGCACGCCGACAGCCGCGCCCGTCCAGACGGCTGCGAAAAGCGCACCGGTGGTGCCGTCAGCCAATCAGAAGATCGCCGCAGCCTGGAACGTGCCTGATGTCGACAAGCTGCCCGACGACGTTTTCGGCCACACGATCCGCTACGGCCGGGACCTGATTACCAAGACCACCTCGCTGATCGGGCCTGACGCCAAGGATCCCGGCATGCGGTTCGCGAGGAGCGGGCTTACGTGCCAGTCCTGCCACCTGCAGGGCGGGACCCAGCAATTCGGCCTGCCCCTGGCCGGCACCTGGGGCGTTTTTCCGGTCTACATCGGTCGCGAGAACGAGGTGCGGACGCTTGAGGATCGCATCAACGGTTGCATGGAGCGGAGCGTCAACGGTCGTGTCCTGCCGCCCGACGGCCCCGAGATGAAGGCGATGGTGACCTACATCCGCTACATCAGCGGCGGCGAACAGGTCGGCAAGTCGCTGGAGGGTCGGGGATCGCCGTCCATTCCGCTGCCGGACAAGGCCGCTGACCCGGTGCATGGGCACGAGGTGTTCAACACGGTCTGTGCTGCCTGCCATGGTGCCGACGGCCAGGGCCAACGGCTGGACGCGGCCGATGCCGCGGAGCAGGGCAAGCGCTACCAGTTCCCGCCGCTGTGGGGTCCGGACAGCTACAACGACGGCGCCGGCATGGCACGGACGATCACGGCGGCGCGCTTCGTTCACGCCAACATGCCCTATGGCACGAACTGGCAGGAGCCCCAGGTCTCGCCAGCAGACGCCTACGACGTCATGGCCTTCGTCAATTCGCAGCCCCGCCCGCACAAGGCCGATCTCGAAGCGGATTACCCGGACCGTTCCAAGAAGCCGGCAGATGCTGGCTACGCTCCGTTCGTCGGCCCCTTCACGACAGACCAGCACCGGTACGGCCCGTGGAAGCCGATCGATGACTGGCTCAAAGCCAATGCGGCGGAAGCCCGTGCCGTTCGCTGATTCCCTAGGAGAGTTCCTTTGCGCCAACTGTTGACCGCCACCACCCTGTTTCTCGGCTTTGCTGCGCTCCAGGCCCACGCCGAGACGGTACGGGTTTATGGGCCTGGCGGGCCGCTTCCGGCCATGAAGGAAGCCGTGGCGGCCTTCAACGCGGCTCATACCGGCACCACGGTAGAGATCACCGCGGGCCCCACCCCTGCCTGGATCGAAAAGGCCAAGGCGGACGCCGACGTCATCTACAGCGGCTCGGAAGTTATGATGACCGACTTCGCGAACGCCCTTGGGGACAAGCTCGATGCGTCGACGGCGATGCCGCTCTATCTCCGGTCCACGTCCATCCTAGTTCGCCCCGGCAACCCGAAGGGCATCAAGGGCGTGGCTGACCTGCTGAAGCCCGGACACCGCATCCTGGTAGTAAACGGCTCCGGGCAGCAGGGTCTGTGGGAGGACGTGGTCGGACGCTTGGGCAAGATCGAGAGCGTGCGGGCCTTCCGTTCCAATATCGTCAGCTATGCCTCGAACAGCGCGGTGGCGAGGGACGCCTGGACCAAGGACACCTCCATCGACGCGTGGCTAATCTGGGGCATCTGGCAGGTTTCTAACCCCGCACTCGCCGACCAGGTGGCGGTGGAGCCCGAGTACACCATCTACCGAGACACTGGTGTGGCGCTGACCAAGGCCGGAGCGCAGAAGCCGGAAGCAAAGGCTTTCGCCACCTACCTCGCCACTCCGGAAGCCGGGCGCATTTTCGCCAAGTGGGGCTGGATGACGCCCGCCGGCGTCGTGAACTAACCAGAAGCCTTCAAGGGAGAACATCGTCATGATGAACGCGGGACGTCGCGACGCCATCAGTCTCATCGGGCTGGGTGCCGCAGTGGGCACGTTAAGCCTGGCCAGGGTGGCGGACGCCGCTCCAGTTGCCGGGCTGCTGCCGCCGGGGGCCGCGGCTCTCGGCGAACTGACTAGGCGTTTGGCGGATAAGCCGCGACGCCGCGCGTTCAAGACCGTCCCCATGATCCTGACGGAGAAGGACCAATGGGACCACGAAGCTGTGGCGGAGGTTCTCGCCTACAAGCCTGCGCACAAGCAGGCTTGGGACATGGTCGACATCGCCGGTCCGTGGCTCAACCTCATACGCAACGCGTTGAATGCGCAAATTTGGTCTTACGGCCACCCTGACTTCTTAGTGGTCGCCGCCTGCCACAGCACGGCGCAAGTCGCGCTCTATGACCAGGCCATGTGGGACAAATACCAGCTGAGCAAGCTTGTCGGCGGCAAGGTCGCCAGCAACACGTTAATCGCTGAGACGCTCGCACAGGACGGCGACACGGCGAAGATTCAAGACGCACATGGGCCGTTCTCGGCCGCGGACAACTCGATACCTGCTTTGATGAAGCGGGGTGTCGTGTTCATGGCTTGCCACAACGCGATCTGGGAACAAGCAGGAACGCTGATCGAGAACGGTGTCAATCCGGACAAGCTCGGACAGGAAGCGTTGACGGCCGAACTCACCAACCACCTTGTCCCGGATGTCGTCCTCACGCCTGGCGCCGTGGCCACACTACCGGAGCTTCAGGGGGCCGGCTTCCACTACATCAAGTGAGGACCCCCAGGATGGAACAGGCTATGCGGGCAGTTCTGCTCGGTCTGGTCGCCTGCACAGCCTTGGTTGGGTCCGCTCGTGCGCAAGCCGATGTGGCTCGCGATGGCAGGACGACCTCGCCTCGACAAGGCGGCGTGGTTTTTCCGCCGTGGCAGCATGGGATTAACAACGATGCCCTGCGAGGCGGGCTTGAGTTTACTGTTGTTCCGGTCGACGTGCTTGCCGATTTCCATGGCGACCTGTCCGACCCGAAGCTCAGCCTGTTCGTCGGCGGCAACTACTTCTTCGTCATGGCACCTCTGGTCCACGCGTTCGAGGCGGTGCACCCGGAGTACAAGGGCCGGCTCTACTGGGAGACGATTCCACCCGGCCTTCTGGTCAAGCAGATGGAGGAAGGCGGCACGATCACAGTCGGCAACATGACCTGGACCGTTAAGGCAGACGTCTATTTCGCCGGGCTAGGCGGCGTGCGGGAGCTGATAACCAAGGGCATGCTGGAAGGCGAGGCAGTTTCGTATGTTACCAACACACTCGCCATCATGGTGCCCAAGGGGAATCCGGCCAAGATCACCGGACTTGCTGACCTGGGCAGGGCCGGCCTCAAGCTGGCCATGCCGAACCCCGAGTTCGAAGGCATAGCACGTCAGATCAAGATGGCGCTGGGCAAGGCCGGAGGGGATACCCTGGCGACCGCCGTTTACGATGACAAGGTGAAGGATGGCAGCACAGTCCTGACCCGCATCCACCATCGTCAGACGCCGTTGTTCCTGATGCAGGGCATCGCCGACGCCGGGGTGACCTGGCAATCGGAGGCGTTGTTCCAGGAACAAGTGGGCAACCCGATCGAGCACGTCGATATCCCAGCGGAGCAGAACGCCACTGAAACCTATGCTGGAGCCGTGGTGAAAGGTGCGCCACATCCCGAGGCAGCGAAAGCCTGGCTCGAGTTCATCCGTTCACCAACGGCGCTCGGCATCTTCGGGCGCTACGGCTTCCGCCCTTACCAGGCTCCGTAGAGAACAGTCCCATCGTTGCTCACCTTGGCCAGGCTAGGGCCAAGGTAGGAACGAGGGTACAGAAAAGGACCACGAGCATGGGTGAAGAGACACGAGGCCAAGCCGACGACTTGGCCGCGGCGATCGGCAACACACCGCTGATTAGATTGCGTTGGGCATCTGAGGTGACGGGCTGCACCATCCTCGGCAAGGCCGAGTTCATGAACCCCGGCGGCTCCGTCAAGGACCGTGCAGGGCTGGCGATCATCGAAGATGCGGAGCGCCGCGGCTTGCTCACTCCGGGCGGAACGGTGGTGGAAGGTACGGCTGGCAACACGGGCATCGGCCTGACCCTGGTCGCCAACGCTCGTGGCTACCGGTCCGTGATCGTGATGCCGGAAACCCAAAGCCGGGAAAAGATCGATTTCCTGCGCATGATAGGGGCGGATCTACGGCTAGTGCCGGCTAAGCCGTTCACTGACCCCGGCAACTATGTGCACATGTCCCGCCGGCTAGCGGAGGAGATGGGTGCGGTCTGGGCAAACCAGTTCGACAATCTGGCCAACCGCGAAGGGCATCGTCTCACGACCGGCCCGGAAATCTGGGAGCAGACCGGCGGCAGGGTGGATGCCTTTGTGGCGGCCTGCGGGACGGGAGGCACCTTGGCTGGTGTATCGCTCGCGTTGAAGGAGCGGAACCCGGCAGTGAGGATCGTGCTGGCCGATCCGGAGGGAAGCGGCCTGTATGGCTGGGTGAAGTCGAATGACCTCTCGGTTCAAGGCAGTTCCGTGACGGAGGGGATCGGCCAGTCGCGCGTGCCAGGCAATCTGGCGAATGTGACGATCGACGACGCGGTGCGTATTCCAGATGCTGAGGCGTTGGAGCAGGTCTTCGCACTTCTGAAGGAGGAGGGATTGTCGATCGGCGGCTCGGCCGGCATCAACGTCGCTGCGGCCATACGTGTGGCGCAAGCCATCGGACCAGGCCACACGGTCGTAACCGTGCTGTGCGACGGAGGTGCGCGCTACCAGAGCAAGCTGTTCAATCCAGAGTTCCTACGCAGCAAGAATCTTCCGGTGCCGAGTTGGCTGGCATAGCAGGCCTGTTTGGTCTGATAGGAAGCGGCGTCGAGATCATCGCTACACGCCAACCGTAAACCGACTCACCATCCATATCTTCGCTGTGGTGGCTGAGGAAGAAGCGAAGAAGTGCGGATGATCTCGACCCACACTGAGGCGGCGCTCACGGCTAGCAAGTCCTTGTTCAAGATCATGTCTGCTAAGTGTCGGGAACAGTCTAGTTAATTCCTACAAAGGATGCAGAGCGTACGAAACGCGCTTCTAGATTTGGCAAACAGAACATCATGCTAATCGGAGTAGCTTTCTCTTGGAGAGCCTATAAGCACAACTTTAGAAATCCAGCAATTTTCAGAGATCAAGTTAGGAGCGGAGCGGATTATTTCCGGCCTCTTTGCGCATCGGAGTTTTCGCACGGTTTGGATGGTGTTTCGGAATATTGCCGACATTGGTCTGACGGTGGCACGTCTGCATTCCGAGCGACACTGTAGGATCCGCCCATTCGTTTGGGACGTCCAGTTAGGGCAAACCCTATTTAGACGGTCGCGCTCAGAACCACCCGCTCAAGGGCCGCACCCCATGATAGGCATGGGTGACGACATTCTCGATCAGCCCATAAGGCTTACCGCTGCGGTTAGGTTCGAAATCATGATGAGCGTGCAGGTCGTGACCAACACCTCGCCAGTCTGTTCCCACGAGGATGACGCTGCCCTGTAGCATATCAGATGGTCAAGGACGACCATAGCGTCCTCGGGCAAGCAGCGCACATCGTTCGGATTGAGGTGGACGTATAGGTCCAGAAGATGTGGCAGGTCGGTCCGATTGGTGGGTCGGATCACAAGATCGGACATCTCGTGATCGTACCTTGGCCGGCTTGTCGCTGAAAGCCGCTGTGTGTGGGGGATGGCGGCAGATACCGTCCCACAAAAACGCGCATTGCTTGGAATGATCCGCTTGCGACGGTGTCTCTCATGCAGAGCTCACACCGAAGCATGTCACCCAAGAGGCTGTCCCATGTTCCACCGCTTATCCTTCGCCAAGCGCCTTCTTGCCCTCCTGCTGGTGACCGGCTGGAGTGCAGGCCATGCCTCGGCCACGCCAACCAGCGACCCACAGGGCGATTTTCTCCCCACCTACACCGGGCCGCACGGGGCGGACCTGGACGTGCGGAGCACAGAGGCAACATTCTTTGGCAACCGATACGTGTTCGACGGCACGCTGGACGGGGCGATCGGCACCACGGCCAATGCGGTCTACGTGTTCGGCGTTGATCGCGGCCAGGGGACGGCCCGCTTCGCGGCGATCGGCAGTGCCGTGGTGTTCGACAGCGTTGTGATCGTCACCGCCGCAGGGGCGGGGACCGTGCGAGACTTCATTTCTGGCAGCGTGACCGCCCTGGCGCCGGATGCGGTCGCGCTGTCAGGCAACAGCCTGTCAGTGACGGTCGCCGCTGCACTGCTGCCGTCGACCGGCTTCGCAGCTGACCGCTACACCTTCAATCTGTGGCCGCGGAACGGGCTGACCAACGCAAACCAGATCGCCGACTTCGCGCCGGACAACACCAACCTCGCCGTCGGCGTGCCGGAGCCGGCCTCCCTCGTGCTGCTTGGCACCGGCCTGCTGGCCGCAACCCGGCTGCGCCGCCGTGCCACCCTGCCGGCCTGACCCGGCCGC
>Ga0160427_10000111_pt1 | contig 60514 bp, 47 predicted proteins | sample SolpanmetagenomL_FD_108194 | JGI IMG/M metagenome (GOLD analysis project Ga0160427, IMG submission 108194) | Solar panel surface microbial communities from Lawrence Berkeley National Laboratory, California, USA - L | ecosystem: Engineered > Built environment > Solar panel > Unclassified ...
ATGGTCCACCGTGGACGCGTTGATGGATGCCATTGGTCGAGCGCTTCAAGCGGTGACGCCCTTCGATACCTTCGGTTGGTTTAAGCACGCCCATCCTCGCATGTTTTTATGACAAATGCTCTAGATCTCTAGGAAGGTGTTGAAGTCGTCCTCGCTGAGGTCCTTCGCGAGGTACCGCGTGTCCGGGTTGTCCCGCATCTGCGCGACCGCCCGCAGGTACAGCGCCCGCCAGTCGTCGCCGGCCGAATCGGTCAACTTCAGGGTGCAGGGCTCCCATGAACTGGTCCAATTCAGTCACGTCAGATGCGTGACAACTCCAGCCACCGGCCTGGCGCCTCTCCGCTCAGGGGTGGCGGCCGAGGGCGCCGTACAGCGTGCGCACATCGCCGCCGAGCACCAGGACCTGCGAGCGGCCGGAAGCGGTTCGCTGGCGCGGCGGCGCTTCCGGCTGCCACAGCACCGGCGTAGCCTCGTAGCCGAGCTGCCTCGCCGCCAGTGTCACCTGATCGGCGAGCTGCGGCCAGGTCTTCGCGTGCGTACCTTTCGGGTTGCCCTGCGGATCGTCGCGCCTCAGTTTGATGTCGATGACGAACTTCCGTCCGTCGGGCCTGATCAGTTCCAGGTCCGCGTCCCCTCCCGTGTGCAGGGGGACGTTCTGCCGCATCTGCCAGCCGGCGGGAAGGTTCGCCCGGGCGGCGGCGAGGCTGCGGCGTTCGAGGGCCAGCCCGGCTTCCTGAGCGCCAGCGTCACTCTGGATCAGCCCGGACGGAATCGCCCGTTTTGTCCCCGAGCGAGGACTGCTGGACACGCGACTGCCCATGTCGGCGAGTTCTCTGATTCGGTCCATTATTTCGTGCTCGTCACCGAAGACCACCGTGTACGGCAGGTCTAGCCTGGTCTCGGCAGGGAAACGGTGTGCGTTGAGGTCACCGCGGTAGACCATCAGAATGGGCTTGGCGCCGAGTCGCTGCGCGCACGACAGGATGTCCCGCCGCCGCCAGCGCTGCCGTTCGGGTCGCTCGTGCGTCCAGGTGTCGCCGGAGACATGTGCCCGACTGTCCGTCGCCAGGTACATCTTGCCGGCCGAGCGGAACACCAGGACGCGCTGCTTGTTGATGCGGATCGTCCGCACGTTCAGGTCACCGTCGGGCACCCCCACCGTGCGGAAGCGCAGGTCAATGACCCACTTCATTTCCTGCATCCGCAGGCTGATCATGGCGCCGCCGATCAGCACCGTGCTAAGAACCACCCACCAGGGCCAGGCGGCCACCAGGGCCGGTACCCGGTGCTGAAGCCATAAGGTTGGCGTCCACAGCCCGGCTGTCAGCGCCAGCAGGCCGAAGGTGCGAGCACCCATGTTGGCGCTGCTGACCGCCTGACCATGTGTCACGGGCCAGGCCACGGTGAGGGCCAGCAGCAGCACCGCTGCCTGAAGGCCCTGCGTCTGAAGATCGGTAACCGCTGGCAGCAGCCGCGGCAGCAGGCACGCCACGGTGATCATCAGCCCGGCCACTAGGGTCCGCTGAATCACCTCGGGCCAGCGGTTAGACGCTCCTCTCTGCGGGAAACCGGACCTCAGACCGGCCGGCCAGAAGGCCTGGAAATTCTCCCGCCAGCCTTTCAGTGCCTCCACCGCGATGTAGGCCCCCCACACGAAGAACACGAGGACGAACCCCAGGCCGAACAGCGGAACCAGAAATGCGACCAGCCCGAACGGTCCCGAATTTAAGCTCTCGAGGGTGATGATGCCCATGTAGCGCGTCAGCCACCCCAGCGCGGCGATCACCGCAGCGCCCGGGAGCGCTTTAACGATGGCTGTCAGGGCGAGCAGCAAATTGATCAGCAGCGCCCGGGCGTTTTTGCCCATCCGGCGCAGCCACCCCCGCAGGTCAATGAGCCGCGCTGGCGGCGTTGACGCCCCAGCCTGCCCTGGAGCCGGGGCGGATGTGGGGAACGTCACGGAGATGATCGGTTCGGCGCGCACGCGGTTACCACTCAAGGCGGCACCGGCAGGAGCGTCGTCCACAGACGGCGAAGGCTTCTGAGGTGGGAAGGCCGGGGTCGTGGTGCATGTCACTCCTCAAGGGGAAGGGGCGAGGCCTGCGCGGCCGAGTGTGATGTCTGTCTTCTCTTTATACCCCGGCGGTAAGGGGTGGTTGCCGGTGATCTGTTCCGGGGCACGCATGGACCAGATCTGGAGTTGGACGGCGGGACAGCGGGGCTTCAACCGTGGGCGCGTAGAGTAAGAGTAAGTCGATGCTGCTGACGCTCGACTGGCACGACGATCACTGCACCCGCTGCAGCCTCGCCGTGCGCGCCTACCTCGCTGAGGCCAGGCTGCCGGAGGTGCAGGTGCTGGTCCTGAATATTTACGGCGGTGATTCCTACATCATCTACAGCCGCGGCCGGATGGTTCACTATGCCGAGTTCATCCACGGCGTGTGGCCGGACGCGGAACCAGACCTCTTCGAAATCGTCTATCCGAACCGCTCGGAGCCGAGAATGCGCTTCCGGCAGATGGACTACAGCATGGTCGGGCTGCGGTACATCCCGCTGCTCGAAGGCGAGCTCTCGCCGTACCTGCTCGACGATCAGTCGCCCGGAATTCAGTGGCAACCCTGCCAGGGCGAAGCGGTGCTCGAAGACCCGCACGAGTACCCGTCCTGCGCCGGCTCGGAACGAGTCGAGCATGGCATCGAATGCCAGTTCTACTGGCAGGACGACCCGGCCGAACTCGAGCGCCACGAGGACAGCTTGCTGATCCCCTACGATCCGCTGTTCCCGCCGGCGGAAGCCTACGTCGGCTGCCGGGTGGAGGGCGTGTTCTACCTGCTGTACAACCACGTGTCCGGGGCGGGCCAGATCGAGCAGAGCTAACGACAAGGCCCAGTCATTTCCACGGTGGGCTTGGCGTCTCCTGGCCTACTTCGGGCGCAGGAGCCGACTGGGTGATGGCGCGCTCGATCAGCTCATGATAGACCTCGAATCTCGGCGGGGCAGGTTCTGGCAAGTTAAGCGCTATAGGCTGGGAGTCCGTGTCTGACCGCAAGCCTTACCGCCACCGCTTTCCGCTGAGCATCATCCAGTACGCTCTCTAGCTTTATCACCGCTTCTGTTTGAGCCAGCGTGACGTCCAAGAATTGCTTCAAGAACGCGGAATTCAGGTCAACCACGAGACGCTCCGCCAGTGGAACATCAAGTTCGCTCCGCTCCTTACCGAAGAACTGCGACACCGGGAACCCCGTCGGGGTTCCCGGTGGTTCTTGGACGAGGTCTGCATTGACATCAGGGGCAAGAGGTTCTAGTTATGGCGGGCCGTTGATGATTCCGATGCAGTGCTGGATCTTCTCCTGCAGGATCGGCGGGACACCCAGACGGCAAAGGCCTTTCTTGAAAGGCTATTGGTAAATTACGACGTGCCAGACGTGATCCACACAGACAAGCTCTGGAGTTATGGAGCGGCCATTCGGGAACTTCCGGTACTCCACGCTGTGGAGCACGTCCAAGTCCTTTCTACGGCGCGCTGCAACAATCTGATCGAGCAATCCCATCGCCCGACCCGGCAACAGGAACAGAGTCAGCTAGGCTTTAAAAAACCACGACGAGCACAGGAATTCCTCGCCCTGCATGCCCGCGTTTCAAACCTTCACCTGTACACCCGGACCACCGTCCCCGCCCACCTCCGAAGAACGAACCAAGAACGTGCACATTTGGCATGGCAGCACGCAGTTGAAGTGGCCGTCTGAACTTCAGACGGCCACTGACCTCATCATGCCCCTCTTCAATTAACTTGCCAGAACCCCGTCAAGCGAGAAACCTGCAGCCAGCACTTCCAGGTACACGAGGACCGTGATTCCCGCCGCGCCCGCCCTGGCTGCCATGTCGTCAACGTCAAAGAGGTTGTCCAGGGCGTTCATGAACAGGTACAGGGTCATCCCAATCAGTCCGGCGGTGAGTGCGACCGTCTGTGACTCGGCTGGAACCGCAAGTTTGGTGATCGGCAGCAGGGCGAGCGTCGTGAGGACGAACTGGATGGTGTTGAGCTTGCCGATGCCGGCCAGCCGGCGTACGAATTCTCCCAGTCAGTGTTCGTCCTTCCCTGGGTTCATCAGAAAGTTCAGCGCCACGAGCAGTAGGAACACGCTGCCGAATGCGCCGATGGCTACTGAAGCCTCCTTGAGGCGCAGGGCGTACTGCTCAGGATTGTTGAGTGTCAGGTTGTTGACCTCACCAAACCCCAGGCCTGAGGTGCCGCGTGTGGAACGGCTTTAAACCAGCTGGGCACAATTGATGGCAGCCGCCTTACGGCTTGAAGGGGCATGGCACCCCGACCTTGCACAGCGGAGTGAGGTTAAGCGCTCTCGCGTCGTCGCTCAGGGCCACGGCGGTGGCGGTTTCGGGGCGGTCAATCCACAGCGCCGCGACGGGGCTGAAATTCTTCAGCTGCGCGTCGTTGCACAGTGTGCCGACGCCGCGCTTAATGGGTCCGTATTTCCAGTAGAACTTGGCGCAGTTGCCGCTGGCGTTGTTGATCCGCAGGTATACGGTGCCCACCGCAAGCATCCCAAACCATATGCGCTTGCGCTCGCTGACGCCGATGCTGAAGACCTGGGGGACCTGGGCCTCAGCGGCACCCAGGGCAAGGATACAGAGCGCGCTCATTAGGGCGGTGTGTTTTCGGGTGCGATCGGGGACGAGCGAGGAGCGCTGAAACCTCATGGAGCCTCCTGGGGGGTTTGGTCAGCGTTGATACCTTCATGTGTGTCGCTACGGCTGGCAACCAAGATGTCAATGTGAGATGCCGAGACTGCAGGGCCGAGACGCTCGGTGCCGAACTCAGTATCGGTATCCCTGTGGTATTGCCGACCGTTCAGCGTGATGTTGAGCCTGAGGAGTTGGCATGCTGTGGAATTAAAACGCGCACACTGACAACTTTCCGAAAACGTTCAAAGGTGACAGTGTCAGTGGATCATCAGGGCCCGCTGATCCACGCCAGCAACACCTGGGCCGCCCGCAAGTGAAGGGCCGCGTCGCTGCGCCAACGCGCGAGCGCACCCTGATCGGTGAGGTCCTTGAAGATCGAGAGCAGGGTGCGCGGTGGGCACGCCGCGTTCAGGGCCAGCTGTAGTGCCTGAACCGCTTGGACACGTTCCTCGTCGGTGCGCGTGAGCGCTAGGGCGGTGGCGTCCGGCGGTGACGCTGGCGTGCCGGCGGCAGCTGCGCTGGCCAGGGCGGTCGTGGCCGCCGCCTGCTCCTCGGCGCTCTTCAGCGGCCCGGAGGGAATGCCGGTAGTGATCTCCGCCGCGCACAGCGCGTCCCGCCGCTGGCGCTGCGCGCGGGCGTCGAGCAGGGGGGCTAGCGCCGCAGCGCGCGCCTCGAGGGCGTCGAGAAGTTCCCCCAGCCGCGTTGCTTCCATGCCCTGAGCGTAGGTGTTCCCCGCGCCGAGCACGAGCGCGCTCAGGAGGATGCGGGCCATGTGCCGTCCCCGGGACGTCATGGCGTCACCTGGGCCAGCTGTGCGTCCGCCCGGGCCAGCGCCTGCTCGGCCGCACTGAACTGCTGGCGAGCCGGGGCTGCGCCGTGACCAGCGCACAGGCTCCGTAGGCCGGCCTCGAGGTGCCACAGCGCCTCGACCTGTGCCTCGCTCGCCAGCAGCAGGGCAAGTGTGTTCATCGCTCTGGGCGCGGCTGGCGCCGAGGCGGGCGCGCGCAGCGGCCCCCATTCGGGAATGTTCAGCAGAAGGTCACACGACCGCGCGCGCGGGGGACGACCCGGGTGGGTGTCGATGACGGGGATCAGCTGCGCCATCAGCGCCCGGGTGAAGGTGACTTGGTTTTTGACCCGCGCGGCGAACGCTACGACGTCGAGCTTGCCTGTGACCAGCGCGGGACTCGGGACGCCCGGCGGCGGCGGCGCGGGTGGGGGCGCCTCCTGGGCGCCGCCCAGGGGAGCCAGGAGACTCAGGGCCAGCGTGGCGGTGATCCAGCGGCGCATTAGTATCCCAAGGTGCGCTTGAGGCGCGTGGTGTTGGCACTAATGATCAGCTTCTTGCTGCCAGGATCATACGTCGAGGTGAAGTACGCCTCGGTTCTGGACGGAGCGCTGATGGTGTATTTGCCGCCGTCGAAGGTCGTAAGGTCTGCGAAGAAGACGTCTCCCGGATCCTTGACGTCAAAGGCCGTGTCGCCAAGGAAGCGCACCTCGCTTGAGAGGACTTCACGCTTGGTTTCGCGCACCGACCAGTTCTCAGTCCAGTTCACGTAGGCGTGGAACCACCCGTCGTACCGCTTGAACCACTGGGTGTGCCCGTTAGCACACACGTGCACGATGAAGCGTCCGCTCTCGGCGTCCCAGTCCTTGATTTCGCCCCGACCGTCGCGTTCGGAGACCTCGCTGAATGTCGGCTGCACAGGCACCTTGTGTCCCTCGCCGATGGGGGCAAAGGTAAAATCGGTGCAGCTGCCCTGGGCGTTGATATGAACCCACTCGCGGCGCGCGACCGCCTGTGGGATGAGGTTGCCGTAGGTCGTGGTGAAGGTGGCGGTGCCGAGCAGCTCAGGCAGCAGCATGTAGTTGAAGCGGAAGGTGCGTTCCTTCAGTTTCTTTAAGAACCCCCCCGGTTCCTGGTACGTCAAGTCCACCTTCATGAAGGTGGACTTCGTGCGGTCGAACGGCAGCTTGTCGCCGGGAATCGAGAAGGTGGTCAGCTGCGCGGTGGTCGGATTCTGCGTGACGCTGTAGATCTCCTGTCCGTCCGGACCCTTGATGGAAAGCTTGACCTTGCCGTAGCTCAGGCCGCTGCCCTTGAAGCTCAGGTCGGTCTGGCCGTTCGTGAGCGCGGCGTTGAGCAAAACCGCGCGGTAGCTTGAGACGCTGGCCTGCTGCTGCGCGAAGGGCAGTTTGCTGGTGAGGTTCGCCACCTGGTTGATGACGTCTTCAGACTGGTCGAGAGTCGCCTGCGCGCCGTCGAAGCCCAGTTGTAGGACGTAGGCCGCGTTGTTCAGCGCGTTGAAGACGTCGAGGTTTACCTGGTCGATGGTCTGGTTGACGGTACCGCCTAGCGTCTGGCGCAGCGCTCCGATCACCGCGATGGCCTGGGTCGCGGCGTTGAAGCTCACCACCCGTCCGGCATTGGTGGCGTCCTCGAGGATCCGGTTCGCCGAGGTCTCCAGCTTGTCGAGGATGCTCCCCACCGTCAGGTTGGCAGCGGCCCCGGCAGCCAGGGTGCCCACCGGCCCGATCTGCGCGTGGGCCGGCGGGGTCACAGTCCAGGCGGCGGAGAGCAGGGCAGCGGTCAGCAGCAGCGTTCGTTTCATTGGGCCTCCAGAAAGAGAGGGGGAAGACAGCGGTGGCCGGGGGGAGCCCAGAGGAGTGCCACGTGCTGATCTACCCGGTGGGGCTGGGCTCTGGATCGGTTGGGCGTCACCGACCTGCGTTGACAGTCATCGGCACCTCCGCCCAGCTCTCCCCCTCATTCCCACAGCAGTCCCGCTAAGCGGGCGGGCTCAGGCGTGATAATGAGCGTGTGGGCGGCTGGGTCGTAGGCTGCCGAGAGCCAGGGGCTCCGCGCCCTGTCTCGCCCTAAGCCGGCTGCCGGCTGAGCTGCGCGGCGTCGCCGCAGCGCGGGCAGTCGAACAGCTTGACCCAGATGTCCGTGACGTGGTCAACGCGCTTCCATTTCACAGCGTTGACGAAGGTCGTCCAGTTCGGGTCGGCCACGCCGGACGTGTCGTACGGTACTGCAGCTGCGGCGGGTGACGTGGCCGGAATGGGCGCGGCGGGCGCGAGACTCCGGACCTGGGCGGATCGTGTCATGTTTCCTCCACACCAGCGGGTGCAGGGAACTGTAGAACAGGGCGGCGGGCGACGAGAAGACGCTGCGCTGGCGATGAGAAAATTCTAACCATATCCACAGAAACGCGCAAGCACCTGAGATGCCAGCTGCCTACGTCAGGACGTACCAGAACACACCTGCCGTACGTGAGGCCCTGGAAGCACACTTTTACCAACCACATCATCAGCTTGAGCCTGATAATACCAATTATCACGCTCAAGCTGATGATGGTAGCAGCAACAATTCCCGTCATACTTGCCCACGCCCCAGCTGCAGCGCGTGGGATGCCAACTCAAGGTAATGATGCTGTATTGCCCCAGCAAAGCAGTATGGCCAAACTTAGGCCGCACTCGCGGGACGGACCTTCATAGAGCACCGGCGTACTTCGGCAGTGCTGCAAATCGGTAGCAGCCTGTGCTGATGCGGACCGGGCAACCGCACTGCCGTTGATCCTTACAACAAGAAACACGGATACCCTGCGGTATCCGTGTTTCTCTAGGGGCCGGAACATCTTCAGATGCTCTCTGAGTGTTCGTCTCCAATACCATGAACATCAAGCGCACAGGTATTCTCACCGATTTGTTTCAACTCCCAGCCGTTGCCGGCTGAACTGCAACCGCGATCAATCTATCGATCCTGGCGGTATTTCAACTCAGAGCCACCTCAGGTGGCTGGTGTGAAGTTCCGCCGAGAAGGCGTTCCCGCACGCAGACAAGATACCAGCTCTCGAAATTACTGTCAAGACATATACTCTGCGCCTGTTTGTTTAAGGACATATCAATCCTTGCAGTGAACAATGGGTTCAAGCGCCAACCAAGCGAAATTCTGACTCCATTTTACCGTATGAAATATAAAATAATTGACATACGATTGGTCCTGGTCAGCTCGTCTGACTGGCCCAGGTCCGAATTTCTCCGACAGTCGTGTCTCCTTTAATCCAAACCTCGCCAAGACCGGGTACGTGCGCTGCTTCCAACCCCGGCACGAGCCCGGATGTCTCGAGCAGCGCACGTACCCGGCGATACAAGCTCTCCGCATTGCCAGGGGGGGCCCAGACCCGCCTGGGCTCCGGGGCGTTCGACCGGTTCGGCATCACCTCCCACAACCCCGCACCCTGAAGCGCCGCAGCCGTCATGCGCAGTTCAGGACGTTCGTGCGGGGTCGCCGTCGTCAGGCGCAGGTCCTGAACGAACCTCCGCAGCAGCCGGTCTTTCCGCTCGTCCGTCTCCGGGGATGACGTGGCCAAGTTCAAGCGCTGGAACAGTGCCAACGGCAACCAGCCACCTGGCAGGGGCCAGGGGTCGTTCGGGCGAGACAGAAGCTCCCACGCCACTGCGGTGGCCACCAGCCGGGTCAGCTCCAGCTTGCCCGGCACCAGCGGCAATCCGGCCAGTCGGCCGTGACCGTCTCCCCGGTCGGGAGACGTCACCATTTCCACCTCAGCTTCAAGCCGCTCGCACTGATCCGCGTCCATCTCGTACATCAGCAGCACCCTGGACGCGACACTTTCCAGCGGCCTCGTCATCCGGTCCCGCAACTGCCGACCACGGTGCAGCATCTGCAGAAATTCCGCGTCCTCGTCCTGCCGCCGCATGGCCTTCCGTTCCTCCTCCTGGTGCATCTCCGGTTTGAGCGCCATCAGGGTACCCAGATGGCGCTCCGGCAGGGTAGGCCGGGTGAGGGCCACCACGTCATGCCCCTGAAAGGCGTTGCGGCCGCGCCCGGCCCACCAGTACGCGCCCTGAAATCGCTCGCTGGTCTGCGTCGACGCGCTGACCGGCGTGAGGTAATGAAGCCAGCGCGCGGCGAACTGAAAAGTGTGGACGGCCTGCTGTTCAGCCCGGAACTGAGCGTGACGGGCGTTCGTCAGCAACTGAGGACCGAGAAACAACACCGGACGACGGCAGCCCCCCTGATCCAGCAGCAGGTGGACAGCGTCCATCATGGCGCGGATCAGGTGGCGCCGGGCAGAGGCCGCCTTCAACGTCTGAATGTTGAGGTCGCCCGCTCTGCGCGTCACGGCACGGTGGGGTTGGACAGCCTTGACGACGCGGCGCGCCGGAAGGGGCAGTTGTTCGACCTGCAACCGCAATGGGGCCGACGCCGCACGCAGACCCACGGAGGCGCCGAGCAGCGATTCGTATCTCGCATGATCCGCGTAGGCGTCGAGGATCACAGTGGGAACAGGCTGTCCAGCAACCTGAAACGCGACCGGGCGACGCAGGCTGAACCTCAGCCCCGGCTCGGGCAAGAACACTGGCGGGCGCACGGCGGTCCAGTCCGGCTCCGCTTCCCACCGGAGTCCGAAATGCAGCCTCGGCACCGCCGCTGGATCCAGCCTCAGCCTCGTCAGCTCCGCAGCAAGACCATCCACAAAGAGACGCGCGCCGGCATCACAGGCCCGGTTCAGCCGCAGCCGTTCCTGCCGCCGGACCTTCGTCTCCGGCGTTCCGCGTCCCGGCGCCCTCTTTTTTCCCAGGTCCACCGCCACCCTGCTCTGAAGTGACGTCCAGCTGGCGGCGGACGCGTCCGGTTCAATCGCCCTCGCCCACTGCCGGAGCCACCGGGCGTGCTGCTCAGGGTTCTGGGTCACGCCGAGCCGGCCGCTGGCCTCGCCCGCCTCAGACCGGCCCGGCCGGACCGGCGTTTCCAGTGGACCGGGACCGAGCAGCCTGCAGGCCGTCATCGCGCCGTGCAGTCGCCGCCAGAGCAGCCGTTTCGGGAACGCGTCGTCCGTCAAGGTGAACGCCTGCGACGGATCCTCGTCGATCACGATCAGGTCCGTCCCCTCAAGCAACTGCCGCATCCACACTGGCTTCGCCCGGGGCAAAGCGGGACCCAACAGGATCGGCAGATAGGCGTGCGCCAGGATCCGCACTTCCGGCCTGTGCGGGCCGGGGCGAACGCTGCTCTTTCGTGGCCAGGCGCGCCCACCCCCCTGGCCACTCTGAATCACCCGGACCCGCGCACCAAGTTCACGAAACTCTCTCAACGCGTCCCGGCCGAGAGACAACTTTTCTTTGCCACTCTCGTCCAGCGTCCTCGACTCGCGCACGAACCACAACACGCGGAGCGGTGCGGACTGGCGGGACAGGCGACAGATGGCCCGCATCATGCCGCTCGTCTTCCCCAGTCCCGGCGGAATCTTGACGACCTGCGGCATGTCCGGCCTGCGGAGAGCGTCACCGAGCACGTCACGCAGCAGGTGCCGAATTCGCGCCTGGCCAGCAGGTCCCGGCTCGAGCCGCTCGACCGGACCAGAAGTAACGTCCGGCCGGATCACCTCGTCGGACGTCGTCTCTCCAAGTCTGGAGATCAACGGGACGAAGAGCGGCCGCAGCGCCGCAGTCCAGAGTGGCTGCTTCAGCCAGTACCGCACGGTCTGGGGGCGGATCTGGTGATGCTGGTGAGCAAGTCGGACAGGCTTGCCATTCCCGGCGTCTTCGCGGATCTGAATCTCACACAACACCAGGACAGGAAGCAGCGTCCTGAAAACTTCTGGAAGGGTGGCCACCTTTCTTCCAGGTGCGGGGTCCTGCAAAGACAGCACCTCGTCGACTCGAGGCTGCATCGCCGCGATGCCGTCCAGAACGAGCTGCAACCGGTCACCGACAGGACTGTTATTTTTCTCCTTTGCTGAATCAGAAGAAACGCCCTTCTGCACGGCCTGCATTATTTTTCTCTTTTTATTTGACTTGGATTTCTGTGCGGCAGCCACACTGCAATTTTACGGCCTTGAGTGGGTCTATTCGTCGCCTATCGCTTTTCTTTTTACTTCAGCGGATAAGCACGGATAACCACCGCTATTGCGAGTCAGGTCCAGTGCAGCCAAAGCAAAGATTCGGCAGGTGTTCGGGCTCGCGCCCTCCACACCTACCGGCATGGGCAAGTATCGCGAGCACGACACGAAAAGCGAAAGACCCTTCACCTTCCCCGACAAGCGGGGAGGACAGGGAACCGTGCCGAAAAAGGAGGTGAAGCCCCACAGAACTTGCCGAAGGCGTCCGTAGCAGTCAAGCAAATCGCCCAAGTAGTCCATTCCACCGGAGACCATCATGCATACCAGAAAACTCATTTTGACTGTTCTTGCCGCCTTCACGGGCGGCGTTTTCATTCATGTCCAACAACTAGGTGAATGGCCGAGCACTGGGACGAAGCCAGGAGTGGCACAGATCTACACGGTGCCGATCAGCGAGTGGCCAACAACGGGGACGAAGCCGAGCTAGGCGCTGACATGGCCGGCCCATCACGGGTCGGCCTCTTAATAAACAGATGGAATTCTTTACACTGGAAAACACATGGACCTGATGACCATCTGGACATTGGCGAGTAAAGGAAGACACGCCGAAGCGCTCACGGCGCTTGAGCCATTCAGGGTCGTTGCGGCAAAACAGCGGCAGGAGACTGCTTGGCTGCTTCTCCGGGCCGGATCGAGACACGCGCTCGGCGACAAGACAGGGGCCCACGCCGATCTGTCCTCCGCCGTCGAACAGGCCGAGGACGAAACGCAGCGTGGACGGGCACTCCTGGAACAAGGCGGGTTTTATCTCAAGGACCGGCGGGTCGGAGAAGGAATCCAGGCTTTGCTGGAAGCTGTCCCTCGACTGACACTCCGACCCGATCTCCTGCTGAATTGCCGTTACAACCTCGGCTGGGCGTTCCTCAACCGCCTGGAGCTTGAAGCGGCCCGGGAGCAGTTCATGAGCGGTCTGCGCCTCACCCGGGGCGACACCGAGACACGGACGTTCCGCTCGACGCTGCACTCCGGTCTGAGCGTGTACGCCCGGCTCACCGGAGATCCCCGCTGGGCCGCGTCCATCGCCCGCCTGACCCAGAGCGAGGCCCAGTTGCCCGAGCAGCACGTGCAGGCCGCACGGAGCCTGAGCATGGCGCTGTGGAGACTCGGCCAACTGAAAGAGGCGCTCGAATGTGTGCAGACGGCCAGGCGGCAGGCGACCGGCGCCGTGGGAGGCAGCATGGACTTCACTGCCCTGTGCCTCACCGAGCGCGGTGAGGACGTTGCTCTGGACGTGCAGGAGGTGCTCGGCCACCTCGATACGGTCCTCGAGCAGGACCGGACGCGCGTGTATCTGCATGCCGCCGAGGCTGCCCGCTGCGCCGGTGATCCGGTCCAGGCCCGGGCATTGACCGAGAAGGCACTCGCGCTCGGAGACCCCTATTCGCTTCTCGACGAGGCCGCCGTCCTTCCGGCCTTGTATGCCCAGGCGCGGGCGTGGGATCTGCCCCTGCCCGTCCCACATCCACCTGCTCCCCACAGCCTTCACCTGCGGGTGATCGGCGAGGTCAGCCTGGTCATCAATGCGCACCCTCAGGGGCTGCAGCTGAGCAATGACGCGGCCGCCCTGCTGGCCTTTCTGATCATCAACACGGAAGCCTCACTGCGTGAACTGGCTCAGAACACCACCGATCGGAACTCGGCGTCCGCCGTCCAGAATGCGCTGAGGGACGTGCGCCGGACCGTGTGTGATCAGGCGGTGGTTCTCAGCCGGTCCGGAAGCGTACGACTGTCTCCAGACTGGCACTGGAGCTGCGACCTGCAGGACGCCCTGGCTCGCCGGCAGCTGGAGAGCAAACTGCTTCCGGGCAGCTACGCGCCGTGGATCGAGGAGCTGCAGCAGCAGTTAAAACCGGAGTCGGACTGAGAACACCAGGTGACTGAACCGGAGCGGGTTCATCCTGTGGAGAAGCCAGTGTCCGAGGGCCGGGTCTCCAGTTGCCGAGTCGGCGGCCAGTGGTAGTCCCGGGACAGCGTCACCCGGGCCGCGCGGGTCCTGACCACCTGCGAGTCCTGAAAGAGTTCCCGGAGCACGTGCAACTGGTGCCGCAGCAGCCGGCCCTGCCGCTGAGAAGATTCGTCCGGCCACAGGTGGTCCCCCAACCATTCCGCGCCGATGGGACCGGTCGAGCAGAGCTTGCGGAGCACCGTCATCGCCGCGACGTGACGACCGGCAGCGACCCAGCGGCCGTCCAGGAAGAATCCGTCGGCGCCGGCGGACCCGTGCTCAGCGAGGGTCACCACAGGACAGGACGGGGCTTCATAGCCTGCACCGGTCAGCAGGAGTTGCCGACTGGCCTGGCGCCAGACGGCCTGATCGGCTCGGGTTGATGCCGCCGGCAGGCCGGACAGGAGGTACGCGTGGTCGCGCAGCGCGGTCAGCTGATCCTGAATTTCACCGGTCGGCGAGTGGTGTACCGCGCGCTGATAAAGTTCCAGACTGGTGCTCAGCTGACCTGACTGCCAGTGACCTGACAGCCGGAGCACCTCCGCGCAGCAGAGGTCGGCAAAGGCCGCAGGGACCGGTTCACCGCCGGCCCGCCGCTGCGCCTGCCGGGCGTACTGCAGCGCCCGGACCGGGCGCCGCTGCAGCAGGGTGATCAGGCTCAGCAGCCCCAGTAGCAACGGCGCGGTGCGCCGCGCCGCCGGCCGGGTGCGGCAGAAGTCGAGCGCCCTCTGGGCGGTGTCCTCTGCCGACGCGAGGTCCAGCCGAGCGAGCTGGAAACAGCTCAGCGCCAGCAGTGCGTGGGCCCGCACCTCGCTGTCCAGCTCCAGCAGCGGCAGCGCCTCCAGCAGGCGCACTGTGCCGGCCGCAGGCCCATGAGACCAGGACACGTTCACAGCTGCGGCGAGTTCCAGCAATGGCAGGTCACCGTCCAGGTGCGGCCCTGACGGGACCGGACAGCCCAGCAACAACAGCACCGAGTGTTCATGGAGCCAGCGGGTACGAACCGAGCTGTTGAGCATGTAAGTGAATAATAACACAATCAGGTCAACATACCTGGCCTGGATGCCTATCCGTCTTTCTTAGGATGACCTCACCTGGACCCCCAGAGGGTCCGGAGGAGGCCTAAATGCGCGGCAGTACAGCAGACACGCGGGACGCCGACAGCGTCCAGAAAGACATCAGGGACCCGCCAGGCTGGACACAACCTTCCAGCGCCCCGGACGGCTGGGACATCCACCGGTCACACCCGGCACCGTGAGTCACGACCCTTCCAGATCGGCCCTCCGGTACCGGCGGGTGCCCCTGATCTACCTGCCGACGTTGCAGGACGCGTCGCCCGTGCTGGTCATCGGCACGCTCATCGGCTGGCCCCACCGGCCGGTCCTGCAGGGCCCAGTTGGGGAACTCCGGGTGCAGGGCGCCGCCTTCGACTGGGATCCCGGTCCTGCGCCGCTGAGCGCCGAGCTCTGGGGACTCCTTCACCTGGCCGGCACAGAGGCAGACCCAGCCGGGTACCCGCGGTCCCCCTCCCCTGTGTTGTCACTCCACAACCTCCGGCGCCTCGGCGACCGGGACCGGCAGCCCAGTCCCGCCCCGCGCCCGGTCGCCGGAGAACGCCTCCAGGTCAGGGCCTTGACGGTTGATCCTTACACCGTCGCCGTCACCGAGGACCGCCAGCAGTGGCCGCTGCTCTGGACCGAGCGCGTTTCCGGACGTGTGCCCGGGCTCTACACCTTCAGCGGACAGTTCACCCCGGTGGGGACGCGACTGGTGTTCGAGGTGTTCACCGCTCAGCTTCACCCGCTCACGTCACAGGAGTTGTCTTGAAACGAGTCGCCTTATTGATCCTGACGGCCTGCACGCTGGCAAACGCCCAGCAGAGCCTCCCCTCCGCACCAGCGTCCACTTCCGCCGCCCCGGCGCCCGTCACCACTCCGCTCGTTCAGCCTGCACCGGTGCAGCCCGCACCTGCACCCCAGATCAGCGTCGCCATCGGCTCCTTCAGCTGCAAGGTGGCCCTCTGCACGCTGGCGCTCGGTGACGGAATCGCCGACGCGCTGGCCACCGCGATGCTCAACACCGGCCGCTTCGCACTCTACGAGCGGGAGAACGTCTCTCAGCTCACCGAGGAGAACTTCTTCAACACTGGCAGTCCCACCCAGAAGTTCCAGGGCGCGGACGTGGTGATCTTCGGCTCCATCACCGGGTTCGAGCCCGACGCCCAGAACGGCGCGGCCTGCTTCTTCGGCGTCTGCCTGGGCGGGCGCACCAGCACCATCGGTGCCGACCTGCGGGTGGTCGACGCCCACACCCGACGGGTGATCGCCGGCGCGCACGTCGACGGCAGCAGCAACAGCAGCGGCGTCAGCCTGAACGTGATCCCGGGCCTGTCCCTCGGCAACACCCAGAGCAGCGGCACCCAGAAGGCCATCAGCGACCTGCTCGCCAAGGCCGTCGACACGCTGCTGCAGCGCATTCCCGCCAGCTACGCCCACTGAGGACCAACAAGGAGACGCCCATGACCCACCGCACCCTGAACCCGCTCTTGCCCCTGTGCCTGCCCCTGTTCCTCGCCGCCTGCCAGGGCCCGCCCGCCCCCCCGGTCACCCTTCTGCCGGCCGCCTCGAGCGCCACCATCAACGGCGCACGGGTCCTCGACGACCGCACCTACCAGCTGGGCGTGAGCGCCCTCGACGGCACTCAGGTGCTCACCAACGCCACGCTGAGCAGCCCGGTCGTCACCACCATCAGCGCCGGCCAGGCCAGCGCCACGGTCTGCGGACAGATTCAAGGACAGGACGTCCTGACCACCGCCATCACCCTCGACAGCACCGGCAGCATGGTCGACACCGACCCTCAGCAGCTGCGGAAACAAGCGGCCCAGGCCTTCGTCCGCCGCATGACCTCGAAAGACCGAGCGGCGGTGCTGTCGTTCGACACCGGCTCGTACCCGTCCACAGGCCTGCAGGCCGCCTACGTCTGGCAGCCGTTCACGGCGGACCAGTCTCTGCTGAACGCCGGCATCGACCACGCGACGTTCGCGGGCGGGGGCACCAACCTGTACGACGCGGTGATCGACGCCGATACCCTGCTCCGGTCCGGCACCGGCAGCAACCGGAACATCCTGGTAATGACCGACGGCGCCGACAACTCGAGCAGCGCGGTGCCGGACGACGTGATCGCCGCGGCCAAAAAGGACGGCGTCCGGGTCTTCGCGGTCGGCCTCGACACCACCAACACGCTGGGCTTCGCGGACCTCGAACGGATCGCCAGTCAGACGGGCGGACTGTTCCAGAAGGCCACGGACGCCGCGCAGCTCAAGGACTACTTCGATCACATGTACAACGCCGTGACTGCCCAGGGTTGCCTGCAGCTGAACTTCACGGCCTTGCCCACGCCAGGGACCGTGGTGACGGGCACCGTGGCCTTCACGGTCAGCAGCCCCGGGAAGCAGGACGCCAGCTTCACCCTGCCCTTCACCTTCACGGCGCGGTGAGGATCAGCAACGGGAGCGCCCTGTCAGACCAGTCACCTGCTCCGCTCACCGGGGAACAGAGGCGGCCCTGCGGCCCCTTGTTTCCCGGTGGTCCCTCACGCCCCATCGCATGCCCGGAGGACACATGTTCTGGACCACGTATATGCATTTCCTGTCTTCTGGCCAGAAGCCGAGCGGGTCGGTCAGTGCTTCACCGCTCCCGCCGGCCGCTCGAGCGCCCGCCGACCTGGTGGCGCGGTGATCTCCCGCCGACACGCCCAGGTCCAGCGCCTGCTGATGACGCTCGGCAGCACCGGGCACCCTGCTGACCGGTTGTTCTTCGCCCCGGACCTGCGGGCGGGGCGGGCACTGACCGCCGCCTCAGCGTCGTTTCTGATCCCGGTCCTGATCACACTCACCAACCGGAATCAGACGCCCACCCTCCTCAGCTTGGTCACCTTGCTGACCGTGCCGATCGTCCTGGGCTTCTTTCTGAACGGTGCCGAGCGGGTGATGATGGGCGTCACCGTCGTCCTGCTGTATGCGCTGCTGTTCATCATTCCAGGGACCGGACCGCTCTCGGCGCTGCTCGCGCTGGTGACGGTGTTCATCGGCCTCCGCTACCTGGGACGACACCGGGGCGGCGGGGCCCTCGACACCCATCTGGGCCGTCTGGCGCCGGCCCTCGGGCACGGCTGGAAAGCCTATCTGCCCAGGGACCCGGAGGCGCAGCGTCACGTCCGGGTACTCGTCAGCCCCGAAGACCAGACGTTCTACCTCGGAATCGTTCCGGGCACGCCGGAGACAAGGTACGGCACGCCGCACGTGGCCTGGGTCGGCCTGACCGACGACGTGCTGCGGAGCATGGCCGACCGTGACCAGGGCGTCGTGCAGAGCGGCCAGACGGTGCTCTGGGTGACGAGACCCCCGCAGGCTGACGGCGAGTATCCGGTGACCCTCGGTCAGGGCGTCAGCACCGTCATCGGGACGCCCCAGGAGCTGGCCGTTCAGCTGTCCAGCTGGTCGACCATGAAAGCCAACCTGAACGACCCGACCACGGGCCCCTCAGCGCACGCAAGCCCCTCGGAACAGGGACAGCGGGTAGAGGCGCGGGCCGCCGAGGAACTCCTGGGTCAACTGCCCCCGGGCTGGGTGATGCGGACCAGCATCCTGCTGGCCGAGGGTGGGGACGCGGACATCGAACTGACCACCGCCCAGCGCGAGAAGTACGTGATTGACGTCAAGTCCAGAACCGACCGGATGCACCTCGAGACCCCGAAGGGCGACCGGGCGAAATCCTGGGCGGAGATCCACGCCCAGGTGGTCGGCGCGGCCCGGCAACTGCGGGGCGTGCCGGTCATCTGGCAGCCGCTGACCCGCGACGAGGACTTCGCCCTGACCGGGGAGGTGTGGTGCCTGCGCGGCCCGGTCCGGACCCTGATCGAGGCCCTCACCGCGCTGGAGATGGGAGAACCCGAAGCGCAGGCCTCACCACACCAGGTCCTGGGCGTTCAACCGGGAGCGACCCGTGAAGAGATCCAGGCGGCCTACAAACGCCTGGCCAAGCAATACCACCCGGACCGGGTCGCCAGCCTGGGCGAGGAGTTTCGGCAGCTGGCCGAGCGGCGGATGAAGGTCATCAACGCCGCCTATCAGGCGCTGATGGAGTGAGCGCCGTGGACCGTTCCGCGCTGAGCACGTTTTTCCCACGGCCAACCCGTTCGGGCGCCCCCTCTCTTTCCGGAATCCGGGACGCACTCCCGCAGGACTCAGTCCTCCTCGAGCAGGCGTTTGGGCGTACCCCGGGAAAACGTCAGGCTGTTCCCGCCCGCGAGCACCCGTCCGATCTCCGCTTCGAATCCGGTCGCCGACAGCCCGGCGCCGCTCAGGTGCAGCCAGCCGCGACTCCGGCTCATGGCCACGAACAGGTGGTTCCTGAGCGTCACCTCCGCCTCGTTCCGGGCCACCTGGTCCAGGCCGACCACGTAGACCGAGTCGGCCTCGTTGCCCTTGGCCCGGTGGATGGTCGTGACCGTCACCGCGCCGGGCATCCAGAAGCGGTTCGGGTCGGCGCGCTTCTCCGGCGGCGGCTGGTTGACCTCCAGGGCCCCCGGCGCGTAGTAGTCGATGCCCGCACGCCGCAGCGCCCCGGCCACTTGGCCCTGCACCACCTTGTCGTGGCCGTACTCGCCCAGCGTGACGATCAGCAGGTGCCGGCTCGGCTGGAGGCCCTCCTCGCCCAGGTCCCGCCGCAGCCGGCGGACCAGGTCGTCCAGTTCCTGCTCGCGCGTGGCGTGATCCTGGTAGGTGATCAGGGGACCGTCGCCGGGTCCGAGCGGATGCGGGCTGTTCTCTTCCGGCCTCGTCAGCGTGAACGGGCCGTTGGTCCGGAAGTCGCCCTCGACCTCATAGCCGATGTTGCGCCAGTCCTCCGCCCGGGTGATGCCGGTCAGCATCCCCTCCTGGCGCATCAACCCCATGCCCAATGCGTGGGCGGCGATCAGGACCGCGGCGGGCGTGCGGTAGCAGCGGCGCATCAGTTCCGACTTGCCGATGCCGCCCAGGTACTGCCCGGCCGCCCCGCCGGGTCCGAACACCTCGGCGCTGCGGTCACCGAACAGGGCTTTCGAGGTCGGAACGATCAGGCTGTCCAGGCTCTGCGCCTCGTCGTACGCCCACACCAGCCGGCGCAGGGCGGGTTCGTCTCCGCTCTCCAGCAGCACGTCGTCCCGCCTGGCCGGCCGGAGCGACTCGTAGGCGAGCCAGTAGAAGGCCTGCCGCGTCTCGTCGAGCAGCTGCCGGTCACCGGTCACCAGGTCCTGCCCTTCGTCGATCAGGACCGCGTCGAAGATCTGCAGGTCCACCTGTTTCTGGCGGGCGTCCGACAGCAGCGCCTTGGCGGCGAACAGCAGCTTGCCGGAAGGAGACAGCTTCGGCGTGTTCCAGACCTTCAGCGGCTCGACCCCGACGTGGTCGGCCAGGGTGCGGTAGAACCCGGCCTGGTCCTCCGCGCCCCAGGCGTGCAGGATCCGCAGCCGGCCCCGGGCGTCGGGTAAGGTGGTGTCTCCCCCACTGAACTCCCGCAGCCAGTGGTCGACCTGCCGGGTGATCTGGTCGTAGAGCGAGCGGGTATGAAACACCAGCGCGATGTCCCAGTCCGGGTGCTTGAGGTGCATGTGGGCGGCCTTCTGGGCCAGCAGCACGGTCTTGCCGCTGCCGGCGATGCCGCGGATGCGCTGCGGGCCGGGCGCGATGGTCTTGCCGATCCGCTCCTGCTGCAGGTCGAGGGCGTGGACGTGCGCCTGAATGCGGGCCACCTGCTCGATCCGGCGCTTCGCCGGAGCGGAAGGCTGGAAAGGCGGTGCCTGAACCTCAGGAACTGCAGATGGCGCGGTGGCCGGCACGTCCGCTCCCGGCACCCCGGCCCTCTTGGGCATCGACCCGCCGGTGCTGAACACCGCGCAGAGCCGTGCGAACTCCGCCTCGTCCAGCGGTTTGCCCCTCGCCACGGTCGGCGTCCGCTCCAGTTGCCGCAGCAGCTTCGCCGGTGTGAGCTGGTCCGAGAAGAGCATCGGCGTGTCGTTGACCAGCGTGTCGAAGGTGGCCGCGTCCCACTCGTCGCGGCTGATCAGCGGCGTGGCGACCAGGCAGCGGCCCGGCACCCGGTCGAGCCCGGAGCGCGACCGGACCCGGTCCATGATCAGGTTCAGCTGCATGCGGGCCTGCTCGAACGGATTGATGGTCAGGCCCTGCTTGAAGTAGGGCTGCGTGAGGTCCCAGCGGTACCCGGAGATCCGGTCGATCTGCCGCAGCGGCAGGCTCTTGACCTCGATCACGATCACGCCGAGTTCGGGGTCGAGCAGCAGCAGGTCCGGCTCACGGACGCGCTCGGTGACCAGCGGGTAGTGCCAGTAGCCCAGCATCTCCCGGTCCCTGAAGGCCGCCTTGACCGCGTCCCACACCTGCTGCTCGCCCTGAACACCGGGGCCCGGAAGGCTCTCACTCTGAATAAACGATCCCATCGGCTTTTACCATACGCGCCGGAGCGTTCCATCGACCTTACAGATCCGTGGCGCCACTGCCCCAGGTGCTCAGAGGGCGAGGTGCAGCCGCAGGGCCGCGTCTAGGCCCTTCATGACCTCCGCCGGCACCTGCCCCAGGGGCTCCCGGCCCAGGCGGCTCACGCTGACCGTGCGCACCTGCTCGGCCTGCGCCTTGCTGTCCTGATCCAGCCCGGTCTCGGCGGCCAGCAGCAGCACCTGGAAATCGTAGACCCGCGCCACGTTGCTGGTGATCGGCACCACCGTGACGGCCCCGACGCCGAGCCGGTCGACCGTGCGGTTGAGGCTGTCGGCGCTGACGATCACCGCCGGGCGGCGCTTGTTCGCCTCACTGCTGCGGGCCGGGTCGAGGTCGACGAGGTAGATGTCGCCTCGGCGCATCAGAGGCCGTCACTGCTGACGGCGTCCCAGGCCTCGGCGTCTGGACCGGCCGCCCATTCTGCGGCGGCCTGCACATACTGCTGCTCCAGGTCGCGGTCGCGCAGCAAGGTCAGGGCCTGCGCGATCACCTCGCTGCGGGTGCGCAGCCCGTGGGCCTCCTGGTATTGGGCCAGGAACTCGACGAGCGGCGATTCCAGGCTGATGCTGAGTTTGCTCGCGGTCATACTACTAGTTTAGCGAAAAAGGGTAGGAAGATTGGGAGGACAGAAGGGAGTTGAGATGAGTCATCCTCGCAACGCCTGGCAACGATCTGAGACTGTCAGTGCGGTTGAGCACGATGTATACGTGGTCTGTACCATGACGTGGTTCACGGCCCTCTGGTCTCGGTCGCTCTGGGGGTCCTGAGGCAGGCATACCCCACCTGGCCGTCCACCCAGATTGAGGCGGCACTGAACGTGGGAGCCCTGCCGGTAGCGGACGAATACAGGGAGCGTGGGCATGGATCTGCTCTCCCTAAGAGCTGAGACTTTCTGACCCGGAGGCCGACAGGGTGGACAACTGAAGCTTCAGCCGCCCACTCTGTGTCGTTCTGGCGCTCTGGACCCGGTCTCCTCTACAGGAGGCCGATCAGCAACTGGGAAACGAAACCTTCTTCCCGCATTCAGCGCTCTCTGAGCAGCACGGCGATCAACTGCTGCAACTGCGCCACGAGTTCCCCCGTCTGGCCGGCGTGCCGCTGTTCGGAAGGCACGCCGGAGAGGAGCTGGCTGAGCGGAATCGCTCCGGCGCGGCGCTGGTCGTCGTAGAGGTGGGTGTAGACGCTGAGCGTGAACGCCACGTCGGCGTGCCCGAGGCGGTCGCTCACCACCTTGGCGGGGACGCCCTGGCGGATCAGCAGGCTGGCCGCCGTGTGCCGCAGGTCGTGAAAGCGGATGCGCGGCACGCCCGCCTCCCGAACGAGGCGGTGGAACAGCCGGGAGACGTTGGACGGGTCGAGGCGCTCACCGCTGGAGCGGGTGAAGACGGGCTGGTCGGCCGTTCGTGTCCCGAACCAGCGTTCCTCCTCCTGACGGTGGGCCTGCAGCAGCAGCGTGATGTCGTCCGCCAGCGGGACCGAGCGGAGCCCGGCGCGGGTCTTCGGCTCCCCCAGCACCCATTCCCCGGTGAGGTCGCGGATGAAGTTGCGGGTGACGGTCAGCTCGGCACTCTTCAGGTCGAGGTCTCCCCAGGCCAGCGCGATCAGCTCGCCGCGCCGCAGGCCGGTGCTGAGCGCCAGCGTGAAGAGCGGCGCGAGCCGGTGGCCACCCACATGTGCCAGGAACCTCCGCGCCTCGTCCTGGGTCCAGACCTTCATCTCCCTGGGCTGTGTTCTGGGCGCGCGCGCCATGCTGGCCGGATTGCTGGGCAGCAGCCCCCACAGCACCGCCTGCCGCAGCGCCATTCGCAGGGTCCTGAGCGCGGTCGACAGGCCCTTGGCGGTGCTGAGGCCCTGGTCCTGGCGATCGGTGATGGCCTGCTGGACGCGCATGGCGGTCAGGGACACGAGAGGGAGTTCACCGAGTTCCGGTGTCAGGTGAAGGAGTTCGTTGACGTAGGCCCGGTAGGTGGTGGGACGCACCTCCCGCCGCTTGTGGGCCAACCAGCGGTGCAGGTAAGCGAGAAGACTGGCCTCGTCCGTGGCCAGAGGCAAGGCGACGGTCCCGGGGCTCCTGCGGGAAACGAGCTCCGCTTTGGGCAACGAGGCGATCAGCGCCTGGAGCGCCTTCTCGGCCGCGGGGCGCGTCTTCCGGGTCACCGAGCGCCGCCGCTGCCGGCCCGTCTCGGGGTCCTTGTAGCTGGCCAGGCCTCGCCAGGCGGTGATCTTGCCGCCCACGTACACCGGATGGACGCAGCCCGCCCCGCTTCGGCGACGCAACATCGAAGTCTGGGCGGCATTCGAGACGGACGGTTCAGGGCACAGTCTTGGAGGTCGGGGCATGGGCGTCACTGTACGGAGCCCGGAAAGAGTTGCGGTGTGCCGCTGGGATATGAGACCGGATGCCGATACTCGGGACAACCTAAAAAGCAGACCACAGTGGCTTATTCAGGCGACTTCAGTGCCCCTGGTCGACCCTGTGGACTGTTCTGCTACCTCTGTTCAACGGGTCTGAACATGCATTCGGGCGCGCTGTACCGCAGTCATCCTGGTCCTGGCACTGAGTCGTTCCGGCTACCCATGACCTAGTTGATGGGTTCCTGTGTATGTCGGTTCATCGTCTTCAAATATGTACTCGCCTTCCTGAATTTCTTGAACAAGGTGCTCAAGAAATTCCTCCAGCGACAGATTGACTTGCACGCGCTCACCATCCAGGTGACTGTAAAATTCCAGGTCCCCACCCTGCAAATCCTGAAAGCAATAGTCGCCTCCGTTGTTGGTCAGTATGGGAAACCATTCCTGTTTCCACTGTTCCCCTTTACCGAGATGGGCCGAAGATTTCACCAGAGTGTCTCGCAGCTCTAACGCTTCTTCCAACGTCAGGAACTGCCACGTGCCGTACAGAATGAACCAGTATGGGAGGCCATTCTGGCGCCCGTAAAACTCCATGAGTTCAGCAGTGGCGTTCACTGAGCCAGACCCGGATAGGGTCGTGAGAGCGTCCAGAGATGCTGGAGCAGGGCGCTCCTCCTCCGCCACACCGTGCTCCAGCAGCCAAACATCAATGGCCCGTAGACTTTCAGTCACGCTCATAAGGTCGAGGCTACCTTCAGGAAGTACTTGCGACTGGTGTTTTTCATGTCCACCATCTTGCTCCAGATACCTGGGGTAAGTTCGACTTGCATATGATGTAACGTCGAGCCGCCAGAACCATTGACTCCTGCATCCAGAGGCCAGAGATTATTCAACGTGTCAGTTCCGCCGAGCTGCCTTTCAAGAACATGGTCAGCATTGAAGTTGCTGCCTTTGATATTCATTCCATACTTCCGGGCCACCTTGTTGAAGGTTTCGCCGCCGCTCGTTTTAGTACTCTGTGAAGCATCAAACAGCAGCAGCTTGCCAACCTGAACCTGATTCTGCTGCGACAGACCAATAGTTTCACCACCGCTGAGGGTAGAGCGCTGGTGCGGCCTGTAAGCACGTATTTTCGTTCCAGCGACATCCGGATCGTCCTGACCCACAAGCCCTGCCAGGGCCGTGTTGCTCCGTAAGATCAGTCGACGAGCTTTGGCGCCGCCCAGGTAGATCGTGGGATAATTCTTGGTAGCTGGCTTAGGCCACAGCACGGAGAGCGGATTCTTGCGGGTTCCCTGCCAGGGTTCAGGGAGGGCAAATACGACTGCCGGCCCTGTAGCAGTTGGGTTGACCTCGCCATGAATGCGACGCTCGACAGACAGAGGGGAGAGGGTCTTGGACACGACAGTCAGCACCTTCAATTGGTACTGTTGCCGCAGGCTCTCCAGCCTTTCTCCAACTTCCTCCGGTGTGTACTTTTTCTGACGCAGCAGTCGGGTGCCTGCATCAACGGCCTTGTCCACATCTCGCTTTTTTTCCTGCACACTGCGTCGATCGTTCCCTGGCATTGCTTTCGCCTGACCAGGCACCGAGGCAGACGGACCCGCCGATTTCGTCCCGATCAGCTTTTTCAGCCGGCTGACGACCCTATCAGTCAAGGCATCCAACTTGCCCCTGACCCTGGCGATGACAGCCTTGATCTTGCTGCCGATGTTGCCCAGGCTCAGCACTTTGCCCAGGAAGCCCAGGGCCACCGGAATGCTGCGCGCCAGGGTGCCCTCGACCCCGGCGACCGCCGCGCTGATGTTCCCAGCCGCAATGGCCCCCACACTCTGCACGGCACTGGTCACCACGCCCATGATCTGCCGGCCTTGCTCGACCAGAAACTGTACGCTCCGGAACGCTCCCAGCAGGGCCTGCACGAAGCCTCCACCGGGAATCAGCATGCTGGCGACTTTGGTGATGCCAGCGGTCACCACGCTCTTGGTGACTTCGGTTTTCAAGCCTGAAACCACTTCGCTCGCTACGGGTGCCTGATTTGTCTTCAGCTCGTCTGCCTTCTGGAGCCCTCCTTTGAGGGACTTCAGGGTGTCCAGCGTGCCCTCCGCGGCCCTGACCTGCTTCTCCCCATTCACACCCAGGCTGCGCACGAGCTTGCCCCGTAACACCTGGTAGGTCAGGCCCATCACGCTCAGCGCGGTCATGAACACACCCTGCAGGTCGAGCTTTGCGGGGAAGGCGATGCCACTGGCCCCCGTCAGCCACTGGCCCAGTCCATTCTGCAGATGCTTGGGGGCGTTCGCCGCGAACCGCGAGAAGCCGCCTTTCAGGGCATTCAACAGGTTGCCGGCAAACTTGGCCGGGTTTTTGAACACCTGCAAGATCAGGTCACCGCTCTGGCGCAACTGCCCCACGACCTGCTGTCCTACCGGACCCAGCCCCGCGGCGAGCGCCGTCAGCCCGATCTCCGCGATCTTGCGGGCACTGCCGACGATCAGGGCCTTCAGGCCGCCGATGCGGCTGGTGATGGCACTCTTCGCTTTCCCCAGGTCAGCTTTGCCAAGAGCCTGCGCGACTTCGCTCAGGGCGCCGCCCAGGTTGAGTTTCCCCAGCTCTGCTTTGAACCACGCCCACGTTTTTGGCAAGGCGTTCGTTTCTTTCAGGGCGCTGAGGATGTCCTTCAGGGGACCGGGCACCCAGCCTGCCAGGGCGTCCAGAACGGCGTTCGGATTGGCGGCCATCGTCTTGCCGGTGACCAGGTTCTTGCCGAAGGCGAGGCTGAGTTCGTGGTACCCGGGAATGGCCGTGAGCACCGAGGCCAGCCCTTCCTTCGCCTTGTCGGCAACCCAGGAGAGCGGGTTGCCAAAGCGCTGGATCGTCTGAGGTTGCAGATCATGCAGCGGTTTCAGGGCGAAGTGGCCGGCCGCTCCGTCCTGGGTGCGTTGCAGGGCCGCCTTCTGACTGTAGACGCCAGGCGCATGCGGGCTCGGCGACATCAGGCTCTTGCTGCTGGGCAGGACGTGGGCGATCTTGTGCCCCATCGACCTGGCTTCCTGTTCCAGCCCGGCGTCAGGATCGATGCCTTTGCCGACCTGTCCCCTGCTCTGCTGCACGGTGTGGGTCGCCTCGTGGGCCAGCAGTTCGATACCCGTCTTGCTGTTCGGATCGAACCGCCCCGACTGGAAGTAGATGTCCTGCCCAGTGGTGAACGCCACGGCGTTCACCTTCTTCGAGAGCAGATCGGCCTCGCCGTCGGTGTGCACCCGCACACCGGACAGGTCATGGTTCAGTCCGACTTCGAGCTGGCGCTGAACGGCGGCCGGAAGCGGAGCTCCACCACCTCGCCTCGCCTGAATCCGTTCCATGATTGGCAGTTCCGCCTGATGGTCGAGCTCCGCCAGCTGCCGCTGTAAGGCATGTTGGTTCAACGCCGACTGATCCTGCGCCTCATGCTCAGCTTGGCGCTGCAACGCTTCATCGACCGCCCGTTGCAGCAGTGGACGCTCGGCGGGTGACACCTGGGACAGCACCATCCGGGGGATGCTGCTCGTCAGCGGCTGACGTTGAAGCGTCGCCAGCTGTTCCCCGTACTCGGCGTAGCGCTGCACCGCCGGACCACGGTCAGCCTTGAAGCCGTGCACCAGGCCCTGACTGACACTTCTCAGGCTGCCGAGGTGCCGCTCCCGCTCCGCACCGCTCAACCAGCGGGTCTGACCAGGCGAACTCGGATCGGTGACCCGCTGCACTTCCACCCGCGCGGCCTGGACCCAGTCGGCAGGACCTACAGGCGCCTGTCGAAGCGCGAGGACAGGCGCATGCCGTGCGGCTTGCCGCTCGAGTGCACCTTCGATAGCCCCATTGGACATGGACATCCGGCTCTGGCTGACTTGCGCCTGCAGGACCTGCCGCTGCAACTGGAGGCCCTCGTCCACTTCACGCTGCAGACTCGAAGCCTCGAGGACCGGACCCACCCGCTGCCGCTGCAGGGCCATCGGCCGAAAGGTGTGCGCGGCCAATTGCTGCCCCACCTGGGCCTGGCGTTGAAGCTGCGGGGTGACGATCCGAGGTGGTAAGGTGCGCGGCTGCACCGCCGGACCGCTGAAGTCAGGAGCGCGCTGGGCACCTCTCACGCCCGTGGGTTTTCGCTGCTGATCTTCAAACATCAGGCCTCCGAACCGAGCTCGATGTGGCGGGTGACGGCTTGGCTTCCAGCTTACCGCAGCCTCGGCAGGGCCGGGGCTCAAGTTGACGCTACGCTGCCCGCAAGGGTGCTGCCTGGATACGACAATCTGCACCTGTCCGGTCTGGGCCTCTCCGAGCAAGGCCAGGGACTGCCGGGCCCACTCGGCCAGGCGTGGCCGGAGGTCCTCGGCGAGGGCACCCAGCGTCAGTCGCAGCTGAACCACGCCCATCGGTGTCTTACCCGAGAAGAACAGGCTCTTGCCCCCTCCGGTGGGCATCAACACCAGGGCATGCTGGCCTTCCGCGACAGTGCGAACGATCTGCTCCTGCGTGCCGCGGAACCGGTCGTCTCCCCAGATGCGTTTCAGGATCTTCGCAGCCTGGGAGAGCACATCGCCAGTCATGCGGTTCAACCTACTGCATTCTGTCATCAGCAGAATCATGGGCAAGCCGCCTGCAGCGGTCCTGTTTCCGACACGAGACCCTGACCGCACCCATGTCCATGTGACCCTGCCCTCTCCCTCAGTACCCACCATAAGGACCTGGCAGAGTCTCTCACATGCTGTAGCGGACCCTTTTCTCTGGGATGATCTCGCGTTATTCACCCGTTTTCCCTGGGACGATCTCGCGTTGTTTGCCCTCCCCTCTGGGACGATCCCGCGTCATTCACCGCCTACGACGCCGAGAACACCCGCTGCTCCTCCGTGGTTCAGCCTCAAGAACAGCCGAACAGGCGCCGCCCACGACCTCCTGACATTCGTTCATGGCCTCGGTACTTACCCCTGGGACGATCTCGCGTTGTTGTTATCAGTTCTCCCTGGGATGATCTCGCGTCATTCGCCGATTTGACCTGGGATGATCTCGCGTTATTCACCCGTTCGCCCTGGGATGATCTCGCGTTATTCACCCGTTCTGAGCCTGGGACGATCTCGCGCTGTATGTCATCAACAGCGCGAGATCGTCCCAGGAGCGCCCTGGGACGATCTTGCGCTGTCCACTGGGACGCTCTTGCGCTGTTTCCCGGTCGCTCTGGGATACATTCGCGTGATTCACCCCTCTACTCTGGGATGATCTCGCGTCATCTGCTGGGATGATCTCGCGTCATTTACCCGACTGGACTCCGTCTGACACGCACGCAGAGAGTCTACCTGATGGTGTTTCTTCAAGTAGTTAAAACAAGGATCTTTATCAGTAAGTACGGTACATTGTTCAACACCAGAGGAGGGCGACATCAATACGCTGCCTGACGATCAATCGGCTGACCGACCTGCTTCCCCGTCGATTCCGGCGCCTCAGGGAAAAGGCATCGACGATCTCAACTGGGGGCGACTGAACCTGATCAGCGCGGTCGACCGGATCGAGAATCAGGACTCCTGGAGTGTCGAATCGGTCCACAACGGTCGTCAGGTCCGGGTGACTTGCCAGGCACCCAAGGAGTATGGCGTTCCGCATGGGTTAGACAACGACGTGTCCGCCGCGCTGATCGAACTGCTGATGTCGAACGGCCTGCCGGAAACCGGAACGGTCCACGTCAGCCTCTCGGAACTGATGAATCTCGCCGGGTTTGCGCGCAACGGGCAGTACCGGGCGCTGATCCGCGAGAGCCTCGACCGCCTGAACACCACCACCTTCAAGGTGAGTGGCGGCTGGCGTGACCATCCGAACCGGCGCTGGATTACCACCACCTTCCACTTCATCGAATCGCTGGCCTACACCCACCAAGCTGAGACTGGCGTGTTCGATGAGCGCACCATGCTGGAAATTCGCCTGGCCGATCAACTGGTCGCCTCGATGCGCAGCGGGTATACCAAACCGCTGAACATGACCTTCATGCACTCGTTGTCCCGGCCGCGTACGCGGATTCTTTTCCGGCTGCTCGACGCGATGCGCTACGACCCGGAAAATCCAGTGCAGATTACCGACACCCTGGATGTCAACCTGATCGAATGGGCCGACCAGTGCAAGATTTCCAGCGCCCGTCCGGCGGACGTGCGACGTGCCCTGGAAGGACCGCATGAGGAACTGATCCGCCGCGGCTATCTGCGGGCCGTAACGTACAGCGGGCGCGGACAGAAGCAGCGGGTGTTCTATGAGTTCGCGCCTTCCTTCACGGTGATCGACCCGGCACTGCTCGCCCGGTTCCGCAAGCACGGCGTCACCGACGGCGTTTCCAGAGCCATCGCGCAGACGTACTCCACCTCGCTGCTGCTCTCCCGCATTGCGCAGTTCGAGGAGCTTGTCAAAAGCGGCCGGCTGGTCCCGCGGAAATCCCCGGCCGCCGCCCTGGTGCACCTGATCAAGAATCCCGATCAATACGAACCGCCCAGAAAATCCAGCACGCCACCGGCCGCCTCCAGGACCACGCCGACGGCACAGCCGATGCTGCTCCTGGATCCGGAACCGGGACTGGACGACCTGGTGGCCAGCAAGTCTCCCGAGGAGCGTGGCGATTACCTGATCAACCAGCTTCAGTTGACCGTGCGAGGCCGGATCACCCTGCTCGAAAAAGACCAGCTGCGGCAGCGGGCGGTCAATGGTGAACTCGACGTTGCCGGGATCATCCGTGAAGCGCGTCAGCACAACGTCGAAAAACGCATCGACGACTTCCTGCACACCCTGCGTGTCAGCCTGCGAGACACAGAACACCTCGGATGAATGCTGATCCCAGCCTCTCTGCAACCTTCACACGCACGACAGCTGGGCAGCGTGTTGGACACGTATGTCACCATACCTGCCACGAAGGGCTCAAGGGCAGTGTCGGCATGAAGGCCGAAGTGACTTGCCGGAGCGAGCGCGGCACCGCCTTGAGACGGGCGTCCTGCGGCGCAACGCCGTTCATGCGGACCTCCTCAGATCTGAAGGCGCCCGGACAGGAGTTCCTGTCCGGGCGCCTCGGGGCCGTGACCTCAGAGGCTCTTTTTGAGGTCGGTGGCGATCTTGAAGCTGACCTTCTTGCCGGCCGGGATCTGGATCTTCTCGGCGGTGCCGGGCTTCACGCCGGTGCGGGCCGCGGTGGCTTTGACGCTCAGGGTACCGACGCCGGGCAGGCCGATCGTCTGGCCAGAGCGGAGGGCCTCGCCCATGATGTCGAGCACCGCGCTCAGGGCGACGCTGGCGTCCTTCTTGCTGATACCGGCGCGGTCGCTGATCATGTCGGTCAGTTCCGTCTTGCCGAGCTTCGCGGCGGCAGCAGGAGCGGCGGCCTTGGCAGGCGCCTTCGCGGCAAGCTTGGCCGCCGGTTTGGCAGCGGTGGTCTTGGCGGGAGCAGCGGGCTTCTTGCTTGATTTCGTCATGAGCACATCCTGACAGACTCGCTCGGAAAGTCAACAGAAGGGTGGCGCAGAATGACGTGCTGCACGGGCACGAGCGAAAATCCACAGGGCGCGGTAACGTCCAGCACGGTGTTTTCATGGTCCGTACCGGTTGGAGCACGTGGTAGGCGGGCCTCACCGCCCTTCGACGCCCTGCGCCGCTTGCTCCGGACCTGTCATGAGAGCATGTCGCCCCGATCCGCCCTTCAGCGTCTCTGGCACCGCCTGACCGGCCCGTCCGAACCGGTCAACCCGACCAGCATGGCCCTGGCACCGATCCCGGCCCGGATCTGCCGCCGCCTGGCCGGACCGAACGCCGCACCTGGAGGGTGAGGAACTCCACCTGGAAGCGGTCCGGCGGGCCTACGCGGCGTGGATGCCGTACGAGTCCGAATCGGATAATTGGGACACGGGCAACGGCACCCTGAGAGACCACCTGAACTGGTTCTACGCTGCGACGGTGAGCGGCTGCACCACCGGATCAACCTGCGCACCGAGGACGCCTCGGCCACGGTGCAGCAGGCGGGCAGCGCCGAATCCCGGCTGATCCGCTAGGACGGTCAATGCAGGAACCTACCCCGCGGCAGCGTCCCAGCACCCGGCTATACGCGCTCCTCACGCCAGAAGGCACCGCGCGGTCCTAAGATGTCAGCGGCCCCCGCAGGTCCGTGCCCGCTGGCGCGGTCCCTGCGTTCTCCCGCACCAAGGCAGGTACTTCAGCATGCAGATTCTTCAGGCCGGTCAGCGCGAGACCCTTCCAGAGGCCCAGGTGCAACTGCACCTGAGCGGCGCGGCGACGCGCGGCATCGTTGTCTGGATCACCGAAAAACAGGGTCTGCTCCGCGCCGACCTGGCCCGCCACCCGCTCAGCACCCTCGTCAGCCCGCATCCGCAGGGCGGACTGGACATTGACCTGGGCCGCCTGCCCGCGGACATCCACTCGGTCTGGATCCTGCACCCCGGAGAAGAGGCCCAGGAGCACGCCGAGCAGGGCGCCGTGCAGGTGCTGAGCGGGGGCGCCCACTACGGGTACCTCGGCCCGGCCGGGCGGCGGCCGGTGTGGCTGCTGGAGTTTTACCGCCGGAACGGCGCGTGGCGCGTCCGGGCCGTGGGCGAGACGTTCCGGACCTTCGCGCAGTTGAACCCGGAACTGCCCGGACTGATCGCCCAGGCCGAAACCCGCGCGCAGGTCCAGACTCCTGGCAAGCAGGTGAGCACCGTGCGCCCGGCGAAGCAGGGCAGCGGTTCCGGTCAGTCGCTGGCAGGCCAGCCTGCGCCCGCATCCGGTCCGGCCGCCACGCCGCCGACCACTGCCGCTGGAATCATCATCCAGGCGTTCTGGCAGCTGCGTGGTTTGATTCCTTCATCCGAGCATCTGGCGAAGCCCCCTGGAGAGCTGCCGCAGGTGACCGAACTCCGGCGCGCCCTGAAGGTGAACCTCGAGCGCGCGAAGAGAAGCGGTGACCCGCTGTGGACCTACGACGCCACGGCGGCGATCGACGATTACCTGCCGACCACCTGCGCGCTGCATGCCCGGCACGCACGGCCTGAGCATGACTCCGGCGCTGGAAACGGCCCTGGCGGATATCCTGCGAATCGCCACGGCACGCCAGCCGCAGGGAAACGACGACTGGGAAATCCAGCAGCGCTTCCTGCACGACCGGGCGGAAGAGGCGCGTGGCGAGCCGGCCGACAACCTCCTGAAACTCTGAGCGCCGCTGACCGTTCCTGGCTACCGCAGCAGCGGAAAGAATCGCGTTATGACTTCAGATCACTCTTAAACTGGCACTATGACGCCTGAAGAGCTCCGACTGGTCGTGGCCCGTCTTCCTTCTTCTCTTCCGCTGACGGACGAACTCGAGGGCCGAGTCAAGGGCGGAGCGGCAGTCGGTAAACGGACCTGGTATTCCACACAGAAAGAGCACCTGATCGGCTGGTTGGGAGAGTACTCGGGACAGGGAGCGTACGGCCGTCAAGGCCGCAACCACGATGCCCGGCACATGTACACCCACTTTCAATGTGCTCCTGGGCTGCTGTGGCTGGCTGAGGGCGTGGGCGTTCCACATGACCTGCTGGTGCGGGGCGCTTTGGCGATCCGGGCTGCCGGTCCTTCGGGGAGGACGCAATCGGCCGCGTTCAGACGTGTCGTGCCCTGGGAATGCATTGAGGCCGCTCTCGCGGCAGGGACGGGCGAGCGGGTTCAGCGTTGACGGCTCCGGTCGTGTGTTCAAAGACGTTTGTAAGCTATCGGGAGGACAGGACGCTGACACGCTCGTGGCGAACCCCGGCTACAACCGCAGGCAGGCGATGAAGGATGCGCTAGGCGACTTCCGTCCGCGCTGGGACCCTGAATATCGGCGCTGGCTGATCCCGGTGCCGCCGTCAGCCCTCCCAGAGATCCTGAGACGTCTGGACGGGGTCGGCCTCCAGATCGATCCGAATCTGCAGAAGGAAGAGTGACGCCCTCCGGGGTAGGCAGCTTCCAACGCCTTCCCGGTGACCTGGTGGGCGGCGGGGCAAGACATCTTGCTCCACCACAGGTACCCCTGCATTCACTGCCGCGTCTGCTTAGAATTGGACGGGGGCAGTGCGTTCTGGACACTCCTTCGCCCATTTCCCCTGACGTCCAGGCCGTCATTTCATCCCGTCCATTCCGGAGGATGTCCACCATGCAAATACTCCAGACCGGCCAGCGACTGAGCTTACCCAGCCCACAGCTGCAGTTGCAGCTCAGCGGCGAAGCGGCCAGCAGCCTGATCGTCGCCAGCGACGCTCAGGGCCGGCCCCTGATGCTCGAACTGGCCCACAGGCCGGCCGGTCAGTTCGTGCGTGTTCCGCAGGCCGGTCAGCTGAGCCTGGACCTGGCCAGCCTGCCCGCCACGGTTCAGACTGTCGCCGTCCTGTACGGCCCTGGGGGTCAGGCCAGCGAGGTACTGCTCAACAGTGGCAACGAGCGGTACGGGTATGAAAGCCCGGTCGGCGGCACGTACACCCGCTTGATGGAGTTCTACCGGCGGGATGGTGGCTGGCGGCTCTACGCGGCCGGGGAAGCAGTGGGCACACTCCAGCAGGTACATGTGAGTCTGCCAGAAATGCTGAAACAGGCCATACAGCTCATCGAGCTCTCTGCCCCCCGCGCCCCTGCGGCTCAACCCTCTCAATCACAGCCCCTGAACACTGCCCGCCCTACGCCAGCATCGGTCCCGTCCACTCCACTGAGCCTGAGCAAGCAGGCGACCCAGGCAAAGCTGCTCTCGCTCGCCAAGGACCAGGCCCCGGCGATGGTTCCGGTGATCGAACAGGCCCGCCTGACCCTCCAGAAGGCCGGCCTCGACACCCTGACCTTCGAGGTGGTGCTGGTGCTCGACGTGTCCGCCAGCATGACGCCACTGTTCAAGACCGGGCAGGTGCAGCGCCTGGTCGAACGCGCCCTGGCGGTCGCCGCGCGGCTCGACGACAACGGCGAGGTGCCGGTCACGCTGTTCGGCACCAGCGCCCGGGACGGCGGTACCGTCGACCTTACGAACATTCAGGGGTACATCCGCTCCATGCGCTTCGATTTCGATGGCGGTACCCTCTACGCCCCCGCCATTCGGCAGGTGGTGAACAACGCCAGCAGCGCTACCTGGCCGACCCTGGTGCTGTTCGTCACTGACGGCGAGAACAGCGACCCCAGAGAGGCCGAGACTGCGATGACCCAGGCCAGCAATGAGCCGGTGTTCTTCAAGTTTCTGGCGCTCGGGAGCGGCCCGTTTAGGTTCCTCGAGAAGCTCGACACCATGCCCGGGCGGACGGTCGACAACGCCAACTTCGCGCAGATCGAGAACCTCGCCCGCACCGGCGACGCCGAGCTGTTCGCTCTGATCAGCCAGGAGATCAGCGACTGGATCCCCGCTGCCACCAAAGCCGGCATCCTCGACGTGCACGGCCGCCCGAACAGAGGAGCACGGCCGGCCCCGCCTCGCCCGACACCGCCCGGTCCGGGTGCAGGCCCGGCTGACAACCGGCCGTGGTGGAAGAAGCTGATGGGCTGAGCGTTCTCTCCTGCTTTCCCATCTCGTTCCCTCTCTTTAAGGAGCAATTCCGATGACCATGACCCTCAGCAAAGGCGGCAACCTCTCGCTCACCAAACAGGACCCCGGGCTCAAGCGGGCCCTCATCGGCCTCGGCTGGGACGCCCGCAGTACCAATGGCGCCGAATTCGATCTGGACGCCAGCGCGTTCCTGCTCGACGGTAACGGCAAGATCTACGGCACAGGTGAACAGAGCTTCGTCTTTTACAACAACCTGGCGACGCCTGACCAGACCGTCACGCATACCGGTGACAACCGCACCGGCGACGGTGACGGTGACGACGAGCAGATCGTGGTTCAGCTGGACCGGATTCCAGCCGCCGTGCAGAAGATCGCCATCACGGTGACCATCCACGACGGGCAGGTGCGGCGGCAGAGCTTCGGCCAGGTCAGCAACGCCTTCATCCGCATCGTCAATGACGAGACCCAGCGCGAGGTGGCCCGGTTCGACCTGACTGAGGACAGCAGTACAGAGACCGCCATGATCTTCGCGGAGCTGTACCGCTACGGCAGTGAGTGGAAGTTGCGCGCGGTGGGGCAGGGCTGGCAGGGCGGCCTGAAGGCCATGTGCGACAACTACGGGCTGAAGATCGACTGAAGATCCAGCCGGTGCCGCTTGGGGCGTTCTTCTCTGGTGAAACGCGATCCGGAGCGTGGCGCCTGATCCGGTGCAGAACCCTGTGCCACCACCGTTCGACATTCATTTCACCTGCTTATCTTCTACCTGGCGCTTCTGTTGAGACCGTCAGCCTGATCCATGGACCGCCGCCAGCCGCAGCTCGGCCAGAACGTCATGCCCGGCGACTGAGGACGATGTTGATGATGCCGAGCACCAGCATCAGCAGGGCGGCAGTGGCAACGCCGAGACTGACCCAGAGACCCCAGGACGTGGTCAGGACACCCGCGACGGTTCCTGAGACGCTGAACAACATCAGGCTCCCGGTCACCTGCCCACGTGCCCGCTGCACCCGGCCCCGTGGGGTCAGCGGAGGTCGGTCACGTCTGCGGACGGGCACCCTGGTAGTGTAAGCATCACAGGCGCTCCCCACCCCATTCAACGAGGCCCTGGCGAAGCCGCGTCACTGCCATCTCAGATTCTGTCGCCCTTTTTGCCATTGCAGGTCCGGCACAGCAGCTGAAGGTTACCGACGGTGCTGGCCCCACCCTTGCTGTACGGAATCACATGGTCGTACTCCAGATGCTGGTTGCCGCCGCACTCTCGGCAGATCCCCCGATCGTTCTGCCACACCTGATTCTTGACGCTCTGCGGAATGTGACGGCTGGCCTTCTCCGTCTGTGGAATCAGCATCAAGCGTTTGTGCAGCCGAACCAGCGCGTCGAGTGTCGCGGCCGCCATCAGTGGGTTTGCCAGCTGGTAAACCCCACTGCCCTTCTTGACTCCCAGCTCCAGCAGGACGCCCTGCGACTGCTCGTCAATCCGCAGCACCTTACCGTACTGCACCTGCCACCCGCCACCAGGACTGGTGAACTGCAAGCCCTTGCTGGTCAGGGTCAGTCGTCCCGGGATCTCGCGCACACTGCGGGCCATCACCTGCCTGAAGGTGGCAGGCGTTTCGAAATGCGCGATCTCACCGCTCTCAAGGATCAGTCCACTCCGGATGATCGGCAGGTGACCCTGACGGATGCGGGTAGCGGCCTTCAGCTCGTCCATCTCCAGACGCACCTGGGCCAACAGGGTGCCAGGGATTTCAAGCAGTGTCGCCAAGCGGTCGAAAGCGTCCGCGTCTTCAGGCGTGACCTCACCGCTGGCCCGGGCGCCCGCAACCGTCCGCTCCAGCAGCCCCACCGCTTCCGGACGGACGAAAGCCAGCGCGAGGTGGGCGTCCAACCCCTCGCGGCTGACGGTCGCCTGTAGATCCACCCACTCGTGCAGTTCAATGACGCCATCGGCGCAGGCAGCCTGGAACCGGACGCGGAAGCGGTCGAGTGCCGCACGGTCGAGTCTGGCACAGGCACGACAGTGGCCATGCTGATCGATGCGGCTGAAGAAACTGCCGCTGGCCCCGCAGCGCCGACAACTGCCCGCCGGCCTGGCAGGAAGGTCGGCACTGATCAGAGGCTCCCAGCGCGGTGAAGGAGGAGCGGGAGAAGGCCATTGCGGTTGGGCCACAGGGTCGACCAGCACTGGTCCAAAGGGAGTCGATGGTAGGGGAGCAGGTACAGGCGTGGGAACAGGCTCCGGTTCAGCTGTGCCTCCGAAGTGCTCCAGCAGCGCCTGAAGGCCGCCCTTGAAGCCCTGGCCGATGGCAGCGAGTCTCCATGAGCCCTGATGCCGATAGAATTCAAGCAACATCAGCGCCCGCTCTTCACTGAACATCGTTCCGTCAACCGGAAAGTCCAGCACGGTCGAGCCCCCTGCTTTCAGCATCACCCGGCCTGAACCGAGATGCTGGAACGATGTGCTGTCATGTGTTGCGGCCAGCAGCAGGCGGTGGATATCCAGCGGGACCCGGGTGAGGTCGACACTGACCTGCGCTTGCCCCTGATCCACTCGAAACGCGCCTTCAGGACTGTGCGGCTGGTTGTAGAACACGAAGTAACGGTCATCCTGCAGTTGCCGCTGCTCATTCAACCCGAACAGACTGAGATCCGGGAGTTCGCCCGGCATCGGGAGCTGGCAGTGAAGTTCGAACTGCAGAGCGGGAGTGAAGTCGGAGAGTGGCGTGCGCTGCCCCTGCTGAAGACGTGTCGTCATGGGAATCCCTGAGCGGAAAAAGCGAGGTGGGAATGGAGGGACGAGAGGCGAACGCGGAATTCACAGAGTCTAGCGGGCGCGTCGCAGAATGATGCTGTTGCCCTTGCCTCCATAGGATGTCTGCGGCCGGAGAAAAGTCAGCCTGAGAAGACAGAGTGAGCACAAGGGGGATGTAACTCCCGTTAGAGTTTCAGAATGCCCGTTCTTGAAGTCAATCGAACGCTGATCATCGGCCTGGGGGGAACAGGTGCCCAGATCTGCGACCAGGTTGTTCAGCGGCTGCAGCAGACATTCGGTTCAGTCGACCGGGTGCCCTGGGTGCAGTTTATGGTCATAGATACGGACAGGAATGCACCATCTCTGTTACGGCAGCGGGGGGACTTCGTCCCCATTGGCCTTGACTCCCGAACTTACGGCCAGCTCATCGAGCAGCCGCAAGCGTATAGCAGCCTCAACCTGAGTGCCTGGACCGACCTGAATACCCTGCGTCAATCAACTGAGACTGAACACGGCACGGGGAACGTCCGCATGCTCGGTCGCCTGAGTCTCATGGATGCACAGAGCTTCGGTAGGGTGAAACGGGGCGTGTTTGAACGTCTGACAGCCTTGCGGCACTTAAATCAAGCTCAGGTACAACAGTACCTGGATGGTCATCCCGACGAATCCGGCCCGAGCGTCAGGTTGCGTGATGCAGGAGCATTCAGGGAAAGCCGTGTTCTGGTGGTCGGAAGCCTCTGTGGCGGAACGGGTGGCGGCCTGGCCCCGGAGTTCGGTTATCTGCTTCAAACCATGCTTCAAAGTGAGGTCACGCTTGCCTTCTTCACCCTTCCGCACCCTCAGTTGCCGACGGCCATCTCGCCTCAATCCGAACGGCTGAAAAAGAATGCATTTCACGCGCTGATCGAACTCAACCATTCTTCTTATGGTGACCCTCCAGTTTTTCCTTCCCTGTCCTACCCGGACGGCACTTCGGCGAATCTGCGTCGGGGCTCCTACACCCTGCCCTACCTGGTGGCTCCGAACGCCCCGACCGGCGAGGCCATCACCGAGTTGACGGTCATGGTGGCCGATCGGGTTTACGCCGACCTCCTCTCCCCCGAGGCTGACCCCTTTCCACGGCTGCTGGCCACCGGAATACCGGAGCAAGACAAGCAAAACCAAGCACATGTCTTCTGCACCTTCGGCCAGGCCAGCATCGAGGTACCGGCCGCTCAGATCATCGAATCCTGTGCTGCAAAATTGCTGGCCGAAACCCTGGAACGGTGGATGCAGGTGGAACCTACAGAGGGCGCAGATCTTTCCGCTGACTTGGGATTGGAGCGGTCCGCGCTCACTGCCGCCCTGCTGCAGCAACTTCCCGAGGCATGGGAAGCGGAGATCACACGCGCGGTGCGGGAGGAGACCGAAGCGCCAAAACCTGATCTGGAGGTTCTGAACCGGAAGCTGGCGGCCCTTCACCATTTCCTGGGATCAGGTGGCGAATGGCAGGGTCAGATGGTGGCCCGGGGAGGACAGGTCTTCGATTCGTTCTTCCTGGCCTTTCGGGCACATGCTGGAGAGGTTTTGCTGGACCACACTCGGGGACCCCGCGTGCTGGCCGCTGAAGTGGACCGTCTGTTGGCCGACCTGATCCTGATGACCGAAACCGTTGAGGCGCAGGCAGATGCTGGACAAGAGGCAGCGCATACAGCCTGGCAGGCAGTTGTGGACGCGGCCGATCAGTTCAGAGCAGCGCTGAACCGCCGGCACCTGCTGCGCTCCAACCGCGCCGGAATCCGGCAGGCCGGGACCACTCTCCAGGCGACCATACAGGCCTACGTACAGTTCCAGCTGGCGACCGGTATTCAGGCGGCCCTCCAGGCTCACCCGTCTCCAGACAGTGGGAAGTCCGGACTGGCTGACCGGTTTCAGAAGGTCCTGACGGAAACGCGGGCGAACCTCAGTGCGCTGGAACGCCGGATCACCGCCCTGAAAGCTCGCCTGGAAGAGAAGCACCGCCGGAGCGCAGACGAGCGGCCACCCACGACCGGCCTGGTGGTGTTTGAACCACAGACGACTGTTCGGTTCGGGATGAATATCGCCGGGTACTGACGCAAGCGGGCCAACCGGGCGAAGCTCTCGAGGCTATCGAGAAGCGTGTTCAGGGGGAGGTTATCGGCAGCTGGGGTGACCTGCCGACCGCAGTGGTGCCGCCGCAGTCTTCAACGATCAGTTGGCTCCGGTCGAGGTGGTCTTCGGACGATCCGTCGGTCATTCCTGATCATGACTTTAAGGGACTGTGGTCCAGCGCGACTCGGCCCTTTCAGGGCCTGTGGCAGCAGAACGTCGTCGAGCGTGTCCCTGCCTTCTTCCCGGACTGGATAAACCGCACCCGGAGCGTCGCAGCGCAGGCGACCCCCGCCCTCAGTGGGAACTGGACGAGGGAGTTTTTCCCGGTCACCAGGAACGTCGTGTGGGGGCCTGTGACTGCGCCCGAGCTGACATCGACGTTCACCCAGCGGGTTAGCGGAGTATTCGCTGCAGCCGACGTGGTTCGCTGGACGTCACCCGACCAGACACGCCTGACGTTTCTGCAGGAGGTGATTCGTGTACCCCTACGCGCCTTCGATCAGATCCTCGGAGAAGGCGGGCTGCACTCAGCGGTCTGTGAAGACGTCCGGACCTTTTACACGAGGAGGGACGTGCCGTGGTTCAGCCTGACCTCCCCGGGCACGACCGAACCGGTGAATGAGGTGAACCCTCGGGAGGAAACGCCAGAGCTTTCCCAGTCATCTGACCTGAAAGCAGAGAGCATTGTCCCAGTCCCTGTCAGGCAGGCTCGGACCGCGCTGTTGACGTATCTTGAGGCCTATTGGGGATCGCTGGAGATCTTCAGAAGCACCTTCGCACCAACATGGCAGAACGCCCTGTCACTTCCGCTGGAGGTGAGGTGGGGGCTGTATTACGCGGGCGTACTAAACCACGACGCCATCTTCGGAAAAGCGCCAGAGGCAGTGTTGAACGCTGCTGACCCGGCTGCCGCACTGCTGTGGGAACCGGATGCTGATCCAGTCCCAGTCAGGCAGGCGCGGGCCGCACTGCTGTCGCTGCTCGGAGCCCGAGGAGAAACGCTAGAGCAGTTCAGGACGTCCATCGAGCGCGGAGACGTCGATCTGATGGCGCTTCCTCTCGATGCTCGGTGGGGACTGAAGTATGCTGGCTTCCTGAGTCTACAGGTTCAGCGGCGACCCTGAAGGGAAAGCCTTCCTTATCCTCAGAGGGCGACAGCTGGCTGATCGACTTCACAGGACTTCATGGCGCCGTCGAGGTCGTCACGGTAGAAACTGGCAACGTGCCTCTTCAGCGCCGCAGCTGCCGCTCGAAGGCCAGCACGTTCCGCTCCTCAGCAGGGGTGGCGAAGACCGCGAACACCACCTCGTCGAACACGTGCTCGTATGGGCCCTGGAGCAGCTGTGCGAACACAGCGGCCACATGGTCGGGATCGTTCCGAAAGGCGCCACAGCCCCAGGCACCCAGCACGAGCCGGGTGCATCGGTGATGGGCAAACACCGCCAGCACCCGCTCTGCGCGCTGGGCAAGGGCCTCTTGAGCCTCGGGCGTGACGCGCTGCAATTCCACTTCTGTCAGGTGCCGCAGATTGGGGGCTGCCGCAGTCAGGATATCCAGATGCCAGGGTCGGTCGAGCCAGCGGCCGGCGGCGTCACGGAACACGGGCACATCTCTGGAGAACAGCATCCGGTCGCTGTACAGGCGGTCGCCGAATCCCTGATGCGCGGCGTAGTACTCCGGATGTTGCTGAAGGGCGTGGTACAGACCGCTCGCCCGCGCCAGGCTCTCCTCCTGGGCGGCGGAACCTGTCAGGAAGCCGCCGCCCGGTGAGGTGGCCGAGGCGAAGTTCAGGGCCGCAACCGGCCCTGGATGCTCGTCCAGCAGGCGCTGGGCCGCTCCCAGGGTGGTCTCGCGGGTGACCGAGATACGGGTGGTCCCGGCGGCGCGCTGGGTGACGGGCAGGGCCCCGAGCGCCCGCGTTTCTTCGGCCAGGTACTGGCGGGTTCCGACCGTGAGCCTGGCCAGCTCTGCCTGAATGTTCACCTGCCCAGCCGGGCCTTCGTACTCGCCGCGCCCGAGAATCTCGACGATGGTTCGGGCTTCAGCGATCAGGGTCTGACGGTTGATGGGTGGGAGCTGCGTCATTGAAAGTTCTCCTTCAGTCTGGCATTTCTTCTTTCAGAGTGGTCTGCGGCGCGTCGGACTTCGGAGATTGAGGGCCAAGCTACCGGCCTGAACGGGTGAAGATCCGCAGGAGCCGTCTGTACCACCGGGAAAGAAGTTCAGGTCGCTCCGGGTCGGTACGGATCAGCAGACCTGCATAGTGAAGGCCCCACTGCACTTCGGACGGCAGGGACTCAGCGTGAAGCTGACCCTGGTGCAAAGCAGTTCTGAGGTGATCCAGGGAAGTGTCCTGCTGACGAAGGAAAGAGAGCAGGGCCCGTCTGGCGTCCCGAGAGGACAGGGGATGTGAACCGGCGAATGTGCCCACCACTCCGGAGAGGCCTGGACCTGAAGACAAGTGCGTCTCCATCGTCCTGAAGACACTGTGCTTCAGATCGTCCTGGACCGTGCTCTCAGTCGTCGTTCCAACGGACCCGCGTGTCTCTGACCGGGTCTGGGCCTGCAACGTGATGGGGGTCCCCTCATGGGAGCTACTGAACGTCGATGCCTCTCCAGTGATGAACTTGATCCGGCCGGTCGAGCGCTGCCGGACACGGTGCACGCCGTCGGAAAATTCAAGGTGTTCGAGCTCTTCCGCGACGTCCTGCAGCGGCGTGAAGATATCCTGTTCGTTGCTGAGCGAGGTGGCCAGCGTCCAGGTCTTGGGCGTCTGCAGAGCGCCGGGAAGATTCCCCGTCATGTAGGCGAACGCGTGGCCCTGTTCGGCTTTTTCTATGGTCAACCACGGTGCTGGCGCGGTCGGTCCGCGCAATTGGTCGACTACAGCCATGTCAATGAACGCCGAGCCGTCGAAGAGTTGAAAGCCGTAGCGCTCCAAGGTAGCCACAAAATCGCCGACACTCGCAGGATCCATGAACCCGACGCGGACCAGGTGCTCATCGGCGCAGAAGGTCTGGTTCGGTACGACGTCCCGAAACCCGTTGATTCCGCCCGGAAAACGCTGCTCCAGGAGTGCTCTCCGGACAACGACGTTCAACGCTTCGATCAGAACGGCCATGCTTCTCCTCCAGACGGCACAGCACGGAAGGCAGGGACTCTCGGCAACGTTTTCGAAGCTCCTGCACTGCTTATTCCGGGTTCGGTACGATGAGCAGCTGACCGGTTTCGTTTCCGGCTACCAGCAGGGTTTGGGTCCAGGCCACGGCGCGCAGGGGCGCGGGTGAACGATGAAGCAGTCGTCTCTGACCGCTCTGCAACTCGATGTGATGCAGCCCACCGGATCGTCCGGCCACGACCAGGGCCATGCCGTCCGGCGAAAACGACAGGGCGCTCACCAGTTCCTGAAATTCCAGGGTGAGGACCGCACGGTCCTGATCGATCAGGGTGACACTCTGGCCGGTCACGGCGGCCGTCATGCCAGGGGTGGTGGGCGACGAGGCCAGGCCTGTCACCGCGCGGCGCTCCGGGTGCTGCCAGAGGGCCATGGGCAGCAGCGCCGCTTCGTCGAACAGGTTCAGCTGTCCGTCGACAGTCCCGAGCAGCAGGGCGTCCTCCGCGGTCACGTGAAGGGCCGTGAGCTGGCCGGGCCTGAAGGGCTCTCGCCCCACCTGACGGGGGCCGCCGAGGTCCCACACTCCGAGGGCACCGTCGTCCTGGAGCGTCACGGCCCGGTTTCCCGGCCGCACGACGAGGTGGGTCATGTGCACGCGGCCGGTCTCGGTCCGAGGAACTCCCGGACCGCCGTCCCAGACCGTCACGGTCCCGGAGTTGTCGCCTATCACGATGCCTCCTTCTCCGATGGCCAGGCCCGTGGGCGTGCCGCGCAGGCCGTCGTACTGCCCCGTCGGCTGCCCATGGCGGTCAAACACCCGGACCCTCAGATCGGCACCGGCGGTCACGACACGCACGCCGTCGCTGTGAAGGTGGGTCAGCCAGCTCCGGTGGGCCGCGATGACCTGCACCTTCGGTGGAGGCACAGGGGCCGCCGTGCCGGTGGCCTGGGTCCCTGAACTCTTCAGGAGCCTCAGCAGGGCGGCTGCGTCCGGCAGACGTTCGTCGCTGCGGAGCGTCAGGCCCCGCTCGATGGCCAGCCGGAGAGACGCTGGCAGTCCGGCCGGCAACGCCGGCAGGGGCTGCCCGAGCGCGCGCTGACCGGCAGGCGGGGGGGCCTCGCCGGTCAGCGCGAAAAAGGTCAGCGCCGACAGCGCGTAGACGTCACTGGACGGTCCGGTCCGGGGAGGGGACATCAGCTGCTCGGGCGCCACGTAGGCGGGCGCCAAGGCCTCACCCCAGCCGAGGTCCAGCCGGGCTCCCGCTGGGGTGAGGCTCACACGGTCGGGGGCGATCTGCCGGTCAGGACGGCCATTGCGCTGCAGTTCTTCCACCCCCTGTGCGAGGGCGACGAGCATGTCCATGGCTTCGGTGGCGTCCAGGCGCCGGCCGGCCTGTACCTTCGTCTGCAAGGACTCCCCGAGCGGCAGGGAAGTCACCGCGTATCCCGTACCGTGCTGCTCAAACATGACCTGCGGGCGCTGCAGGCTGCTGCCCACCACGTCCGCTCGTCCCCGCAGCAGGGCCATCCAGGTGTCTTTCCGTTCACCCGCACCGTCCGGCAGGATCACCAGCGTCCCGAGCCGGCGTGATCCGGGCGGGAAGAACTCCAGCAGCAGGACCTGCCGCTGATGGTCCTCGTCCTCCGCGAGGTAGCTGACGCCGCCGGTCCGGCCCAGCGCCCGCAGGATCCGGTAGCGGTGGTACAGGCGCGTGCCGACCGGCAGGGCCAGCAGCACTTCTCCGCAGGCCGGGCAGACCAGGTCGGTCGGGTCGGTCCGCTGACCGCAGTTCGGGCAGGTCACGGGCTGACCCTGGTCTTGATGTCCGCCGCGCTCTTGGCGTACTCCAGGACGATCTCGATGCGCGCGTGCGCCGGGTCGTTCAGCGGCAGGCCCTTCAGGGGATCCTGTCCGCCGCGTCCGGCGGTGGCGATGAAGTACGGGGGGATCCCGCCGGTGTTCACCAGGAAACGTGCCACGGCCGCTGCTCGGTTGGTCGCGTCCTCCCAGCGGTCGGCCTTCTGGGCCAGGGTGGGCCGTGTATGGCCCTCCACCCGGATGCGCCGCCAAGTAGTAGCGTTTTGCCGCAGGGCCAGGGCGAAACGGTTCAGAGTGACCTCGCCAGCAGCGCTGAGCGTGGCCTTTCCAGGCGTGAACAGGGTGCTGTTGGCGAAGACCCAGCGCTGAGTGCCGGGCGGGTCGTTCTTGCTAACGTTAGTGATGGGCCGCTGCTCCACGGCAATCAGTTTCTCCACAGCCTGTTTGAACTCCTTCTGTGCGTCCTTGTATCGGATGTCGTCCCAGCTCACGCGGCCGACCGCCGTCAGAGCGGCCACGAAGAACACCAGGACCAGCACCAGGTTCAGGGTGGTGTCGGTCAGGGCGACGTAGGGGTTGAGATCGTCCCGGGCATGGCGAAGCCGCCGGGTCATGCGGGCTGGCCTTCCTGCTGCGCCTGCATGTCACGTTCGATGCCGCCGAGCAGGCGGCCCATGGTGCTGGCCAGCTGGGTCTGACTCTGGACCAGCTCTGCGGTCTTCATCTGCTCGGGCAGGGCCTCGAGCGCGCCTTTTAGCTGAAGCGCCGAGTCGCGGTTCTGTTCGAGCGCGGTCAGTAGCGCTGCCTGCTCCGGCCGGGATTCACTGTGCCGCTGCTCCTCGACTTCGATCTGCCGGTTGAGATGGGCCAGGAGATTCTGAAGCGCCTGACTGATCTCGCCCGTGGTGGCCTGCTGGGTATCGGCGGTCTTCTCGAGCGTGAGCTGTTTCGAGGTCACTTCCCCGAACCGCTGGTGCAGCCCCTCAGTCTGCTGCGTCAGCTGGTCGAGCAGCCCGTTGCCCAGCAGCACCAGTTCCTGCGTCCGGGCATGCACGTCCTGACCGACGGTCTGCTGGCGCTGCGCGGCCTGCTCCACCTGGGTCCCGAGTGCTCCGAACAGGGTTTCCAGCCGCTCGTGCGTGTCCAGCGTGGCCCTGAGCATCATCGAGTCCACCTGCTCCTGCTGTTTGCGCCATTCCCCCGCCAGCTTCTCCTGCCGGGTCCCGAGCGCCTCCGCCAGCCGGTCCGGGCTGTCCTGCAGCGCTGTGATCACCGGGCTGAGCTGCTCCAGACTGGTGGTCAGGCGGGCAGTGGCCAGCATCAGGACCTGTTCGCTTTGCAGCTGGTCCTTGAGACGCGTGTGCTCAGCGTCGTCCTTGGCGCGCAGGGTGCGCTCCAGGGTGACCGAGGCCGTCTGGGAGGCACCCAGGGTCTCCTTGAGCCCGTCCAGCCTGGAGCTGACGCTGGTGACCTCTGTGGTATACGTCTTGAGCGTGTCGCCAAGACGGTCATTGAGTTGGTCGAAACCGGCCTTGATGCTGGTGGTGACCCCTTGCGTACCGAGCAGGTAAGCCGACTCGCTCATCGCCAAGGACTGACTGACCTGATCGAGTTTCTCGCTGGTCCTGAAGATCTCCTGAACGATCTGCGAACCGGAATTGCCGAAGGCTGCCTGAAGCTCCCGGATTTCCTTCAGCTCCCCGTCCGAGTGCAGCTTGAGGGCCTTCATCGACTGGTCGAACATCTCCCTGAAGTCGCTGTAGATGTTACGGAAATCCTGCTGATGGCCCTTGATGGCGTTCACCGCGCCGGTCAGGTGTTCGCTGCTCTGGCGCACGTCGCCGCTCGCCTGCTGCAGGGCTTTGGAGATGTCCTTCGAGGTGGCTTCTAGGGTTTCGAGACTCTTCTGGATCACCCCGCCCGCTTCCTGGAGGACACGGGCGAACTTGTCGCTGGTGTCGGAGATCTTGGACTGGGTTTCGGCCAGGAACTGTTCGCTGCGCCGGACGAGGTCGCTCAGGCTGGCGATCTGCTTCTCGCTGCCCGCCGGATAGATCTCCGGGGCGAAGTGCAGGGACACCCGGTCGAGGTCACCGGCGAGCTGCTCGGCCTGGATGCCGGTGAAGGCGTTGATGGCCTGCAGCACGAAGGCGGTGGTGACCCCCCAGAGTGTTCCAGCAAAAGCGCCGCCCATCTCCTTCAGGGTGAGTCCCAGGCTCTGGGCGACGGTTTTGGGATCCCCGGCATTGATCGCCCCCTGAATCTGCGGCCCGAGGCTGCTCAGGGTGTAGGCCAGGCCCACCACCGTGCCGATCAGTCCGAAGAGCAGCAGCAGGTTGGGCACGGTGCGGGCCGGAGCAACGATCCGCGCGGCACTGTCCAGCAGCGGCTCCAGGGCGTCCGATGGACGGGCAAAAGCAAGTCCCTGCTGCCGGAGCATCGAATGCAGCAGCTGACCGGCGAGCCGCTGGTTGTCGGTGTTGAGCTGAAGCGCGAGCGTGTTGTGATTGAGGACCAGCCCCTTGCGGTCGACGAGGCTCCGGGCGGCGCGGCGTTCCGCCTGGACTGCCTTGAGCGCGCGCCAGGACAGCGAGAGACCATAGAGAAAGAGCAGGCCGATCAGGACCAGCAGCCCCTGGATCAGGGGGTTGCCGGGCCAGGCGATGGAAGCGTTCACCCGCGGCCGTAGTAATGCGCTGAATTGTTGAAGCAGCGCCAACCATGCTCTGCGGCATCTTTCGGGTCTATGCCGATGGTGCCGCCACACTGCGGGCAATACAGCCCGTCTCTGGGCACCTCACCGCCCCAGGGACCGGACTGGCCTTTCCTGAAGGTAAGCGAGTTGATGATGGCTGGTGCAGGCCAGAACGCCTTGCTGGCCGCGTCTTGGAGGGGAGCGTGCTTAGCAGTGTACTTCGTGAGTCGTTCGCCAGCCCACAGCCGGTCGCCCCAGCCACCGATCTGTCCGGCCCGGCCCTGGCGATAGAACTCCGCGAGTTTCGTCTCTAAGAGTTCGATGAATGCGTGGCTGCTCTCCTCCATGGGAATGTCGTAGCGTTTCCAGTGCTGTTCGATCTTGGCCTGGATGGTCGGCAGGGCGCCCAGCATGCTATAGCCGTCCTCGTCCTGTTCGCCACGTGCGAGGATCCGTGCGGCATCGGGCAGGTTGGCAGGAAGACGACGGAATTCCCGGTCTCCAAAGCCGGTGACAGTCCAGGGAATGATCAGCCCGTCCCGGACGGTGATCTCGCCGAGCAGCACGCCAAGGGTCAGAGCTTCGTCGGCGTCGGCCAGCAGCTTGCCCTCGCGTTCGGAAAGCCCATACCAGTTGACATCACGGCGGGTGTGAAAGGTCGGGAAATCGGCGCATTCCGCACTGTGGAGTCCACCCGTCCCGAGTACCTGGTCAAGTCCTCGCGGCGGAAAGCGGAAGTATTCCTCCAGAAACAGAGTTCGGGTTGGGTCGGGAGAGGCCATATATGAGGTGCTGGACGGTGAGAAGACACTGCTCACCAAACCTCTGAACTCGTCATTCATTGCCGGGTTCGTGCGTGTTGGCGTCAACAGGGCCTGACGGCGCATGACCGGGCTGCGGTTGCCTTCTACCGCCTTGTTGTGGTTCAGATGCAGGAACGGTTGGGACTTTGTGGCGGCATCCCGCACTTTGTTCGCTAAGTCTTGGTTTATCTGTCCGTCGCGAATTACTCGCTCAATCACGTTTTCTTTCGCAAGGACAGCACTGAAGGGCCGCCGGGCCGCAGTCAGCAATTGGTTATAGACCGTTCTCGGTACCAGCGTATCTCCCCTAGGGTCGTAAGGGTCTGCGATCCAGCCGTCGCGCGTCTGATTGAGCGGAGGCACCACTGCATTCGGGAGGTCGTTCCAGCTGGAGAGGATCTCGCTGTAGAGTCTGGCCTCAATGTTGCTGAGATCTTCTACACTGCTCAGCTTGCTCTCTTCCAGCGCCTGTCGGTACTCATTTTGAACCGTGGTCATGGGTTCGAACAGTACCAATCCGTTGAGAGGGGGGAGCTTGGTTGAATTTGCCTCGTAATCCCGGTAAAGCTGGTTCTTCAATGCTGTGATCCGACCATCCAGGCTGTGGAGGTTGGAGAGAACCCGCTGGAACCGGCGCTGGAGATTCTCCGCTACCCCTAGATCAATGGTGCCGTAGGTTTCATGAGTCTGAATGCTGGCGTGCACACTCGCCTCGACCTGGATTCGAGCGAAATCTCGAACCGAGCGGCGGAGGTCTGTCTGTACTCTCTCGATGTTGGAGCGGTTCGGGTTGAGCAAGCTCTTCCGTTTGAGCTCGGCCTTCAACTGCGTGACGCCATCGTCAACCTTGCGCCACGCGTCTCCTGCTTCCCCCTGCGCGACACCTGAATTTTCGCGCGCCGCGTTATGCAGCAGTCGCAGGTAAGCAAGGAGGGCGTCGACCTCAGAGGTCAGTACCTGCGGGCCGTAGGTCCGGTCAAGAAGTGTCTGCCGGGCATGCTGCTGAAATTTCAGGTAGATCGACTCGATGACCTGTTCCCGCTGCGCTCGGAGCCTCTCTGCCAGTCCCCCGTCCGGCCCGACCTGCTTGCGAAGCTCCCCTAAGGCACGGTCCAGCTTCTGAAAATCGGGCCTAGCCTCCCCGATTTCCTTGACCGCGTCCTTGACCACGTCGGACTGCCATTCGTCGGCCGACCGCTGCAACAGGCTGCTCACCAGCGCTGACCAGTCGAGGCCCAGACCTGTAGTGAGATCCTGGGTGCGACCAGGCTTCATTGCCTGCCAGTGGTCGAGCGCACCGTGCAAGAGCTTTTTCGAGGCTGCTTCTGTGATCTGCGGCGCTGGGAACTCCACTACCGACAGCCCAAAGGTACTGAAGACATGCGCTTGGTGATCGCGGTCAGGCATGGGGGCGTCGATCGCCCTGCTGAAGGGGTCAGCCTCTGGGTTGACGACGTTCATGAAAATACGGTCGGCAACGAGCTCGGTCAGCTCTTTCTCGGCCAGCTTGGTGGGTGCGGACGGCGCGACCAGAAAGGGCAGGTCATAAGGCTCTACCTGTAAGTCGGCCTGGGTGTTGTTCGGATAAGTGATTGGCGGCAACGTGCCAGCGTTGCCCTGATGGTAGTGGTTGAGTTCGGTGAGCGCGTGATAGGCGTTTTTCTTCAGACGAGATGCATTAGAGGATGTGGTCGAATTCAAATGCTCGTGCGGCAGCGTAAAAATTCCGATGATCTTATCTTCCGGACCCGCGAGTCCGGTGCGCAGGAAATAGCCGAAGTCGGGCGCCAGACCGCTGCACGTGCCACCGCACAGGGTGCCGACCACGAAGATCCGCAGGTTTCTACCAGATCCGAATTGGATCTGAGGGTTGGAGCCGTCCAGCAATGCACCCCGTTTCTCAAATGCGGCTGACTCGTCGAGTTTCACAAGCCTGTCAATCCGGTCCCGGGCTGCCACGTATACCCGGTCGAAATTGGTTTTCGCCATGAAGGTGAGCCGCCCGATCATGCGGATATTGCCCGCTCCCCCTACTGTATCCTTCAACTTCTCCAGAGTCGCCCGGTCGGCCCATCTGGCTGGACCCGTATCTCCGCCTTTGCGTACGATCTCCAGAAGTTCACTGTATTCCCGGGTCTCTAGACCGATCGAAAGAAAATCGTTGTGCTGTTTGAGGGGCGTTGGCTCGTTGCTGTTCGTTTCGATGGCCAAGAACTGCACCCAAGGGGCACGGTCGGCCGATCCGAACTCCCATTCCAGGCGGCGCAGTAGGGCATTGCAGACCTGGGTGCCGGTGCTACCGAGGCCGATGACGAGGGTTTTGGTAAGTTCTACGGGTCTGGTGTTCGACTGCGTCATGTTTAGAGCTCCACGGGAAGAAGGGTGAGGGTGAGTTCGGCCTGGTAGGGCCGGGGGGGTAGATTCTGTCTTGAGGCGCGTCCACTCAGGCGAGCGCGGTACTCGGCGTCCCGCAGTGGCAGCAGGGCGGGCAAGTCGCCGCCCAGGGTGGCATCGCTCTCAGAGGTAAGCTTCAAGCCCTGTTTCTCCCGTGTCACGGTGAGCAGTTTCAGGGGTGGCAACTCGGGCATATTCAGCACCACGTACCGCTCAGCTCCAGACCCCACCGGATAGCCCGGGCCGCACAGCACGCACAGGGTCTCTCCGGGTTTGACGTCGTCCACCTTGAAGCTGCGGTCCCCAACCTTCAGCGCCCAGCGGGTGCCGCCTTTCGGGGCACGGCCGACGGGCGTAGCCGTCGTAGCCGTGCGCGGGCTGTCGTCATCGGTGCCTGCCGGGCGGTTGTTGCGGGCCCGGACCAGCGCCAGCGCCAGCCCAGCCAGGACAACCGCACCGACCACCCAGACCCACCAGGGCAGACCTGACCGGGTCGGAGCGGTGGCCGCCTGGATCTGCTGCGTGACCAGTGCCGCCCGCGTCCCGTCCAGGGCGGGGCCGCTGTAGCTTTTCGGCAGAACGATCACCGCGTCGAAGGTCCGGTCGGCCCGGTCAGGCCGCACGCCCAGCTGCACGGACGCGCCGGTGGTGTTGCTCGTTCGGACGCGCGTCCAGCTCGTCAGGGCCGTCTGGTATTCAGGGCTGTTCTCCCCGAGGATCTGCTGATCGCGCGTGCCGGCGACGCTGGCGGCCGAGTTGGTGAGCAGCACGATCACCGCGTCGGGTTCGTCCTTGAGCTGGGTGGTCAGCTCCGAGATGACGGCCTCCGTGTCGTGGCCGCCGGTGCTGCCAGCTTGGGGAGAGCGGGGCCACAGGTCCTGGAAGGAGGCGCGCATGGCCGCCCGGTCCGGGCCGACGGTCAGGGGGTTGAGCGTGCTGCCCTTGTGCATCCACAGCTTCATCTCCCAGGCGTACCCGCTGAGCTGGTCACCGTTGACGAGGTGAGCAGCGGCGACGTCCGAGGCCACCTCACGGGCAGCCTCGGCCATCTGCGGATCTTTGGCGAAATGCCCGGTGCTGAAGGCGAAGATCAGGTGGGTGTGCTGCGTGTCGAGGTCGCCGCCAGCTGCTTTGACGGCCTGTTCAATGGCGGCGTAAAGCTGGTCAGCCTGCTGACGCACGAACGCAGGATCGACCGGGGGTGCGGCAGTCTGCGCGGAGGCCAGCGTGCCTGTCAGCAGGGCAACGGTCAGTGCGGAGGAACCAAGATCCTTCAGTTTCAAGAGGAACCAACCTTTTGGCGAGAGTTCGGCGGAAAACCGGACAGACGTGACCAGCTGCTCATTTTTATGAGACGCTCATTTCATTTTTATATCAGCAACATAAACTTAACCACAGACTCATGAAGATTGAAGTGTTCCGGCTGACCTTATCGGGTTCTTCGGGAGGGCGTTTCTGAACTGGTCAGTCCAGCGGGGGCACGGAAACAACAGGTGGGGCGGCAGGCTCCTCAGAGGGCTAGGATGGAGAGACCGATGGCCTCCGACCCTCTGCTTCCAAGAACGACTCTGCTGAAAGTCACCCGACACCTCGCTGAGCGCGGCGCCTCAGTCTTTACCCGGTCCGCCCTGCGCGCTCATGAGAGTGACGGTCAGCAGCATCCTCAGATGCCCCTTACTGAGGACGAGATCCTCACGCAGGCGGCTGGTGCAAGTGAAGAGCGGCTGATTCAGCTGGCCCTCGAGCCCGCCTGTCCGGAGACGCTGCTGACGAAGCTCGTCAACGGGCCGAGCGCAGGCGTACGGGCGGCCGCTGCCCGGAACGCACGGCTGAATATGGGTCTGCTCTCGATGCTGGCCCAGAACCGCCAGGAGGCAGAACCGGTGCTGCTGGCCGTGGCGCAGCACCCCTCCACCAGCCCGGAGAGCCTGCAGCGACTGGCGGGCAGTGCGTACACCTCCGTGCAGGCGGCGGTCGCTCTTCATCCGTCGACACAAGAGGGTGTGCTGCTGCTGTTAGCCCGCGCACCGGAGGTGTCGGTGAGGACCGCGCTGGCGTCGAGGCCCGGCCTGCCGCCGGAGGTGCAGCAGGCCCTGCTCCAGGCCGAGTCCAACACCGAGATCCAGCGGACGCTGGCCAGCAACCCGTCAGCCCACGCCGACGCGCTCGCTCGTCTGGCGGCCTCCGAGGACGTCGACGTCCGGCTGCGTGTGGCGCTGCATCCAGCATTGCCGATGGAATCACGTCAGCAGCTGGGAATCGACCCGGACTGGAGTGTTCGTCAGGCAGCGGCCCCCGAACGGAGCGGGCCAGCCAGGGACACCACCACTCCGGAAACGGACGAGCAGGCGTACCTGAACTTCCTGACGGCCGAGCAGCAGCAGGAACGTCAGGATCTGGCGCTGGCCCTCGAAGCCCTCAACGCAGAGGCCGTGGCACTGGCCCGGCTGCGCTGGCGGGTGACGCTCGATCATCCCCGGAGCGTGGACGAGCAGCGGATGCGGGCTGTCCACCAGGGCAAGGTGCTCGAACTGCAGCGGGACTCGATGCAGACGCTCGAGCGGGACCTGAGGATCCTGCAGCAGAATCTGCAGGCGGAGGCGGACCGGGAGAAGCGCGGCACCAGCCTGGGCCTGTCGAAAGCACTGGAACAGGAACGCCTGGCGCTGCGCGAGGAGCTGAAGGCTCGCCGGGCCCGGCAGCTGCAGGAGGAGCGCGCCGCGATCGAACAGCGCCGGATGCAGGATCTGGTCACGCTGCGCGCGCAGCAGGCGATGCATCACGAGCAGGTGCTGCGAGACGAGCGCGCCACGTTGACAGCGGAGCTGGCACAGTCCCTGGAGGGTCAGCGGGCTCAGCTGCAGCGGGAAGCGGACGAGCGACTCCAGGAGGTCCGGTCGGGCCTGGAGGAGAAGCTGCAGGCCGAGCTCGCAGCGCAGGGCACACGCCTGGAGGATCAGTTCGTTCAGCAGCTCAACACCCTGCGGGCTTCGGTCGAGCAGCGCACTGCTGACAGGCAGCTGGAACTGGAAGCGGCCTTCGAGCGTCTGCTGGAAGACCAGCAGCTGCTGGTGGAGCGGCAGGCGGAAGAGCGGTGGACACAGGAAAAGGAGCGCCTGCAGGCCAAAGCCGACCAGCAGGGTGCCGACCAGCGGGAGCAGGTTCAGGTCCGGCAGCGCGAGCGGCTTGAAGCTGAGAGGGCACGCCTGCAGGCGGAACTCGAAGTGCAGGGCGTCGGGCTGTTCGAACAGTGGCAGCGGGAACTCGAGGCCGGACGGGCGCAGCAATACGCCGCCTGGCAGGCCGAGGCGGACACCGAGTTGGCCGCGCTTCAGGCGACGATGACAGACGCGCGGCAGCGCACGCTGGAGGAGCAGCGTCAGCAGCTCGAACACACGCTGGCACAGGAGCTGCAGGCTCAGCAGCAGCAGCACCGGCGGCAGCTGGACGATCGGCGGGCCGTCCTGCAGGCCGAAGCGGACGCGCAGCTGGAACGGCTCCTCGGGCAGCAGCGGCAGGCGGCGGAGGCACAGATCCAGAGGGCGCTGGCAGAGTTCCGAGTCGCCGCGGCGGAGGAGCTGGCCGAGCAGGAGCGGCAGTTCGTTGCCAGCGCGCCGGACCGGCAGGTGGAGATTCAGCGCCAGCTGGGGGCCGAGATGCAGCAGGAGCAGGACGCGGCCGTACAGGCCCTGAGAACCTCACTGGCCGAGCATCACCGCCAGCAGCTGGACGCGCAGCAGGTCGCATTGACGGCGACCTTCGGTCAGCTCCACGAGGAACAACGCGCGGCGCAGCAGCGCGCCGCGGCTGAACGGAGCGAGCACCTGCGGCGAGAGGCCGATGCTGAGCTGGCCAGCACCATGGAGCGGCAGAGGCAGGCGGCAGAGGCGCTGTATGCCCCCCGGCTGGCCTCGCTCCTGGCCGAGGAAGCCGAAGCCCTCGATCAGGCGGAGTTGGTCCGGCAGAGCGCTTGGCAGCAGCGCCGGGCCGAGCTGCTGGCCGAACACGAACGGACACTGGCCGCCGAGCAGACAGCCCGGGAGGAGCAGGTGCGGCAACGCCGGGAGCAGCAGACCCTGGTGGGGGCGGAGCTTCACCAGCCCAGGCTGACGGCGCTCGGCGCCGAGGCGGCCACGGCACTCGAGGAGGCGCGACAGGCACAGGCACGCGTGTGGACGGTACCGTCCACGCCGGAGGCCGACCTGGACGGCCCGCAGGCACTACAGGCGTGGGAGGTTCCTGCCGCGACCGTCATCGGCACCCTGGTCGGCGGGTACCTCGTGCCGGCTGAAGTGCTGCCCAGCACGCCCGAGCCGGTGTTGTCAGCGCTGCGGCTGATCCTGGAGCACCTCGACGTGCAGGAGGACGCGCTGGCCCGGTTCAGGCCGGACGGACAGTCGAAGCGCAGCTTCCTACGGCATGTGGACCGGGTGGTCGACGAGTTCATCCACGACCAGGAGCACGTCATCCTGCGAACCGAGCGGGAGGACGGTGCCCATTACGTCTATAACGACCGCCTTCCCCGGCTGACGCCGTGATTTTTCCGCCACAGGTGATGCTATGACCAAGTCCTCCGTTTCCCGTTCCGACGCCGTTCACATCATCAGTGCCCTTCGCCAGGGCGTGGTGCCTTCGCGCGGGCTGCACCACTACGCGGTCGGACAGGACCGGGAACTGGCCATCCTGCTGGAAGGACTGCGCGACGTGAAAGACGGCCACTCGGCCTTCAAAGCCATCCGGGGCGGATACGGCAGCGGCAAGACCTTCATCATCTCGCGCCTGGCCGAGGAGGCGCTGAAGGGGGGATTCGCGGTGAGTCAGGTCAGCCTGAACCGCGACAAGACCTCCCTGCACATGCTCGACCGGCTGTATCAGGGCGTGCTGCAGCACCTGCAGATCCGGGGCACCGAGGGCAACGGCCTGAGCACCCTGCTCGACCGCTGGATCGGCAGCGCCGAGGAGTACGTGATCGAGGTCGAGGGCATTCCCGAACACCGTGAGGCGCTGCTGCGCGAGGCGGTCGGGCAGCGCATCGAGGTGATGCTCGGCGAGGTGGCCCGCGAGCGTCCGTCCTACAGCGCGGCGCTCAAGACCTACTACCAGGCCAGCCTGAAAGGCGATCACGCCCTGAAGCGCGACGTGCTCGGCTGGCTGATGGCCGACCCACACGCCTCGACCCGGCAGCTCCAGGGCGTGAGGGGGCAGATCCAGGCCTCGGACACCCTGGCGTACCTGCGCGAGCTCACCCGGATGTTGCGGCAGCTGAAGCGGCCTGGACTGCTGATCATCCTCGACGAGCTCGACGAGATGCGGCACCTGAAGCGCGACCTGCGTCAGCGCGCATGGGCGAACCTGCGCGACCTGCTCGACGAGATCGGGCGCGGCGTCCCGGGGCTGTTCCTGGTGCTGGCCGGCACGCCCGAGGTGTATGACGACCGGCGCGGCATCACGGAACTCCCGCCGCTCGAGCAGCGACTGGGCGATCCCACCCAGCAGTCCCCGCATCCGAATCTCCGTGGCCCGCAGCTGCCGCTCCCCACCTTCAGCCAGACCCAGCTGGCGAGCGTGATGCAGCGGCTGGAGGAGCTGTGGGAAACCGCCGGGAGGCAGCAGGGTCGACTTCCAGACGGATTCGCCGCCTCGCTCGCCGAGGGGTGGACGCAGCGGCTGGGCAGCCGCTCGCCGCGCATCGCCATCCGGGAATTCATCAGCGTGCTCGACCGGGCCCGCGATTACCCAGACTTCGACCCGGTGCGCGAGTACAGTTACGCCCTGGAGTCGTTGTCGCCAGAGGAGACCGAGGCGCACTCGGGCGTGCCGGTCGCTGTGGCCGACGAAGACCTGTTCTGATGGATCACCTGTGTCACCAGTGAGTCCCTCTTGACCGGCACATCCGACGCCCTGACGCTGCTCAGTCCCCGGATGCGGGCCGGCCTGGTGGACACCCTGCGCTGGCAGGGCCTGCGGCCGGTGCAGCAGGTCAGTATTTCGCCGATCCTGGCCGGCGAGAACGTGGTGATCCTGGCCCCCACCGCCGGTGGCAAGACCGAAGCCGCCTTCTTGCCCGCGCTCGATCTGCTTCAGCGAGAACGGCGACCGGGCGTGCGGTTGTTGTACGTCAGCCCGCTGATCGCCCTGCTGAACAATCAGGAGGCGCGGGTCGAACGGCTGGCCGGGCTGGTCGGCCTGCGGGCCTTCAAGTGGCACGGCGGCGTGAACGCCTCGGCCAGGAAAGCGTTTCTGGAGGAACCGGCTGAGGTGCTGCTGACCACGCCGGAGAGCCTCGAGGCGATGTTGATTCACGGCCAGCCGGTGAGCACGCTGTTCGCCCACCTTCAGACCGTGATTCTCGACGAGGTCCATGCGTTTGCCGACAGCGACCGGGGTGCCCAGCTGGTCTCGCTGCTCGAACGGCTGCGGCGTTACAGCAGCGAGGACCTGCAGCGCATCGGGCTGAGCGCCACCGTCGCCAACCCCGCCGACATCGGCCGCTGGATGAAGGGCAGCAGTGTCCGCCGCGGACGGGTGGTCCGGGCGGCCGCCGGGCCCCTGGAGCGGCGCGCTGAGGTGCTGGCCCCTTCCGAAGACGCGATCACCGACCTGCTCCGCCGGACTCAGGGGGGCAAGACGCTGGCGTTTACGGAGAGTCGCGCTGACGCCGAGACGCTCGCTGACCGGCTGCACCGCTCCGGACAGCTGGACTACACCGGTACCTACCACTCGGCCATCAGCCGCGAGGCCCGGCAGCACGCCGAGGACGCCATGTCGGGCCGCAACTATCCCCGGGCCTGCCTGGCCTGTACCAGCGCGATGGAACTCGGAGTGGACATCGGCGACCTCGACGACGTTCTTCAGTGGGGCGTTCCCGGCAGCGTCTCGAGCCTGCTGCAGCGCTGGGGACGCAGCGGGCGGCGGGTCGGCTGGGCGCAGCACACCACCCTCTATCCACAGGATGCCGGCGAGCTGCTGCGGGCCGCCGCGCAGCTCAGCCTGGCGGAGGAAGGCTGGGTGGAGCCTGTACGCCCACGCACCCGGGCGTACCACATCCTGCTTCAGCAGATGCTCTCGGAGGTGCTGCACCGCCCGGGCCACACTCCGGAGACGCTGTGGGCCGCCCTGAAGCCCAGTCCGGCCTTCGCGAACATTCCCGAAGCCGAATACCGCGAACAGCTGGCGCACCTCGTGCAGAGCGACGTCATGACGCAGCTCGGCGGGCAACTGCTGCTCGGCGACCGGGGCGAGCAGCTGTTCGGTCGAAGGCACCTAGCCGAGCTGATCGCCACCTTCGAGGCCCCCTCGGCCTACACCCTAGTCAACCGCGAGAACCGCTTCGAGGTCGGACAGATCGAACTGAGCTTCGTCGAGGAGCTGCGGGGCGAGCTGGAGGCCGGCCAGAAACCGGTGATGCTGCTGGGCGGCCGAGCCTGGCAGGTGCTGAGCCTGCAGGACCAGTCGGCGGTGGTGCTGGTGCAACCCGACACTTCCGGAAGGGCACCAAAGTGGGCCGGCGGTCTCCCCCGCCAGATGGAACGGGCGCTGGCCTGGCGTCACCGTGAACTGCTGCTGGGACACCCGCTGCCCGGCGGCCTGAGTCCGGCGGCCAGGCAACACCTGGAAGAACTCCGGGAGCAGCACGCGTGGCTCGCGGCGCACCCAATGCCAGTGACGGTGAATGGCCGGACCCTGACGCTGCACACCTATGCCGGGACGCGCATCAACACCACCTTGCAGGCAGCCCTGAAACCGTTCGGGGCGGTCACCAGCGACGCATTCACGGTGGCGCTCCGGGCCCGCAACGAGAACGAGCTGCGCGGGGCCCTCGATCGGCTTTATGGCGACTGGAGCGCTCCCGAGCTCAAGGCCGAGGTGCTCGGGCAACTGCATCTGCCCAGACTCAGCAAATATCAGACGCACCTGCCGGCCCGCTTCGCCCGGCGACTGGCCGATGACACGCTGGTCGACTGGGACGGTCTTCAGGAGGTGCTGCAGTTGCTGCCGCCCCGCGCCACCCTGCTCTGAAAACGGCGCCGGGAGCAGAGCAAACGCGGCTTGTCCGCGAGGAGGCTGGAGCAACATGTCTTGCCCCAGTCTGGAAAGAATCTTCAGATTCACTGGCCGCGTCAGCCCGAGTCCCCGAACAGGGTGCCCTGGACGTTCGAGACCACCGTCGCTTTTGAGGGCGTGGTGACGTTTTTGCGTTAAAGAGCAGGAGCTGGTCTTCCCAAGCAGCGTCGGCAGCTATACCGACCACAGCAACGTCCGTCAGGTGATGGACCGGCTGATCCAGCAGGCCGGCGTGACCCGCATCCGGGTGCACGACATACGCCACACCGCCGCCAGCACCATGATTCAGCGCGGGGACGACGTGGTGCTGGTGGCCGACGTCCTCGGTCACAAGGATCCCTCCATAACGCTGCGGGTGTACTCGCACATCAGCAAGACCCACCGGCAGGCGCGGGTGTGGGACGCCACCACGCTGTATGAGCTGCCCTCGCCGCCCCCCGAAAGCGAGTGGAAGCCGACCAGGATCCGGCGCAAGGTGAAAGACGCCCACGCGGCCGAAGAGGGTGAGCCTCCCCGGAAGCGTGTCCGGAAAGCGGCCGGAGAAGATGGGACAGGCTCCTGAACGGCAACAGCCGCGGCAAAAAATTCCGCGCACTGCTGTGCCAGGGTGCCTTGAAGCGCACGGCAACAGGAGCTAAACGGGTACCCGTTCAGCGTCACGTGCCGGGTCTTTCGCCCATGCGACACTCTGGCCATGCGGTTCTTACACTATCGGGGCCTGGACACCAGCCGGGTCGGGAAACAGATCGCCAAGGTCAGGGAAGCGATCGAACGCGATGACTTCCGCACGCCGGACGTCAAGAAGCTCGCACAGGGCAGCTATTACCGGGCGAAGCTGGACGACACCAACCGCCTGCTGCTCACCTTCGTGCGCCACGGGGAGGAGACGGTGTGCCTGGCGCTGGAGGTCATTCATCAGCACGCCTACGAGAAGTCGCGCTTCCTGCGAGGGGCACGCATCGACGAGGCCAGGCTGCCCGACTTCTCGCCGCAGCAGGTGGACGACGGCGCCACGGCGGTACGCTACCTGCACCCGACCCATAGGGAGTTTCACCTGCTCGACAAGGTCATCTCGTTCGATGACACCCAGGACGCCGTGTACCGGATCCCGCCGCCACTGATCCTGGTGGGCTCGGCCGGCAGCGGCAAGACCGCGCTGACGCTGGAGAAACTGCGGGAGATGCCGGGGCAGGTGCTGTACGTGACCCTGTCGCCGTACCTGGCGCAGAATGCGGGCGGACTCTACTCGGCCCACGGCTTCGAGAACGACGCGCAGGAGGTGCAGTTCCTGTCGTTCCGCGAGTACCTCGACACCGTCCGGGTCCCGGCGGGACGGGAGGTGAGTGTCCCGGACTTCCGGGGCTGGTTCATCCGGCAGCCGGACACGAAGTTCACCGACGCGCATCAGCTGTTCGAGGAGTTTCGTGGCGTGCTGAGCAGCCGACCCCAGGGAGTTCTGAGCGCGGGTGAGTACCAGGATCTCGGCGTCCGGCAGTCGATCTATGACACGGCCGTTCGGCCTCAGGTTCACGCGCTCTTCCAGAAGTACCTCGCCTGGATGGGGGAAACTGGACTGTTCGACTCCAGCCTGCTCGCCGCCGACTACCTGCCTCAGGTTTCCCCCACCTTCGACTTCGTGGTGATCGACGAGGTGCAGGACCTGACAGCTGCCCAGTTGGCGCTGATCCTGAAGTCGCTGCGGGTGCCGGGGCAGTTCCTGCTGTGCGGCGACAGCAACCAGATCGTGC